>MPMF02007683.1_pt1 | contig 50460 bp, 45 predicted proteins | sample 1617271 | NCBI WGS metagenome assembly MPMF02 (sample SAMN05944812, study PRJNA350692) | marine metagenome | biome: marine; feature: ODZ; material: water; isolation source: 120 m water sample prefiltered with 30 um filter, filtered on to 0.2 um... | place: Pacific Ocean | collected 2012-04-09... | reverse complement strand
GATTGGCACCGAAACTAGCGCAAGTACGGCAAACCGTGTGCAACGGAAGCAAACACAATCCGCAGAAAACTGCCAATAGCGCTACAGCAGCAAACCCGGTGCAACGCTTCGGTGGGTTTTCAAGACCGGTGCCTTCAACCGCTCGGCCACCCATCCGCCTAGTGAACTGAATGACCTAGCAAACGGCCGGCCGCCTGAAAAGCCCCAATTGGCCGCCGCTCGGCAGCGGCTATACTGTCGTGATCGACAATAACGAACCGGGGGGCCGGGAAAAAATGAATGCCGCGTTTCAGGAACTCATGAGCATTCGCGGCCGGTCCGCCGCCGCCGCCGCGGCGCACAGGAGCTTTGCCTATCTGCAGGGCCACCAAAAGGACGGCTCGTACCGACTTTCCCCCTCGCCGTGGCCGAGCTCACGGTGCCTATGAAAGGTTTGGGGCCAAAATTTCTCGGTTGAGGCGGTTGGCGGGAGGCAGGCTAGATCGGCAGCCAGTCCCACCACTCGAAGCCGCCCTTGGAGTTCCGCCAGTTGAAGCTGAGCGCCTTGTGTTTGGATCGAGCCGGGCTTTCCCCGATGCGGAAAGCCATGCAGTTGACGATCAGCCTGCCGAATTCCGGGTGATCCTGGAGGTAGTGCCGGATCGCCTTTTCGATCGAGGCGCGCTTGATATCCGACGAGCATTGCCGGTAGGCCGGGCTGGGCAACATCCGGCGCTGCTCAGGCATCTCGGAGGAGCCCTTGGACGCGTCCCTCTCGACGCCTGGCAGCGGGGCGGGGATGGCCAGCAACTGACTGGCCGGCACCATGGTGCGGAGATAGGGCAGCATGGCTTGGCCGTCCTGGTCGGCCGAGTGATGGGCGACGTACAGGGCGCCCCGGTCGATCAGGGCGCCGATTTCGGCGGCAAAGGTTTGCATCGGTGTACCTCCTTGACTAGCCGGCTCCAGCGGGGCGGCAATAGCCCCGGTCACGCGGCGTTGGTCTTCGCTGGTTGCTCAGGTTGGACGCCCGGGGACCCTCGATCTCTGTCCGACCAGTTCGTCTTGGTTCGCCGCGTTACCTGACCCTATGAAAGGTTTAGAGCCATAATTTCGAGGCCGAGGCGGCCGAGGCCGAAAATATTTTGCGAAAGTTGCTCGAGGTTAATTGTGGCGGATGGGGATAATGGCGGATGGGGTGGGATTCCAACCCGCTCCTCCCCTGCCGTCTATACTTCTGGCATTGGCAAATCCGATAGTGGGGGTGCGAGAAAATGAATGCTGCCTTTCAAGAGCTCATGGGCATCCGCAACCGATCCGATGGGGCCGAGGCCGAGATCAGCGGCGCCGACCCGGTCTATTCCAGCCACTTCAAGATCGGCGAAACCGGGGCGGCGGTGCTGGCCGCTATCGGGGTGGCGGTCTCGGACATCTGGGAGATGAAGACGGGGCGGCGCCAGCGCGTCTCGATCGCCGCCCGCAAGGGAGCCGCCGCCCACAAGAGCTTTGCCTACCTCGAGGCGCGCCAGGCGGACGGCTCCTACCAGCCTTTCCCCTTGGCCGCGGCCGTGCTTACGACGCTGACGATGACCCAGCCCTATGAGACCCGGGACGGGCGCTGGTTCCTGCCCCATTTCGGGCTCGAGCACCTCAAGGATCGCGTGCTCGGCGTGCTCGGCTGCCAGGCCACGCCGGAAGCCGTGGCCCAGGCCATCGGCCAGCGCGACGCCCTGGAGTTGGAGGGTGCCATCGACGAAGCCAGGGCTTGCGGCGGCATGATACGCGAGAATTCGGAATGGCTGGCGCATCCCCACGGCCAGGCCCTGGCGGCCCGGCCGCTGGTCGAGATCGAGAAGATCGGCGACAGCGACCCCGAACCCTTCGCCGAGGACGACGGGCCGCCGCTGGGCGCCATCCGGGTGCTCGATCTCACACGCATCCTGGCCGGCCCGGTGGCGGCCCGCACCTGCGCCGAATTCGGCGCCGAGGTGTTGATGGTGGCGGCCCAACATGCGCCGCAGATCGAGCCCTTCGTGATCGACCTCAGCCACGGCAAACGTAGTTGCTTTCTCGATCTGGATCAGCCGGCGGAGGCCGAACGGCTGCGCCAACTGGTGGCGGGCGCCGACGTCTTTTCCCAGGGCTACCGGCCCGGCGTGCTGGCGGCCCGCGGTTTCGGGGCGGAAGATCTGGCGGCTTTGCGGCCGGGGCTGATCTACACCTCCATCGATTGCTTCGGCCAGTACGGGCCCTTGCGCCAGCGCGCCGGCTGGGAGCAGGTGGCCCAGGCGGTGACCGGGCTCTGCCACGATTCGGGCTCAGAGCGGCCGGCGCTGTTGCCGGCGGCGGCTTGCGATTATTCGACCGGTTACCTGGGCGCCTTCGGCATCCTGCTGGCCCTGGCCCGGCGTGCCACGGAGGGCGGCAGCTACCACGTCAAGGTCTCGCTCTGTCAATCCGGCATGTTCCTCTACCGCCAGGGCAAGACCGAGCCGCCCGAGCCCGACCTGGACCTGGCGCCGGACGAGCTGGCGGCGTTGCGGATGGAGAGCGATTCCGGCTATGGCCCCATCCGTCACCTGGGGCCGCTGCTCGAGCTCTCCGAGACCACCCCGGGCTGGTCTCGTCCCTCGCCGGCGCTGGGTTCCGACAATGCGGAATGGCTGGCTTAAGTCATCCTGGCGTTGCGCTCTGGCGGCTTGGCCGGACCCTGGTAGAATGTTAGGGTTGCGGTGTAACAAGAACAATCGTTTTGGAAACAACAAGGGGAGAGGGCCAATGCGTAGGCTGTTGCATTCTGTTGTCGGCGCGTCGATGGCGATCGGGCTGTCGGTGTCGGCTAATGCTGAATCGGTACTCAAAGTATCGGTTCACGCCGATCTCAAAAACATCGATCCGATCTGGACCACGGCGCTGATCACCGCCAACCACGGCTATACGATCTACGACACCTTGTTCGCGGTCGATGAGAAATTCCAGATGCAGCCTCAGATGGCCGAGAGCTACACCGTCAGTGATGATGGGCTGATCTACGTCATCAAATTGCGCGACGGACTGAAGTGGCACGACGGAGCGCCCGTCACAGCCGCCGACTGCGTCGCCTCGATCGCTCGTTGGGGCAAGCGTGACGGCTTGGGCCAGAGGCTGATGAAGCGCATGGACAAGATGGAGGCGGTCGACGCCAAGACCGTCAAACTGACCCTGAAGGAGCCCTTTGGTGCCACCATCCTAGCGCTCGGCAAGGACATGTCCAACGTCCCCTTCATGATGCCGGAACGTGTCGCCAAGACAGATGCCCACAAGCAAATCACTGAGCTTACCGGCTCGGGCCCCTTCAAGATCGAGAAAGACAAATGGGTGCCCGGCAGCAAGGTGATCTACACCAGGAACACGGCTTACGTTCCGCGCAACGAGCCGGCCAGCAATTTCGCCGGCGGCAAGGTGGCCAACTTCGACCGCCTGGAATGGCACTACATCCCTGACGCCAGTACGGCCCTGAATGCGCTGCAGGCCGGTGAGATCGACCTCATCGAAAATCTCAAGGCGGACCTGGTTCCGATAGCCAAGGCGGCTGAGGGTGTTACCGTCGAGACCACCGATGCCCTGGGCTGGCAGCCCTGGCTGGTGATCAATCACAAGCACCCGCCCTTTGACAACATCAAGGCCCGTCAGGCGCTGCAATGGATGGTCGACCAGGCCACCTATCAGCAGGCCAACTCATCGATCCCGAACTCCTGGCGCACCTGCCCGTCGTTTTTCATCTGCGACACACCCTATGGCAGCGAGGTTGGTGCCGAGCGTGTCATGCAGCAGAATTTCGACAAAGCCAAGCAGCTCCTGAAAGAAGCGGGCTACAAGGGCGAAAAGGTCGTGCTGCTGCACCCGACCGATATCCCGCAGCTTCATTCGGCCAGCCTGGTGACGGCCAACCTGCTGCGCAAGATTGGCATCAACCTCGATGACCAGGCCATGGATTGGTCGACGGTGACCTCGCGCCGGGCCGAGAAGAAAAAGCCCTCGGAAGGTGGCTGGAATATTTTCCATACCGCCTGGCCGGCCAAAATGCTGATGAACCCGATGCTGCATTACGGCGTTGCGGGCACCTGCGACAAGGCCTGGTTCGGCTGGCCTTGTGACGAAAAGCTGCAGGCATTGGGGAAGAAATTCGCTAACGAAGGCGATCCCAAGAAGCTGGCGGAACTGTCCGTACAAATGCAACAGCGGGCCATGGATTACGTCACCTACATTCCGCTGGGTCAGTACTTCTTCTTCCGTGCCTACCGCAGCGACCTCAGTGGCATAATTCGTCGGTGGCTTCGTTCTTCTGGAACATCAAGAGGAACTAGCGACTTCGGACGAGATTGGCCGCCGGCCCTTATGGGCCGGCGGCCGGTTCCGGGTGAGGACACCACAGGGGACACCATGGGGGAGAACGCCATGAGTGACGAAGACCTTTGTTTCCGGCCGGCCACGGAGTTGGCTGCCGATATCCGTAGCCGCCGCTTGTCGCCGGTCGAGGTGACGGAGGCCGTGCTGGCCCGGATCGAGGCCTTGAACCCGGTACTGAATTGTTTCTGTACGCCGACCCCGGAGTTGGCCATCGAGCAGGCAAAGGCCGCGGAACAAGCGGTGATGAAAGGGCAGCCCCTGGGCGCGCTGCATGGCGTGCCCTACTCGATCAAAGACCTGCAGATGTCGAAGGGCATTCGCACCATGCGGGGCTCGAAGATCTTCGAACACGACGTGCCCGATATCGATACCCCTTTGGAGAGCCGCCTGCGGGCTGCCGGCGGCGTCTTCCTGGGCAAGACCACGACCCCGGAATTCGGCTGGAAGGGCTGCACCGACAGCGCCGTCACCGGCATTACCCGCAATCCCTGGAACACGGACCGCACCCCGGGCGGCTCCAGCGGCGGGGCTTCGTCGCAGGTTGCCGCTGGCCTCGGGCCGTTGGCCCAGGGCGGAGACGGCGGCGGCTCGATCCGCATTCCCTGCGCCTTCGCCGGCATTTTCGGCATCAAACCGACATTGGGCACCGTGCCCTATTACCCCATGCCGACCAACGAACAACTTTCGCACCTGGGGCCCATGACCCGAACCGTCAGCGACGCTGCGCTGATGCTGGGTGTGATCGCCGGCTATGACGCCCGCGACCGCTACAGCCAACCGCTGGGGCCACAGGATTATCTCAGCGGCCTGCAGGCCGGCATCCGTGGCGCCAAGGTTTGCTGGAGCCCGACGTTGGGCTACGCCACGGTCGACGCGGAAGTCGCCGCGGCCACGGAAAAAGCGGCCAAGAGCTTCACCGAACTGGGTGCCGAGGTGGACGACGAGGATCCTGGTCTCGGTGATCCCTCGGAGTTTTTCCTGGTGCTCTACCAGGGCGCCATGGCCGGCGGCCTTTCGCAATACCTGCCCGAGTGGGAAGACCAGATGGATCCCGGTCTGGTGTACATGATCAAACGCGGCATGGAGTATTCGGCGGTCGACTATATCGGGGCGCGTATCCAGCGCTACGACTTCTGCGGCAAGGTCCAGCAATTCTTCGAGAACTACGACTTTTTGCTGACGCCGGCGGTGGCGGTGCCGGCTTTCGAGGTGGGCCGGGTGGCGCCCGACCCGGACGCCATCGCTGCCGAGGAGCTCTTTAAGTGGACGCCGTTTTCCTTCCCTTTCAACGCCACCGGCCACCCGGCGGCCAGCGTTCCCTGCGGCTTCACCAAGGATGGCCTGCCCATCGGCCTGCAGATCGTCGGCCGCATGCACGAAGACCAGCGCGTGCTGCAGGCGGCGGCGGCCTTGGAGCGGCTGGCGCCCTGGGCCGGCAAGCGGCCGACGTTGTCGGCCTGATGCAGTCCGGCGGTCTGCCCCGGAGCTCCGCCTTGCCAGGGCGATAGACCCCGTATGTACGCCTATATCGTACGCCGCATATTGACCACCGTGCCGGTGATGGGCGTGGTGGCGGTGGCGGTATTCCTGCTGCTTCACATGACGCCGGGGGATCCGGCGGCGGTCATCGCCGGCGATTATGCGCAGCCGGAAGACATCCAGCGCATCCGCGTCCAACTCGGCCTCGACAAGCCGCTCTATGTCCAGTTCTTCACTTGGATCGGCAATGTGCTGTCGGGCGACCTGGGCGTTTCGATCTTCTCCAACATGCCGGTCACCAAGCTGATCGGCCAGCGCCTGGAGCCCACTCTGGCTCTGGCCGTGGCGACCATCGTGTTCGCCGTGCTGGTCGCCGTACCGTTGGGGATGATTGCCGCCTGGCGGGCCGGAACGTTCACCGACCGGGCCGTCATGGTGTTTTCGGTGCTGGGTTTTTCGGTGCCGGTGTTCGTCATCGGTTATGCCCTGATGTGGGGCTTTTCGCTCAAGCTGGGTTGGTTTCCGGTGCAGGGCTACAAGCACATCGCCGAAGGTATCGTTCCCTTTTCGCGCTCCATCGCGCTGCCCACCTTTGCGCTCGGCATCATCTTTATCGCCCTGATCGCCCGCATCACCCGGGCCAGTATGCTCGAAGTGCTGACCGAGGACTACATCCGCACGGCCCGGGCCAAGGGGCTGGACAATCGCACGCTGCTGATCCGCCACGCCCTCAAGAACGCCGCCGTGCCCATCGTCACCATCATCGGCATCGGCATCGCCTTGCTGATCGGCGGCGTCGTGGTGACGGAGAGCGTCTTCAACATTCCCGGTCTCGGCCGGCTCACCATCGACAGTGTGCTGCGCCGCGACTATCCCGTCATTCAGGGCGTCATCCTGCTGTTTTCCGGGGTCTTCGTGGTGGTCAACCTGCTGATCGATTTGTCCTACACCGTGCTCGATCCCAGGATCCGTTACTGATGGTCGACACCACACCGACTTCTGCCGCGGCATTGGCCGATGACGACCTCGACCTGGGCCCGCCACCGCCGCTGGCGAGCCGCATCAAGGAATATGCCCGGCGCCATCCGACGGTGGTCGTGGGTACGGCTGTCCTGGTGACCATGGCGCTGATCTCGCTGGCGGCGCCGCTGCTGGCCTCGGACCCCTTGGAGCTCAACCCCATCATCCGCCTCAAGCCGCCCAGCGCCGAGTTCTGGTTCGGCACCGATTTCCTGGGCCGCGAAGTCTATGCCCGGGTCGTCTATGGCGGCCGCATCTCGCTGACCGTGGGCCTGGCCGTGGCCGTCATTGCCACCGTCATAGGGCTGGTGATCGGCCTGCTGGCGGGTTATATCCGGGCCGTCGATGCCGTCGTCATGCGAATAATGGACGGCCTTATGGCGATCCCCGGCGTGCTGCTGGCCATTGCCCTGATCTCGCTGGCCGGGGCCAGCGTCACCAACGTCATCATCGCCATCACCATACCCGAGGTGCCCCGGGTGGTGCGCCTGGTGCGGGCCGTGGTGCTGACCATTCGAGAACAGCCTTACGTCGAGGCGGCGGTCTCGGTGGGCACCAAGCTGCCCAAGATCCTGTACAAGCATATCCTGCCCAACACCATGGCACCGCTGATCGTGCAGGCCACCTACGTCTGCGCCTCGGCCATCGTGATCGAGTCCATCCTGTCGTTCCTGGGCGCCGGCACGCCGCCGGAGGTTCCCAGCTGGGGCAACATCATGGCTGAGGGCCGGGACTATTTTCAGATCGCGCCCTGGATGATCTTTTTCCCCGGCTTGTTGCTCGCCGTCACCGTGCTGGCCGTCAACATCCTGGGCGACGGCTTGCGCGATTCCCTCGACCCGCGCATAGCGCGCCGCATGTAGCCGCCCATGACCGGCAACGACGCACTGCTCGAGATCGACGATCTCAAGACCTATTTCTACACCCGCGATGGCATCGTGCGCGCCGTCGATGGCGTTTCGATCACCGTCAAGCGCGGCGAGACGCTCTCGATCGTCGGTGAATCGGGCTGCGGCAAGAGCGTCACGGCCATGTCGGTGCTGCGGCTCTTGCCCCAGCCGCCGGCCAAATACGAGGGCGGCTCGATCCGTTTTGGCGGCGAAAACCTGCTCGAGGCGAGCGAGGCGCGCATGCGCCAGATCCGCGGCAACGCCATCTCGATGATCTTCCAGGAGCCCATGACGTCGCTCAATCCGGTGATGACGGTGGGCCGTCAGATCGCCGAATCGATCGAGTTGCACCAGGAGGTCTCGCCCCGTGCCGCCAAGGACCGGGCCATCGAGATTCTCGATCTGGTGCAGATCCCCGAGGCCCGCAGGCGGGTCGAGGAATACCCCCACCAGATGTCGGGCGGCATGCGCCAGCGCGTCATGATCGCCATGGCGCTGGCCTGCAATCCCGAGATCCTCATCGCCGACGAGCCGACCACGGCGCTCGACGTCACCATCCAGGCCCAAATCCTCAACCTGATGCTGGAGTTGAAGGAAAAGATCGGCGCCGCCGTGGTGATCATCACCCACGACCTGGGTGTGGTGGCCGAGACGGCCCAGCGGGTGGCCGTGATGTATGCCGGGCGCAAGGTCGAGGAGGCCGGCACCGAGGACCTCTTCGAGCGCCCTTTCCATCCCTACACGCTGGGCCTGATGGGCTCGATCCCGCATCTCAGCGACGCCGCCCGCGGGCGCCGCCCGCGCTTGCAGGAAATCCCCGGGGTGGTGCCTTCGTTGCGCCACGAGATCCCGGGCTGCTCCTTCGCGCCGCGCTGCCCCTTTGTCGGCCCGCAGTGCCTGGAGGCGGTGCCGGCGTTGGTCGAACAGGCCCCGGGGCGGCTGATCGCCTGTTGGGAGTGGAGCAAAGTGGCGGAGGCCGGCCCATGACCGAGAGCGAGGCCAAGACCATCCTGGAGGTCGCCGATCTGCGCAAGCACTTCCCGCTCTACGGCAAACTGCTGAAGCGCCAGGTCGGTGCGGTGCTGGCGGTCGATGGCCTTTCCTTCAGCATCCGCCGGGGCGAGACCCTGGGACTGGTGGGCGAGAGCGGTTCGGGCAAATCGACCGTGGGCAAGCTGGTGCTGCGCCTGATCGACCCCACGGCGGGCAGCATCCACATCAATGGCGAGGATGTCACACGGGTCGGGCCCCGTCGCATGCGCGCGCTCAGGCGCGAAATTCAGATGGTCTTCCAGGACCCCTACGCCTCGCTCAACCCGCGCCTTTCGGCCGGCTCTATCGTCTCCGAGCCGCTGCGCAACTACGACCAGGGCTCCGGCGCCGAAATCGACGCCAGGGTGAAAGAGCTCTTTCTCAAGGTTGGCCTGCGGCCCGAGGTCACGGCGAAATATCCTCACGAGTTCTCCGGTGGCCAGCGCCAGCGCCTCGGCGTGGCGCGGGCCTTGGCGCTTGAGCCCGAGATGATCGTCGCCGACGAGCCGGTGTCCGCGCTTGACGTATCGGTACAGGCCCAGGTGCTGAACCTGCTGATGGACCTGCAGGAAGAATTCAATCTGGCCTACCTGTTCATCAGTCACGATCTGGCCGTGGTGGAGCACATCAGCCATCGGGTGGCGGTTATGTATCTCGGCAAGATCGTCGAGTTGACCGACCGCGAGACGCTTTTCCGCGATCCTCGGCACCCCTACACGAGGGCGCTGTTGTCCGCGGCGCCGGTCGCCGACCCGCTGGTCAAGCGCGAGCGGATCATCCTGAAGGGCGACATTCCCAGCCCCATCGACCCGCCCAAGGGCTGCCGCTTCCATACCCGCTGCCCCCTTGTCGAGGAACTCTGCCGGACCGAGGAGCCCGAGTTCCGCGAAGTGGCGCCTGCTCACAGCGTTGCCTGTCATCTCAGCGGCGATGCCTGAGCCGCCCCGAATAAACTGGCCATGAGAAAGTGCCGGGTGTGTTTGAATCGCTGCCGGGGCGGGGGGATGTCGCCCGGCAACACATGACCGCTAGCTGCAGGAGGCTTCCTTGTCAGAGAAAAAATTCCGTCTGGTGACGCGCAGCGATTTCGATGGCCTGGCTTGTGCCGTGCTGCTCAAGGAACTGGATCTGATCGACGACATCAAATTCGTCCACCCCAAGGACATGCAGGACGGCAATGTCGAGATCAGCGGCGACGACATCACCACCAACCTGCCCTACGTGCCCGGCTGCCATCTGGCTTTCGACCATCACCTCAGCGAAACCATCCGCCGCGGCGGCAGCGAGCCCGAGAACCACATCATCGATCCCGATGCGCCCTCGGCGGCGCGGGTGGTGTTCGACCACTATGGCGGCAAAGCTACGTTCCCCAACGTCGACGACGAACTCATGGTGGCCGTCGACAAGAGCGACGCGGCCCAGTTCAGCCGTGACGAAATCCTCGACCCCAAGGGCTGGGATTTGATGAATTTCCTGATGGATTCGCGCACCGGTCTGGACAGCTTTCGTGAATTCAGGATCTCGAACTACGACCTCATGATGCAGCTCATCGACTATTGCCGCGAGCACACCATCGCCGACACCCTCAAGCTGCCCGACGTCGAGGAACGGGTGAGCATTTATATGGAGCACGAGGCCCAGTTCAAGGCTCAGCTCGAACGCTGCGCCACCGTGAACGACAACCTGGTGGTGCTGGACCTGCGCGAAGAGGAAACCATCTTCGCCGGCAACCGCTTCGTCATTTACGCCGTTTTCCCCCAGTGCAACATCTCGATCCATGTGCTCTGGGGGCTGAAGCAGCAGAACACCGTCTTCGCCATCGGCAAGTCGATCCTCGACCGCTCATCGCAGACCAACGTCGGCGAACTCTGCCTGGCCTACGACGGCGGCGGCCACGTCGCCGCCGGCACCTGCCAGATCGAAAACGACAAGGCCGCGGACGTACTGTCCGAACTGGTGGAGAAGATCACCGCCGACGGTTAGCCGGCGGCAGTTTCCACAATCGCTCGGCATTGCCGTGAGCCAAGGCGTGGGTCACGGCATCGGGCAGTGCCGCCAGGGCAGTGCGCCACACTGCGACCTGGGGCAGGAATTTCTGCTCCCAATGGAAATGGAAGACGTTGTCGAAGGCCAGCACGAAGCGGTCGGGGTAGGCCAGCACCAGCTTGCGCCAGCGCGGCGCCAATTTCTGACCTGAGAACATGCGCGTCCAAGGCAGCCGCGAGGCTTGGATGGTGACAGGGTTGCTGTGCGAGGTGACGAAAAAGAGATTGCTGTGCAGCGGCAACAGCCGGGCGGCATCGTCGGCCTTGAGCTGGCCCATGTGGATGAGACCGATGGCGACGTCGCGGTTGGTCGCCAGAAAGGCCTCGAACTTCTTCATGTAGCGCTCTTTGTCCCAGTCCATGGCGGCGAACTCGATGTGGGCAAGGTATGGCCAGCCCATTTTTCGGGCCGCCGCGAGGAAGGGCTGGAGGCGCTTGTCGTCGGGGTCCATGGCGGCCTTGCCGGCGCCCACGCCCTTTTTGGCGGCGTGCCACATAATGATCTCGGCCAGGGCGCCAAATTTGGCGCTCTGCATCTCCTTCTTGAAGATCCGGGGAAAGCCGCCGGAGTTCTTGATGAAGGCCCGGGTCTTGGTCTTGGCGGCCGGGATGATGCGCCCGGGGTGGCGCTCGGCCAGGCCCACGACGTCGCTCGAGGGTTGCTTGAAGCGCGCCGACAGCACCACCTGGGCGACACCGGCCTGGTCCAGCAGCGGCACGATGCTGTCGAGATTTGTGCGCCGGTCGATCTGGCTGTGGACGTCGATCATGGGGCCTTGCCAGGGTTCGGCGGCCGGTGCCGGCGTCGGCGCCAACAGCAGGGCAGCCAGGGTCGCCGTCGCAAGGTACCTCATGGTGAGAACTCCTCGAATGCCTCGGCGTAATCCGGGTGCCAGCGCGACAGCGGCGGCCGCCCTTCGATGACGTCACCGGCAGCCCACAGCAGGCGCTTGCGGTCCATCTCGGGCGTCACCTCGTTGTCGGCGCAGACGAGATAGAAGTCGCCGCTCTGCAAACCCGCCTCCAGTACCTCGACGACTTGTTCGGGCAGCCAGGCGCCGGGCTTGTGCTCACGCTTGCCGGTAGTGGTCCAGCCCGGCACCAGCAGATGCGCCGTGACCAGGCAATCAGGGGTGTTGCGCAGCTCGTGCTGCAGGCACTCGGCATAGGCCTTCAATGCCGCCTTGCCGACGTTGTAGGGCGTGTTGCCCGGCGGATTGGTCAGGCCCTGCTTGGAGCCGGTGATGACCACGCGGCAGGGCGTAGCCTGTTCGATCATGCCCGGCACGAAGGTCTGCACCCCGTGGATCACGCCCCACATGTTGACGGAAATGGATTGCTGCCAGGCCTCGGCCCTGCCCAGGGCATCGCCGCTGGCCCGGGTGGCGGCGTTGTTCATCAGTAGCCCGACCTCGCCGAAGTGCTTCAGCACTGCCTCGCGGAGGCCTTCTATGTCTGCCAGCCGGGCCACGTCGGTGGGCTGGGCCAGCACGTCGGCAGCGCCACCCGGCGCCAGTTCGGCCACCTCGGCTGCGGCCTCGGCCAGATCGTCCTCGACCACGTCGGCCAGACAAACTTTCATGCCAAGCTCGGCAAAGCGCCGGCAGGCCGCCCGGCCGATGCCGTTGGCCGCCCCCGTCACCACGACAACCCGGCCGGCCCGCAGTACCGCATCGTCCATTTCATTGCCCTATTTTTTGGCTGCCCCGTGATCCTATGTTGCGGTGCGCCGGGGCGGACCATAGCATGCGGCGGGGGAACATCAGGAGACTAGACATGCAAACCCAACACGCCGACGTCTGGATCATCGGCTCGGGCGCGGCCGGGCTGACGGCGGCCATCGCCGCCCGCCAGGCCGGGGCCGAGGTCGGCGTGGTGGGCAAGAGCACGCCCGGCCGCGGCACTTCGACGACCATGGCCGTGGGGGTATTCGCCGGGCCCTGGGAGGGCATGTCGGCGAGCGCCTACAAAGAACTTTCGCTGGCCAATGGGCGCGGCCTCTCACAGCCCGAGCTGCTGGACGTGATGGCCAGCGGTGCCGCCGATCGTTTCCAGGACCTGATGGACTGGGGCATGAACTCGAAGTCGGAGGAAGGCCACTTCCTGGCCCAGCCCGAGGACCCGACGACCGACCGCGCGCCCATGTGGGGCCGCGAGATCGTGCGCACCCAGGTCGCCAAAGCGGAAGAGCTCGGCGTGCGTTTCGTCGACAAATGCCTGGTGCGGCGAATAGATTCGGGTCCGGACGGCGTCTGCCTGAGTATTTTTTCGGCGGAACACGGCTGGGCTGAGCTGCGTGGCGGCGCCGTGGTGCTGGCGGCGGGCGGGGCAGGGGGGCTTTATCTGCATCACGACAATCCCCAGCGCATGACCGGCGATGCCTATGCGCTCGCCCTGGAGGCCGGGGCCACGCTGCAGGACATGGAGTTCGTGCAGTTCTATCCCCTGGCCATCAATGAGCCCAAGCTTCCAACCTTCCTGCTCGAGGCGGACGTAGCCGACTTGGGCCGCATCATCAACGACGCCGGCGAGGACGTGCTGGAGAAATACGGCATCACCCAGCGCCCGGTGGCCCACCATGCCCGGGATACCATGTCGCAGGCGATGTTTCACGAGATCGCCGTCGAGGGCAACGAGGTGCTGCTCGACCTCACCGTGGCGGACCGCGGGAAATGGCGCGCCAATCCGGTGCTGGCCACCAAGGAGGCCTATTTCGCCCGCCGCTTCAAAGCCTTCGAACGGCCCTTGCGCATCTCGCCGGTGGCTCATTTCGCGGTCGGCGGCGCCGCTATCGACACGCAAGGTGCGACCGACCAGCCCGGCCTCTATGCCGCCGGCGAGGCGGCCGGCGGCCTGCACGGTGCCAATCGCATGGGCGGCAACGCGCTCACCGAATGCGTCGTCTTCGGCCACCGCGCCGGCCTGGCCGCGGCGGCCTGGGCCGCAGGGCGCGACCAGGGCCGGGCCGTGGTGGCCGGCGAGGCGGGTGACGGCCCAGGCCGGCGAGCCGCGCGCCGATGCCGACGCCCTCAAGCACGAATTGCGCGACGCCATGTGGCGCCACGGCGGTATCGTGCGCGAGGCCGCCGGCCTCGAGGAGGGGCTTGTGCTGGTGCGAGAGATCAGTGAACAGGCGCACCGTATTCGCGGCGTCAACGATCCGGCAATGATGGAGAAATTTCTCGAGCTGCAACTGGCCTGCGGCACCGCGCGCCTCATCCTCGAGGCCGCCGCCCGGCGCCAGGAAAGCCGCGGCGCCCATGCCCGCAGCGATTTTCCCCAGAGCGACGACGCCAACTGGTTGGGCCACCTGCGGGTGATGCGCGAGAACGGCGAGGCGCGCTGGTCGTTCAGGGAAATTGCGCCGGCCTGAGGCCGCCTTTCCCCTTTTCCCCCGGCCCCGCAGTTGCCATGATGGCCGGGCGTCGGCGAGCCGCCGGCGGTTCAGGAGAGCAGTATGGATTCGTCTGAATTGTTGCAACAGATTCGCCGCGGCGTGATCGGCCACGGCCAGATGCTCGATGGCCCCTATGGGCCCCGGCGTTTGGTCTACGCCGATTATACGGCTTCGGGGCGGGCGCTCTCGTTCGTCGAGGACGCCATCCGCGACATCGTGCTGCCGCTATATGCCAATACCCACACCGAGACCTCGGGCACCGGGCGCCAGACCACGGGCTTTCGCGAGGATGCCCGGCGGCTGATCCTCGAGTCGGTGGGCGGCGACGAGGAACGCGACGCCGTGATCTTTTGCGGTGCCGGCTGTACCGGTACGGTCGACAAGTTCATCAACATCTGCGGCTTGAGACTGCCGGCGGCGCTGGATGATCGTTACGGCTTTGCCAAGCAGATCCCCGACGACCAGCGGCCGGTGATCTTCATCGGGCCTTATGAGCACCATTCCAACGAGCTTCTCTGGCGCGAGACCATTGCCGAGGTGGTGGTGATCGAGGAAGACGCGGGCGGCAACGTCGATCTCGCCCACCTGCAGCGCGAACTCGAACGCTACCAGGGGCGGCCGCTGCGTATCGGCTCCTTTTCCGCCGCCTCCAACGTCACCGGCATCATCACCCGTAGCACCGAGGTGACGACGCTGCTGCACCGCTTTGGCGCCATTGCGGCCTGGGACTATGCCGCCGCCGCACCCTATGTGCCCATCAACATGAACGCCGCGCCGGGAGAGGAAAGCCCGGCCGACAAGGACGTGCTGTTCATCTCGCCGCACAAGTTCGTCGGCGGCCCCGGCACGCCCGGTGTGCTGGTGGTCAAGAGAAGGCTGCTCAGCCATCGCGTGCCGGTGGTGCCGGGCGGCGGCACGGTGGCCTACGTCAATGCCCACGAGCACCGCTATATCGACGACCTGGTGCACCGCGAAGAGGGCGGCACGCCGGAAATCGTCGGCTCGATCCGGGCCGGCCTGGTCTTTCGCCTGAAGCAGGAGGTCGGCGCCGAGGCCATCTTCGCCCACGAGACCGAGCTTGCCCGCCAGGCCATCGAACGCTGGTCGGAAAATCCCAACATCGAGATTCTGGGCAGCCTCAGTGCCGCTCGGCTGCCCATCATCTCCTTCCTGGTGCGCCACCAGGGCCGGTATTTGCATTATGATTTCGTGGTGGCGCTCTTGAACGACCTGTTCGGCATCCAATCTCGTGGTGGCTGTTCCTGCGCCGGGCCCTACGGGCATCGCCTGCTGGGCATCGATCTCGAGACCTCGAAGCAATACGAAAAGCAGATCGTCGCCGGCTGCGAACTGGTGAAGCCCGGCTGGACCCGGCTGGGCTTCAATTATTTCAACTCGGAGGCCGAGATCGAGCTCATCATCGAGGCCGTCGACTGGATCGCCCGCGAGGGCTGGAAACTGTTGCCGGAATACGATTTCGATACCGTCTCGGGGGCCTGGTGGCACCGTAGCCGGACCGCGGCGGTGCGCCGGCTCGATGATATCCCGCTGCTCGAAGGGGCCGGCGCCGCCGGTGCCCTGGCGCCGGCAGTCTCGATGGACGGGGTGGTGGCCGAGGCCGACCGGCTGGCGGCAACAGTCCAGGGACGCCAGGACCAAGCGCCGTGCTGTTGCGAACTGGCGCCCGAGGCGGAAAAGCTGCGCTGGTTCCGCCTGCCCGAAGAGGTGGCGGAAGAGATGGCCGAAGCGCGGCGATAAATCGCCAACCAGGCCATGATCCGGTGAGAAATGAGGGTTAAGACCCCACCTGGCCGGCGCCTAGGCCAATCGCGCTTGGCCCAACGCCTGGCCCGCGAAACCGCCGGCGAGGTGCTGTTCGATGCCGCCAGCCGCGGTCGCTATGCCACCGACGCCTCGCTCTACCAGATCGAACCCATCGGCGTGCTGGTGCCCAGCCGCGCCGACGACGTGGTGGCTGCCCTGGCCATAGCCGGCGAGGAGGGTGTGCCCGTGCTGCCGCGCGGCGCCGGCACCTCGCAAAGCGGCCAAGCCATCGGCGAGGCCCTGATCATCGACACCAGCAAGCACCTCGACCGCTTGCTCTCCTTCGATGCCGAGGCGCGGCGGGTGGTGGTCGAGCCGGGGCTGGTTCTCGACGATCTCAATCGCCTGCTGAAGCCCCATGGCCTCTGGTTTCCCGTCGACATCTCGACCTCCAGCCGGGCCACCATCGGCGGCATGGCCGGCAACAACGCCTGCGGCTCGCGCTCGCTCCATTACGGCAACATGGTGCACAACGTGCACGCCATCGACGCCGTCCTGATCGACGGCCGCGAGGCCCAATTCGGCCCCCCGCCGGCGGCTGGGGAGGGAGCCCGGCCGCCCCAGCAACTGCTCGCCGCCATCCACGACATCGTCCGGCGCCACCACAGCGAGATCGCCGAGCGCTTTCCCAAGATCCTGCGCTCCGTTGCCGGCTACAACCTCGCCAGCCTCGATCCCTGGACAGACAATCTGGCGCCGTTGCTGATCGGCTCGGAAGGCACGCTGGCCTATTTCCAGCGCCTGCACCTCGATTTGCAGCCCTTGCCGCGGCACAAGGTGCTGGGAATCTGCCATTTTCCCACGCTACGCGCCGCCATGAAGGCGACGCCGGAGATCGTGGCGCTGGGGCCGGTGGCGGTCGAGCTGGTGGATCGCACCATGATCGATCTGGCGCGCCACAATCCGCTGTTCGCGCCGACCATCGACGGCTTCTTCGACGCTAGCGCGGCGGCGCTGCTGCTGGTCGAATTCGCCGGCGACGAGTATGAGCCCTTGAGCCGCGAATTGCGCCGGCTGGGCGAATTGCTGGCTGAGCTCGGTCACGGCGAGGGTTTCGTCGAGGCCCTGGAGCCCGGCTTCCAGGCCGGCGTCTGGGAGATCCGCAAGGCCGGACTCAACATCCTCATGGCCATGAAGGGCGACGGCAAGCCGGTCTCGTTCATCGAGGACTGCGCCGTGCCGCTCGAGCACCTGGCCGACTACACCGACCGGATCAGCGCCGAGTTTGCCCGCCTGGGCGTGACCGGCACCTGGTACGCACACGCCTCGGTGGGGTGTTTGCACGTGCGCCCAGTGCTCGATCTCAAGCAGGCGGAAAGCCCCGCCATCATGCGGGCCATTGCCGAAAAAGCCGGCGCCCTGGTGCGGCAATACAAAGGCGCCTATTCCGGCGAACACGGCGACGGCCTAGTGCGCTCGGAATTCCTCGAGCGGAATTTCGGACCCCGCCTGGTCGCCGCCTTCGGCGAGGTCAAGCAAAGCTTCGATCCCGAGGGTCTGATGAACCCGGGCAAGATCGTCAAACCGTCGAAGATGGACGATCGCACGCTGTTTCGCTATGGCCCCCACTACCGGCCGCTGGAGATAGAGGCGGCGCTCGACTGGTCGGACTGGGGCGGCCTCTTGCGGGCCACCGAGATGTGTAACAACAACGGCGCCTGCCGCAAATCGGCCGGGGCTGTGATGTGTCCCTCGTTCCGCGCCACCGGCGACGAGCAGCACCTGACCCGGGGCCGCGCCAACACGCTGCGCCTGGCACTTAGTGGCCAACTCGGGGGCCAGCTTGGCGAGGACGCTCTGCGATCGCCGGCGCTGGCTCAGGCCTTCGAGCTCTGCCTCGCTTGCAAGGGCTGCCGCCGCGAATGCCCGACCGGCGTCGATATGGCGCGCCTGAAGATCGAGGTGCTGGCCCGGAATCAGACTCCAAGCTGGCGCCAGCGCCTGATCGCCGGCCTGCCGAGATACGCGGGGGCGACCTCGCGCCTGGGCTGGTTGCTCAATCTGGCGGAACAGAACGCGGTATTGCGATTTGGCCGCGAGAAGCTGCTCGGGTTCAGCCGCCACCGCCGGTTGCCGAGCTGGCATCGCCGGCCCTATATCGAGGGCGAGGCCGGGTCCGGGGTGGGCCCCGGGGTGGCGCTATTCGTCGATTGCTTCCATCGCTGGTTCGAGCCCGACATCGCCCGCGCCGCCCAGGCTGTACTGAGCCGGGCCGGCTGCCGCGTTTTGCCGGTGCGGGCGAGCGGCGGCCGGCCGCTTTGCTGCGGCCGCACATATCTGACCCAGGGCCGGGTCGAGGAGGCCCGCGTCGAGGCCCGCCGCTTGCTGCGGGTGCTGCGGCCGCTGGCCGCCGAAGGCCTGGCGATAGTCGGCCTCGAGCCCTCCTGCCTGCTCACGTTGCGTGACGAATACCCGGCGTTGCTGGAGGCCGAGGAGTTGGGTGCGGTGCCGGATGCGGCCAAATTGCTGACCGAGTTCATCGTCGAAAACGAGGGCCGGCCGGGCTTCGATCTGGGGCTCGGGGCGCTGGCCCAAAAGCGCGCCCTGGTCCACGGCCACTGCCACGAAGCCGCCTTCGGTGCCGTGGCGTCCCTGGAAGCCGTGCTGGCGCTGATTCCGGGTCTGGCCGTCGAGACCACGGCCGGCGGCTGCTGCGGCATGGCCGGTGCCTTCGGCTACGAGGCCGAGCACTTCGAGCTCTCGCGGCGCATCGCCAAGCAGGGCCCGCTGCCGGCGGTGCGTGAGGCTGCGGCCGACACCATTATCGTCGCCGACGGCAGCAGTTGCCGCAGCCAGTTCCGCGACCTGGCCGAACGCCGGGCGTTGCACGTGGCGGAGGTGCTGGCGCTGGCGCAGGGCGGCGAAGGTTAGCGCTTGCTCAGTCCGAATCCGTCGGTGCCGAAACCCGGAAATTTCGGATCGAGGACTCTGCTCAGCAGCCGCGCCGGGTCGCCGTGGATCTGGGGTGTCTGGTCGCGGCCGAAGCGCCGCCGAGCCTGGTAGGCCATCTCGCCCTGCAGGTAGCCGCGAATCTCGCCCAGCGATACCCGGCCGTCGGCGTCGCCGCCGCGCTCGGCCCGGTCGGCTTGACCCAGCAGGCCTTCGAGCAGGTAGCGGGTAAAGAGGCCAAGCCCGGCCGTGGTATCCCAAGATGCGATTTGGCTGCCATCGGCGGCCGTCAGGATGGCACCGTTTTTCAGGCCACCCGGCAGCTTTGCCGCGAGATAGATGCCCGAGGCCGCCGGCAGCAGTGCGCCGCCGTGCGAGAGCCCCGAAAAGCAGGTGTCCAGTATCACCGTGATGCCGCGGGCCCGGGCCTTGGCCAGGTTGGCGATCAGCGTATCGATGCCATAGCCCGTGAGGCGCGCCTTGCCGGGATCGCCGTCGCTGGGCAGCAGGTAACCGGCACCACCACGGCCGGGCACGCCGTGGCCCGAATAGTAGACCAGGACGTCCGAACGCCCGGCCCGCACCAGATCGTAGAGCCGGCCCTGGTGTTCTTCGGATGAGCCGAAGTGGGCCATCAGGTCGGCCTTGGTGGCGTCGCGCAATTCGACGATATTGCGCTCGGCGAAGCCCAGCGTCTTGTGCACGTAGGTCCGCATGGCGGCCAGGTCGTTGTGGGCAAAGCGCACCTCCGGTACGTCACCGTGGCGGTAGCGGCGGTTGCCGACGATGATGGCCACGGCGTCGGGATTGGCGGGACCGGCGGGGAAGGTGACGCCTTCGGGCGCGGCGGTGGGCCGGGCCGGGGCCGGGGCCGGCGCTTTTTCGGGCACGCTCTGGTTGGCCTTCCCGGGCGGCAGGTGAATGGCGCGGCGGTGGATCCAACCGATGGGCCGGCCGCCCTCGGCCACTTGGCCCCAGCCGCTGGGTAGGCTGGCGATGACATGGACCAGGTCGCCGCGGCCGAGGTGGCGTAGGATGGGCGATTTGGCGTCAGGCAGGTCGCGTAGCGGCGCCCCCTCGATGCCGACCTCGACGATCAGGTCGCGCTGCACCAGGCTGACGGTCAGCTCGGCCAGGCGTTCGTGGCGCTGGCGCACCAGGGCCGGCGTGACGGTGCCGTCGCGGGGTCGGGGAGGCACCTGGACGTTCCGCGCCGCTGGCGGTCGCGGCCGGCGCGCCGGGGCCGCGGTGGCGGCGGGCAGTGGGCGGGAAAGGACCCCACGTTCGCGGATCTGCTCGGCCCGTTCCTTGAGCTCCTCGTAACGCACCTCGGCCCGCTTGCGCTGGTGTTGGTTGCCCGAGAGGAAAGTCTCGGCCATCACCTTTTTCTGCTTGGCCATCTGGCGGTTGAGCCGCGCCAGGGCCTTCAGCGTCCGGGCCCGGTTGCCGTGGGCGCGCGCGGCCCGGCGCTCCAGCGCCTTGGCGTCCTCCAGGTATTCATAGGCGTAGCCCATGAATTCGCGATAGTCGTCGAGCGAAGCCCTCTCTTCGGCGCGCACCCCGCCGGCCGCCAGCGCCAGGCAGAGGGCGGCGGCAAGGAAAGGAAATATGCTTCGCAAGGCAGTATTCATGGGCCGATTGAGGTTAATCCGGATCGGTTCAGATTTCCCTAATGCCTATGCAAGGATTAGAGCCGGAATCCGGCGATACGGGCGGAAAAAATGCCCCCGGGTGTGCTAAGTTCAGGTTTTGTTGCAGCGATTGCGAGCCTGCCATGACCTCCAGCCCGCGCTTCGAGGCCGTCGAAATGCCGCCCGGTGCCGATGAATTGAGGGCCGAAGTGCGTGCCTTCCTGGCCGCCGAGAAGGCCCGCGGCATCCCTTTCAGCCAGCAATACGGCTTCGAATTCTCCGCCGATTTCAGCCAGAGCGCCGGCCGCCAGGGCTATATCGGCATGACCTGGCCCAAGGAATACGGCGGCCACGAACGTTCGTCGCTGGAGCGCTACGTGGTGATCGAGGAATTCCTCGCCGCCGGCGCGCCGACCGGGGCGCACTGGGTGGCCGACCGCCAAAGCGGCCCGCTGCTGCTGCGCTTCGGCACGGACGAGCAGCGCCGGAAGATTCTGCCCCGCATCGCCGCCGGGGAATGCTATTTCTGCATCGGCATGAGCGAGCCCGATTCGGGCTCCGACCTGGCCTCGATCCGCAGCCGCGCCACGCGCACAGAAGGCGGCTGGCAGGTCAACGGCACCAAGCTCTGGACCAGCGGCGCCCACAACGCCCACTACATGATCGCGCTGGTGCGCACCGAGGCACCCGGCGAGGACCGCCACGCCGGCATGAGCCAGATGCTCATCGACATGAAATCCGAGGGCATGGAGATCCGGCCGGTCATCAACCTGGCCGGCGACCATCACTTCAACGAGGAGATCTTCACCGATTGTTTCGTGCCCGACGACATGGTCATCGGCGAGGTCGGCAACGGCTGGAACCAGGTCATGAGCGAGCTCGGCCACGAGCGCTCGGGGCCCGAACGCTTTCTTTCGACCTTCCAGATCTTCGTCGAGCTGGTGCGCCAGATCGGGCCCGAGCCCAGCGACCGGGCGGCCGAGGTGCTGGGACGCCTGGCCGCCCACCTGATGACGCTGCGCCAGATGTCGCTCTCGGTCGCCGGCATGCTGGAGCGCGGCCAGTCAACCAACATCGAGGCCGCCCTGGTCAAGGACGTCGGCACCAGTTTGCAAAAGGAGATGCCCGATATCGCGCGCACCCTGATGCAGGCCGAGAACGATGGCGTCATCCCCGAGGGCTTCGTCGCCACGCTCGACGAATCCATCCTCTATTCGCCGGTCGGCACCATCCAAGGCGGCGCCCGCGAGATATTGCGCGGCGTGGTGGCCCGGGGGCTTGGCCTGAGATGAACGACATGCGCCAGATGATTGCTGATACCGCGGCGCGGATCTTCCGCGACCATTGCGATGGCGACCTGATCGCCGCCGCCGAGGCCGGCTTCTGGCCGGCCGAACTGTGGCAAATCCTGGAGGAAAACGGCCTCACCCGGGCCGCCGTGGCCGAGGAGATGGGCGGTGCTGGCGGCAACTTGGGCGATGCCATGACGCTGGTGCGCGAGGCCGGGCGGGCCGCTGTGCCGTTGCCGCTGGCCGAGAGCTTCCTGGCTGGCTGGCTGCTCGAAGGGGCCGGCCTGGAGGTACCCGAGGGGCCGCTGACGGTGGCGCCGGTCGGGCCCGCCGATGCCCTTTTCATCGAACAGGCGGCCGGCGGCTGGATCCTCAACGGCAACGCTACTATCCCATGGGGCGCCCAGGCCGGCCACATCGCGGTCATTGCCGAGTCCGAGGCCGGCGATCAGGTGGCCCTGGTCGAGGTCCGGCGCACGCGCACCACGGGCGGGCAAAACCTGGCCGGCGAGCCCCGCGACGCGGTGATCTTCGACAACATCGTGCTGCCCGCCGATGACGTGCGGCCGGCCGGCAACCAGGTCAGCCGGGCCGGGCTGTTCCGCCTCGGTGCCCTGGCCCGTTCGGTACAGATCGCCGGCGCCCTGGATGCCGTCCTGGCCATGACGTTGGCCTACGTCGGCGACCGCGTGCAGTTCGGCCGCCCGCTGGCCAAGTTCCAGGCCGTGCAGCAGCAGCTCGCGGTGTTGGCCGGCCAAGTGGCGGCCGCCGGCCGGGCCGCCGACTGGGCCACAGCGGCGGCCGAGGCGGCCGAAGCGGGCGAGGGCGCGGAAGCCATTGTGGCAGCCAAGGCGCGGGCCGGCGAGGCGGCCGGGGTGGCGGCCGAGATCTGCCACCAATTGCACGGCGCCATCGGCTTCACCCGGGAGTATTCGCTACAGCACCTGAGCCGCCGCCTCTGGGCCTGGCGCGACGAGTTCGGTCCCGAAGTGGTCTGGCAACGTGAGCTCGGCCGTCTGGCCGCCAAGTCCGGCCCGGAAGGCCTCTGGCCTTTCATCACGGGTACCGGCTAAGCGGTTTCTTCCAGTTCAGGGGCGGCCTGGGCTGAAATCGACAAAGATTGCTCTAGATAATGTTGGGATCCCCTATCCTTGCCGCCGTCTGGGGGATCGCCGTGAAGTATGGTATTAGGGTATTGTTTGGTCGCGGCATGGTGCCGCGCGGGCGCTTGGTTACTTTGGGAACGACAGGTGAGAACGGATCGTGAGCGACGCTGAGGAAGCCAGGCAGGACGCCGAGCAGTTCGATTGCGCCGTAGCCGGCGAGGTCGCCGGCCTCAAGGACCGGTCAGAACTCTCCATGCCCGGATGCCAAGCCAACGCCTCGAAGGTGATCGAGGCCATACTGACCATCGCCCGCGAAGAGGCGGTGGATGGTAAGCTCGACCTGGAACGCCTGGAAGCATTGGCCACGGCGGTGCGAAGCAAGGAAGTGCGCAGTTTCTATAGCGCCAACTACAAGCATTGCCAGTCCGCCAACAATTTGACCCCGTTCACGCCCTACCGCGAAATGTTCCTCGGCCGGGTTATCTCCAGCCCCTTGGAAGCGCTGCTTTTCGCCACCCCGCCGGTGATGCTGCGCAGCCAGCTGCCGGCCCTGTTTGCCGCCGTCAAGGCGATGATCGGCGATCAGGTCTTCGACAGACTCGATGATACGGCCCGTGTCGTCTACGAGGAATACATCTCCGAGATGGGCCGGGATTTTGTTTGGGATCCCTTCTATGCCGATCCCCGCATCGTCGCCATCTTCTGCGAGACGGTGGTCCGGCTGGCCGAGCCCTTTGCCGTTTATGAGCAAGACGCGCGATCGTTTCATCGAAATCATGAACACCCCGGTCGGGGAGGCCGATGGCGGCAGCGCTGGCGAGAGCACCGAGGTATTCACCGTGCAGCACTTTCACGGCCTGTTCTTGGCGCTGTTTCGGCCGGTGACCCCGAAGTGTGCCGGACTGCCCCACCGCGATGGTTTGGCCGGCACCGGGATCCCGGGGGCTGTCGATGACATCGATGCCCTGCTGGACGAGTTGGCGGCGGACAGATAAAGCCGCCCTGGGCCTCGCCGCTTTGCCGCCGTCAGCCGCTGGCCTGCTTGCTGGTGGGCGCCCGTATCATTCCAAATCCGAAGGATCGATGCGGATTGGCTATCACCCCCGCCGATTGGGGGGCCAGGTATTTCAGAGGATCCACCGCCTTGGCGCCCCGGCGCAGTTCGAAATGCAGTTGCGGCTCGGCCAGGCCGCCGCTTTGGCCGGCCCGGCCGACGGCCTGACCGCGGCGCACCTTGTCGCCGCGCTTGACCAACAGCGAGCGGTTGTGGGCGTAGGCCGACATCCAGCCGCCAGAATGCTTGATCAGCAATAAATTGCCGAATCCCCTGAGCTCGTTGCCGGCATAGGCGACGACGCCGGCGGCGGTTGCGCGCACCTCGCTGTCGATGCGGGCGGCGATGTTGATGCCATCGTTGTGCAGGCCGCCGGGTTTGGCGCCGAAGCGTGATATCAAACGGCCTTGCAGCGGCCAGGCAAAGCGGCCCTGGCGCGGCGGCGGTTTGGCCAGCGGCGGTTTTTTGGCCAGGCGCTTGGGTGGTGCGACCGTGGTTTTGCCGGCAGACCGGGCGGCGGGTTTGGCTTTGCTGACAGGCGCCCGTGGTGCCGACCGTGGCGCCGCCACTTCGACCGCGGCGCGGCCGGGCAGCCTGAGTTTCTGGCCGGGATGGATGGTGTAGGGCGGCGCCAGGCGATTGGCCCGCGCCAGGCTGGTCATATCGACGCCGTAGTGGCGGGAAATGTCGTAGACCGTGTCGCCCTTGACCACCAGGTGGTGGCGCGTGACGGGGATCTCCAGGCGCTGGCCCTGGCGCAGAACGAAAGGCGCCCTGAGGCCGTTGGCGTCGATCAGCGCCCGGGTCGAGACACCAAAGCGCCGGGCGATGCGCCACAGCGTGTCACCGCGTTTCACAACCGCCAGGAGGCCAGCGGGCGCCTGCCTGGCGGCGTCGCTTGCGGCGTTACTTTCTGTGGCCAGGCCCTTGTGGATCACGGGCGCCGGCGCCGGCCGGCTGCAGCCGGTCAGCAACGCTGCCAGCAGCAGCGCCAGCGCCATGCCGACGCCAGTTCCAGGGTTCGCCATGGCGCGAGAGTATGTTGCCGCGGCCAACGGATCAACGCCGCTTCGACCGCACTCTAGTCCCTCTCGGCCTCCGCCGTGCCGGCCACCAGGGGCACGAATCGCACCGGCAACAGGTCATCGCGCTCGAAGCCGTCTTCAGTGCGCCGGATACGCACCACCGACTGGCCCATGATGCCGCGGCCCAGGGGAATGATGAGAATGCCGCCGATGGTCAACTGATCGGTCAGCGCCGGCGGCAGGCCGTCGGCTGCCGCCGTCACCAGGATGCGCTCGAAGGGTGCCTGTTCGGGCCAGCCCAGGCCGCCGTCGCCGTAGCGCGTGGTGATGTTGTGGTAGCCCAGCCGCTGGAAGCGTTGTTCGGCCTGGCGCAGCAACGATCGGTAGCGCTCGACGGTATAGACCCGGCGGCAGAGCCGGCTGAGCACGGCCGCCTGATAGCCCGAACCGGTGCCGATTTCCAGCACCTTCATGCGCTCGCCGAGTTCCAGGACCTCGGTCATGAAGGCCACCACGTAGGGTTGGCTGATGGTCTGGCCCTGCTGGATGGGCAGCGCCGTGTTCTCGTAGGCCTGGTCGACGAAGGTGCCCAGCACGAATTCTTCGCGCGGCACCCGCTCTATGGCCGAAAGCACCTGCGTGTCCTTGATGCCCGACTGGCGGAGCTCCATGATGAGGCGGATTTTGGCCGCATCCTCGCTCACGTCAGCGACTTCTTCAACGCCTTGACGGTGGCCCGGTGGGTGAGATCGATCTGCAACGGCGTCAGGGAAATGCCGCCGGCCTCGACCACCCCCAGATCGGTCGCCGCCGGGTACGGGGTGCCGAGGTTGCGCCGGTAGCCGATCCAAAAATAGGGCTGGCCGCGGGCGTCGACGCGGGCATCGATGACCAGGTCGGCGGTGTCGCGCCGGCCTTGCACGGTGATCTGAAGATCGCCGGCCTTGGCCGCCACGACGTCGGGGAAGTTGATGTTGATCAGGGTGTCGTCGGGCCAGCCGGCAGCCAGCAGCCGGCGGATCAGAGCCGGCGCGTGGCTCTCCGTGGTGGCCCACTTGGCCGTTTGCCCCGGCACCACGGCCTGGCTCAGCGCGATCGAGGGAATGCCCACCAGGGTGCCTTCCATGGCCGCTGCCACGGTGCCCGAATAGGTCACGTCCTCACCCATGTTGGCGCCGCGGTTGACGCCCGAGAGCAGGAGATCGGGGCGCTTTTGGTCCTTGAGGATATGGCTCAACGCCATCAGCACGCAATCGGTCGGCGTGCCGCGCACGGCATAGCGGCGGCTCGACAGGCGGCGGATGCGCAGCGGCTCGTGCAGCGTCAGCGAATGGCCGGCGCCGCTTTGCTCGGTCTCCGGTGCCACCACCCAGATGTCCTTGCTCAGCGTCCGGGCGATGCGCTCCATCACCTTGAGGCCGGGTGCCCGGATGCCGTCGTCGTTGGCGATCAGAATGCGCAAATCGGAGGCGCCGGATTTCGAAAGCTTTTTGCCAACCTTAGCCATCTGCGCCGATCACCTCCTGGCCGTCGAGATAGGGACGCAGCGCTTCGGGCACCAGGACCGAGCCGTCGGCCTGCTGGTAGTTCTCCAGCAGCGCCACGATGGTGCGGCCGACGGCCAGCCCCGAGCCGTTCAGCGTGTGCACGAAGCGGGTGCCCTTTTTGCTGCCCTCGGGGCGAAAGCGCGCGTTCATGCGCCGGGCCTGGTAGTCGCCGCAGTTGGAGCAGCTCGAGATCTCGCGGAAGTTGTCCTGGCCCGGCAGCCAGACCTCGATGTCGTAGGTCTTCCGTGCCGCGCCCCCCATGTCGCCGCAGCTCAGCGTCACCACCCGGTAATGCAGGCCCAGCCGCTTGAGCACTTCCTCGGCGGCGGCCGTCATGTGCTCGTGTTCATCGTCGGAGTGTTCGGGATGGGCGATGATGACCATTTCCACCTTGGTGAATTCGTGCTGGCGGATCATGCCGCGGGTGTCCTTGCCGGCGGCGCCGGCCTCGGAGCGGAAGCACGGCGTGTAGCCGGTGAAGCGGAGCGGCAGTTGGGCCTCGTCGAGGATATCCTCGCGCACCAGGTTGGTCAGCGGCACCTCGGCCGTGGGGATCAGCCAGAAGCCTTCTTCGGTGTGAAAGAGATCGTCGCCGAACTTGGGCAGGTTGCCGGTACCAAAAAGCGCTTCCTCGCGCACCAATGTCGGCGGCTTGACTTCGACGAAGCCGTGCTCGCGGCCGTGCAAATCCAGCATGAACGAGGCCAGGGCGCGCTCGAGGCGCGACAGCGCGCCGCGCAGTACCACGAAGCGGGCGCCGGATATCTTCGTCGCGGCGGCGAAATCCATCAGCCCCAAGGCCTCGCCGATCTCGAAATGCTCCTTGGGCTGGAAGTCGAATTCGGGGCGTACGCCGACCCGGCGGATTTCGACGTTGGTGCTCTCATCAAGGCCTTCGGGCACGTCGTCGGCCGGCAGGTTGGGCAGCACCGCCAGCATCTCGTCGAGTTCGGCCGACAAGGTGCGCGAGGCGGTCTCGGCGTCCCTCACGGCGTCCTTGAGGCGTCCCACTTCGGCGATCTGCCCGGCCGCGTCTTCGCCGCGTTGCTTGGCCGCGCCGATTTCCTTGGAGGCCTGGTTGCGGGCCTCGTTGAGCTTTTGCAGCTCGGTCTGCGAGGCCCGCAGCTTCTCGTCGAGGGCCAGGACCTGGGGCGACTTGGGCTCGTTGCCGCGCCGGCGCAGGCCGTGATCGAAGGCCTCGGGGTTTTCGCGGATCCATCTGATATCGAACATGAGAGGGCCTGGCCGAAAGGGTGAACAGCAGGGCAACGAACGAGCGAGTTATATACGTGAGACCCCGGCGACGCAAAGCCGGCCGAAGGGGGAGGCTTCAGGCCAAATCAATCGTCATCACCATCTTCGGTGTCGTCATCGTCGTCGTCATCGTCGTCGTCATCGTCGTCGTCATCGTCACCGTCGGTCTCGTCTTCATCATTGCGTTTCTTCTCGACCAGGCGGGCCGACCAGATGGAAAGCTCGTAGAGCCCGATGATGGGCAGCGCCAGACTGATCTGGCTGAGGGGGTCGGGCGGCGTCAGGATGGCGGCGGCTACGAAGGCCAGCACGATGGCGTAGCGGCGCTTGCTTTTGAGCCCTTGCGACGACGTCATGCCGGCGTAGGCCAGCAGGGTGATGATCACCGGCAATTCGAAGCTGATGCCGAAAGCGAAGATCAGGCGCATCACCAGGCTGAGGTATTCGCCGACCTTGGGCAATAACTCGATGGCCAGTTCGTCGCCGCTGCCGAGGGACTGGAAGCTGGCGAAAAAGCGCCAGGCCACCGGCATCACCAGATAGTAGACCAGCGCTCCGCCGGCCAGAAAAAGCACCGGCGTCGCCACCATGAAAGGTATCAGGGCGCGTTTCTCTTTTTTGTAGAGCCCCGGCGCCACGAAGGTCCAGAACTGGCCCGCCACCAGGGGAAACGAGATGAAGGCGGCGGCGAAAAAGGCCACCTTGATGTTGGTGAAGAATTTCTCGTGCAGCGCCGTGAAAATAAGGCGGCGGTTTTCTTCGCCTTCCCACAAATCGGCCAGCGGCGCCACGAGGAAATTGAAGAGCTCGTCGGCAACGTAGAAACAGGCGAAAAAGGCCACGATGAAGCCGAGAATGGCGTAGACCAGCCGGCGCCTGAGCTCGATCAAATGATCGAGCAGCGGCATTTTGCTTTCTTCCAGCTGGGCTTCCGAGGCCATGGGCTCTAGCTGCCGGCCTGCGACTGGCGCGGCGGGGAATCATCCGCCGGCGCCTCGGCGGCATCATCGGACTGAGCGGTATCGGCCGGCGCCTCGATCACCTCGTCGATCGGCTTGGTGTCCCCGGCCACCGCCTCGTCGAGATCGAAATCGAAGGTGTCGTCGAAACTGCCGCTGGGATCGAGGGTCTCCTTGATTTCGGCGTCGAGGCCCAAATCGGCGGTGTCGGTAACCTGCTTGCGCAGATCGTCGAGTTCGGATTCCCGTACCATGTCGTCGATGGTGGATTGGAAATCGCTGGCCATGCCGCGGATCTTGCGTACCGCCGCCATGACGGTACGCAGCACCCGCGGCAGTTCCTTGGGACCGACCACAATAACCGTGATCACGGCCACGATTAGCAGTTCTGGCCATCCGATGTCGAACATGGCGGCGCGACCGTTGCTGGAAGGACGGACCGCAGAGGTCCGGGGCGTTCAGGTTTTGGCAGCCTGGTCTTTGCTGTCGTTCTCGACCGCTGCCGATGCATTGGCCTCGATGGCCTTGGCGTCGCCCTCGGCGACCTCCGTTTCACCTTCCTTGATGCCCTTCTTGAAGGCCCGGAGCCCCTTGCCGAAATCGCCCATGATGGCGGAGATCTTGCCGCGGCCACCGAACAGAATCAGGACCACGGCCAAGACAATCAGCCAGTGCCAGATACTGGTGAAACCCATTCTCGTTCTTCCTCATTAAGCTCCGCCGGGACGGCGGACAATGGCACATTAGCCTATTTATGGCAACGCTGACAAAGAGATAGGGGATTCTGGCCGGCTAGCTGGGATCGAGGGCGATCAGGGTGTCGTCGGCGTCGTCGTCCGTGTCCTCGTCCTCGTCGTCCTCGTCGTCCTGGGTGGCGGCCTCGGCCCGGGCCTCGGCCAGTATCGCCCGGGGCGGCTGGGCCTGCAGCATTCCTGCCGCCTTGAGTTCGTCCAGGCCGGGCAGGTCGTCGACCGATTCGAGGCCGAAGTGCTCGAGAAATTCCTCGCTGGTGCCCCAGGTGGCGGGCCGTCCCGGGCTGCGACGCCGGCCTCTGAGCCGTACCCAGCCCGTCTCCAGCAACAGGTCAAGCGTGCCGCGGCTCAAACCAACCCCTCGGATTTCCTCGATCTCGGCCCGCGTGACGGGCTGGTTGTAGGCGATGATGGCCAATGTCTCGACCGCCGCCCGCGACAGGCGCCTGGGCATCGTGACCTGGCGTTCGAGCAGGAACTTCAGGTCCGGTGCCGTGCGCAGGGCCCATTTGCCGGCCACCCGCACCAGATTGACGCCGCCGTCGGCATACCGCTCGGCCAGTGCCGCCAGTAGCGCCGGCACCTCGGCGCCGTCCGGCAGGCGGGCCGCCAGGTTGGCCTCGTCGAGCGGCTCGTCGGCCGCGAACAGCAGCGCTTCGACCATGCGCAGGAAAGCCTTTTCCTCAGTCATGGTTGTCCCCGCCCCCAGCCCCACCATCACTATCGCTGCCGTCGTTCCGTTCGATGGGTTTCACATAGATGGGCCCGAACATCTGGCCCTGACGCAAGTCCAGGCGTCCCTCGCGTGCCATCTCGAGGCTGGCCGAAAGCGTTGCCGCCATGGCCGAGCGGTATTCCGGCCCGTGACGGAATTCGGGCGGCAGAAAGCCTTCCAGGCGCTCCCAATTGGGCATGCGGCCGAGCATGCGCTGCAAACGCTCGGCTGCCTCCTCGACCGTGTAGAGCCGGCCCAGCGGCAGTCTCAGGGGCTCGCCCGGCGTGCGATCGCGCTGTTCGGCATAGGCGCTCAAGAGCTCAAACAGGCTGCACTCGTAATCCGAGCTGCGGATCATCCGAATACCCTCGGGCATGCCGCGGGCAAAAACGTCGCGGCCCACCCTGTCGCGCGCCATCAGCCGGGCCGCCGCTTCCCGCATGGCCTCCAGACGCTGCAACTGGAAGGTCAGGCGGGCCGCCATCTCGGGGCCGCTGAGTTCGTCCTCGTCCTCGGGTTCGGGCAGCAGGAGCCGCGATTTCAGGTAGGCCAGCCAGGCCGCCATCACCAGATAATCGGCGGCGATCTCCAGCCTGAGCCGGCGCGCCTCGCTGATGAAGGTGAGATATTGCTCGGCCAGGTCGAGGATCGAGATGCGGGTCAGATCGACCTTCTGGTTGCGCGCCAGCGCCAGCAGCACGTCGAGCGGTCCCTCGTAACCCTCGAGGTCGACCACCAGCGGTGCCGCGGCGTCGGTCTCGGGGGTCGTCGGGGAAATCGGTGGCGCCCCGAGGTCAAAAGGTTCTTCGCTGGTCAAAGTCGTTCCCGTCTCTGGCTTCCTAAGTGTGCCCCGTCAGCACGATGATGGAATTATAGAGGAATTCGAGCGGCGGTCTAATCATGGCGCCCAGCGGATCGAGGGCGTAGCCGAGCTGTCCGGCCGCCATGGGCAGCACCACGATGACGGCAATCAGAATGACAAAGCCAAAGCGCTCGAGCCGGGCCAGGGGGTAGGCCAGGACATCGGGCAGCAGGCCGACGGCGACGCGGCCGCCGTCGAGCGGCGGCAGCGGCAGCATATTGAAAATCGCCAGGACCAGATTGACCAGGATGGCGTTGAGCAGGTTTTGCATCAGCCACTGGGCCGCCGCCGGCGGTAACAGATTTACGCCGTGCAGTGCCACCGAGGCGGCAATCGCCAGCACCAGATTGGTGGCCGGACCGGCCGCCGCCACCAGCACCATGTCGCGGCGCGGCCGGAGCAGGCGGCCGGGGTTGACCGGCACCGGTTTGGCATAGCCGAAGGGAAAGCCGACGCTGAGTGCCAGCAGCAGCGGCAACACGATGGTGCCGAAAAGGTCGATGTGGCGCAGCGGGTTGAGGGTGATGCGGCCCAGGCGATGGGCCGTGTCGTCGCCCAGCCGCCAGGCCACGAAGCCGTGCGCCACCTCGTGAAAGACGATGGCGATGATGATGGGCAAGGCCATCACCGAGATGGTGTGTAGGGTCTCGTTCATGACGCCTCGGCGCCGCTTTGGGCCAGCAGGCCTTGCAGCCGCGAGAGCGCCGCCTCGGCATCGAAGGGGGCGGGTGGCTCGAGCCTGGCCCGGGCTGCTGACCAGCGTTCGCCGGCGGCCGCGCTCAGCGGCCCCACGGCTGCCGCCACCGTTGCCATTTCTTCGGCCGCCCCGTTGCAGTGCAGTGCCACGTCGCAGCCCGCCGCCAGAGCCCGGGCGGCGCGTTCGCCAAGCCCGCCGGTCAGGGCCGACATCGAGAGATCGTCGCTCAGCAGCAGGCCTTGAAAGCCGATGCTGCCGCGAATCACCTGATCGATCACTAGCCGCGACGTGGTGGCCGGCTGCTCGGGGTCGAGCGCCGTGTAGACGACGTGCGCGGTCATGCCCAGCGGCGCCCCGGCCAGGGCTCGAAAGGGCGCGAAGTCGGTCTCCTCGAGCAGTTCCCTGGGTGCCTCGACCAGGGGCAGCGCCTGGTGGCTGTCGACGCCGGCCCGGCCGTGCCCGGGCAGATGCTTGATCACCGGCAACACGCCGCCGGCCAGCAGGCCGCGGCAGACGGCGTCGCCGAGGTCGGCGACCAGGTCCGCGGTGCCGCCAAAGGCGCGGTCGCCGATGACGTCGTGGCTGCCTGCCACAGGCATATCCAGCAGCGGCAGGCAGTTGACCGTGATGCCAAGCTCGGCCAGTTCGGCGGCCAGTAGCCGGGCGTTGAGCTCGGCGGCCTGGCGTGCCGCGATGGGGTCGCCGGTGGCCAGGCGGCCGAACACCGCCGCGGCCGGAGCCTGGCGCCACTCCGGCGAGCCCAGCCGTGCCACCCGGCCGCCTTCCTGGTCGATCAGCACCGGCGCGTCGGCGCGGCCCACGGCGGCGCGCAATTCCCCGACCAGGCGCCGTACCTGGGGCCGGTCGCGGCAGTTGCGGGCGAATAAAATGAAGCCCAGCGGCGAGGTTCGGGAAAAGAAATCCCGCTCTTCGGACGTCAGGCGCTGGCCGGCGCAGCCGAATACCACAGCCCGTGGCAGCTGCTCAGGGTCGGACAATCAGGCAACCCGTCTTGCGCTCTTTGAGGCCGGCGCACAGCGCCTGGGCCGCCTCGACGCTGGCCAGCGGACCGGCCTGCAAGCGGTGAAAGACGCCGCGCGATCCCAGCTCGGCGCGCACCACGCTGGGTCTCAGATCGCCGATCAGATCGCCATGAAGCTTGAGCAGGCGCTGCCAGCCGCTTTGGGCCGTGGCCGGCGAACGGAAGGCGGCGAGCTGGATACGCCAGACCGGCGGTGCCGCCGGTTTCTCGGGATCAGTGGCCTCTTCCGCCTGGGCCGCCGCCGCCTGTGGCGCTTCCTCCTGGGCTTCGGCTGGCGGGGTCAGGGGTGTCGGCGGCTTGTCGGCTAGCGGCAAGGGCGGTGCCGGCGGCGGCGGTGGCGGCATATCGGCGGCGCTGTCCTGGGGCGTCTCGACTTTCTCCACCTCGGCCGCTTGAGGCAGTGCCGGCACCGCTGGCACGGGCGGCACGGTGGTCTCTGTGGGCGGGCTTGTGGCCGTTGCCGGGGTGGCGGCCGGCTGGTCGGCGTCGCGGACTTCGGCCAGCGGCGTGGCCGGCTTGTCCTCGCTGTCGCTGGTGGCCGTGCCTGTCGTCGTGCCCGTCGTTGTGCCCGTCGTTGTGCCCTGTGGCTCGGCCGCGTCGTCGGTCTCGTTCAGACGCTCCGGCTCGGCCGCCGGGCGTTCTCCGGTAATGCGGGCGTAGACTCCTTTGTCCTGGTGCGGCACGGCCATGCCGCCGGGATCGTCGGGCTTGATCTTGGTCGGCTGGGTGGAACTGCGGATCAGCGGCGGCGCCAGTTGCATGCCGTGGCGTACGCCCTGTTCATAGGCGAACCAGATGCTGCCGCCGAAGATCGTCAGCACCATCAGCACCAGCAATCCGCGCAGGAAGGAACGGCCGCCGCCACCGCCGGCGTCGAAATCGTTCTCCGGCCGCAACTCGTTTTCGGCACCGAGGCGCAGGTATTGGGGCGGCGGGTCCAGGGGCGGATTGGGGGGCGAAGCGGGGGACGGGTTGGAGGGCGGCCCGGGGGGCGGCGTCGTGGAATCGGTGTTCATTCAGCGCATCTCCTCGACCGGTGTAACCCCCATGATCGCCAGGCCCGAAGCGATCACGGCGGCCACGCCCCTCACCAAGGCCAGGCGGGCCACGGTCAACGCCGCATCCTCGGCAATTATGAAGCGCAGGTCGTTCTCCCCCTTGCCCCGGTTCCATAACTGGTGGAAGGCCGCGGCGACGTCGTGCAGGAAAAATGCGACGCGGTGCGGCTCGTGCGCCGCCGCGGCGCTCTCCACGAGTTGCGGCCAACCCGCCAGCAGCTTGATCAAAGCAAGCTCGTCCTCGTGGGTCAAGAACGAGAGCTCGGCCTGGGGCAGCGGCTGGGCAAAGGCGGCCGGGGCTTGGCGCAATACCGAACAGGCCCGGGCGTGGGCGTATTGCACGTAAAAGACCGGATTGTCGCGCGATTGCTCGGTGACGGCCGTGAAATCGAACTCCAGCGGCGCGTCGTTGCGCCGGGTCAGCATGATGAAGCGCACCACGTCGCGCCCCACCTCGTCAACCACGTCGCGCAAGGTGACGAAGCTGCCGGTGCGTTTCGACATCTTCACCGGCTCGCCGCCGCGGCTCAGCTTGACCATTTGGCAGAGCTTGACGTCAAGCTCGACGCGGCCCTGGGAAAGGGCCGAGACGGCGGCCTTCATGCGCTTGACATAGCCGCCGTGATCGGCGCCCCAGACGTCGATCAGGCTGGCAAAGCCGCGTTCCACTTTGTCCCGGTGGTAGGCCATGTCAGTGGCGAAATAGGTCCAACTGCCGTCCGACTTGGCTAGCGGCCGATCGACGTCGTCGCCGAAACTGGTGGCACGGAAGAGCGTCTGGGGGCGGGGTTCCCAGTCGTCGGGCTTTTTGCCCTTGGGCGGATCGAGGACGCCCTGGTAGATCAGATCACGGGCCTCGAGCTGCGCCAGGGTGCTATTGACCTTGCCGCCCTCGACCAAGGCACGCTCCGAGGAAAACACATCTTGGCTGATGCCCAGCGCCGCCAGATCGTCTTGCACCATGTCCATCATGGCCGCGCCAGCAAAGTCGCGCAGCGGCTCCAGCCACTCGCTCTCGGGCGCCGTCAGCCAGCGCTCGCCATCGCGTTCGGCCAGCGCCCGGCCCACTTCGATCAGGTATTCGCCGGGGTAGAGGCCGGCGGGAAAGTCGCCTATCTCCTGGCCCAGGGCCTGGCGGTAGCGCAGGTGCAGCGAACGCGCCAGGGCCTCGACCTGGGCCCCGGCGTCGTTGATGTAATATTCGCGCGTTACCCTGAAACCGGCCTTCTCCAGCAGCGCCGCCAGGGCGTCACCGAACACCGCGCCGCGGGCATGGCCGACGTGCAGCGGGCCGGTGGGATTGGCCGAGACGTATTCCACGTTGACACTCTCACCGCCGCCCAGTTGGGAATCACCATAGGCCGGTCCGGCCGCCAGCAGCGCCGCCAGATGGCCTTGCCAGAAGGCTGGCGCCAGACGCAGGTTGATGAAGCCCGGTCCGGCCACCTCGGCGCTTGCCACCTCATCGTGCCGGGTCAGCCGTCGGGCCAGCGGCTCGGCGATGTCGCGGGGTTTGCGCCCGGCCGGCCGGGCCAGCGCGAGCGCCGCGTTGGTAGCCACGTCGCCATGGGCCGGATCGCGTGGCGGCGTCACCGTGGGCGCTCCCAGGTCGAGCCCGGGGGGAAGCTCGCCGGCCTCGATCATTTGTTCAAGTGTATCATGAACAATAGACGATAATTCGTTGAAAACATTCATTTTATTTGCGTCAAATATTACTGTAAACGTCGAACAATTGATTGTGTTCTTCGGCCGCGAAGCGGTCCGTCATGCCGGCGATGAAGTCGCAGGCGAGGCGCGCCGTGGCGGCCGATCCGGGTTCGCCGGCCTGGCCCCGCCAATCTGTCGGCAGGCATTCGGGCTCGGCCAGATAGAGGGCAAAGAGATCGCTGACGATGCGTCGTCCCTTGCTGGCCATGCGGTTGATTCTGTAGTGGCGGTACATGTTCTGGAACAGGAATTCCCTGAGCCTGCGGCTGTCCTCGGCCAGTTCCCGCGAATGCGCCACCAGCGGCCGGCCCAGGGCGCGCACATCGAGGGCATGAGCGGGCTGCTCGGCGGCGATGCGGCGGCCGGTCTCGGCGATGGCATCGTCGACCATGCGGGTAATCATGCGGCGGATGGTCTCGTGGATCAGCCGCGAGCGCTCGAGCCCGGGGTAGCGCTCCAGCACCTCGGCGAACAGCGGCCCGACCAGCGGCACCCGGGCCAGGTCCTCGACGGCAAAGAGTTCGGCCCGGAGGCCGTCGTCGATATCGTGGTTGTTGTAGGCGATGTCGTCGGCCAGCGCCGCCACCTGGGCCTCGGCGCCGGCATAGCTGGCCAATTCGAGATCGTGCTCGGCCACGTATTCGGCGATGCCGGGAGGGACATCGGCGGCCGTTTGCCCCGCCGCCAGCAGCGGCCCGTTGTGTTTGACCACGCCCTCCAGGGTCTCCCAGGTCAAATTCAGGCCGTCGAACTCGGCGTAGCGGTGCTCCAGCCGGGTCAGTACGCGCAGCGTCTGGGCGTTGTGGTCGAAGCCGCCCCAGGGCTGCATGGCGGCATCCAACGCCTCCTCGCCGGCATGGCCGAAGGGGGGGTGGCCGAGATCGTGGGCCAGCGCCAGGGCTTCGGCCAGGTCCTCGTTGAGGCCCAATACCCGACTGATCGAGCGGGCGATCTGCGAGACCTCCAGCGAATGGCTGAGCCGGGTGCGGTAGTTGTCGCCCTCGTGGTAGACGAAGACCTGGGTCTTGTGCTTGAGGCGGCGGAAGGCGGCGCTGTGGATAATGCGGTCACGGTCGCGCTGGAACACCGATCGTGTGGCGCTCTCGGCTTCGGGGTAGCGCCGGCCGCGGCTTTCCTCGGGCCGGCAGGCAAATGGGGCCGGCGGTTGGGCAAAAGCGCCAGGGGCTTGGTTCATGGCCGGAACCTAGCGCACCGACTTATCCAACGCAAAGATTGACTTTGCCGGCCTAATTCCTACATAGAAAGTCGGATATAGGGTATGCTGTAACGGCAACCAGGAGAAAACCATGGCCGAGGCCGGCAGCGAGCAGGCGCTCCCCACCTTGACGGAGAACGCCGCCGCGCGCATCAAATTCCTCATGGAGCAGGAAGACGAGGCCGATGCCATGGTGCGCCTGGCCGTCGACGGCGGTGGTTGCGCCGGCTTCCAGTACGGCTTTTCCTTCGACCATACGGTGGCCGAGGACGACGTGGTGGTCGAACGCGACGGCGCCCGGCTGGTGGTCGACAGCATGTCGCTGGAATTCCTGCAGGGCGCCGAGGTCGATTTCATCGAGGACCTGATCGGCTCGGCCTTCGCCGTCAAGATCCCCAGCGCCACCTCGACCTGCAGTTGCGGCACTTCCTTCGCGGTATAGGGTGCACCGGCTCCGACCCCAGCCCTTCTCCCGGCCATGAAGATCGCCAGCTGGAACGTCAATTCGGTCAAGGCGCGATTGGGCCACGTGCTCGATTACTTGCGCCAGACGGCGCCGGACGTGTTGCTGCTGCAGGAACTCAAGGTGGTCGACGAGGCCTTTCCGGCGCTGGAGATCGAGGATCTCGGCTATAACTTGGCGCTGCATGGCCAGAAGACCTACAACGGCGTCGCCATCCTCAGCAAAAATCCTCTCGAGGATATCGAACGCGGCCTGGCCGGCGACCCCGGCGACCAACAGGCGCGCTATATCGAAGCCAGCGTCGGCGCGCTGCGTCTGGCCTCGATCTACCTACCCAACGGCAACCCCACCGACAGCGAGAAATTCCCCTACAAGCTGGCCTGGATGGAGCGCCTGACGGCGCGTGTGCGGGCACTCCTGGAACTTGAGGAATGCTTCGTGCTGGGCGGCGATTTCAATCTCTGCCCCGAGGATCGGGACGTCCATGACCCGGCCGCCTTTGCCGACGACGCGCTGTGCCGTCCGGAATCGCGGGCGCGCTTTCGCGAACTCATGTATCTCGGTCTGACCGATGCCTACCGGGCTGTGCATCCCGACCGTGTCGGCTACACCTATTGGGGCTACCAGGGCGGTGCCTGGGCCAAGGACCAGGGCTTGCGTATCGATCACCTGCTGCTGGCGCCCCAGGCCGCCGACCGCCTGGCCGGCTGCGACATCGACCGCACCCCGCGGGGCTGGCAGAAGGCCTCGGACCACACCCCGATCTGGTGTGAGATCGAGGACTGAGCGGTGTCGGACCTAGCCGGCAAGCGGGTCATCGTCACCGCCGGCGCAGGCGGACTGGGCAGGGCCGTGGCCGAGAATTTCGCGGAACTGGGAGCCCGGGTGCTGGTCTGCGACATCGACGAAGCGGCGCTGACCTCGCTGGCGGCGGACAACCCGGCGATCGTCGTCCAGCCCGCCGACATCGCCGACGAAGGTGACGTCGACAAGGTCTTCGCCGCCGCCGGGGAGCTCCTGGGCGGTCTCGACGTGCTGGTCAACAACGGCGGCATCTCCGGTCCCACGGCAGGCATCGAGGCCATCGAGGCGGCCGCCTGGCGCCGCACCATGGCCGTCAACCTGGAGAGCCAGTTCCTCTTCATTCGCGCCGCCGTGCCGCTGCTCAGGGCCGCGGGCGGCGGTGCCATCGTCAACGTAGCTTCGACGGCGGGTCTGATGGGCTATCCCCTGCGCAGTCCCTATGCCGCCTCGAAATGGGCGGTGGTGGGCTTAAGCAAGACCTTGGCCATGGAACTCGGGCCCGAGCTCATCCGTGTCAACGCCGTCTGCCCGGGCTCGCTGACCGGGCCGCGCATGGATGGCGTCATCGCGCTCGAGGCCGAGGCCAAGGGGCTGACGGCGGCAGAGGTGCGGGATGTTTACCTGCGCCAAACCTCGACGCGCAGCTTCATCACGCCCCAGGAAGTCGCGGCCATGATCGTTTATCTGTGCACCGACGCCGCCCGCAACATCACCGGGCAGGCTATTTCGGTCGATGGCAACAACGAAACGCTGGGGGGTTAGATCTATTTCGATCTCGGGCCATGGCCGGCCGACTTGACATAGTATCGAAGTGCCGAGGACGAGCCGTAGCTGGTTTGATCGTCGTCGGTCTTGGCATAGGCGCGCTTCAGGGTCGAGAGCACGGGGTGGTCCTTGAGACGCGAACCGGCGTGCGCAATCACCTTTTCGCCGGGTCCGAGGCGGCGCGGCCAGGGCTTGTTGTCGTGCAACAACGGTTCGTGCAGCGCTACCTGCGGGCTTTCGAAGCGGCCGGTGAAGCCGACCTCGGTGATCGTCACCGCTTTCTCGCCCCGGTTCACCACCTCGACGCAAAGCCCGACGTCGGCGACCGGCTGGCGGCGAAAGGCCAACAGGTCCTTGAGGCGTTCGGCGATGGCGATGGCATCGTTGGAAATGGCATAGGCGATCTTGGGCCGCACGCTGAGGCGCAAGCCGCCCGAGCGCGAAGGCAGCCAGGCCGCCAAACCCCGGGGTTGGGTGCCGGGGCGCAGCTCCTTCATCGCAGGTTTTCGAGCCGCGAAAGATCGCGCACCGCGCCTTTGGCGGCGCTGCTGGTGAGGGCGGCGTAGGCGCGCAGGGCGGCACTGACCACACGGTTACGGCCATGGGGCAGCCAGGCCTGGGCCCCGCGTTCCTCCATGGCCTGGCGCCGGGCCGCCAGTTGGGCCGGGGTCAGATCGGCCTCGATGCGGCGCTCGGGTATGTCGATGACGATGGTGTCGCCGCTCTCGAGCAAACCGATGTTGCCGCCCTCGGCGGCTTCCGGCGAGAGGTGGCCGATCGAGAGGCCGGCCGTGCCGCCGGAGAAGCGGCCGTCGGTGACCAGGGCGCACTTGGCCCCCAGGCCGACCGATTTGAGGTAGCTGGTGGGATAGAGCATCTCCTGCATGCCCGGCCCGCCGCGCGGCCCCTCGTAGCGGATGACGACGACGTCGCCGGCTTCGACCTGGCCTCCCAATATGCCCGAGACGGCGGCATCCTGACTTTCGAAGACGCGGGCCGGGCCGGAGAACGTGAGCACCGAGGCGTCGACGCCGGCGGTCTTCACGATGCAGCCTTCCTCGGCCAGGTTGCCATAGAGCACGGCCAGCCCGCCGTCCTGGGAGTAGGCGTTCTCGATGTCCCGGATGCAGCCCGCCTGGCGGTCCAGGTCGAGTTCCTTCCAGCGCTTGTCCTGGCCGAAGGCTTCGAGGGAAAACTGCCGCCCCGGGGCGGCCCGAAAGAACTCCTCGACCTCAGCCGTGGGGCTGCGGCAGAGATCCCAGGCGTCGATGGCCTCGCCCATACTGGCGGCATGGACGGTGGTGGCCTGGCGGTTGATCAGGCCGGCACGATCGAGCTCGCCCAGGATGGCGAAGATGCCGCCGGCCCGATGCACGTCCTCGACGTGGAACTGGGCGGTGCTGGGCGAGACCTTGCAGAGATTGGGCACGCGGCGCGACAGGCGGTCGATGTCGGCCATGGTGAAATCAAGCTCGGCCGACTGGGCCGCCGCCATCAGGTGCAGCACGGTATTGGTCGAGCCGCCCATGGCGATGTCCACGGCCATGGCGTTCTCGAAGCCGCTGAGATCGGCGATCTGCCGGGGCAACACGCTATCGTCATCGTCCTGGTAGTAGCGCTGGGTCAGATCGACGATGCGCCGGGCCGCTTCGAGAAAGAGCTCGCGGCGGTCGGCGTGGGTGGCCAGCAAGGTGCCGTTGCCGGGCAGTGCCAGGCCCAAAGCCTCGGTCAGGCAGTTCATGGAGTTGGCCGTGAACATGCCGGAGCACGAGCCGCAGGTGGGGCAGGCGGACTGCTCGATGGACAGCACCTCGGCATCCGTGGCCTGGGGATCGGCGGCTGCCACCATGGCGCCGATCAGGTCGACCTTGTCGTCGCCCTCGGGGTCGGGCTTGCCGGCCTCCATCGGTCCGCCGGAGATGAAGATGGCGGGAATATCGAGACGCAGCGCCGCCATCAGCATGCCCGGCGTGATCTTGTCGCAGTTGGAGATGCAGATCAGCGCGTCGGCGCAATGCGCATTGACCATGTATTCGACGCTGTCGGCGATCAATTCGCGCGAAGGCAGGCTGTAGAGCATACCGTCGTGGCCCATGGCGATGCCGTCGTCGATGGCGATGGTGTTGAATTCCTTGGCCACGCCGCCGGCCTGTTCGATCTCACGGGCCACCATCTGGCCCAGGTGCTGCAGATGGACATGGCCGGGCACGAACTGGGTGAACGAGTTGGCGACGGCGATGATGGGCTTGCCGAAATCCTCGTCCGTCATGCCGGTGGCACGCCACAGCGCCCGGGCGCCAGCCATGTTGCGGCCATCGACGGTCGTGCTGGAACGATAGGGGGGCATTCTAGCCAGTCCTCCCAGACTGATTATTCGTTTGCTTGTTTAGAGTTATTTATCCCGGATGCGGCTTCGCTTCAACACATGCCCGGGAGTGACGGCCGTCCTGGCTTTTTTCGCCGCCATGCTGCTATCGTTCGGCGACTCCCGCGCTTTGCAGGGGGGAGGGGCGGGGGACATGGCGCAGCGAGGCGAAAAAAAAAGGTTCGGCCGAGTGCGCTGGAAGGAACGGCGCGGCGACCAGCGCCGTCTCGACCTGGCCCGGCGCGGCGATTTGGACCGGCGCGATACCGGCGGTCCGGCCGGGCCCGACATCGTCGAACAACGCCTGGGCGAGCGGCGTCAGCGCCAAGGGCGCCGCGACGGCGAGCGCCGTCAAGGCGACGGCGGAAGCATCGTCTTTGGCGGCATCTCGTTGCTCTACTGGACCTTTGCCCTGATCGCCCTGGCTGCCGTCGTGCTTTGGCTCTTCCTGTGGTACGACCATGTGACCGGCGGCGGGCTGCTGATGGACTCGCCGACGCTCCAGGATCCCCTGGATTCGATAAATCTGAAGTAGGGTCGCTCGCGACTTTTTTCGTTCAGGCCGCCGGCAGGCGTTCCAGGGCGGCGGCCAGCTTGGCCCGGGCGTCCTCGGCCTCGCGGCGGCGCTCGCGCTGGGTCTCGATCACGTGTTCCGGAGCCTTGGCCAGGAATTTCTGGTTGCCCAGCTTGCCGTCGAAACGGCCGATCTCGGCCTCCGCCTTGGCCAGTTCGCGCAGCAAGCGGCTGCGCTCGGCGGCCAGGTCGATGACGCCGGCCAGCGGCAGTACCAACATGGCCTCGTCGAGCACGATCTGGACCGAGCCCGGCGTCACCGTGCCATCGCCGGCTTCAGCCCTCTCGAGACGCGCCAGATGCAGGATCTCCGGCTGGCGGGCGGCCAGGCGGGCCAGATTGGCGCTGCTGGCACCGTTGACGAGCAGGGGGATTTTCGCTCCCGGAGGCACGTTCATTTCGCTACGCACGGCCCGCACCTGGCCGATCAAACGGATGGCCCAATCCATCTCGGCGTCGGCCTCGGCATCCACCAAATCGGCTGCCAATTGCGGCCACTGGCCGGTGATCAGTGCCGCCGCGCCGGGCCCCCCCAGCTGTTGGCGGATCTCCTCGGTGATGAAGGGCATGATGGGGTGCAAAAAATGCAGCAACTGGTCCAGCGCCCATGCCGCCGTGGCCTTGGTTTCCTCCTCCGCCGCCGCATCGTCGCCTTGCAGCACCGGTTTGATGAATTCCACGTACCAGTCGCAAAAGACGCCCCAGGTGGTCTGGTAAAGGGCGTTGGCGGCCTCGTTGTAGCGATGCGCCTCGAGGGCTTCGACCAGGCGTTCACCCAGCCGCACCATCTCGCCGACGATCCAGCGGTTGGCGCTGAGCTGCAGGGAGGCGGGATCGAAATCGGCCCGCGGCCGGCACTCGTTCAGCTGGCAAAACCGGGCCGCGTTCCAGAGCTTGGTGGCGAAGTTGCGATAGCCTTCCAGACGGCCGGTGGACATCTTGATATCACGGCCCTGGGCGGCCATGGCGATCAGCGTAAAGCGCAGCGCATCGGCCCCGTACTGGTCGATGAGCTCGAGGGGGTCCATGACGTTGCCCTTGCTCTTCGACATCTTCTGGCCCTTTTCGTCGCGCACCAGGGCATGGATATAGACGGTGTGAAAGGGCACCTCGCCCATGAAATGAAGGCCCATCATCATCATGCGGGCGACCCAGAAAAAGATGATATCGAAGCCGGTGACCAGCACGTCGGTGGGGTAGTAGCGCTCGAGCTCCGGCGTCGCCTCGGGCCAGCCCAGTGTCGAAAAGGGCCACAGTGCCGAGGAGAACCAGGTGTCCAGCACATCCTCGTCGCGCTTGAGCTCGATTGGTTTGCCGTAGTGCTTCTCGGCCGCCGCCAGGGCCTCGGTCTCGCTATGGGCGACGAAGATCTCGCCGTCGGGTCCGTACCAGGCCGGGATCTGGTGGCCCCACCAAAGCTGGCGTGAGATGCACCAGGGCTGAATGTTGCGCATCCATTCGTAGTAGGTGTTCTCCCACTGCACCGGCACGAAGCGGGTCTTGCCTTGCTCCACGGCGGCGATGGCGGGCTGGGCCAGGGTGGCGGCGTCGACGTACCACTGGTCGGTCAGCCAGGGCTCGATGGCGACGCCGGAGCGGTCGCCGTAGGGCACCACGTGAAGCTGTTCCTCGACCTCGGCCACCAGGCGCTCGGCCTCGAGGTCGGCCAGCACTTTTTTGCGCCCGGCGTAGCGTTCGAGGCCCCGGTAGGTTTCGGGCACGGCGTCGTTCAGGCAGGCGTTGTGGTCGAAGATGTTGATCAGTTCGAGATCGTGGCGCCGGCCCACCTCGAAGTCGTTGAAGTCGTGGGCCGGCGTGATCTTGACCGCTCCCGAGCCCTGCTCAGGATCGGCGTGCAAATCGGCCACGATGGGCAGGCGCCGGCCCACCAGCGGCAGCACGGCATGGCCGCCGACGAGATCGGCGTAACGCTCGTCGTCGGGGTGGACGGCCACCGCGGTGTCGCCCAGCATGGTCTCGGGCCGGGTCGTGGCGACCACGATGAAGCGCCCGGCCTGACCTTCGATGGGGTACTTGAGGTGCCACAGCCGGCCCTCGACTTCGCGCTGCTCGACCTCGAGGTCGGAGATCGCCGTGTGCAGCTTTGGGTCCCAGTTGACCAGCCGCTTGTCCTTGTAGATCAGTCCCTGCTTGTGGAGTTCGACGAAGACTTTGAGCACGGCGGCGGACAGCCCTTCGTCCATGGTGAAGCGCTCGCGCCGCCAATCGCAGGACGCTCCCAGGCGCTGCAGTTGGCGGCTGATCAGGCCACCCGATTCCTCCTTCCACTGCCAGACCCGGTCGATGAAGGCCTCGCGTCCCAGGTCGTGGCGCGTGAGGCCTTCGCCATCGAGCTGACGCTCGACAACCATCTGCGTCGCGATACCGGCGTGATCGGTACCGGGCTGCCACAGCGTGTCGCGCTGGCGCATGCGCTCGAAACGGATAAGCACGTCCTGCAGCGTGTTGTTGAGGGCGTGGCCCATGTGCAGGCTGCCGGTGACGTTGGGCGGAGGGATGACGATGGTGAAGGTATCACCCTCGGTCTGGCCGCAGGCGAAGGCGCCGCCTTGCTGCCAACGCTCGTATTGCTTGGCCTCCACATCCTGGGGCCGGTAGTTTTTTTCCAGCATTGCCGCCGTCTTCCCGCTTGCCGTTGCCGCGCACTTCGGCGCCCCGGCAGGGGCGCGAAAGCTTCAATATAGCAATGTCGGGAACGGGGCAAATCGCCCCGCAACAGTGGCCAAACCCGTTGATTCCGAAACGCCCCTATTCTTCGTCGGCGGGGCCAGCCAGTTTGTTGATCTCGCGTTCCACGGTGCGCTCGACGATGGCGTGCAGGTTGCGATCGAGCCAGTCCTTGAGCAGCGGCCTGAGCAGTTCCTTGACCAACTCCTCGAGGGTGCGGTGGGCGGCGCCCAATTGCACGCCCTTGGCCTGGGATACGGCACCGGCGAAATTGACGAAAGCAGTGGCTGCCGCCGCCGCCGTCTCGTTCGACATGATGTGGCTCGGCTCCTCGTGGGGCGGCGGCAGTTCCTCCATCAAGGATGTCAACTCAAGGATGTCGGGGGCGGCCATAGGGGCGGGCGCGGGCGCGGGCGCAGGCGCTGGGGCAGGCTCGGGCTCGGGCTCGGGCTCCGGTTCCGGCTCGGGGACCTCATCGAACACAACCTCGGGTTCCGGTTCCGGCTCGGAATCGAACATGGCGTCGATATCGATTTCCGGCTCGGGCTCCGGTTCGGGCTCCGGCGCCGGTTCGGGCTCCGGTGCGGCTTCGGCGACTTCCTCTTCGCCTTCGTCCTCCGGCTCGCCGTCCTCGGAAATAATGCGCCGGATGGAGGCGAGAATTTCCTCCATCGTCGGTTCTTGTTGGGCAGTCGGATCGCTCACGGCCTAACCCATATTGTCATACCCGGCCCGCCGCAAATCTAGGGCAGGGACGGGCGAATTGCCAGAACATCCGGCTGGCAAGTGTACAGGAGGTCGCTGCGCGGGGTAGCTGTTTCTCATTGCTCCTGCTCACTCGTCACCGGTGCGGCTCCACCAGAGATCGCGAACCGTGCGGTAATGCGATTCTGGATCGTAGGTTTCGACCGGCAAAGCAAGTTTCCTGGCGGTCAGTCCGCCGATGGCGCTGAGCAGATCGAAGGACGTCACGGTCTCGTTGCGTTCGGCCACCACCAGACCGACCCGGGCATCCAACAGTTCCTGCTCGGCGTCGAGCACATCCAAGGTGGTGCGGGCGCCGACCTCGGCCTCCTGCTTGACCCCCTCGAGGGCAATCTCCGCCGCCTGAACTTCCTTGCTGCGAGCCTCGATCTGGGCATGGGCGGTGTTCAGCGCCTCCCAGGCCTGGGTCGCATTCTGGATTACCTGGCGCCGCGCCCCGTCGATCTCCAGGCGGCGCTGGCTGGCTATCTGGCGGCGCTGGCGGAGGCTCGAATAGGCGGCCCCAGCTTGATAGAGCGGCACGTCGATTTCGATGCCCAGGAAGGCCGATTCGCTGCGCACGCTGCGCAAGCTCGCTTCCTTGCTGCGCGACAGGTCGCCAACCAGCGACACGCTGGGCCACAGGCTGCCCTTGCTGTTGGCGATGCCGTGACGCGCTGCCGCCTCGGCATGGCGGGCCGCCAGGAGGGTCGGATTCTGGTCCTCGGCCATGGTCGCCGCGGCGATCCGGGTTTGGGGCAGGCCGATCAGCACCTCGGGCGGCTCCAGCGCCGTCGCCTCGCGCCCCACGACCCGGGTGAAAGCGGCCCGCGAAGCCGCCAGGTTGCCCTCCGAGCGCACCCTCTCGGCAACGGCGCGCGAGAGCCGCGCTTCCGACTGGGCGACGTCGGTGCGGGTGATCTCGCCGACCTCGAAGCGGTCCCTGGTGGCCTCCAACTGGCGCGCCAGAACCTGCACGTTGTTGCGATTGAGCTCGAGCACTGCCTGATCGCGATAGACGTCCATGTAGGCCCCCACCGCAGCCGCCAGGACATTTTGTTCGGTGGCCTTGAGATCGGCCCGGGCGGCTCGCACCCGGGCATCGGCCTGCAGCGTGCCGCTGACCGTGCGCCCCCCCCGGTAGAGCGGCTGCACCACCGTAAGCTGGGTTGACATGGGAGTCAGTGGCCGGTTTTTGCCGGTGCTGGGGTCGAGGCTCTGCTTGCCGCCGCTGGCCGACAGCGAGGCCGTCGGGCGCCAGCCCGCCAAGGCTTGCGGCAAGCTCTCGTCGATCGAGCGAAGCTCGGCCCGCTTGGCCCGCAAATTGGGATTTTGGGCGTAGGTCGCGACCAAGGCTTCAGTCAGTGTCTCGGCCCCTGCCGTGACGCCTGACAGAACCAGGGCCAGGACCGCAACCGCAATCCCCAAAGCTGCCCCCTTCATCCAGCCTCCCCCAAACTCATGTTGCCCCGCCAGCGGGCGGCAATCGACCAGCCCCTCTCCGGATGGGCCGGAGAGCGGCCACAACGCCGCCTTCCCGCTTCGCCGCCCTGGTCCGGGTCACTATCATTGCATCACACCACTGGCCGCTTATTAGGCCTTACATACTAGATATAGTACGGCAGCGCTACCAACTTTACAATATCAATGATCGAAACCAGGGCAATAGGCAATTTTGCGCTTATGGGGCGAGAAATTCCGATATTTATCTACGCACTTCCGAGGCGCCGACCTCAATAGCTCGGCAAACTCGGATCCATCTCTTTCACCCAGGCGTCGATACCACCTGACGGATCGACCGCGTTGGCTAGTCCGCAGCCAGGCCACGACCTGGGCGCCACGCAGGCCGTGGTGGCAGATTACAACCACGCACCCGTCATCGGGAAGTTCTTCCAGCCGGCGACAAGTGCCGTCGGGGCAATCGGTCCGGCGGCCGTTTAGAAGGAAAACCCAGCCTTGGGCGCGAAGCCGGGCAGGGCCGGGACCTGGGCGTCGCAGATATCGTGGCCGCTGACGTTGCCGTTTTGGCGCCTCAGCAGGCGGATCCTGCCGACGCCGTTTACCTCGACCACCGCGGCCAGCCGGCCGCCCTCGGTCAGTTGCCCGGTCAGGGCCTCGGGGACAGCGGTGACGGCACCGTTGAGGATGATGACGTCGTAAGGTCCCTGGTCGGCGATACCGGCCGCCAAATCGCCCTCGACAACGACGGCGTTGTCGGCGCCCAGGTCGGCCAAGGTCTGGCTGGCCCGGGCGGCCAGTTCGGCATCGCTTTCCAGCGCCACCACCGAAGCCGCCAGGTCGGCCAGCACGGCTGCCGAATAGCCGCTGGTGCAGCCCACGTCGAGCACCACGTCGGCGGTCTCCACCGCCGCCGCCTGCAACAGCCTGGCGTAGACCAGAGGCTCCATCAAATAGCGCCCGGGCGCCACTTCGATGTCCTCGTCGAGGTAGGCCACGGTGTTCAGGCGGGCCGGCACGAAGAGCTCGCGCGGCACGCGCTGCAAAGCCTCGGCGACGCGCGGGTCGCTGGCGTTGTTGGGCAGAATCTGGGACTGCACCATATGCAGTCGGGCGGCGGCATAATCCGACATGGGTATTTCCCCGAGGGCAGGCCTTCGCCGGTTTATAGTCGGACCTCGCCGGCTTGACAACATGTGCTCGGGGGCTCTGCTTGACCCTACCCGGACGGCGGCCTATACAGCGCCGGGTGGCAGCGTGGCGACGGCGGTCCCCCGGCCAGGTGGCGGAGTGGTTACGCAGCGGCCTGCAAAGCCGTGTACACCGGTTCGATTCCGGTCCTGGCCTCCATTTTCACGCCCGCCCATCACGCCGGTCGCCCCGTTTTGCGGCCCCACCACACCGCCAGCCGCCGCCGGGCGCGGCGCACCCAGGGCACGTCGACCGAGAGCAGCAACAAGCCCAACGGCAGCATCCAAAAGCCCAGCACCGGCAGGATGCCGAGGATGCCGCCGATGACCAGGGCCAGGCCGGCCGCGAGGCGCAGCTTGCGCGAGGGGTGATCGCGCAGGCGCCGGAAAGCGCGGGCGATTGGGCTGTTGTGCTGGTCGGGTGCGGCCGGTTGCGCCATGGTTGCCAGAGCATGGCGCGCCTGGCGGGCCGGCGCAAACGGCGGCGCCCCCGACGCCCCCGGCGCCCCCGGGCGCCCGCGCCCCGACAGGAGCAAAGCGTGGATCCTCTGGTACTGGCCTTGGTCTTGTTGGCGGCGGCTCTGCATGCCACCTGGAACAGCCTGGTCAAGACAGGCAGCGACCAACTGTTGACGGCGGCGCTGATGGGCGCCGGCTCGGCGCTTTGCGGCCTGGTGCTGCTGCCCTTCGCCAGTCTGCCGCCGGCCGGCGCCTGGTTCTTCATCGTGCTCTCGGTGGCCCTCCACACCGGTTATTTCACGACGCTGGTGTTGTCTTACAAGTACGGCGACCTCAGCCACGTCTATCCCCTGGCCCGTGGTGCGGCACCGCTGTGGGTGGCCGGATTTTCTTATCTTTTCGCCGGCGAGAGCTTGAGCGCGCTGGGTCTGGCGGCGGTGTCGCTGATCTCGTTGGCCATCTTCAGCCTGGCCCGCGGCGGCGGCGGGCATGACCGCCGGGCCGTCGGCTACGCCCTGGCCACCGGCTTCTTCATCGGCAGCTACACCATTGCCGACGGACTCGGCGCCCGGGCCGCGGCAGAGCCGCTTGATTACATCGTCTGGCTTTTCCTGCTCAACGGCTTGCCGCTGATCGCCCTGGCGCTGTGGCGCCGCCAGGGCGGCCTGGCCCCGGCGCTGGGCCGCACCTGGAAGCCCGGCCTGGCCGCCGGGGTGCTGGCCTTCACGGCCTACGGCCTGGTGATCTGGGCCATGAGCATGACGCCCATGACCTACGTCTCGACGCTACGCGAGACCAGCGTCGTCATCGCCGCCCTCATCGGCACGCGCCTGCTGGGCGAGCCCTTCGGCGCGGGCCGCCTGGCCGCCGCCGCCGCCGTGGCTGCGGGCGTGGTGCTTTTGCAGGTCTCGGGTTAGAGCCGGCCGAGTTTGTCTGGCGTCGTCCCATGGGGCCTGATATAAGCGCCCGACCAAGGCATTTCGGGTTCCTGGGCGGCGCCAGTCCGCCTCTGATCCCCGGTAGCTCAGTTGGTAGAGCAAGCGGCTGTTAACCGCTTTGTCGCAAGTTCGAGTCTTGCCCGGGGAGCCATTTCATCGGGGCGACCAACCGGTCGCCCCGATTCGTTTAACAGGTCCACCCGGCCACCTGAAAACCGAATGTCGGCCCAAAAGCCCAGATACTGCGCGGGTTTCGGCACCTTCCCTTCGTCACAGGGTTCTCGGTACCGCAAAAGCTGAGAGCACTCTTACCCCTACCAACACCGCCTCTGGCACCCGAATTCGCTCTCAGGAGCCGAAATCGGGGTGAGAGCGCAAATGGTGGTTAACAGCTCGATCCGATCGTTCTTGAGCTGGTTAACAGCTTTCGGAGCGCGCCCCGAGCAGTCATTCCGCCTGCGCGGCGCCGCGCACCAGCACCCTTATGTCCGGCCTGAGCCTAATGGCTGCGGCGGTCGCCAACGAGGCGAAGTTGCAGAATGGCTCGCGGTTCCGGGAGAGAGTTCATGGGATGCGCTCGATCGTTGAACCCTTTTGATAACCCACTCAGTCAGGCGGTCAAGCCCACGGTGTTTCCATGATCGATACCGGCCCCTTCAGCAGCATGATCGAAGCCTGTTTCGGTCGCCTCGGTGCCGACGCCACGTACACGCCCCAGGGCGGCTCGGGTGCCACGGTGAAGATCATCTTCACCCAGCCGACGGAGGTCGCCGGCCTGTTCGATGCCGGCCTGGCTGCGCCAGCCCACGTTGCGGACGTGCGGGTTGCCGAGGTGGCCACGCCGGCGGCAGGGGATCAGCTGACCGTCGGTTCCGACACCTACCTGATCCGCCAGGCCCACCAGGACTCCGAGCGCCTCGTCTGGCGGCTCGACCTCGACAAGCAGTGAACCCATGCCCACCAGCGTCCGCGAGCAGATCCTTGCTGCCTTCAAGGCACGCCTCGACACCATCTCGGGCGTCATCGTCGAGCGCAATCGTGTTGAGCCGGTTACCACGTTCCCGACCCTGATCATGATCGACGGCGGCCAGACGCTCAGCGAGGAGAACGCGGGTCTCAAGCTCTATGCCCTGCGCGTCGATGTCGAGGGCTACG
>MPMF02064000.1_pt1 | contig 50473 bp, 34 predicted proteins | sample 1617271 | NCBI WGS metagenome assembly MPMF02 (sample SAMN05944812, study PRJNA350692) | marine metagenome | biome: marine; feature: ODZ; material: water; isolation source: 120 m water sample prefiltered with 30 um filter, filtered on to 0.2 um... | place: Pacific Ocean | collected 2012-04-09... | reverse complement strand
CGGAGTCGATTCTCACCGAGCCCGACGACGTCGTGCGGTTTGTCGAGGCGACGGAGATCGATGCCCTGGCTGTGTCGATCGGCACTGCCCACGGTGTCTATCGTGCAGAACCGGACTTGAACATCGAGCGACTCAAGGAACTCGACGCCGCAGGCGGAGTGCCGTTGGTTCTACACGGCGGGTCCGGAACGCCGGACGACCAGGTTCGCGAGGCAGTCCGCCACGGCATTTGCAAAGTGAATATTTTCGCCGATGAGCGGATCGCCATGGGTCGGGGTCTGGCACGGGCAGCGGAGTCTATGGCACGACCCGATCCACTGCCGAGCGAGCTATTCGGACCCATCAGGGAGGCACTTGGTGATGTGATCGCGGAGAAGATAGACCTGTTGGGCGCGGGGAATCGAGCGCGACAGGTGGAGGTTTCGCTATGAAACTGCTGGCCATCAGCGACGCATACATCCCCGCGGACTTCATGCGAGAGGGGCTTGCCCCGCTGGAAGACTTGGGCGTCGTCATCGAGGTGCGCGAGTGGAAACTTCCGACACTGGTCGCGCTGCAGGAGGCAAACCTCGCCATCGAGCGGGGTGGCCCTGAGGCCGTCGCGCTGCCGCAGGAGTTGACCCGCAACCTTGCCGAGTTCGATTGCATCGTCACCCAGTTCGCGCCAATTAATCGCGGCATGATCGAGAAGGCGGAGCGATTGCAGATCATCGGCGTGCTCCGCAGCGGTACGGAGAACATCGACCTCCAGCGAGCCACCGCCCGAGGGATCACCGTGCTCAACACGCCTGGTCGAAACGCCCGGGCAGTCGCCGAATGCACGCTGGGCATGATTCTCTCGGAGACGCGCAACGTCGCGCGTTCTCACGCCTGCCTCAAGAACGGCCAGTGGCGGCGCAGATTTCCCAATAGCGATGCCATTCCCGAACTGTACCACAAGACGGTCGGACTGGTCGGCTTCGGCGCGGTGGGCCGACTGGTGGCCGGCTACCTGCACGCGTTGGGCAGCCGTGTCATCGCTCATGATCCGTTCTTCGTGGGCGATCCCTCCCCGGTAGAGCTTGTTGACTTGGAGACTCTGTTGACGACATCCGACGTCGTCTCGATCCATGCCCGCTTGAGTGACACGACCCACCATCTGATTGGCCAGAAAGAACTGGATCTAATGAAGCCCACTGCGTTGCTCGTCAATACGGCGCGTAGTGGCCTGGTCGACGAAGAAGCGCTTGTACGGATGCTGGCCGCAGGGCGGATTATGGGGGCGGCGCTGGATGTCTTTGAAACGGAGCCGTTGCCGCAGGACCATCCGCTCTTACAACTCGACAATGTGACTCTCACGCCGCACCTGGCCGGCAGCACCATCGACACCTTCCGCAACAGCCCCCAATTGATGGCCGAACACCTGGGCCGAATGATTCGAGGAGAGCGATCTTTGCCGATCGTTAATGACGTTTTCCCAGCGCTATCTGGCCGCGACACGACTGTCAAACCGAACCAAGATCGAGCAGTTCCTCAGTCCACCGGAGAAACATCATCATGAAAACCGTCTTGATTGCTCCACGCAAGTATGTCCAAGGCCGCGGCGTGCTTCAGGAGATGGGCGACTACGTCAAACTACTGGGTCGCCGGCCGCTGATACTCTGGTCGCCTGGCATAAAGAAAATCATCAGCCGCACAGTCCTCGCCAGTCTCCAAGAGGCGGGCCTGGAAGTCGTCGATGTCGAGTTTCAGGGAGAGACGACACAAGAAGAAGCGGCCCGCGTAGCTCAAGTCGCCAAGGACAATGGCGCCGATGTGCTCATCGGCGCCGGCGGAGGCAAGTGCCTCGACACGGCCAAGGCGGCAGCGGTCCAAGCCGGCACCAAAATGGTCACCTGCCCCACCATCGCGTCCAACGACACTCCCACCAGCGCCGCCACCGTCTGGTACGACGAGAACGGCAACTTTACCGGCTTTGAGTGCTGGCCTTTCAATCCGGACCTGGTGATGGTCGACACCGAGGTGATCGCCAAGGGTCCGGTTCGGGCGTTCGCCGCCGGGATGGGCGATTCGCTGGCGACCTGGGTCGAGGCGGAAGCAGCCTATAAGACCCGGGCCACCAGTCTCGCCGGAGGGGTCTCGACCATGGCCGCCATGGCCATCGCACGACTCGGCTACGATACGCTGATGGAACATGGCATCGAGGCCCGTCGCGCGGTGGAGCACGATCTTGTTACGCCCGCGGTGGACAAAGTCGTCGAGGCCAATGTGCTACTTTCCGGCCTGGGCTTTGAAAGCGGCGGCTTGGCCACGGCCCACATGATCGCCAACCTGCTGTCCAACATCCCCGAGTGCAAAGACCTGATGCACGGCGAGAAGGTCAGCTTCGGCATCGTCACGCAACTCTGTCTCGACAGCGACACAGATGTGGAGGAAATGTACGTCATCTACGATTTCCTGATGGCCATCGGCTTGCCGGTCACATTTGCGGAATTGAATCTCGAAGGTGTCACGCGGGACCGCCTGCAATCGATTGGTGATGTCTGCGCCGGCGAAGGATCGCTCTGTGCAAATCACTGCTTCGAGGTGACTTCCAACGGAATCGTAGACGCGATGATCGCTGCCGATCTACTGGGATGCGATTGCAAGAAGCAAAAAACCTCATAACGCTCACCCCTGGTCCGTGAAGGAGATTTTGTGATGTCCAAATTATTCGACGCAACACGACTAGCGGCTCTCTCGATGGCCGCAGCCGGATTGGCCGTCTCGCTGGGATGTTCCAAGCCACCGTCCGACACGAGCCAGCCAGGTTCCAATACCGGTCTAGGGACGACGGAAAAGATGGGCGAAAAAGAGCTCTCGGCGTCGCTACCGTTGAAGAAGGCCGAAATGCTGGTCGAGCTACCGGATTACTGTGACAGTCCCGATGCCATGTGCCTCTTGCCCGACGGCGATATTCTTGTCTCCGTGCCGAATGTCAACTCGTGGGTCCAGGCCGTGGCGAAAGACAAGCTCAACGCGCAGCAGGACCCACCGCCGCTGCTGGTCCGAATCACCAAGGACAACCAGGTGAAAAAATACTACGATCCTCCCCGACATCCGGTCACCGGAAAAGCCTTTCCCTTCGGATTGTGCATCGATCCGGAGGGCAAAAATCTCTACCTGGCCGACTTGCAGTGGTTTGCCAACATGGAGAATCCCGGTAACTATTCGCGCGTGCTGCGGATCCCGCTCGATGAGAACTACAATCCGGCCGGTGAAGCGGTCGTGCTGATCGAAGGCATGGTCGTTGCCAACGCCGTCATCGTTCGCGACGGATACCTCTACGTCAGCGACACCTCCATGGTGCCGAAAAAAGATCCTAAGGAACCGCTGATCAGCGGTGTGTTTCGCGTCAAGCTCACCGAAGAGGGCACCAAGCTGGAATTGCCGCTGCTCGACGACCCGCACCTGGTTGCCACGATGAAGAGCTACAACCCCGATATCGGCTTCGGGGCCGACGGGCTCACCTTCGACAGCAAGGGTAACCTCTATTGTGGCAATTTCGCCGACGGCACGTTGCACAAGACCGAGTTCGACAGCGACGGCAAGCCCAAGCAGAAAGAGGCCCCGATCTTCGCCAAGGCGGAGTTCATGAAAAGCTGCGACGGGATTTTCTGCGATCTATCGACCGACAAGATCTACGTTGCCGACTCGCTGGCCAACGCCGTGCAAGTCGTTTCTCCTGACGGCTCGGTACAGATGCTGGCCCAGGACGCCGAAAACGACGGTTCCGGCGGACGGCTCGACCAGCCAAGCGAGGTGCTTCTCCGCGGAAGAGAAGTCATAGCATCCAACATCGACTTTCCGGTGCCGGGCGGCATCAATCAAAAGTGGGACAAGCCGTACACGATTTCAGTCATCAAACTGGACTGAGTTTTTCAAAGGAGCTTTGCTGGAAGCACTGAGGTCCTTCCCGTAAAACGCGAGGGTGCGATCCTACCCCAAGCCGGAGAAAAATCATGGTTGCCCACTCGACAAATCGCCTGCGGTCGCTGCTGTTGATGATCTGCCTGGCCGCCGTCGGTCTGATCGTACAACCGGCCGAGGGTGTCGAACCTACGGTCCATCCGGAAAAGCTCCGCGCGCTGATCCTCGAATTAGCCGCACAACACGGCAAGAAATACGATCAGGCGCCGGCACACTTAGCGCGACTGGTGCAACTCGCGTCGCTCAAAGATAACGCCGAAGAGCGGCAGCGCGGCTTGGCGAAACTCCAGCGCGAGGTTCTGCTATTCGACGTCAAGGAGTTGGTCGTCATCAAGCGCCACGAGATTAACGCCTCGCACGTCTACACGTATCACTACGAAGGGTTTCATCCCGGCGGTGGCCTGTACGGAGTTTCACCCCATGACGCGAAAAGTGAGCCCCGCGAACTCGTCGCTTCGCCCGAAGGACAGATCCTCGACTGCGACCTGTCGCACGATGGCCGTACGATCCTCTTCAGTTGGCGACGGAAGGAGGATGAAGGCTACCATCTGTGGACGATTCAAACCGACGGCTCCGACCTCAAGCAACTCACCGACGGCGAGTGGCACGACTATAACGTCTGTTGGCTGCCCGACGGCGACATCGTCTTTCTCACGACCCGCGCGCCGCAGTTCGCCTATTGCTGGAACGCTCCGGTCGGTGTCTTGCACCGCATGCGGCCCGACGGCTCGCGGCTGCGAAAACTCTCCTTCAACTATCTCAACGACTTCACTCCATCCGTGCTCGACGACGGTCGGCTGATCTATTCCCGCTGGGAATATGTCGACCGCCCGGCGATCCCCATCCAAAGTCTCTGGACAATGAATCCCGACGGCAGCGGGTTGAGCGGCTATTTTGGCAACCGTGTACTCACGCCGGGCACGTTCATGGAAGCCCGCTCGATTCCCGGCACGGAGAAGATCATCTGCACGATGACCGGCCACAATGGACCCGCGCGGGGGGCGATTGGTATCATCGACCGCTCTCAAGGAAACAATGCCCCAGAGGCCATCACCAACCTCACCCCCGACACGCCGTTGGCACCGGTCGACCGGGGAAACGGGAACACCGACGGCAGCAAACTCTACAGCTCGCCCGTGCCACTGGACGGCACACGTTTTCTGCTTTCCTGTCGCGGCCCGGTGGCGGTGCGTACGCTCTCGGGCGAGTGCCAGTCGACCGTGCTCGCAGAGCCTGACGACGGCATGCAATACTTCGCCGCGCAGCCGATCCGCAGCCGGAAGCGGCCCCCGCTGATTCCTTCGCGTCTGAAAGACGATGCCAAGCCGGTGGCGACCGTCTTTCTACAGAATGTGTACGACGGCCTCGAAGAATATGTCGAGCGAGGAGAGATTCAATCGATCCGCGTCGTTCGCGAAATGCCCAAGACGGTCCGCATCGATCCAAAGTACCGGGCCTTTGGGTTTCAGTTCCCCGTGATTTCCTGCGGCGCGACGTACGCCGGCAAGGACGTGCTCGGCGAGGTCCCGGTCGGAAAAGACGGTAGCGTTTGTTTCCACGTTCCCGCGGGGGTCCCCGTGTCATTCATGCCGTTGGACCGCCAAGGCCGGGCAGTCCAGAGGATGCGCAGCTTTGCTCATTTCCAGCCGGGCGAGATACACGGTTGCGTTGGTTGCCACGCCGATCGCAACCAGCAGTCACCACGGTTGCAGTTGGTCGGGGCCGTCAGCCGCCCGCCCGTCAAGTTGACTCCGCCCGAATGGGGCGCCGGCGGATTCGACTACTCGCGAATCGTACAGCCGGTGATCGATCAACACTGCACAGAGTGCCACAACCCGATCGAGACGGCGGGAGGGATAGACCTCTCTGGCGGAAAGACAGACTACTTCAACGTCTCGTACGATGTGTTGGCCCGCGAACACCAGGGAAGCACCGGCAGCCCGTACGTGAACTGGATTCCGACGTACAACGGCCACGAGCAGAATATTCTCATGGTCAAACCCAAGACGTGGGGTTCGCCGCAGAGCAGCCTGGCCGAGATTGTGCTTTCGGGCCATCCCGACGCGGCGGGGAAACCGCGGGTCAACATGAATGCCGCCGACCAGCGGCGGATTCTGGCCTGGATCGATTTGAACGTTCCTTATTACGGCACCAGTGAAACGGCCTATCCCGACAACCCAGGTTGCCGTCAGATCTATCCCGCCGAGCTCGACGGCGTGCTGGCCGAGGTGGCCCGCAGACGATGTGCCGAGTGTCACCAGGACGGCAAAATTCCGCGCCGCGTGTGGACGCGGATCACCGAGCCAGAACTGAACCCGTTCCTCGTCGCCCCGCTCGCCAAGGCGGCCGGCGGCAGCCAGAAGTGTGGCAAGCCGGTCTTTCAGAACACGGACGATCCGGACTACCAGGCGATCCTGGCCACGTTTGCGCCCATCGCCAAGATGCTGAAAGAAACCCCGCGGATGGACATGCCGGGCGGCAAACCGGACCCCGGCGTATGCCGCTTGAGCCAATAGCCAATCATCGTCGAAACGCGGGTACTTTGGGGCGGCTTCATTCGATCAGGCTCGCGTAGATTTCGGGTGGATATGTTTGCTGGGCACCCGCTTGCGGAGCATTTCATTCTGCGCATCAATGAACTCAAGGTGCCGACTCCGGCCAGAATCTCCTGGGTCGGGTCCAGGCTGGGAAACACCGTATCGGTCACAGCCACAAAGAGGCGACGTATCGGTTTCCTCTCCTCTGCGTCTTTCACAGGGCCGATTTTTGCCCAATAATGCCCCTTTTCCTCGAGGAAAGGGGCCAAATCGACTCTACTGATATTGTGGTTAAATTAGGTCCGGTTTATAGTATATTGATGGCTCGCCTGCCCGAGAACGGCTGTCGTGGATGCTCCGAAAAGTGTCCCTCGGCACCGTCTTTCGTTGACCGGCATGGCCCAAAGATTTATGGTCTTTATGCTTGAGTCAAGAACCGCTTGAATCAAGAAGCGTCGACAAGAGAACAAGCTGGCCAACGATGTCAGACATGTCAAGATTTTCCCGCCCTTTTGAATAGCACCTTCCGACATTCTCACTAGCCTCACACTGGTTAACGGTATCAAACCGGCTGCCAGTCACCGGATTGCGATGGAATGCATCTGAGTAGAAAGCTGTGACGTATCTCGCGGTTTTCTGAAAACGACGTCCCAAGTTAACGAACGGAAATCCTATGCACTTCTCTAGAATCGATCTTGCTACCGTTTCACTTAGTACGCTGGCGTGCGTCGTATTATTGTGTTCGTTCTCACAATCGGCGGATGCCGAAACATTGAGCCACCACGATTCTCACGCCATCGAGGTCAAGGAACGAATCCTCCGGTTTGAGGATGGACTGCTACTGGGTAACGGGGATCTGTCTGTGAGCGTGTACCAGTCGGCCGATCGTATCATCTGGCGGTTTGGCAAGAGTGATGTGTGGGACCGCAGACTCGACCTGAGCGAAGACCCCAGGCCCGTCCACATCGACGAACTCGCTCACGGCATCAAGGAAGAGGGTTGGAAATGCCTTCCTTACGGAGGGCCGGTCGACGCCCTACGCGGCACGAAGGATTCCAAACGGATGTTCGAGGTCTGTCAGGGTTCGCCGCCGAGCTACCGCCGTTTTCCCTATCCGTGTCCCAAGCCGGTGGGCGAACTCTCGATGCAATTGCCACCCGACCTACAGAACATGAAAATTCATCAGCGGCTCGACATCGAGAAAGCGAAGCTCACCATCACCTGCTCCTGGTCATCGGGTGTCAAAATTCACGTGGAGTGTTTCGTGCCGCCCAAGCCGAACGTGCTGGTCGTGCAATGGTGGGTAGAGAACTGGGACGCGCAGACCCGACTCGGCAACAAGCCGCCGGTCTGGTTTTCGCTCTATCGTTGGGCCGATCCCACCGTGCGTGAGTTCGCCGCCCAGATCGTGGCCAAGTGTCAGCATCCTGCCTTTCAGGTTTACTCCAGTCCGAAGGCGACACCACTGGATCCGCCGACAACAAAAAGTGATGGAGAAACGTACTATATCGAGCAGGCCTTCGCTCCCGAGCCAACCTTCAAGGAGGGATTTCGCTACGCGATGGCTCCGTTGGGGGCGGGTCTACGCGTTAAGCCTGTTGAGATGTCCGCCGCGGGCGAGGCGAGGCTGCACCTGCTCCCCGAGTCCAAATCGCTCCAAGGCAGTTTGGCAGTCGCGGTGGGCACCAGCAGCGACGATGGCGGTCCGCTGGAGGAAGTTCGTCGCGTTCGAGCCGTTCTGGACAAACGACCGACGGCCACCTGGCAGAACTGGGCCGACGAAAACCACAACGCCGCCACCGCGTTTTGGTCGAAGTCGCGACTGCAGGTCGACGAACCCTTGTTAGAAAATCTCTGGTACGAGACGCTCCATGCACGCCGCTGCACCTTCCGCCGAGGCGTGACTCCGCCCGGCCTCTTTCTGCCCAGTACGGTACAAGATTACTCCCATTGGCACGGCGACTACCACACCAACTACAATTACCAATCGCCGTTCTGGGGCGACTATACGGCCAATCATCTGGAAATTGGCGACTCCTATTTCGACGGTGTTGAGTTCATGCTGCCGATGGGCAGGAAGATCGCCCGTGACTACTACAATTGCCGCGGTGTCTTCATCCAACTCGCCGTCTATCCGATTCGGACGGAGGAGGACTGCCTGGGGATCGCGCCGATGGGACGGATGGCCTATATGACCGGTTGGATCATCAACCAGTATTGGTGGCGGTACCTTTACACGATGGACCGGGAGTGGCTTCGCACAACGGGCTACCCGGTGATTCGCGACTGCGCGCTCTTCTATACGGACTTCATGCAGAAGGGCGATGACGGACGGTATCATATTTTTCCTTCCAACCAAGGCGAAGACGGATTCAGCGGCGATCCGAAGGATTACACCGACCGGCCGCAGGTCATGCAACATCTTCGCTATTGTCTACGGGCGGCGATTATGTCCAGCGAAATTCTTGAGGTGGATGAGTCGCTCCGCGCGCAGTGGCGCGAACGTCTGCAAAACTGTGCCGGTGATGACGGCAAGTCGCCGCCGAAATTAGAGGGGCTGGCCAAACACTGTTACGAGGCCAACCCGCCCGAGTTCGGCATTGGCCGTCCCTATCTGCCCCAGTCGAAAGAAATGGACGGCGAGCCCTGGCCATCGCCGGAGAGTAACCTCCGCCGCTGGTACTTCGGCCATTATCCCTGGGCCACGATGAAGAAGCTTCGAGGTGGCGAGTTCCACGCCGTCCGAGACCTGCCGGTGTTTTGTGATCAGATCCGCCGCTGGCGTCGCCCGAACGGTTTGATCTGTGCGATGGCCGCCGCCAACTACGGTCCGGCTGGCGCTTGGTCGGAATCGCTGGGGGTGATCGCACCACTGCAGGAAATGATGTTGCAAAGCTGGGATGGTGCGCTGCGGATCTTTCCCTCCTGGCCTCCGAAATTGGCCGCTCGTTTTGACAACTTTCGTGCCGAAGGCGCCTTTCTCGTGAGCGCGGCGTGGTCCGAGGAGAACGTCACCCGGTTAACGGTCTACAGCGAACAGGGCAGCCCGTGCCGGCTCTACAGCCCCTGGCCCGAAGGCGTGAGCATACGCGACTCGGCCGGGGAGCCTATCGAGACAACGGTCGATAACGACGGCCGGATTGGCTTCGTCACGCGTGCGGGGTTCACCTACGAGCTTCAACCGGCGAAACGCAGAGGATGATCGAGACCGGCTATTCGCTGCTGACGGGGTCCCTTTTTCGTGGGCAACCTGGCCCGCAATCGGATAGCGTCGGGCCCTATTTTAGCGACCGCATGTATGCGAACAGATCGCTAACCTGTTGAGGTTTGAGCGATTCGAGTAAGCCTTCGGGCATGAGGGACATGGCGGCGAACGATGCGCGGTGAATATTAGATTGAGGGATGCGCTGATCGGCGAGGTCAACTTGGCGCAGGACGACCGCATCGGCATCTCGTGAGACAAGAAAACCTTCCAGTAGTCTGCCATCTTTGGTCAGGACGCGAAATTTTCGATAGCCACCTTCCATTGCGGCGTTTGGGGTGAGGATGTTTCGCAGAAGGGACTCGGTCTCCTTCAGACCGACGCCATCGAGAGGTGGCGCAATCTGGCCGCCTTTGCCTCCCAGTTGGTGACAGTTCAGGCACTGCGAAGTGAAGAGTAGTTTCCCGCGCTGGTGATTCCCCGGCTTTTCCGCGAGGGTGCCATACTTCGCAAATTTCTCGCGTTGCGCCAGTGCCTGAGCGGCGGTCAACAGGGCGGGCGCTTCGAGCGAAGGTGTAACATGGGCCTTCCCATAAAGTTTGCCCCAGGACTTGCCTGTGAAGTGATGGAGCAGAGCCTGAGGATGCGCGTCGCTGGTAAAGCTGCGGTCGAAGTTGTCGCGAATTTCGTTGGCGGTGCGGGCCATGTTCCAGACGCGATACTCTGCGAACCTTCCACTGGTGCCGCGCTGCCAGGGAATCGTTCTGCCAATAATCAACCCGGCAAATGCGTCGGTGTTTATCCCTTTACTCTGAGCATCAAGTTCCCCGTTGACGTAGATGCGAAACACGCCGGAAGCATCACGTGTGACCGCATAATGGGTCCACGTTTCCGGCGTCGTTTCGTTTTTTGCGACGACGATATCCCGCTGCTCATTGCATAACCAGACACGAAAATGAGCCTCGTGGAAGTTCATGTCTAATCCGTTGTAGCTGCCCAGAATGCCGTCGTCGTTGCTGATGCCCGGCATGAGGCGGACCCAGGATTCAACGGTAAATGGTCCCTCCAGCGAAACTGGGGTTCCGACGACGTCGTTGTTACCTCCGGACAATTTGAGAACATATTGCAAACGGTCGGTGTATTCACCCCACAAGGCTTCCATTTGAGGATTGCCGGCCAGGAGTGTGTTCATCCGTTCCAACACGGAGATCGGAACGTCCTCCTGCTCGATCGAATCGGACTCGATCGCATTGAGCAGCGCCAGAGCGCCGCTTTTGGTTGCGGTCAGTTGCTCAAGAGATCTGGTACGTTGGGCAGGTTCGAGATCTGGCAGGAAGTTCAGAAGCACTCCGGCGGCGCGACTGCTCTTGGACGCGGCGAGGACCGCGAGAGCTTCGCTCTGAATAGCAGCACTGTGTGTTTGATTTGAGGCTATCTCAAACAGTGCATCGACTTCGGAAGAGCCCATTTCGCGTAGCGCACGTAGCGCAGCGAGCTTCAGGGCGTCCGTCGTGTGTGGCGCCGATGCGTAGGCGGCGATCTCTTTTTCCAGTTTCGTGACATGAAAGGCGCCGGCAACCTGCAACGCGAATTGACGTCCTTGCGGCGACGAATCGCTCATCCAGAGTGCGTCGGTTGCCCTGGAGATCGCGTCATGCAAGTTCGACGTGTCCAGATTGGTGCGAATCTTGAGCATCGAGGTGAGGATGTTCCTTCTGGAATCCTCCTTGGCGAGCGCTTGTTCAAAAGCGACGGTCACCGCCGGTTCTTGGAAGTGGTGTGCGAGAACGCGTACTTCTTCCAGACTCAGCGGGCGTTCGAGCTCCGGGATGAGGCGGGCGAGTCTCAAAGCGGATTCGCGACCACCGAGCGCAAGAGTAGCAAGCATGCGGTTTTCCAGAGGCAAGGCTTTGCCTGCTGGCGACTCGAGGAACGTTGCAACCGCCGACGCATTCAATTCCATAGCCCAGCGAGCCAGACAGCGTTCGAATGCGCGATCGTACGCCGCCCACGGCTCGCCTGCTATCGTGGGACGACCGAGTTGGCCCATCAGTCCAATAACCCTCGAATCGGGATTTGCGACTCGTCGCAGAGCATTCCCCAAAGCCGCCCGAACTTTTGGCTCGGGATCATGAACCAATGGGGCGGCGATGTCGTAGAAGTCGCTCGCAGAGCGAGGCTGTGCTGCGGCAACGCGAACCGCCTCGTGCCGGATGTTGGCATTGAGATCCTTTGCCAGCGTTTGTAACAGTTCGGTCTCAACGGTCTGAAGGCCTTCCAGCGCCCACAGGGCTCCCAAACGCCTGTCGATCGCTGCGCTCTTGTCTTCTACCAATCGCACGAGATCGGGCGCCAACTCGATCGCTCCTCGATCCTCAATTTGCTGCCAGGCGAGGTCGGCGATCCGCGCGTTGGGTGAGCCCAAATGCGCAAGGAGTTCTTTGTTCTTCAGTTTTGTCAGATCGACCGGAGGCCCGCCTGATTGGCTCTTATGACGAACCCGCCAGATGCGGCCACGTTTTTTGTCGCGGTCGGGATGATTGCGAGAGACTTCGTTGTGCGAGATGATCTTGTTGTACCAGTCGACGATATAGAGGCAGCCATCCGGACCGAACAGGAGAGCAACTGGACGAAACCGCGGATCTTCAGAGATGAGAAAGTCGGGTAGTTTCTCGTACTCGTAACGCCCATTTTTCGGTGTGGCGCGGATCGCTTGAATGCGGCTGATAATCGGGTTGGCGATGTAAAACATGCGGGGGTCGTCTGCGGACGCGCCCTTCAAGCCCCACGGCGCCGGCCAGCCGTCGCGATCGTCGGCCAGGGCAAGACCGCTCAGTCCGGTGCCTCCCATCTTCGGTGGCGCCAGCGGCGGCGGCATCTTCGGTTGATACGGCCGGAGCCTTTCGTGCGATCCCGTACTGTAGTGTGCGCCAGGTTCATACGGAATGACCGGGTAGCCCAAGTCATTTGCCTCCTGAAGCCATGTCTCGCCTTCACGGGAGATGGTGAGACCCCAGATGTTGTTTGGCCCGGCCGTCAGATTCTCAAACAGCGAACCGTCCAGGGTGAACCGGGCGAGCTTGGTGTGATTGAAGGTGACTTCCGTGAGGCCGTTGGCAAACGGGATGCCGCCCGGGCGGCGAACGGTCGAACTGTTAAATAATCCTTGTGCGGTAAAGATCCATCCGCCGGGTCGGCGCGTGAATTGATGGGGAAACAGGTGGGAGTCTTCTACGCCAAAGCCGGTTAGAATCACTTCATGCTGATCTGCTTTTCCGTCGCCGGTAGTGTCGCGATAGAACCGGATGTCGTGGCTATACTGAACGAAGACGCCATCTTTGTAAGGAAGAATGCCCAGCGGCATGACCAGACCGTCGACAAAAACACGGGGCTTGGCAGCGGCGTCGCCGTATGGCTTGTCGTAGACCAGCACCTTGTCTTGGCCACCTGCAGCAAAGAGCTGGCGAGAACGTTCCGCATTCTCATTGGCATCGACCGGATACTCGGTGGCCGTCATGGTCCACATCCGTCCTGCCGCATCGAATGCGATCGCCACGAACTTGCCGATCCCTTCCGACTCGGACGCCACCAGTTCGACCTCAAAACCGTCCGGAACCGTGAATCCCCGCCATTCCTCCTCCGCCGAGCGGATATCGGACTGAATGTCGAACTGGGCGCCAACATGGGGCAAGGCCCTTTTCTTTGCGGCCGGTTTTTCTTTTGCTTTCGGCTTTTTGGCTCCGGGGATTCCGATCTTCTTCCACGTCGGTGCATCAGGCGTAGGCGGCAACTCCTCAACGGTCACGTCCTTCACCTGAACCAGCACTTTGCCGCCGCCGTGCGCCTGAATACCGATGTGACCGTCGAGCGCGATGTTGGCGTCCGTTTCGGTGTAGTCGAGGGCCGGCACATCATTGATCCACGAACGAATACGTCGACCCTCTGCCCGAATGCGATATGCGTTCCAGCCGTCTTCCTTGACAACCTTGTTGACGGCAGCCAGATCAGCCGCTTGACCCACAACTTTGTTCCGACGCGATTCGTCATACAGCTTACCCCACCAACCGTTGCCCGCATCCACCTGGTAGCCGATCATCTCCGAACTGTCGGGCTTTCGCACGCTCCGGATTTGAATGCCAGAATTGATGAAGCCTTCGGTTCCCGAGATGCGAATTTTCAGGCGCAGATCAAAATTATCAAACGATTTTTTGGTGGTGAGAAAAGTGTTGTGGGGAACACTCTTCGTCAGCGAGCCGCCCGCGATCGTGCCGTCGACCACGTTCCACCACGTACGATCGGCGTCAAGCGCCTCCCATCCATCGAGCGTTTTGCCGTCGAATAGAGGCTTTTGCGGATTCTCAGCACCCGCGATCGGGCTAAGGAGTATTGTCAGCGCTACTCCGACGAGAACGGTTGTGATGCGGTGGGCGCGTAAAACACGCACCGGCCGACCAACGATTGATCGATTCATAGAACTTGTCTCGGAACGTATTCTCGGTGGTGGGGATTCGTCTTCTTCAGACGTTGAAGTCAAAAACAATGACTTTTTCCAGGCAGGGGATCACGACATCTTTCACGAGTTCGTGCTCGGGGTGAGGCAGGTAGGCATCGCGAGTTTCCGGACTTTCGAAGGTCATGATGAACCCGTGGGTAAACCCTTCGTTCAATCCCTCGGGGCTGTCGTACGGTCCGTGAAGGACTTCCAGAAGGCCGGGAATTTTGCCGACCATGCCCTTCATTTCACCGAAACAATGATCGATCTGCTCGGGGGTGACGTCTTCCTTGAACTGGAAAATCCCGTAATGCTTTACCTGTGGCATTCCGTCTCTCCTTTCGGAACCGGCAATGTTTCAATGGGCTCTTTGTTTCAATGCCCCCTTTGTTTCAATGGCCTTTGTATCGCTGAACCGATCTGTGCGCCGGGGCGCGACTTGGCCCAACCCCCATGATCGCGCGGCCGCCGCATCGTGCCGCATCACGCTCAGGACAGGCGCTTAAACTTCTTAAACTAATGCTGTATTGTATAGTTTACCTACGATGTCAGCCAGACGCGAAACTTACCCGAGGCGGTTTTATAACCCGGTTCACCCTCCTATTTCTTGGAAAAATTGGCGCTCTTGGGGAGGTTGTGAAACCGCTTGTATTCACCCGAGCGCAGCTATGCGTTGAGAACTATCGCATCGATTCACGCTGCACGAGTCAACGAGCAACTGAACGCATTGAACGAAAACACCCTGGAGTGCTGAAAATGCGACTGCTGCTGAATAGCGTAATCCTTCTTTTTCTGCTAACTCGGATGTCGGTCGTCTGGGCCGACGAGTGGCCACAGTGGCGCGGTCCGCAGCGAGACGGTGTGTGGCGCGAGACCGGCATCGTCGAGCAACTGCCAAAGAAACTCGCTTACCGATGGCGCGTGCCGATCGGCGGCGGCTTTTCCGGACCGGCGGTTGTCGGAGATCGCGTGTACGTTACCGATCGCATTGCGCCCGTCGATGATCTGGCAACGCAGAACGAGCCGTTCTCGGGCAAACTCATCCGCGGCGGAGAGCGAATCCTCTGCCTCGACGCGGATACCGGACGGATCATCTGGCAGCATAGCTATCCATGTCCGTACAACGTCAGCTATCCGGCAGGCCCGCGAACCACGCCGACGGTTCACGAGGGCAAGGTCTATTCGCTGGGGACGATGGGCGATTTGCTCTGTCTCGATGCGGCCAGTGGCGATCTTCTCTGGAAGAAAAACTACGTCGCCGACTTCGGAACCGAGATGAATGCTTGGGGCATGGCCGCTGCGCCACTGGTCGACGGTCAGCAGCTCGTGCTCCTTGTCGGTGGAAAAGACAACGCATGCGTCGTAGCCCTCGACAAAGACTCGGGGCAAGAAATCTGGCGGTCGCTCAATTCCGTCGATCCCGGCTACTCCGCTCCGGTCATTATTCGCGCAGGTGGTCGGCGGCAATTGATCGTCTGGAATCCGGTTGGCCTGTACGGACTCAATCCAGAAACCGGCGCTGTCTACTGGCAACAGCTCGACGATCTCCGCATGGGTCACTCCGTGGCAACGCCTATCTTCGACGCCTCGCGAAGATGGCTGTTTGTTACCTCCTTCTTCGATGGGCCAACCATGATGCAGCTTGGCACGCAGCAGCCGACCGCCAGCCTGCTCTGGAAGGGAGATAGTCGCAGCGAATTGCCTAACAATACCGATGGCTTACACTCGGTCATCAGCACGCCGGTTTTCCAGGACGGATTCATTTACGGAATCTGTAGCTATGGGCAATTGCGGTGCCTCGAAGCGGGCACCGGCAAACGCGTGTGGGAAACTGACGCCGTGACTCCCAAAGGCCGCTGGGCGACCGCGCATTTGGTCCGTCACGGCGACCGCTACGTGATTTTCAACGAAAAAGGCGAGTTGATTTTCGCCCAGTTCTCGCCGCAAGGATACAAAGAACTTAGCCGCACGTCACTGATCGAGCCGACGCTACCGGTCGGACGCCGCGAAGTGGTCTGGTCGCACCCCGCGTTTGCCCACCGCTGTGTGTTCGTGCGCAACGACAGAGAAATCGTCTGCGTCGATCTATCGGACTCGAGTGCGGTACGCAAGTAGATGGCGGCCTGGTGAGCCAGGAGCCGAACAGTTTTATTTCTTCCACGACTTGGAAAAATTGCGAATCAGTTCGATTTCCTTGGGGTCGTAAGGCTGACCGTTGGCGTGAAGCACATCGTGTTGCCACACGTCCGGCACGGGAGTACCTTTCTTCGAGCCCCACGGCATGTAGGTCTGGGTTCGGCCGGCAACCAGTCCCCAGTTGTACCAACTGACTTTGTGTTGGGCGAACAACGGCAGAAAGTCTTCAAAGCGGCCGGCTGGTCGAATCAAGCACTCGGTACAGATCGTTGGTCGGCCGAGGCTTGTGAAATGCGCGACTTTCTTCTTCATGTCCGCAGGTCGGTTGTATGCATGGAACGAAACCACGTCGGACAATTCGACCAACCGCTCGGACATGCCATCGGTTCGATTGGACCAGGCACCGACTGTGAGCGGCTGTTGGGGAGCGACCTGCCGCGCCCAGGCAAATGTTGCCTCGACCAGCGGAAGGCTTTTGAGTTCCATGTTGGAATTGCCCGGCTCATTGTAGAGATCCCAGATCAATACACGATCGTCTTGTCGAAATGTTCCCACAATATCTTTCACATACTTTTCGAGATCAGGCCATACGTTTCGATCGGTCACGAGCGTGAGACCGGGGCTGGGGACCCAACCGCTGTTGTGAACGCCCGGCACCGGCGCTGCCTGGCGACCGAGATAGGGTTCCTTCCCCGCAAAAGCGCAGTCGCAGAACAGGATCAGCATGGTACGGATCTGATGGCGGTTGGCGATTTCGAGAAATCGATCGATCCGCTTCTTAAGGCCTTTCGGATCGTCCTTCCATACCACGTATGGCAAGAAGACGCGGACGCTGTTAAAGCCTACCTTTCGGGCCCATCCGAGTTCCTGGTCGATCACCGTCGGATCGAACGACTCGCGCTGCCACATTTCTGTCATGTTGACAGCCGTGCGAGGCAGATAATTGCAGCCGACAATCGGCGAGACCTTGTTGTACCAGTTCCACGCTTTTTCTTTGGACCACCGTGCATCCTCCGCGAGGCAGGTACGGGTGGAGATCAGTGCTAAGGCGAATAGACCGACCCTCATGAGTGCGAATCGCCAGTGTCGTCGGAAGGTCGACATTTCAAATCTCTTAGACTGCAGATGAAGCATAAGAATCATCTCATATTTCCTTTCGGGCAATTCGTGGATGCGCAGGACAGATCGACAATCTTCGAGCCCGCAGGGCGAACTCCGATCAGGGACCCCTCAGCGCTCAGTCGTCTCGATTTTCGTACTCGGCAGCTTTCAGCATGTGTCGTTCATTGAGGAAGTTCTGATACATTTTGCGTTCGGCTTTTGTCCAGGCGCTGGCCTCTGTGTAATCGCCACAGTAGGGTACAAGCAGGTCAATCCGCGCGGCGCAGGCGACGGGCAGAAATACCAGCAACGACTCCAGTATCGCCCGGCGACGAACATTCATAGTGCCTCATATCATAGTGCCTCATAATTGTGTTTCTGTGTGGATCGTGCCCCGGAGAACCGACGATCGTCCCGGACAGTTGCTTTCATAAACCGGCGGGCCAATCGGGTTGAGCCGCGCCATGTCGTGGTCGCCGGGCGCCGATACTATAGAGACAAACTCTAGTTTATGTACTATAATGGATCGTTGTGGAGCACGTCGAGTTCCCTTCCCGTCGCGTGACGACCTGAGCCGTCGAGAGACGCTGCGGCCGGATACTGCGAGTTGCCCGAGAAGGTTGTCTTTGCCGGAGAATTGCGCATCTTGCGGACGTGCTGTGGCGCGAGCAAGCTGGCTTGTGTGACAGTTTCTTCTGATTGACCTAGCAGCGTTGGCAGTCGATACTGCGGATCAGCGGCATTATCTCAGTCGCCTACTGCTCCCATATCCAGAGGGTTCCAAATGCAATCGTTAAACTCACGCCAGTGCCAGTTTCATTTAAAATGGAATTTACTACACAGAATAGCCACACTCATGCTTATCCCGCTTTCTGTAGTTCTGTTCATAGCACATGAGGTATCGGCCAAGGACCGTGTACCAAATATAGTCCTAATACTTGCCGATGACCTCGGGTATGGTGATTTGGGATGTTATGGGCAGCAGCAGATTCGCACTCCGCATCTCGATCGCCTTGCCGAGGAGGGGATGCGATTCACTCGCTTCTATGCCGGTTCGACCGTCTGTGCGCCGTCGCGATGTACGCTGATGACCGGCCTGCATACGGGGCACTGTCTGATCCGCGGAAACCGCCGAATCGATCTTCGGGATCACGATCTTACAGTTGCCGAACTGCTCGGTGATGCCGGTTATCGGACCGGGATGTTCGGCAAGTGGGGTCTTGGCAGTGAAGGAGGATCGGGCCTGCCGACCCGACAGGGTTTCGATGCGTTCTTCGGCTATCTCGACCAGGGGCACGCGCACAATTACTACCCCACCTATCTGATCCGCAATGAACAGCGCACGCCGCTCGACAACGTGGTTCCCAACGAAGGACCCCGCGGCCGGGGTGTGGCGAGTGAGAAAAAAACATACAGCCACGATCTGATCATGGATGAGGCACTAAAGTTTGTGGAAAAAAACCACGATCGTCCCTTCTTTCTCTATCTGCCGGTGACAATCCCACATGCCAACAACGAGGCGGGCGATGAGGGAATGGAAGTTCCCAGCCTGGGAATGTATGCGGATCGCGACTGGCCGGAGCCGGAGAAGGGCCGCGCGGCGATGATCACTTATTTAGATAGCGGAATCGGCCAACTCATGGAGCGAATCAAAGAGTTGGGGATCGATGAGAATACGGTCGTATTTTTCAGCAGCGACAACGGTCCCCATAACGAGGGTGGTTCCAAATCGGCCTTCTTCAATTCCTCGGGCTCGCTACGGGGTTCGAAGCGATATCTTTATGAGGGAGGCATTCGCGTGCCGTTGATTGTCCGCTGGCCCGGCAAGATCAAAGCCGGATCGGTGAGCGATCACGTGGGGGCTTTTTGGGATTTTTTGCCCACTGCCGCAGCGCTTGCTGGCACAAAGGCCCCGAAGGATATTGATGGTATTTCGTTCGCCCCAACACTACTGGGGAAAGGGGACCAGAAGGAGCATGCCTATCTCTATTGGGAATTTCACGAACATGGCAAGATCCAAGCGCTGCTTTTAGAGAACCACAAAGCGCTGCGGGGTCTCGGCAAAGAGGTGCTACTCTACGACCTTGCCGAGGATCCGGTCGAACAGCACAATATTGCCTCCGAGCGGCCCGATCTAGTGAAAAAAGCAGAAGCGATTTTTGCCGCAGCCCGGTCCCCGTCTGCGGAGTGGCCACTCCGCTACGGCAAACCATCCCGCTAAAATCTTGACTCCCCACAATGTCCCCCACAATGTCCCCCACAATGACTCCACAATGACTCCCCAACCCATTTGACCACTGCTAAACGGTCTTTGGGAACCATCGGATTGAACCTCGCTGCCAATGGCCACTAGGAGTGTCACTACTGAGGAGATCGATGCTGTCGGCAGCCAGGTGGCTATTGGGACGCACAGACCCAAGCTGTCTCGTCCTGGCACTCTCTTTTATGGCTGGTTCATGCTTCCGTTGGCAATGCTGGTCATGATTGGCACCAGTCCGGGCCAAACGTATGGGATCACTTTTTTTAACGCCAAGTTTCAACAAGCCTTTCAACTTGGTCACGCAAAACTTTCAGCGATCTACCTGATTGCTACCGTGCTGGCCTCCCTTGCACTGCCCTACATCGGTGGCCTCTCCGATCGTTTCGGTTTAAGACGCTCGGTACTCTTTGCCGTAGCTGGCATGGCAGCCGTCTGTGGTCTGGCCTCACAAATCCAAGGGACATTAACTCTATTTCTCGCATTTCTATGTCTGCGCATGATTGGCCCGGGAACGCTGGTTCTGCTGGCAAACAATACCCTGGCCGCCTGGTTCGATCGTCGCCTTGGAATGGCAATCGGTGTGATGCAACTCACGATGGCTGCCACGATGGCGATTGTTCCGGCCGTTCTTCTCACTCTGATCGATGCGGTTGGGTGGCGATCGACCTATCTAATTCTGGCAGGTTTGCTGGGCGCGGGATTGTTGCCATTGCTTGCAATGTTCTATCGCGGCTCGCCTACCGAATTGGGACAGACACCAGACGGTGAGGAACCTCAACAATCCGAATCTGATCTTTCAAAGGTTGGTATCCCTGCCAGGGCGGCAATGGGCTACCGGGCCTTCTGGCTTTTATTGGCGGCTGCAGCGATCTGGGCACTCATCGGTACAGGACTGGTATTTCATCTCGATGCCCTGGTGCGCGAACTACGACTCGATCAGAGCGATGTGCGAATGGTCATGGTCGCCCTGGCAATCGGCATGGCGATCGCACAAATCGGCGGCGGGCTATTGGCCGATCATGTATCCCCGCGACTGCTGGTGACTCTGGCAGTAGGTCTCATTGCCGCCGGTAGTGCAATTCTCATCAGAGGAGAATTGTATTTTGTGATCACAGGTTTTTCTGTCTTCGGGCTGGGACAGGGTTTGATGACGATCGTATCGGGTACGGTTTGGCCACGTTATTTTGGTCGCGCGCATCTGGGCAAAATCCGCGGGATTGCTTTGACAGCCGCTGTCGCAGGCAGCAGCCTAGGGCCACTGGTGATGGGCATCTCTGTTGAATATTTAGAGAGCTTTGTGCCTTCTCTCTGGCTCTTTGCTGCCACCGCCGCAACGATCGCGATTGCCTGCCTGTGGGCCACGCCACCAGAAAGCGATCAAACCGTTGGCCAGGCTATCTAGACAACGATATTATCTAGACAACGGTGGGCACGACAAACGGTTTACGATACTCGCGGGTGAGCATCGTATCGGCCTCAGGATCGTTCACAAACGTTTCACTCTTCGGGTCAAAATTCAACTTTCGGCCAAGCCGGTAGGCGGTATTGCCCAGATGGGCCAGGGCGGCACTGTTGTGCGCGGTCTCCACCGGACCGTTGAGCGAACTGGCATCGCGACTTCGCACCGCAGCAAGGAAATTGCTCATGTGCTCTGTCATCGCGTCGCCACCACTTCGTTTGGGACCCGGTTCGCGATTGGGTCCCAGGAACGTTTCGTACGCGCTGTAGCCGTGAACCACCATATAACCCTCACTGCCGTAGAAGATATTGCCTACGCCTACACCACCCTCAGGATTGGTGTTCCAGTTCCGGACTTCAAACTGGATCATTTTGTTCTTTTCGGGGTAGTAAAAATTGGAGGTCAGCACCTCCGGTGTCTCTTTGTCGTCATCCGTCCAGAGAAACTTGCTGCCCATCGCCACAACTTCCGAGGGGAGTCCGACATCGAGTCCCCACTGGCACATGTCGGTTTCATGAATTCCCTGGTTGCCGACATCGCCGTTGCCGTAATCCCAATGCCAGTGCCAGTTGTAATGGACCAGTCGTTTGGAAAAGGCCCGTTCCTGTGCCGGTCCCTGCCAGAGATCCCACTTCAGATGTTTGGGGGGGTTGGCTTCGTCCGGTTGATTGCCGATCGAACCGCGACGACGAAAGACAAGGCCGCGGGCCATGTAGACATCGCCAATCACACCGTTGCGCATCTTTTCCACCCCTTCACGGATCGAGGGGGAACTGCGGAGTTGGACTCCGTGCTGCACAATGCGTTTGTATTTGTTGGCCGCTTCAACCATCTTGCGACCTTCATAAATATTATGGGAGCCCGGTTTCTCGACGTAGACGTCCTTACCGGCCTGGCAGGCTAGAATCGTTGCCAGGGCATGCCAGTGATTGGGCATCGCAATCGTGACCAGATCGATATCATCCCGGTCGAGAACGTTGCGCAAATCGGTCTCGGTGTCCACCGGCTTGCCATGGGCTTTGGCAAACTCTTCGGCCCGGACACCAAGGACCTTCTCGTCCGGATCGCAGAGTACGGCCACTTCCGTTCCCGGTTGCTTTTCGAGGTGGTGGATGTGGGTCCGTCCCCTTCCATTGACACCAAGGACTGCTGCCCGGATGGTACTGTTCACATCGGCGGGGGCGACATCGCCACGGGCGATTGTTTTTTGGAGTGTGACGGCTGCAGCTGCGGTACTTGCGACAAAGGCTCTACGAGAAACGGTCATCGGTGTGCCTCGAATTTTGGGGAGAAAAAATACAGGGTGGAACAGAGACATTATAAGACAAAACGGGTTTCCCGCCGACCGGTCGTTGTGTGTCCCGGTTTAGCAGATTTTTCAGTCCAGCCTCTGCCAGCGGGCATTTCTGGATTCGCTGTAAAAAAATCTACTCGGTTTTTTTATCTTTTTCCGCTGCCTGTTTTAGCGTTTTGAGATTGCGCGGTAGCCAGACGGCCATTTTTCCCGGGTCGCGGTGGCTCCACGCATAATAGGGAATGGCGACAAATGGCATCGGCCCAGTTTCGGTAGGCCCAGTTTCGGTAGGCCCAGTCTCAGTAGGCCCAGTCTCAGTAGGTCCAGCTTCGGACGGCATCTTTGCGACGATTCCCGTTCCTTCGAGCAGTACCATGCCTCCTAGAAGGTTCGCATCGAAACGGGAACGGATAGGTGTGTTATCGGGCAAGACAAAATCCGCCACGCGGTGAGCGTTGTCGACATCTTCGAGGCAATAGACGAGCGGCCCGCGCTCCAGCGCGACCCGACCCTGATTTTCGGCGATCTTCGAATTTGAAAGCACGCGCCGCACTCTCATCGGCAATTGCAGGTCGATAACGTCGCCCGTCTGCCAGCGGCGGGTGAGGGTCGCATACCCTTTTTCCATAGTCAGGGGAACCTCTTTACCGTTCACCTTCAAAGCTATCTTTTCTGCCACCGGATTCTCGTATCGGTAGAGGTCGCTCGGTACGCATTCCCCCCGCACCCACCCCGGTATGCGGATTTTCAAGGTGAACGTTTTGGGCTTTTCCGGATCGACTGCAATATGCACATTTCCATCCCAGGGATACCGGGTCTGTTGCTCAAGCCGTATCCGATCTCCGTCCAGATCGATCGTACCCTCACCCGGCACGAAGAGGTTGACATAGATATCGTCATCCCGCTTGGCATACATGTACCCTGCAATCGCGGGGATAAAGCGGACGATATTGACCGGACAGCAGGAACAGGCAAACCAACCCTGACGGGCCGTGGAACCTTTGTTGAATTTATAGGTGCTGTCGCTCGCAAGCGGGTTGGGATAAAAGAATTCATCTCCGTCGATGGAGATGCCGGCTAAAAATCCGTTGTAAAGAACCCGCTCGAGGACATCAATGTATTTGCTCTCTCCATGCAACAGGAACATGCGGTGGTTCCACATCGCATTTCCGATCGCCGCACACGTTTCGTTGTAGGCGGAACTGTTGGGCAGCTCGTAGTTGGCACCAAATGCCTCGTCGTGGTGCCGTGCTCCAATGCCTCCCGTGAGATACATTTTTTTCCCGACAACGTTCTCCCAGAGTGTATCAATGGCTCGAATGTAGGAGGTCTCTCCGGTGAGGGCCGCGACATCGGCCATCCCGCTATACATGTAGGCCGCTCGCACTGCGTGTCCCACCGCTTCGGTCTGCTCGGTGACCGGCTGGTGGTCCTGGCAGTATTCGCCATAGACGCGGTTTTCTTTGCGACCCTCGGGCACGCCCCGGTGGTCGAGGAAGAATTTTGCCAGGTCCAAGTACCGCTGCTCTCCGGTAGTGCGATAGAGTTTGACGAGACCGATCTCAATCTCCTGATGACCGGGGACATCGATCTTTTGGCCCTCGCCTTCTCCAAACAGACTATCGATGAAATTTGCATTTTTGATCGCCACGTTGAGCAGGGTCCGTTTTCCGGTCGCTTGATAGTAGGCCACCGCCGCTTCGTAGAGATGTCCCACGTTGTAGAACTCGTGGCTGTGTTCCAAATGGGACCAGCGGTCTTTTCCGGTGTACCGCTGTTGGCGAAAGGGTTCCTCTCCGTGGATGGTGCGGATTGTAAAGAGATAGCCGTCGTCCTGCTGTGCGGCTGCAATCTTTGCGATCAGTTCGTCGAGATATTTTTCCAGAACCGGGTCGGGATGGAGCGCCAGCGAATAGGCTGCCCCTTCAATGACCTTAAAGACATCTGAATCGTTGAACCAGAATCCCCGATGTTTGCCCTCGAGTTGCCCTGCTGCAACAGCAAAATTTGCGATGCGTCCGGTCTCTTCACATTTTTGGAAGTCATAGGGAATGGTAACTTTGCGATTGGTTTCCATCCGCGAGTTCCAGAAACCATCGGCCAACTCGATCTGCGTCGGGGGCACCGGTGTGATCGGATAATCGGATTCGGGAGTATCGGCCCAGGCCGGCAGAGCGACCGCGAAAAGAACGAAAACCACTGCCCGAAGAACCGATCGTTGCCATTGCATGTTGTTTCCGCCTCTGCGTGATGGAGGATAGGGTAGCGTCTGAAATTTAATGTATCGCTACGGCGAGTGTTCCGCAATGCGATAGCATGTGGCATCCTTTTGCTCTACCGCCTGGAAACATCCACCTGGAAACATCGCGTGAGTAATTTGTTTGCCTGCTTTAGGTCCTTTGACAGGCTAAGCTGTCGGCCGCTAAAATTAACAGCCCTACCGATTATTTCCAGCCTTAAGTATCTCGAGGAAAGACATGAAACATTTCATTTTTGCGCCAGCTCTCTTGCTCGGTCTTCTGGTACTGCAATCTGCCCAAGCCACTGCGGACGAACCAGACTCGAAAGAGTACGACTCCTACAAAGTAATCTACGAGCAAGACTTTGATGGTGATGCTGCCATCGAGGATTTTCAGTTCTCCGATCCGAAGGCATGGAAGAGTGGAAAAACGGACCGAGGCGATGGCTTTTTGGACCTCTTTGGAAAGAGCCAATATGCACCGCCTCACACCTCCCCCCGGAATATTGCTCTGCTGGTCGACAAGAAGGTGAAAAACTTTGTCCTCGATCTCGAACTCCAGCAGACGGGCGCAGAATACGGGCATCGCGACATGTGCGTCTTTTACAATTTCGAAGACCCGGCACACTATTACTACACCCACATCGCCTCAAAAACCGACGACCGTGCACACAATGTGTTTATTGTGGATGGCAAGGCCCGTACCAAGGTGTCGCACAAGACCACCGAAGGACACAAGTGGACCGACCGCTGGCATCATGTGCGGATCGTCCGTAATGCCGATAGTGGAAAAATCGAAGTCTATGTCGATGATATGACTAAGCCGATCATGGAGGCGGTCGACAAAACATTGAAGTGGGGCTATGTCGGTGTCGGATCGTTCGACGATACCGGACGGGTGCGGAATCTGAAATTGCGGGCTCCGGAGAGCAAGGAGGGTGACAAAGTCACCAAGCATTTTGAAAAGGCTGCCGACAAAAAATAGTCGCACGCAAAGACCTCAGCAAGAGTCCAGGCTCGGAGTTTTCGCGTGATGACCGGATCGACCGACGAGCAGCGGCAGCCGCTAGTACGGCATGAAGGCGAAACGGCCCGGGAGGCGAGCACGTGTGGATTTCGCGATCTGCTGATTAGTCGTCACGATGAAAATGTGGCAGCCTGGGTCCACGCGGTCGATATCGACGGCGCAAAGGAACATTTTCACAAGCGGGGCACCGAACTTTACTATGTCCTCGAAGGGGCCGGGGAGGTTTTGCTCGATGGCGAGCCGCACCCGGTCCGCAAAGGCTCGCTGGTACACATCCCGCCCGGAGTTGTGCATGGGGCGCGGGGCCGGATGCGGATTCTGGTGGTCGGTATCCCCGACATCAGCGACGAGGATTTGTATTTCCCTGAGGCGGACTGACCGTTCACTCGGAGGATTGCCGCTCGACCCGCTCGCCGAGCGCTTTTTCCAGATCGGTTAAGTCGTACTGCCGCAGCGCGCCTGGGACCACATGTGCGAGCAGGTGGGGCTGGAGTGGCTGGGCAACCACGTCCGCGATCCAACTGCGGATCGCATCGCGGAGCACCACACGTTTGATGCGATCATCCAGATAAGCGGCGTGCAGGCCGACAGGACCGACCCGACCGATCGCAATCAGTTCGATCTCTGATGGATCGACGTCACTGCGGCTCTCCAGATAATCGAGACACGTTACAATGTCTTCCACCCGCTCGCCCAGCAGTGGGCGACCGAGATGCATGGCGATCATCGCCGTTCTCTCCTCGTCGTTCATGTTCTTCTCATACGCGCCCCGGTCGCGGGTTTCGCCGTAGCCGCGGAGATCGACAGCCATCACGATCCTGCCTGATCGCACAAGCGTTTCAAGTTCCCCGCCAGGGGCGGCCGCCGCCGCCTTGCCGCGACTGTCGGCATAGAGGAGAGCCGGAAGTTTCTCGGAACGATTTTCGGGCAGAAGCAGCAGCACCGGCAGGGGAACATCGTCCTTGCGGAGTAGGGCCAGTTTTTTAATGACATAGCCGTCGCGCTCGATCGATCCGTGCGCTTCCACCTTATAAGGGTCTCGGGTTTTGCGGGCGGCAATCGTTTTGCGAACCGCATCGCGCCGCTCTGCGGCAGATCGGGATTTCCAAAACTGTTTCCTCTCCGCGGCAAGCCGCCTAGCTTCGTGCAGGTTCATTGCAGCAACGGTCGTCTCTTGTGGAAAATCTTTGAGAATCTGCCCTGTGCGCGTTACCTCGATCACTTTGTCCTCCAGGGGCTCAAAGGATCCTTCTTCCACATTTTGCGAATCATTGAGCAACCATTTTCGCATGAATTGTGTGGCCGCTTCTCGATGGGGACGGTTGAAACCGTGGGGAGACTCGGCCTCAAAAAAATCAAAATTGGCCTCTTTGCCGAGTGCGGAAAAAACGCGGTACGTTTCATCGGCTGCTGCGCGGGTTGAGATGATGTCAAAAAAGTCATCGGTCGCTCCGAGCACGAGTGTGGGTTGATCAGCACGCATCACCGCATAGTCGAAGTGATCGATGCGCGCCGGTCCCTCACCCGGCAGCCACTGGCAACCGTCGGCCGGCCCGATCGTTTCAAATTTGCGGAGGCGGGTCATCATATAGCAGGAGGGCGCGGCAGGTCCGATGCGCGGGTCGGCAGCCATGAAAAAAGTGGTCTGGGTACCGCCCCCACTGGTTCCTGTGAGTCCAATCGGTTTTGAGGGGTCGACTTCCGGCCGAGTCCGGAGGTAATCGAGACTCCGCATGCCGTCGACCAGTTCGTACCAGACCGTACTGCGGCCCACGAGCAGGGCGCCTAGATCGAGCAGCGTATGTGTCAGTGTGCCGTACCGCGGTGCGGCAGGCAACTGGATTCGCTCCCCTTGACTGATCGGGTCGTAGCAGAGGGCAACAAAGCCATTTTTCGCAAACAGTGCAGCCGTTGCCTGATACTCGGAGTAGGCCTTGCCGTTCTCGCTGTGTCCACAGGCAACGAGTACGCCCGGATAGGGCGGTTTGCCGAGAGTCGGAATATAGAGATTGGCGGTCACGTGGTGTCCCGGCTGGCTCTCATAGTGGACCTTTTCGATTCGATAGCCGTCCCGCTCAATGGTTCCGGCAACGTGTGCGTTGAGTGGCGTCTTTTCGGGAAGGGGGCCGAGCAGGCGGAGATAGTCGGCTTTGAGTCGATTGCGTCGTTCCTCAGCGGCATCGGGCGAGACGAGCGAGGCTTCGAGTTCACGCCGCCGCTGATGGGAGAGGCGCTTTGCTTCGTAGAAAAGTTCCCGGTATAGGAGCCGTTCACTCCCGGCGGGAAGCACTTTTAATTCGGGTGCCGATCCGTTCTCCGCTGCAGAACAACAGGCAAGGCCCATCCACAGAAGCGCAAGGGGGATTAATAGCGCGAGCAATATCGAATGTTTATTCATGGGTGCCACGTCCGGATCTTTTTGGAAACATGAATGTAACCGGGAGTTGTGGGAATGTATGGCGGGAAATGAGATTGCTAGTATACACTCCGCTGCGAACAAAAAAGAGTCCGCACCCGTTTTGAAAAAACAAAACGGCACAATCGGAGCTGTAAATTTCGTCGCTAGATTTGAGCATTATCCCCGGTTACAATCGGGTACAAATCCTGGTTCATCCGTACCTTTTGAATGGAAAATATATTAATGAAAGTTTTCCCACCGCTGTATCTGGTTCTATTTGTTTTTGTCCTATCTGCGGCACCGGTTTGTCTTGCAGTAGACGCGGAGAAGACATCGCAACAGGCCGACGATGGATTCCGCCCGCTTTTTAACGGAAAGAATCTCGACGGCTGGTATACCTTTTTGCAGAAGCACGGGCACGATAGCGATCCCGATAAGATCATTACCATTGAAGATGGCGTGATCCATCTCTACAAACATGCCAAGCATGGCGACAAGGTGGTGCAGGGTTACATCGGGACCAACGACAAGCACCGCGACTACCATTTCCGTGTGCAGTACAAATGGGGCGAGAAAAAATTTGCCCCCCGCTTTGAAATCTTGCGCGATGCGGGAATTTACTATCACCACGTCGGTCGCGACATTGTCTGGCCGCGGGCGATGCAGTATCAGGTCGAAAAGACCAACATCGGCGATATCGTGACCGTCGGCAATCTGCGGTACGACACCTGGGTCGATCCGAAAACGCGCAGCGAACCGAAGCCGACCTTCATGCTCCGCGAAGATGGAGGAGTTTTGCAGATGCACGGACACCAGGCGGGAATCACACATCTGGCACATCGGGGCCAGTGGGAGAAGCCGGGCTGGAATCAGATTGAGGTGATCTGCCGGGGGGACAGTGCCGAACACTGGCTCAATGGAAAACTTGTCGGTGCGTGCAAAAATATTCAGCAACCTGTCGAGGGTCCCGGTGACAAAAAATGGTTCGCGCCGCTCACCGGGGGAAAAATTCTGCTGGAGATCGAAGCGGCCGAAATTTTCTTCCGCAACGTCGAGATCAAAGATCTACCACCGAGCGACTGCGGGGACTAGCGACTGCGGGGACTGGCGACTGCGGGGACTGGCGACTGCGGGGACTGGCGACTGCGAAGACTGGGCGTGTCGGTCTCGGATTCTCTTCATCCGAGCAAAACGCGCACAGCATTGTTTTGGGCCATCGTTCCCTAGACCGTCGGTAACCCATACCCTTTGCGGTACTCCCGGCTGAGCAATTGATTGGCCCCGGTGTCGGGGATCGTGAGTTCACGATCCTTAAAACACGCAACCCGGACCGGGTCCCAGTAGAGTCTTCGTCCTGTCCGGTAGGAGATGTTCCCCAGGTGGATCGCGGTACAGGTCTTGTTGTGTTTTTCGATCGATGCTGCTGGCCGCTGGCGATTTTCGATACAGTCCATGAAATTGTTGGCATGCAGGCCATACGCCCGACCTGTACTCGGCTTTTCAAAACTTTCGATCCGCGTTTCCCGCTTCGGATTCCAGGGCTCCGGCTTGCGAAAATCTTTGGGTGCCCCTGCGACATACCAGCCGTCGTCCCAGTTGGTATAGAGTTGGCCGTCAGAACCGTAAAACTCGATCCCGACACCGGTATGGGCGTTGTGGTTGTAGGGTGAGAGGGCGAGGACGGCCGAATAGTTGTGGATCAGTGGGGGCCGATCTTCCGTGGCAGGAAATTCAAAAAGAACCTCGAGCGTGTCGGGCGTGTCGCGATCGTCGTCGATCAGGTATTTGCCGCCAAACGCCGAGACGCTAACCGGATCGGGCGCGTCCATCGTCCACATCACAATATCCTGCAGATGGATGTTCCAGTCCCCCAGAATACCGCCCGCATAGTCGTAGAACCATCGAAACGAACCGTGGAACCGTTTTGGGTTAAAGGGCCGAGCGGGCGCTGGTCCGAGCCAGCGGTCGTAATCGACCTCTTTGGGCGGGGACTGGTCCGACCATTTGCCAAAACCGGTCGGTCCCCACTGGCCGCGATTGAAGGTGCGGGTCTTGCTGATGACGCCGAGTTTTCCCGAGCGGACAAAGTCCCGCGCCGCCTGCATGTGCGGCGCGCTGCGGGTCTGGGTGCCGACCTGGACCACGCGATCCATTTTGTCGCGAGCCCGCACCATCGCCTGGCCCTCAAGAATATTGTGCGAACAGGGTTTTTCGCAATAAACATCTTTTCCCGCAAGACAGGCTGCGACCGTGATCGGAGCATGCCAGTGGTCGGGAGTCGCCACAATCACAAAATCGATATCCGGTCGATCCAACACCCGCTCAAATTCTTTGTAGATGTCGGGCCGCTTGCCGAGCGTCTTTTCAATCCGATCGGCAAAGGCTGCGGTGCGCCTGCTATCAACATCACAAACAGCGGCGAACTGGCACCGTTCCGTCTCCATAAAATGCCCGAGCAGATGGTTGGCGATACCACCGCAACCGATCACGGCACCCGTCAGTTGGCGGCTCCCATCGGCAGCAGATACCACCTTTGTTGTTGCCAGGCTCGTAAGACCTGCCGCCGCGGTGGTTTTTAGGAAGTACCGCCGATCCTGTTGTTCGCTACGTTCATGCTTGGCGGCTGCACGCGGTTTTGGTAATTGCGACATGGTGGGCTTCCTGAAAGGTTGGGCTACAGATAAAGGATTCCATGGCGGAGCAGGGTTTGCCGCCAGAGAGAGAACATCTTCCGGTCAGGTGACCAGATGCATCCAACATCGGGCTAGCAGTAACAAAAGCCGCTACCATCATTGTAGGCTAAGAGCGTTTCTCTGCCGTCCCCGTCCGGCTAAGAAACGTCCGTTTGTGGATTTTCACTCAGGAGTGACGTAATTCGCAGATGGCCATCATAGTGGGCAGTGGCAAGGTGGTGCCGCTGTCGATCCATTGCCAGATCTCTTGCCGCACTCGGCAGAGCGAAGGAATGGAATTCGTGCTCCGCGTCCGTTTTCCAGAAAAGCAGATGGCCATCGGCCTTGCCGCCGGTAGAGACGACCAGCGTGTCGGGCCCATCGAAAAAGGATTCCCACGGCACCGTCGACAAATTTTCTTTCGTTTTTTGCTCCTTTACGATCTCGCCCGACTCAAAATCGAAAATCACATTACCTGGCTGGACCTCGCCACCGAGGTAATTCGGAGCGGCGCGAAGACCACTGACTGCCAATTGTTTTCCGTCGGCGTCAAATGAAAGTGCCCGCGTACCGCCGAGATGGAGGTTGTGATTTTTGTCGATCCGGTGCAGTGTTGGGGCATGCAGTTCCCGAAGCATCTTTCCCGAATCGAGTTGCCAGCATTTGATGTGGGCGGTCAAGTCGCCAGAGATCAGCCTCTCACCATCGGGGTGGAAGGTGACTCGATAAATATCGGATTCGTGCCCTTTGAGGGTGTTTAGGAGACGACCATCTTCCACATTCCAAAGTTTTACCAATTGATCGTTACCGGCCGTGGCGACCACTTTGCCATCGAAGCTAATAGCAACATCGCGAATCCAGGCTTGATGGGCATTGATTTTTCTTAACAGCGTTGCCGGACCATCGGAGAGCGACCACCAGATGAGATTTCCGTCTCCCCCACCGCTGAGCAGTAACTCTCCATCGGGGTGCATCGCCAACGCAAAAACCCAGCTTTCATGACCTTTCAATTCGGCCATTTTTGTGTCGGCTTCTTTTGTCTCGTTAAGCGGGACCTGCCAGATGCGAGTATCCTGGCCGGCGGTAAAGAGTGTCTTGCCGGATGGATCAAGGCAGCATCGCAAAAGTGGTTTTCCAACGTTCAGGTCGGAAACAACCTTCGCTGCTTTCGGATCTGGTCTGTTCGTGTTCGGCGAATCTTTTGGTGTCTCTTTCATGTCAACAGCTCCTCAATCGGTCCGTGTGCCGGTTCTGCCAGGGGAACTGTCTTCGCATTCGTATCGAACACCGCATTTGGATCGATGCCAACCGCCCGATAGAAAGTATGAAACAGATCGGATTGATCGACTTTACCGTCCAGAATTTCGATGCCCTTGTTGTCTGTCTTACCATACACGGCACCCGGCTGGATCCCGCCACCACCGAGTGCGATCGACCAGGATTTGCTCCAGTGGTCGCGTCCCATCTGGTTGTTGATCTTAGGTGTCCGGCCCATTTCGGACATCACGATGACGAGCGTACTTTCCAACAAGCCGCGCTCATGGAGATCATCCATGAGTGTCGCAAACGTCAGGTCGAATTCGCGGAGTTGCTCGAGATGGATATTGAAGTTTTCAAAATGGGAGTCATAGGCCCGATGTCTTACTTGGATACAGGGAACGTCACTTTCCAGCAGTCGCCTCGCGAGAAGGCAGTGCCGTCCAAAATCATGTTTTCCATAGCGATCCTGCTCCTTCTGAGGCTCTTTGGAGAGATCGAATACATCTCTCTGTTGTGCCATCCGGTCGGCCATTGTGAAACTGGCCGTGTAGGCTTCCGTGTCGGCCGTCCGCCGACTACCAACGAGCCTCTGATCAAACAGGGATCTTAAACTGGTCCGCTGACTCAACGTTTCAGCCGAGACGCCCTCTGGGGGAGTGAGATATTTTGGTGGTTTTGCTCGGGCCAAATTAACACCTGAAAACCGCGCACTGAGAAAACCGGCATGTCCCAAATGGTAGTTGGATGTCTGGATGATGACATACGGGGGTAAGACATCGTCAGGTTGTACCAGTTTGCTCGCAGCTGCCGCGCAGAGATAAGGAAAGTCGCTGCCAGTTTTCATGTTGCGACCGGTTTCCATAAGATATTTTGCCGGCGTGTGATCTTTCTCACCGGTGCTGACGCTCCGCACGAGTGCCAAATGATGCATCTGTTTTGCCGTGTGGGGGAGCAATTCGCTGATATGGATTCCGGGAACCGAAGTTGGAATTGCGCGAAATGGTCCACCCTCGTCGGTCCCCGGTTTGGGATCCCAGCTTTCCAGTTGGCTCAAGCCACCATCGAGAAAAATGACCAGCATTTTTCGGCGACCCGCAGCGACCTCATTCGCTGCGGCAGCTCTGGCGAGACCCCCGCCAAGTAAGAATCCACTGCCGGCAAGAGCAGCGCCTTGCAGGAAACCACGTCGAGCAACCAGATGTTCCTCCGAGCGGCATGTTTTTTTGTTTTGCACGATGTTGTCCCCTGCTGCATGTGTTTTTTAGTTGCGAGTTTGGCGTTAATGCTGGAAGCGGAATTCCGCACAACTGACCAGTGCCCAGACAAGATCATGAAGTGCCGACTGTTTTTCTTCGGGACTTTTTTCGAGATAGACGTTCACGATAGCGGTCTCTTCCTGGTCGGGATACCTGGAAAGAACAGCCAAATACAACTCGTCAGCAATCTTCTGCGGGTTGCTAATTTTTGTCAGGCGTACCGCAAGATTTTGGGAACCATCACTGATCCACCCCAAAACCCTATTGCTGCGACTCATGAAAAGTGCTTCGCTAGCTGTCGCCTGAAATGCTCCATCCGGCTGTCCTCGCTTATCGTGCACATTGACAATAAAATCGTACAGTGATTGATCAACTTTTGTGTATAGCGATTGTTCGACTTGTTGGTTTTGCGCGAGCTTTACCTTATCCGACACCTTCGAGTCTTTGTTATCAGGAGCTGCTGCTTCTTTAGCTGCTGCTTGCATTAATTCTTCACGGTAACGATCAACAACACCGACCGCTTCGGTAATACTCCAGGAAAGTTGCTCAGCGGTTAATGGTAAAACGTGGCCGCAATTGAACCGTTCTCGCCATCGCTGTGCCAGTTGCTGTAAAGCCTCCGTTTGCGATCTATCATCGCTGTTGTTGTTCTGTCCGTTGTTGTTCTGTCCGTTGTTGTTCTGTCTGATAGACTCAACAAACTGGCTTAAGGCGGCAAAATCCTCTAGCCGTTCGTCCATGGCGATCAGGTTCTTCTGCAACTCAGATAAACGCCCCTGATGGTCTTGAACCTGTGCCGCTAGATCGTGTTCTTTTTCTTTCAGTGCAGGATGTGCTGTTTCTATTGCTTTTAGTTCATCCCTGGCTACTTTTTCTGCCTCTGCGATAGCTTGCAACTGCCCATTGATTTGCTCTAGACGATCGGCAGACTGTTTGGACTCTCGCGCCAATAGTGTGGCCCGCTGCTTGGTTTTTGTCGCCGCCTCTTTGAGGGACAGATTCTCAGGTTCAATATCGGAAAGTGTACTCGCCTGCTGCTGCAGTGTTTGGAGTTCCTCGGTAGCCTTCTGCAGCGAACTGAGAAGTCCTTCATAACCAGAGCGTTCCGCTCTCAAGCTTTTTGCACGCACTCGCCCAGCGGCTGCTTTTGTCATCAGTTCGCTGCGACGCGCTACAATGGTTGCAATTTCCTGTTCCAGTTGTGACTTTTCATTGCGCAATTTTTTCTGCTGTTTCTCTGCTTTCTCGACGACCTGCTGGTGCTGTTGCTGCTGCCGCTGAGCCTCTTTTCTGTCAGTGTCTGCATGGTGGGCATACTCGATGAGTTGATGCGGTATTTCGCTGCTTCGCTGATAGGTCTGGGAGAGTGCAATTTCTTGTATGAATTGACGAAGATCGAAATTAAGCGAGACAAGGGCCTCTCCGAGCAAGTCGAGTAGCTCAGGATGGACCGGCGGATTGGCGCTATGATGCAAATCGAGCGGATGGACAATGCCTCGGCCGAGCATGTGTGCCCAGATTCGGTTGGCCAGATTCTTCTGGAAAGCAGGGTAGCGCCCGCTTGTCAGTTCTTCTGCCAATTGACTTCGTCGGGAAAACTTGGGAATCGGGCGCACACCTTCTTCAGGTTTAACGTGATACAGGTCACTTTGACCCAAATCCGGATCACTCAAGTGCGCTCCGCCCGGCAGGTGGGGTTTCATCTCCTTGGGAGCATCTCCAATAAACACAGAGAAAAAAGAGGCTTCTCCCTCTCCCTTTTCCGCGACCACCGCACCTTTTTCCGGGTTGCCAAAAAGATAACTGCGATTCAAGAACGCATAGATGCCATAATAGTCCGCCTGATAGTAGTCATCGATGGAAGGGTGATCATGACACTGCGAACATTCCATATTGATGCCGAGAAGCAGCCTGCCAATATCGCGAGTTATCGCATGAGGTTCTGCTGACCGGTCGAGTAAAAATCTGGCGGAAGCCCGTTGGTCTTTTTTTGCACCATCTGCGATGAGGATTTCTCGGACAAGTTGGTCCAATCCCTTTTCTTTTTCAAGTGACTGACGGATAAAAGTCCGAAAGGTGTCGGGCTTTACAACTTTTTCCGGCATGCGCTCCATAAGCATCACATCAAGCACACGCATAAAGTTTCGGTTGAAGTGCGGGTCTTTCAGCAGCCGCTTAATCAACTGCTCTCGCTTGTTGGGTGCTTCGTCAGCGAGAAACTCGCGCGCTTCTTTTGTGGAGGGAATCTTTCCGACGAGGTCGAGATACGCTCTACGCAAAAACTCGGCGTCGGAGCAAATTGGCGCAGGGGGGCCAACCCGTTCCGTATCTACCAACTCGTCAATCTGCCGATGGAGGCTTTTGTCTTCGCCGACGGTAAACTGGGCGGAGCTGAAAATCAGCAGCCACAGACAACTTGTTCGAAGGAGAGCTAGCAGAGAATGCATGTAAAGTGAACACTCACTCGTTGCAGGAACAGAATTCAATGGAATCCTTGCCAGGGGCGATCGGAAGGCATAATTGCCACCCGGCATCTTCTGATTCCAGAACGCAAGTACTAACTACTGGAGGACTTGTAGCTTATTATCACCCGGCAAAAAGGTCAACAACAAAGTCCTTGGGTAATTGGCAGCTTTTTTGGCTAACGCTAGTGGTAGAAGGTCTTTTCAACGGTCGCTCACGTGGAGAAAAAAAAATATCTCCCTCAAAAAATCGGTGCCTCCCCCAAGAATGGTGGGCCTTGTGGGCGACTCGGACGGATCGGAGGTGGCGATGATTATTGTATTTCCTGCTAGCAGCGCTACTGGCCTTGCTAGCACTGCCATCAGCTTTGACTCAATCGCTTTTTTGGCTTTTGATAGAACATGGAATGCGCTTCGCGGAGGAAAGCGGGGATCTGTTCGGCAAAGGGGCTTTTGGTGAGGGCCTCTTTTAGTTCGAGTTGATCGATCTGCTCCGCATTGAGTCCTGGAAACCAATGTCCTCCATTGCCAAGCAGGTTGTACCGCATCTTCCCATACTCAAGCATGTCGTAGGCCAGTGCCAACGTCCGCAACCACAACATGATCGGCATGTTCATGTAGCCGGGACTCTCATGCCATGCGGGCAGCCCTTCGCCGTGATAGTCGGCCAGTTCAGGGCCAACAGCTTCAATCAGCGCCGACCTGAGTCGCGCTTCGATGGGTGGTAGTAATGTGTTTGCCCGATCGATCTGGGAAAGTGCACTTATCTGTAAATCGAAATCCTCCGGACAACTTGCTCCAACTCCAAGGGTATGAATTTCGGCTCTTGATAAACAGAATAGACAATTGAACACGAGCGGATGCAAAGGATCACAAAGCGAGGAAAGCTTTTTCGGTGGTCTGTAAAGCATGCCACCTTTGTCTGCGGGGCTGATAATAAAAACGCCCATATCGCGATGTCGGGCTGCCTCAATGGCTGGCCAGTTTTGTTGGTAAATGTAGTACCAGTGCAGGTTGACATAATCAAACCCACCATCTTGTTCATGTTCCACCGCCGCTAAGATGACATCGAGGGAAGCATGCGTCGAGAATCCAACGTGGCGAACCTTGCCCTCCCTAACCAACTCGCGGGCAGCCGCCAGACATCCGCCCGGTCGAATCGCCCACCACAATCGTTCATGGTTGTTGATCCCATGCAGACCTAGAAGGTCGATATGGTCAAGCTGTAGCCGCTCGAGTGATTCGTGTACTTGGCCGACAAATACGTCCGGATCGGGATCGGGCGCCACCTTGGTCTGTACAATCAACTCCTCACGAGGCAGGGTGGGCAGCACGAGGCCGAGTTGCCGTTCCGAAGAGCCGTAGCCACGAGCGGTTTCAATATGATTGATACCAAGCTCGAGGCTGCGATCGATGGTCGCCTTCAGATTTTCCTGATTGTCCGCAGGCACCTTTTCGAGAGGAATATCGTGCCATCGATATTGATAGCGCATACCGCCACAGCTAAAAACGGGCATTTGCAATTCGGTACGGCCAAAACGACGATAATGCATGGCGTCTTGTATACGATTTGTTGTAGAACGGTTCAAGCAGGATGGCCACGCGCTCTTGAGGTTGATATCAAAACTGCTCCAATTACCAAAACAATGGTTCTTCCGGAACGGTCCGCGTGGCAGTGGATGGAGTGAGTGATGCCGTCTTTTGAAGTGGTTGGGAATATTGTTGACATCGCTGCGCAGCGGATTGTGCCTGCAAAGGTCAAGGTTGCAAAAGGATGTATCCAAGAAATAGTCCCCATCAACGAGGAACCGGCAACGTTTCTACTGCCGGGATTCATCGATTCTCATATCCACATTGAAAGTTCAATGTTACTGCCCCCCGAGTTTGCTCGGGCGGCCGTTGTCCATGGTACGGTGGCCACTGTTTCCGACCCGCATGAAATTGCGAATGTCCTCGGGACCGATGGCGTTCGATACATGCTCAAATCGGCCGCAGATGTTCCTTTTAAATTTTGCTTTGGCGCTTCATCTTGCGTCCCGTCAACTCCGTTTGAAACGTCCGGTGCTCTCATTGATGCCGGGCAGGTGGCGGCCTTACTCGATGATCCACAGATAGGCTATCTGAGTGAGGTCATGAACTTTCGGGGCGTGTTATCTGGAGAACAGGAACTGCTCGCCAAAATCGAAGCGGCCCGGTCGCGCGGCAAGGTAGTCGATGGCCACGCCCCTGGTCTGCGAGGCGATCAGGCCCGCAGATACATCGAGGCTGGTATTTCCACCGATCATGAATGTTCCACTCGGGAAGAGGCCCTCGATAAACTCGCTGCCGGGGCCAAGATCCTCATCCGCGAGGGCTCTGCGGCCCGCAACTTTGATGCTCTTTTTTCGCTGATCCAGGATTATCCCGACTGCTGCATGCTCTGTAGCGACGACAAACACCCCGACGAGCTACTCCATGGGCATATCAACCTATTGGTGCAGCGGGCCCTCGACGCAGGGGTTGATCGTATGAAAGTCTTGCAGGCAGCCTGCATCAATCCGGTAGAGCATTACGGATTAGACGTAGGAATGCTCCGCATTGGTGACCCGGCCGATTTCATCGAAGTTGAGAATTTGAGCAACTGGAAGGTTTTGCGAACCTTTATTCACGGCCAACTCGTTGCCGATCGGGGCAAAGCGCTTTTCGCCGCTAAACCATCGCCCACCGTGAATCAGTTTCTCACCCGAAAGTTAAGTCCCGATATGTTTAGGGTGCCGGTACCCGCGGGAGCCAAGACTCTAAATGTGATCGAAGCGATTGATGGCGAGTTAGTCACTTCGAAAACGACGGCTGCGGTAAAGAACATTGGTGGCTACGCGGTGAGTGATCCGGAAAAGGACATTCTCAAGATTGCTGTGGTAAATCGATACCAAAAGGCGAATCCGGCGGTCGCATTTGTAAAAAATTTCGGACTCTCCCGGGGCGCTTTTGCTTCCTCTGTCGCGCACGATTCACATAACGTGATTGCGGTAGGCATACGCGACGAGGAGATTTGCGAGGCAGTGAACCTCATCAGCGAATGTGGGGGCGGACTCTCCTTGGTAGTGGATAACGAATGCCATCTGCTTCCACTCCCGATTGCGGGCTTAATGTCCCCGGAGTCCTGCGAGCAGGTGGGCGGAAAGTATGCCGAATTGGACAAGGGGGTAAAGGCCCTGGGCTGTCCGTTGCGGGCACCCTATATGACACTCGCCTTCATGGCCCTTCTGGTGATTCCAGAAATCAAACTCAGTGATCTCGGTCTGTTTGACGTGACCCGGTTTGAGTTTATGCCACTGTTCAGAGAGAATCGCGATGGAAATGCTTGTTCCCGTGATGCTTGAGTCATCCCTATTGGATTGAAGTGAGTTATGAACAAAACGATCGACTGTATTGTTTGCGGATCATGTGTCGTCGATATTCTGGTCCGTCCTGTACCCCTTGAAGCGGCAATCGGTGGCGGACGTCTGGTAGAGGTCGATCCTATCGAGGTGACGACGGGCGGCATTGTATCCAATACCGGAATTGCAATGGCACGATTGGGCATGAGCGCGACTGCATTGAGCTATGTGGGCAACGACCAATGGGGAGATTTGCTCCGCAACCGCTACCAGGAGGAGGGGCTTGGCTTTGAACATCTCGTAACCCATCAGCAAGCACCCACAAGCACGACAGCAGTGTTGATCGACGAGGGTGGAGAACGGAGCTTTGCCCACTGTGTCGGTGCGCCTGAGAAACTGGACCGGGAGTTTTTTCTGGATCGCATTGAACACTTTGCTGCAAGCCGGATGATGCTTCTAGGTTACTACTCATTGATGCCGAATGTACAACAAGATTTGGCAGAAGTTTTTGCGGAGATTCGCAAACAGGGTTGTCTCACGGCCCTCGATGCGGCGGGGGACGGTGGGAGCATGCAGCCTCTCGACGCAATTCTTCCACACCTCGATATTTATGTACCGAGTCATGCCGAGGCTACCAATCAGACAGGCCGCACCGATCCACGGGAGATCATCGGTGTCTTTCGCGATCAAGGCGCAGCGGGACTGCTGGGCGTCAAATTGGGTGCTGCCGGCGCTCTGCTGCAGACCTCCGGGGGCTGCTGGATCGACGTGGAGCCGGTCTTGCCCCCTGGTGAAATTGTCGACACGACAGGTGCCGGCGACAGTTTTTATGCGGGTCTTTTAACCGGATTACTCCGCGGGATGGATGAAGCGGCGGCGGGACGATTGGCGGCGGCCTGCGGTGCATGCTGCGTGACCGGTCTGGGGGCCACTGGCGGGCTGCGAGACTATCAAGAAACCGCCCGTTTAGCCGGGCTGCTTTAGCCGGGATGCTTTAGCCAAGCTGTCTTCAAGATGCCTAAATTAAAAAACTCAGCAGCGGAAAACTCAGCAGCGGGACGCGGCGCAGAATCGCCGGCGTCCCGCTCGAGTTTTCTGACTCAGTCCGCAAAAGCCGCATCAAAGGCGACATTGTTGGGCGCGAAATCTAGTTTTTTCACAAACTCACACGCTTCGCGAGCACCATGCTCGCGATCCATACGGGCATCTTCCCACTCTACCGAAAGTGGACCTGAGTACCCGATGTCGTTGAGCGCCCGGATGATCTCCTCAAAATTAACACTTCCTCGTCCCGGCGAGCGAAAATCCCATCCGCGACGGGCATCGCCGAAGTTGAGATGGCTGCCGAGAATTCCGCTCCGCCCGTTGAGCGTGACGATGGTATCTTTCACATGGACATGGTAGATGCGGTCGGAGAAGGCACGGATAAATTCGACGGAATCAACACCTTGCCAAATCAAGTGGGAAGGGTCGAAGTTAAATCCAAATTCCTCGCGATGATCGAGAGCTTTGAGCGCCCTTTCCGCAGTGTAGATGTCAAAGGCGATCTCCGTCGGATGGACCTCCAAAGCAAAACGCACACCACATTCTCCAAAAACATCCAGAATGGGATTCCAGCGTTCGGCAAATTGTTCAAATCCCGCATCGATCATCGATTCCGGAACCGGCGGGAAGGAATACAGTAAATGCCAGATGCTTGACCCAACAAATCCGTTGACAACATCGATCCCCATTTTCTGGGCTGCACGCGCGGTATTTTTTACGTCTTCTGCCGCGCGGTCGTTCACGCCTGCAGGATCTCCATCGCCCCAGACGTACTCTGGTAGAATGGCCTGGTGACGTTCGTCAATAATATCGCCGACCGCCTGGCTGACTAAATGTGTGCTAATTGCGTGGCATTGCAGGTCGTAGCGGTCGAGCAAGTCTCGTTTTTCAGTGCAATAATTGTCGTCCGCAATGGCTTTATCGATCTCAAAATGATCGCCCCAGCATGCAAGTTCCAGTCCTTGATAACCAAAATCACTTGCCTTGCGCGCCATGTCCTCCAGCGGCAGGTCGGCCCATTGGCCCGTAAACAGTGTGACAGGACGTGTCATGGTGTACTCCTTGTAAAATTCGGAATCCAGGATCTGTCATTCTGACAGATATGCGCGCCGCATCAATAGCCGCAAGGCTCTCGTTTGTCCCTAAGAGGCGGGTCTGCGTCCGCTAAAGTGTCCCGAGGCGTTACAGATTGACATCGGCAGCAACTGCTACCGCTTTAGAACGACCGTGAAAGAGATTACGACCTCGTGAAACCGCTATCGGCAATGCTCTTTCGCATATCTGTATCGGCCTGGATATTGCGGAGTTTGTAATAGTCCATAATACCAAGTCGCGAACTCTGAAATGCATCTGCAATTGCCCGAGGAACTTCTGCTTCTGCCTCGACAACTTTGGCACGACTCTCCTCGATGGAAGCCACATTCTCCCGCTCTTTTGCCACTTCCATGGCCCGTTTGCCTTCAGCACGGGCGCGGGCAACACGCATGTCGGCTTCTGCCTGATCGGCCTGTAGACGGGCACCAATATTGCTCCCGACATCAATATCGCCAATGTCAATCGAGACGATCTCATACGCTGTCTGCGAGTCCATACGACGGGCAAGCACGGCTTTGGATATCGTATCGGGATTTTCCAGCACATTTTTGTGCGAATCGGCCGAACCGATCGCACTGACGATGCCTTCACCCACACGGGCAATAATGGTCTCTTCCATCGCCCCACCGATGAGCCGCTTGAGATTGGCGCGTACGGTAACTCTCGCCTTCACTTTCAACTGAATCCCGTCTTTAGCAACCGCATCGAGCGTCTGCCTTCCCGAATCGCTTGCGGGGCAGTCGATCACCTTCGGATTGACACTGGTCTGGACCGCCTCCAAAACATTGCGACCGGCGAGGTCAATCGCCGTGGCTTGCTTGAAATTGAGATCAACGATTTTTGCTTTAACGGCAGCAATGCAGGCCCGAATGACTAACGGCACATTTCCTCCGGCCAGATAATGGGCTTCAAGATTTTTGCTAGTAATGCCGCTCGAGTCATCAAGACCCGCTTGAACAGCCATGATTTTGCTGCGGACAATGATGGCCGGATTCACTTTGCGAAAAGTCATGCCGAGCAAATCAACGATTCCGATTTGCGCCCGAGTAGTGACACATTGGATCCAGAGTCGAAAATACCGGGCGAACACTGCCAGCAAGACAAGACAAATAATAATAACGATCGCGAAAAGGACGATCGGTATCCAGATGCCGGTACTTGCGCCGAACAGTGGTGGGGCAAAGAATAAGCACGGCATGACCGAACCTCACAAGAATTTGACCGGAGAGCAACCTCCAATCTTTGTAACCCGACTCGATCGGTTGTTCAAGAGAGCGGATCTTCGAAAGGATCGATTCCCAGCGAATCGATCGACTGAGAGAGGGGGTCCTCTGTACCGGTTTTTGCCGAATCCTCGTTTGATTCGGTGCGGTCCACTCTCTTGACGACCATGCGATTGTTGCGAATCCGCACAACCTCAACAGTATCTCCCCGGTCGATCGCTCCCGATTCACTCACCGCCTCACACGTTTTCCCATCGATCACAATGGCACCACCTGGAAGCATGGCCGACTTGGCAATCCCATGCTTGCCGATCAGTTCCCGATATTTTTCTCTTGGATCTTCTTCAGGTAGTACATCATCGCTCTTCGGGGTACCGAGCAGGAGCCGTTTCCCGACGGGAGTATGGGGTAGCCATTTGAAGGCAAAAAGAATCACCACAGGCAAACCAACCGCAGCGGTGCCTATAAACACAAATCCCGAAGCGGTAGAGCCAAAAGAAAACGCCAGCACGACCGAACCGATGATGGATGCGATGGAAAGGAAACCAAGAATTCCCGCCGAGGGAATAAAAATCTCAAGAGCGGCCATGCCCAGTCCTAGAGTCATCAACAAAATTGCCCAAATGATCGGGTGCATAATAAACGACTACATCCAGTTTGTTAAAAGTTTTCCGCCGTCAACGCGGCTCTGTAGGACCAGCATATATTTTGTGAACCGGCAAAGTCAAATTGAAAAACGCCTAGACGGACAAAATGCGGTTATGTCTTACCAATTCATGAAAATATTACGATTCAACCGCTCGAACCAGGACATGTCCGCCGTGGACCTCGACCACCTCAACATCCGTACCTTCTGGAATAAGTTCTGCATCGGAAATCACATCGACAAGTTCATTGGCAAATGATGCTTTACCCGACGGCGTTAGTTGCGTTGTCGTCCGACCAATTTGGCCAAGCAATTGAGAGCCGTCCAACGGCGATTCATCTCGTCTCTGTTGTCTCTGGCGGGCATCCGTGGCCGGCAGCATGAGCCGACTTAATATTGGAGCATTTGGCAAATAACGCCGAAAAACAAATGAGAATAGAACTAGGGCAACAACAGCTCCACCAACAATTAATAATGAGTCGCGAAGCTGTTGAAGGTCGCTGTCGCTGCGGGGCAATACAAATGTCTGGCTCGCCAGAATCAGAGAGACAAGAATCATGATGCCCCCACCGAGGCCAAAAATACCGAATCCGGGAATAATGAAAACTTCCAAAATGAGACAGGAAACGCCAACAATAAATAAGATGATTTCCAATTCAGTTGCAGTATGATTCATGAAGTTTGCCCAAAAGTAGAGCGCAAATGCAACCGTTGCGAGAAAACCACCCACCCCGATTCCCGGCATTTGCACCTCGGCGTAAATCCCTGCCATGCCTATAAGGACCAGCAGCCATCCCAAACCGGGTGAGGCGAGTGCACCAATGAGCTGATCGACCCAATTGGGCTCAACGAGTGCCGGATCATCCAGCAAACCATATTTTCTTTTTAATCCCACAAAATCATCAACGATCGCTGTGGCAATGTCAACATTTTCCGCCTCGATTCCGGTGAGCTGCAGAGGCTTCCCAGGAGTTGTAATTTGTTCACCACGCTCCCAGTCCTGCTGATCGTTAAGTTGTATGAACTCTGCTTCGTTAAAATAGCGCACCAGATTAGTGCGCCGATTGCGAAACTGATACACTGGAAAATTCTTCTTGAACATTGCCAATGTCAGAGCAGAGCTGCGTACTGTGTTGGGGATGATTACATCTGTGATCGTGGAGTCGATATCGGCCTGCTCTTCAGGCGAAAGTGACTTCTCTCCCCCTCCAATAACTGCATTCGGTTGCATGATGATGTCGTCGCAAGCCAATGCAATGAGGGCGGCAGTGCCTGTAGCAGCCCCTGGGATGTAGGCGACCGTAAACACTTCTGTTGCATCACGTTCCGCGAGATAGGCGGTTAATTGAGCGATCGCTCCGAGGTCGCCGCCCTTGCAGTCGATCCAGAGGCAAAGCAGGTTAACGCCGTCGTTTTCAATGGCGTCGTTCATCATTGCCAGACGTGTTTCCACAAAACGTGGATTGATATAGCGATCGACAAGAATCATTCGGGGTTTTAATGTCCCTGCCCGCAACGGATCTATTTGAATGCTCTGTCGAGAAATGCCGAGATATCGTGCAAGTTCTTCTCGATCTGAAGCAAGATGGGCCGCCACGCCCAGTTTGCGAGCCTGGTCGCCTGCAAGAAAAGCGGGCTGTCCACCAGGAAAAATAACGGTCGTGTCGTCCTGGTCGATCGTGCGGGTCTGCTGCAGTTTTGCCAATTGACTAGCGAACACTAGCTGCGTCCCTTCGTCCGTTTTTACTCTCAATAATCTCCGCTTGTCATCGAGCATTGCCACGGCAAGTTCAATAGGGACGGTATGGCGACTCTTTGAGATCTGCTGGTAGCCACTCAAGATGGTTTTGTCGATAGGATGGTCTAAATCATGTCCCGCGCCAGCATTTCCGATGACCGCATCCGGTGCCATGACAATCTGATCACAGGCCATTGCAGCGAGTAGAGCATGGCCCCCGATCGACCTGGGCAGATAGGCAACCGTTTTCACGCCGTCCAAGGCGGGAGAGATGAGGAATCTTGCCAATTTCAAGGAGTCTTCGAACACACTACCAAGTCCAAATTGCGAAGCACCCGGATCAAATTCCAAAACCAGTACGCTCCGCCGACCGGCAGCACTTGGCTCAGATTGCAATTGTCCGACAAGATGCTGGATCTCCGCTATAACGCGGCGATCGACATTGCCGGTAATGGGAAGCGGGACCCGCAACAGGCGACCCGCAACAGGCTCACCCTCCGCAACCGTGGCACGGGTTCGTAATGTCAGGTCCGCACGGTCCGGTTCGTTGATATTCTCGCTGAATACACTTCTTGCGACGCCAACGCACAGAAGTAACAGCGCAAAGAGCCCGAGTATGCGATTGATGGAAAATCGATTTAGAGCCATATGTGCTTCATAAAAAACCGTTGACTGGTGGAGCAAATTTTATCGTCGCGATCTTTATGATGTCAATGATTGAAAAGAAGCATTCCTACGCAGCTTACATTGTACACCGGTAGCAAACGACCGAATGTTGTTTTCATAGAAATAAAAAACCGCGGCCGAACATGTTCGGCCGCGGTACTCGATGAACTGAGTATGAACCAGCCCGTTCTTTAACGGATGGCTTCGTTCAACATTCGGGTATTGGGAACGCTGCGTCGATGCATGAGACCATTTTCTTCCGTCTCAATGATCGTCGCGACCGGACCGACTTCACGTACTGTACCTTTCAAGTCCCCAATGTGGACATTATCGCCGGTTTCCATTCGCTGCCGCACATAATACCCGGCCAAGATGCCTCCAACCACATCCCGTCCGCCAAGACCGAATGAAAGTCCGAAGCCAAGTGCCAGGGCAGTAAATGCGATGAGAATGGCATAGTTGAACAATTCAAATTTGATCTCCAACTGATCAAATGCTGCCATGAAGATCATCAATGCCAGAATGTAATAACAACCGCTGGCCAATTGCTGGGCATACGAAATCCCTGCACGATCTGCACTGGTAGCGATTACACCTCGGAGAAACGTTGCAATCAACAGACCGATAACAACGACTACCGTAGCGACAAGCAATTTGGGAATATAGGCAACGATGGTCTCCATTCCGGATGAGATGCCTTCCCAGCCGAGGATATTAAACCCGGCTGTCAGGAAAACGCACATCAACAGCCAGAAAAACATCAAACCGACAATGGAGGGAATGCTTCGCCGGATGCCAACCTGTTGCATCGATTCGACCAAACCACTTCTTTCGGCCGCCATCTGGAGCCCGATCTTTTCACAAATAGCGGTTGCTAGTCGGCCGGCAACTCGAGAAATGAGATAGCCAACGAGCAGGACGATGATCATTGCCAGAAGACTGGGAACGATGGAAACGATCTGTGTAATCGCTGTCTGGAAACTGGAAACGAAGCTATCGCTCCATTTCTGAGCATCTCCCTGGCCTAACAACTGATACTGGGACAGAAAACTTTCAGCAAATAAAGTATTCATGTTAAATTCCTCCTAAAAATTAAAATGCCGAGCCGATCCATCAGCCCGTAGTTTGACAAATCTTGGTTCCCCTGTTTGCCAAATGGGTATCGGGCAAGTGTGGGGAGTTTTTAACACATTCCTTCTCATGGCGATTTGCAACAGTCTAATGTTGATTTTTTCGAATGGTTTCATAACAACCGGTCAAGCTATAACGAACCGTAGCGACGACAGCCGGAATGAAGTGTTTTAAAAACCAAGGCAGGCATTGTGTGCACATTTCGAAACAATGCATTGCCAGCAACGTCCGGTTGAGTCGCCAATGAACTTGCTGATCAAACTGTTCCGGAGGTGGCGGAACGTCTTTGTCAGCGAGTTGATCGAACAGATCGTTTGCCATCGTATTTATATTTGATCCGGGAATTGTTGTTTCAGTTTGTCTTTCGCTCGGCTTAGTCGCATTTTGCAGGCACTGACCGACAGGTCGAAGATATCCCCGAGTTCTTCGTAGCTATATCCTTCAGCGTGCTTGAGAATCAACATGGCGCGATCTTTTTCATTTATGGTTTCCAATATTGTCATTAAATCCATGCCGAGGTCAGGTTTTGCTGTTCTGGATTCTTTTGTTGCTGTATGAAACTCTTCCAGATCCGTGGTTTCGTGCTTGCGTCTACGGCCTCGCGAACGGCGAAACATCAAGCACGTTCTTACGGCAACACTATGGACCCAAGTAGAATATTTTGACCTTCCTTCAAACTTGCCACGGTTAAGAAATAGTTGAACAAAAACTTCCTGGGCTGCATCATTCGTGTCTGTTTCGTTGCCCAGCAAACGAAAGCAAATTCGCCAGACCCTCTGACGAAAACGCCCCAAGAGGCATTGAAACGCCGGACCGTCTGAACCCTCGCGTGCGGCGTCGACTGCCAACTGTTCGTCGGTTTGGCTGGAGACGTCCAAGGGCACTGCCCGCATGCAAACCACCGCTAAAGCGATGTTTGATGCCTTTCGCGAAGTAAGTTGCCGGAAGAGAGACAAAGGTCACAAAAAAATCGAACGGTGCAATAGAAATCCCTGCAAGCCATATCCACATAAAGAGATAGCGTTTTTTGAAAACCGTCCAGTCGCATCGGGATACTATCGGGCTTGGGCGAAGGGAACGCTGTTTTTAGACTTTTGCAGCTATCGTAATGGCCTACCATTTCAACCCAAATTGTTCGCCCCCGCTAGCCTGATCGGTACCACCTTTGAGTTCGTCAAGATTCTGCTTCTTGATGTGCGAGGGTGGGTCGAGAGGCTCCTTTTCTCCCGGTGTTTCCCCCTTTGCGGGCAGTTGTTCCAACGCCTTTCGTGAAAGGCTGATTCGCTGTGCGTCTAGATCGATGGAGAGTACTTGTAGTTCCAGCTGCTCCCCTTCACTCAAAACATCACTCGGATGAAAAACTCGCTTGTGCGATATTTCTGAAACATGTAGCAGTCCCTCAATTCCCGCCTCAAGCCGCACAAAGGCACCAAAGTCGGTCAGCTTCGAAACGGTTCCGGTAACAGAAGAATTTGGTTGGTAGCGGGCAGAGGCCGTATCCCAAGGATTGTCAACGATATCGCGGTAGCTTAAGCCGATCTTGCCTGTCTGCGGATCAATCCGAGAAATTTTGACCTTGATCTTTTGCCCTTCTTCAAGAATTTCTTTCGGATGTCCAATCCGATCCCAACTCAACTGGCTGATATGGATTAAACCATCAATCCCACCAATATCAACAAAAGCACCGAAAGGCTGTAATCGCGTGACAATTCCTTCGCGAACAGAACCCACTTCCAATTCGGCAATAAGTTGCTCTTGCGCTTCTGCCCTTTCACGTTCCAGTATTGCTCGTCGGCTAAGCACCAATTTGTGTCGGTTGACATCCAATTCTATGACGACACACGAACATTTCTGACCGACAAATTCTTCCAGATTGTCGACCCGATAAAGTGCCACTTGGCTGATCGGCACAAAACCCTTGAGTCGGTTAACTTCGACTTCCAGGCCACCTTTGTTGTGGCCTGTTACCATGGCGTCTACAACCTGGCCTTCAGAAAGCTCGTTCCAGCTAGCAACATTGACCGCTGCTCCGCACATTGCGAGTTCATAGAGGCCTTCTTCGTGATCGAAGCGACTGACCACAACATCAACCACGCTTCCAAGGGGTGGGATTTCCTTTAATTGTCTACGCGACACGATTCCCTGGTTTCGTTGTTCCAAGTCGATGAAAATATTTTCCTCGTTCATCGACAGGATACGCCCCTTCGTCCGGTCCCCTTCAGCGAGTTCACCTTCTGCGATGTTGCCAGCACCAGACTGCATCAACGCGTCGATCGCTTCACTGCCAAGTGCCATATCAATTTCTTTTTGAATATCGGCGGAAATCGTTCTCTCAATTGCCGGGGCCGCCGGTTTGTGTTCCTTTGGTTTTTGTCCGCCACCGGCCGTCTCGGTGGTCACGGGACCACTCTCGTTTGAGCGAGAAGTCGGATTGAGAATCGGCGACTTTGCCTTCGCCTTCGCGGTACTCGACCTGTCATCGCGCTGGGATCCAATTTTAATGGGCCGAGTCAGACGGGGTGAAGCTGCGGCCGCGGTTTGGCCAGAGTTGGCAGAGTCTGATGCCGCAGTCGCATCAGGGCTTATCTGAGAGGGAGTCTCTTCTTCGGGTTGGTCGGTCTGCTCGACATCGTTTTCGCCGGTTAAATGCGCTGCATCACTTGGCGCGTCAGACTCTTCGGGCTGTTGGGTGTCCATCATGGGGAAATTCTCGATAGATAGATTTTCGTTAGATATACAGTGGCTACCGCTGGAGCTATCGGGTGGGCCATTCGTGATCATTTTTTGGCCGGAAGCGTCTAAAACACGCTACAACTTGTTGAAAATATAACTCCAGCAAGACAATCACCTTGCTGTCTGTTTCGTGAAATCCACTACGTAGATTTTGTGCATGACGTCTGCACGGGCGATGATGCCTGAACAGACTGCTGAAGTGTCCCTCTTGTTGCATGCCAAGTCAAGCGCTTCCGGGGGAATCCGGGCCCACCGAGACGGAACCCCGTTGTCACCATTTACTTCCGTTTCGTTTTCCAACCGGCCATTTCCTAAAACTGCCCTGTAGCCTCACTCATCGATTGTAGGCATAGATACTTCACGCAGTCGAGTGGTTTTCCGGACTCATCACAAAGATTGCATGAACTACTTTGCCTTAGAGTCTGTTTGTGGCAATAATGTTAGAGAAGACATTAGCAGTATGTTTCGGATCTTTCTTTTAACAGAAAAACGATCTGCTATGAATTATCTCAAAGGGCAACTTCTACTAGCATCCACCCATTTAACAGACCCGAATTTCTCTCAGACGGTGATATTTCTGATCGAGCATGATGAGAATGGGGCATTTGGTGTTGTTTTGAATCGTCCCAGCAACCGAACTGTTGGAGAAATTTGGGATGAACAGATGGAACCGATTTTCGGTGGCGAGCAGGCCATCAATCTCGGCGGTCCGGTTTTGGGGCCGATCCTGGCGCTCCACGGGGAAATGTCATTAGCTGAGGCCGAAATTTCTCCAGGTATTTTTCTTGCGGTACAGCGGGACACTCTTGACCAACTTGTGAGATTGCCTGGAAGGACGGTGCGTCTTTTCAGTGGATATGCGGGATGGGGACAAGGGCAACTGGAAAATGAACTCGAAGAGGGTGGCTGGATTACAACCGCAGCTACCGAAGCCTATCTCTTCGAGGGGACCAAGGATCTTTGGCATCAGATAGGTAGAGATATTACTCAAAACGTGTTGGGTGGGGCTGAAAAAATCAAACACGTTCCCGACGATCCTTCCGTCAACTAATCGGGCCTTCCGTCAACTAATCGGGCCTTCCGTCAACTAATCGG
>MPMF02164400.1_pt1 | contig 51169 bp, 26 predicted proteins | sample 1617271 | NCBI WGS metagenome assembly MPMF02 (sample SAMN05944812, study PRJNA350692) | marine metagenome | biome: marine; feature: ODZ; material: water; isolation source: 120 m water sample prefiltered with 30 um filter, filtered on to 0.2 um... | place: Pacific Ocean | collected 2012-04-09... | reverse complement strand
CTCCACCGGCAGGAAGCCCACCCACCCGGCACTGCTCGACTGGCTTGCCTCTGAGTTCATGGCCAAGGGCTGGTCGGTCAAGAAATTGCACCGGCTCATCATGAACTCTGAGGCGTATCGTCGGGCAAGCACGCATCCAGACGCGAAAGCGCTGGCCAAGCTGGATCCTGATCGCGCAACCCATGCTGTCTTTAGGCCTCGCCGGCTTTCAGCCGAGGAACTGCGTGACTCCATGCTCGCGGTCACCGGTGAACTCAATCGGCAGCCCGGCGGTATTCCCGCCCGCCCGGACATCAACCTGGAGGCGGCGCTTCAGCCGCGCATGATCATGGGCACCTTTGCCCCGAGCTACCTGCCCGATCCCAAGCCCGCTCAACGCAATCGCCGCTCCATCTACGCGTTGAAACTGCGCGGTCACCGTGACCCTTTCATGACCACCTTCAACCAGCCCGCCCCGGACAAGTCCTGCGAACTGCGCGACAGTTCCAACGTGACACCGCAGGTGTTCACGCTCTTCAACAGCGAGGAATCCGCCGATCGCGCCCTGGCCTTTGCCGCGCGCATCCTGAAGGAGGGGAAAAATGACAAGGCCGTGGTGCAGCGCGCCTTCCGACTTGCCTTTGGTCGCGTGCCCGAAGCGGGAGAAACCCGGGCTGCATTGAGTCACTGGCGCCAGGCAACCGCCGAGCAGGCCAAGCGCAAGCCCAAACCGGCTGTTTATCCCCGGCAAGTCACCCGCCAGGCCAATGAGGAAAACACCGGCGAACCCTTCACCTTCACCGAGAAACTTTTTGAATATCAGGACTACGAGCCGGATTTGCAGCCGCACCAGGTGGATGCGCGCACGCGCGGCCTAGCGGACCTCTGCCTCGTGCTGCTCAACTCCAGTGAGTTCGTTTATGTCTACTAGATGAATGAAAAGCCTGCTTGCAGTCTTATTTTGTTTGAGCGTGTCCCTGATGGGGGCCGATAAGAAGAAGTCCAACATCATCTTTATCTTTATCGATGATCAGGGGTACTACGATCTGGGTTGTTATGGCGCGTCGGAGGTCAAGACACCGCGGATTGATGCGATGGCGAAGGCCGGAACGCGCTTTACCGACTACTACGCGGCGGCTCCCATTTGCAGCCCTTCACGTGCGGGATTGTTGACCGGGTGTTACCCGCGCCGGGTGGGTAACCACATTTGGGTGCATCGCGCTGATTCACGCTCGGGCATTCATCCCGATGAATTAACAATTGCCGAGCTGCTAAAGACGGGCGGCTACGCCACCGCCTGCATCGGCAAATGGCATCTTGGATTTCAGAAGCCATTCCTGCCGCGCAATCAGGGCTTCGATCATTATTTCGGGCTGCTGCACAATCTTGACCCGGTTGAGATTCTCTATTTCAAGGACAAGGGAGGTGTGCCCCTGTTGCGAAATGGAAAGGTGATTAAACGCCCGGCTGATCCGGCAGAACTAACAAAGCTCTATACTGACGAGGCCATTGGATTTATCGAGAAGAACAAAAAAGGCCCGTTCTTTCTCTACCTGCCCCACACCATGCTCCACAACCCGCTGGGTGTGAGTGAAAAATTCAAGGGCAGCTCAAACTGGGGCGAATACGGGGATGCCATTCAGGAACTCGATCACAATGTTGGCCGCATCTTTGATGCGCTTAAACGCCTGGATATCGATGAGGACACGATCGTCATCTACGCCTCGGACAACGGGCGTGGGCCGGGGCGCACCCCGCAACAGAAGATTCGCGGGCGCAAGCTTTCAACCTATGAAGGCGGCATTCGCGTGCCGGCAATCGCGTGGGGGCCGGGACTGGGATTGCAGGCAGGCAAGGAATCGGGGGCTGTCGTGCGCGCGATGGACTGGTATCCCACTCTGGCCACTTTTGCAGGTATCAAGGTTCCGATAGACCGGGTTATTGACGGACGCGACATCAGTCCATTGCTGAAGGGCGAGACCAGGGTCGTGCCGCATCCGGCAGTGGGAAAATCGCTCAACGCATCGGTTCCACTTCGGCGTCGATGGAATCCGCCCGGTGAGTGGAAGCCCTTGATCAAGCGCAATGAATATAATGAAGCGTTTTTCTATCACGGCAGCCAGGGGGAGTTGGCCGCGGTACGCTGGCGTAATTGGAAACTTTATTTGAACCCGAGCCTTCAGCTCTATGATTTGGATAAAGACCCCGGGGAATCAAAGTTCGCGCGCAATCGGGAAATGATTCGTAAGCTGCGTGGCATGGCGATCCTGTTTCAGGAAGAAATGCGGCTGGACGCTCGCCCCGCAGGGCAGGCCTCGCTGCAACCTCGCGCTGCGGGACGAAAATCAACACAACCCCAGTGAGTAAAGTGAAAATCATACTCACAGTTTTAATTTGTTTGTGTGTGTCTTTGATGAGGGCCGATAAGAAGCTTTTAACCAAGGAACAATCGGCGAAGAAAATAATCACACTATCACTTGCCTCGCTAATCTGCTGTCTTGGGGTAGCCTGTGCGACTACGGTTTACGAAGCAGACGTTTGTGTCTATGGTGCCACGCCTGGCGGCATTACGGCCGCGATTTCCGCAGCGCGCGAAGGTGCTTCCGTCGTACTTTTGGAGCAGACGAAGCATGTTGGCGGTTTGAGCACGAGCGGTCTCAACCGCGACGAGGGCGAGCACATGGACCGGGCGACGCTGGGTGGACTGTGCCAGGACTTCACGGCGGAAGCGGCCCGACGCAGCGGCAGTAGCACGGAAGCCATCCAGCGGGGAGCACGTAAGTGGCAGTCAAAAGTTGCCGAACAGGTATTCCTCGACATGCTCAAGAGAGCCGGGGTGCCGGTTCGCTACGAGCAGTTACTTGAGAAGGTCGAAAAGAACGGAACGCGTATCACCAAACTGCAGGTGCGCAGCGGCACAGTCTATCATGCCAATGTCTATATTGACGCAACATACGAAGGCGATTTAATGGCGGCAGCCGGCGTTTCATACACCGTTGGCCGCGAAGCGCGTGACACCTATGGCGAAGAAAAAGCGGGCGTCCGCTACATGGATGAAAAGGTCAAGGTCTCCCCATACGATGAAGACGGCAAACTGCTCTTCGGTGTGATGCCGGGGCCTGCGCCGGAAGAGTTCGGCGCCAGCGAACACCCCATCTGCTACAACGTCCGACTGAACTTGACCACGGACTCAGCGAACATAGTTTCGATCGAGAAGCCTGCGAGCTATGATCCGAGACAGCATGAGCTGTTGGCTCGTTGCATTGAGGCGGGGCACATCAAGCGTCTGAGTGCAATCATCGGTCTCTACGGAATGCCCGGTTCGCAGAAGCGGGAGCTCAACAATCGGCAGTTTTCCTATGTCTCCATGAGTATTCCCGGCGCACAGACCGCCTGGGCCGAAGCCTCCTTTGAAGAGCGGGAGAGGATCCACCAACTGTACCGCGACTACACGCACGGGATGCTATGGTTCTTGAAGTCGGATCTGCGCGTTCCGGAGAGCATTCGCCAGGACATGGGGCAATACGGGTTCTGCAAGGACGAATGGACCGACAACCAGCACTGGCCTTGGTATCTTTATATTCGAGCCGCCCGTCGCATGAAGGGGCCCTACATCCTGACCCAACATGACGTCACCGAAACGCGCGACAAGGACGACGTCATCCATATCGGTTCGCATTTCATCGACTCGCATCAGGTCACGCGCTACGCCATAGACAAGGACCACTTCATCAACGAGGGGCGGATGTGGCAGAAAGGTACGCGTTTCGATATTCCGTATCGGGCCATTACTCCGAAAGCGGAGGAATGCGAGAACCTGCTGGTGCCGGTCTGCGTATCCGCCAGCAATGTTGCCTTTGCGGCCATTCGTCTGGAACCGACTTGGATGCATCTTGGTGAGGTCGCCGGAATCGCGGCAGTCATGGCAGGTAAGAATGCCGTTCAGTCTATCGACGTGACAAAGCTGCAGGCACGGATACGTGAGCGGGGAATTCCGCTAGAGATTCCGGAGGGCCAGGCCATGACGGACGCCAAACCCGCAAAGAAAGGTGACGTCGTTGCGCAGTTGTTCGCCGCGGCGGACACCGACCTTAAGGGCACGGTTTCGAAGGCCGAGTGGACCATGGTAAAAGTGGATTGGGAATGGCTTTTCCCGGTGATGGACAAGAATGCCGACGGCCAGCTAGACCGTACAGAGTACAAGGCCTTTCAAGTCTACAAGCAGGAACATCCAGGTTGGCATAAAACGCTGCGGGTTAGGCTCAACCAGGGCGGTGTGAAGCAGCGCCCCTAACAGTCATGAAGAACCATAGAGTAAACTGATAGGTGTTTTGAAGACCGCCCTCACCAAGGCACAGATTGACCAATTGCAAAAGGCATTACCGAAGTGCACCATCCACAGCAACCCCAAGAAGTAAAAAAATCATGAATCGCCGTGAATTTTTATATGGAGTCAATGGAGGGCTGGGCGCACTGGCTTTTCATTCGATGTTACAAGCTGAGCAGGCCAAGGGGCCGTTGGCGCCCAAGGTGGCGCATTTTCCTAAGGCCCAGGCCAAGCATTGCATCTTCCTTTACATGGAGGGCGGCCCATCGCACGTCGACACCTTTGATCCGAAGCCGATGCTGGACAAGCTGCACCTGAAGGAGTTCCAGCGCTCAGGTAAGGAACAGAGCGCCATGAGCTCGGGTAAGCGGTATTATGTGAAGAGCCCGTTCGAATTCCGCAAGGCCGGAAAGTCGGGTGCGGACATGAACACGCTCTGGGAGAACCTCGCAGGCGTGGCTGATGACATTTGTTTTTATCGTGGATGCCAGGTCGAGTCGGTGAACCATCCCACCGCGAATTATCACGTCAATACCGGCAGCCGCTTCGGTGGCGCCCCGGCAATGGGTTCCTGGGTGACCCATGGTCTTGGCACCGAGAATGATGATCTGCCCGGTTTCATCGTGTTACCCGAGCTTTCCTTTCCGCAGGGCGGCCCGGCCAACTGGTCCAACGGTTTCCTGCCCACCCGCCTGCAGGGCACCGCGCTGCGGCCCAAAGGCTCGCCGCTTTTGGACATCCATCCGCCCGCCGGCGTTACCCGCGCCCAGCAACGCCGCAACCTTGACTTGTTGACCCAGCTCAATGAGCACCATGCCGAGCGTCATCCGCAGCATGAGGGGCTCGCCGCGCGCATGCGCAACTACGAGCTCGCTTTTCGCATGCAAATGCAGGTGCCCGATATCATCAATCTCGACAAGGAAACCGAGAAGACCCGGGAGATGTATGGGATTGGAAAGGAACCCACGGATAATCTCGGTCGTCGTTGTCTGCTCGCCCGCAAGCTGGTGGAGAAGGGGGTGCGGTTCGTGCAGCTCTATGCCAGCACCTGGGACAGCCACGATTACATTGCCAAGGCCCACGGCTCACTGATCCGCACGGTGGATCGCCCCATCGCCGCCCTCATCAGGGACCTGAAGGAACGCGGCCTGCTGGAAGAGACGCTGGTCGTGTGGATGGGGGAATTTGGCCGCACGCCGGACAACGGCATCCGCGGCGGTATCAAGTATGGGCGCGATCATAATCCCGATGCCATGACCGTCTGGCTTGCCGGCGGCGGGGTGAATGCCGGCCATACCATTGGCGCCACCGACGAGATCGGGGCCACGGCGGTGGACAAGGTGCACCATGTCCGCAACCTCCACGTCACCCTGTTGCGCCTGCTGGGCCTTGATGACAACAAGCTCACCTACTTCCACGGCGGCCGCTTCAAGCAACTCAGTCAGATAGGCGGCCAGGCGATTGAGGAATTGATCGGGTGAGGTTCGTTCGCTTCGAATCGCACCCCACCTTCCCCGGAGAAGCAACTTCCCGGCAATTCACAGCCCATGATTACCGGCTGATGGGCAGGGAAGGATTCAACCCTTCGATGGCGTGAAAGGGCGGATTCACATTCCGCGCACTCCCCCGGGATCATTTTCCCCAGAATCGCGCGTAAGCCACCCCGACCTCGATCCCACCGTCCCCGGGTTTCAGATGACCATAGAGAAGGCCCAGCATCCTGCGATCCCAGTCGCTCAGCTTCGGCGCCTTTCCATGATCCTGACCCTTCTCATAAAATACGCTCTCCGGAATCACCGCGGTGTCCCCGAGCGGTCCGAGGGCCTGGGTCATCTCCTCGAGCAGCACGTGCTGAAGCAGATCTCCCTCGATCCTGTCCACCGCAACCAGGACGGTGGCCCGCTGGATGAATTTCTTCTCCGTATTCCAGATCACCCACACGTAACCGTCCTGGTTCCCGGGCGGATCAAAGGCCCGATCCCTGCCGATCGCCCCAAAACGCGATTGCGGCACCATGAACACCTCAATCCGTCGCGCCCTCCTGGACTCCTCCACGGATCGCAGCCGCATCGAGGTTCCTTCCAGGGCCCCATTCAACTGACCCATCACCCGGTTCAGGACCTTGCGGTGCTCCCCGCTCCCCTCCACCAGCACCACTTCGGGGGATTCGATCCAGCGCACGATCCTGCCATCCCCTCCCCCGAACTCCTTCTCCAGCAGAACCTCGTTCAGGTAGCGCAGGATCTGTTTTTCTTCGCCCGGAAGAGGGCCGCTCAGCAGAAACCCGACGAGCACACCCAGACCACAACATCTCCAATTCCCGGACATGGGGGAACCATCCGGAAACATCGACCACCGCACAAGTCCCGAGAACGAATGGTTTGCGGTGGGCCCGCGCAGCGCAGGACAGAACATCGACCATCGCAAAATGGGGACTCTCCCCTCTTTCCCGGTTCCCGGATCGCCGGGAGATTCCGTCTGGATCAGTTGAATCCCGGCAGCAAAGGGACCTTATTCCGGCTCAGGTATTTCTCCTTTGAAATACCTGATGACACCTTTCAGTTCTTCCGCGTGATCAGGAGGTCTCACGTTTCCCCTGAAAGACGCACACAAAATACATTCCCCCGTCTCCTGCTTCCACCTTATGGAACACACCATCTGCAATCAAGACCACATCGCCGTCTTCAACGGGAAACTCATTTTCATCCAACCACATGGTACCGGAACCTTCCATGAACATATACACTTCTTCCTGGCCATCATGCTTGTGACCACTGGTGCTTTTATTCGGGTTTAGTCTTGTTGAACTAACCACGAGATTCTCCAGGGAGGTGTTGTCTCTAACAGTATACCTGTCATCTTCCTTGACCACCTCACCCTCAATATGAGTCATGCTGACCTTTCCTGAATTCATCATCTCTCTCAATCTAATTACTTGATTTGCCGGAACCCGGAATCTCCAGGGGAATTATCCGCCTCAAGTCACATCCTTCCATTGTCCCGGCTGCGCCCGATCCTTAACCTGTTCTTGGTCAGATGACCATACCCAAAAAGCCATGGCAGCTGCGCAACCACTCATGAAAACTGGATTGTTCTCCCCTCTTCCCCGGACCCTCCACCTCCAGGAAGCAGAGCCTCGAAAGGGAAACTCCCGCCAAGCCATCACTCCTGGCGAAGTTTCTTTCTCCAGTATTCCGGAATGAGCACGGTCGGGATTTCCGCAGGAAATGTGCCGCAGATCATCTTCATCACGCGGTCGACGTCCCCAGGGGGGGAACCAAACGCAAGACGATTCAGGACATGAGCTGCCTGTTGATCGGGGGCGCGATCTCCCCGGAAAGCACCGCTTCCGGGCTGAAGAACACCACCGCGGCAAGGACCGCGACGATCCTGGCCATCACCGCTGACCGGTTGACAATCGGATCGGGACTCGGCCTCATCACCTGAGGCGCCCCCTTCCTGGTCCCCTGTGCCTCCCTCCTTGGACCGCTCTCCGTCGACTCTTGTGGGCGGAAACCGGTTCGTTGATGACCTGAATCAAACCCAGAACTCCTGAAACCGGTATACCGTCCCAGTTGAATCGTTGCCTCCAGGGAAAGAGATGAGGTGTAGTCGGAATACTCGAGCACTGATGAAAATCTCCACCTTAGTCCGGGTCATCATGATTCTCGTTCCCGGGGTGTTCGCTACGACTCCCTTGACCGCTGGCCCGCCGGATTCACGCCACGATCCCTCCAAAACGGTCGGACGGGCGGTTCCGGTGAACACGGAATCTTCGCTGCGACTGGCCATCGAGAACCTTGTGACCGAATTCGGCACCGACTATCCGGATGGGCCACGCTATCTCAAGCGACTCGCGGCTCTGACCCGGTCGGATCTGCCGAAAGGGACCCGCAAGAAACGCCTGGCCGCCCTGCGCTCCGAAGCCCTGCGTCACAATCCCCTCCTCGGTGTGGAACGGCTCCTGATCCTGAAACGGAAACGCGGACAACACGGCTTGCCCGTCAATCACATGGCCAACTCGGGAATCGCCCAGACGGGCTACGACAATGAGATCGCCGTACTGGCACCGCTTGCGCGCGGCGGTGAGTTGAAAACCATCTTCCGGCCGCCCGGCAGCGAATTCGTTGGCGAACTGGATCTGCATCACGAAGGAAACCGCCTCCTCTTCACGATGGCGGACGGAAGGGGATGGCGCATTCACGAACTTGTCCTGGAGGATCGGGAACTACGGCAGGTGAGCATGCCGGCGCCGGACGTCGATCACTTCGACGCCTGCTACCTGCCGGACGAGCGCATCGTGTTCGCCTCCACGGCATCCTTCACCGCCGTGCCCTGCTGGCACGGACAGAAAAGGGCCTGCTCGCTGTTTCTCATGAACGCCGACGGGTCCGGGGAACGTCAGTTGTGTTTCGACCAGGATCTGGATCTGCACCCGTCCGTCCTTCCCAGCGGCCAGGTGATTTTCAACCGCTGGGAATATGCCGGAATCTTCCACATGTACGCGGCACCGCTCATGGTGATGAACCCGGACGGCACCGGCCAGAAGGCGGTCTATGGCAGCAGTTCCTATTGGCCGAATCGCTTGTACTTCCCCCGCGGCATTCCCGGCCGCCCCGGACAAATCGTCGCCATCGCGACCGGATATCACGGCCCGCCCCGCATGGGTGTTCCGGTCGTGCTCGATCTCAACCGCGGATCGACGGGCAGCGAAGGCCTCGTGCGCTTTCTGCCGGGGCGCCGGGATTTTGACGACGAGGTGAAGATCGACACTTGGTACGGGAAAACCTGGCCCAAGTTCCTGCATCCGTATCCCCTGGCGGAACCCGTCACCCACCGCGGTGCCGGGAACTACTTCCTGGTTTCGATGCAGCCGTCCAGGGATGCGCCCTGGGGCATCTACCTGATCGATAGCTTCGACAATGTCGTGCCGATCCTGGTGGATCCCAAGTGGGACTTCTTTGAGCCCATCCCGGTGCAGAAAACAACTCGGCCCCGAATCGTTCCCAACCGCATCGACGAGAGCCGCTCCGACGCCGTGATCTACCTTCACGACATCTACCAGGGCGAAGGACTGGCGGACGTGCCCCGCGGCGAGATTGAGAAACTCCGCCTCGTGGCCTACGATTTCGGATTCCCCGGGCTGGCCGGCCCGGACAAGATCGGACTGGGCGGCCCGTGGGACGCCATGCGTATTCTCGGGACGGTGCCGGTGCACGCGGATGGTTCCGCAGTCTTCCGCGTACCCGCCAACACGCCGCTTTCACTGCAGGCCCTCGATTCCGAGGGGAAGGCGGTGCAGTTGATGCGAAGCTGGTACACCGCCATGCCGGGCGAAGCCGTCTCGTGCGTTGGTTGCCACGAAAAGGCGGAGGACGCCCCGGCCGTGCGCTTCTCGGAGGTAATCGGACGGAAACCCGACGAGATCGAGCCATGGTACGGCCCTCCCCGCGGCTTCGATTTCGAGCGCGAAGTGCAACCGGTTCTCGACCGTCACTGCGTCTCCTGCCACCACGGCGAGGCGGATGAAGGCGCCGTCAGGCCCGATCTTCGCGGCGAAGAGCACCGCCCGGAATACGGGGGACACTTGCTGGCGCGACTCGGAGCCCAGAGACTGAACCCCGAAACGGAGGCCTATTTCGGCGGCAAGCAGATCAAGTACACTCCAGCCTACGAAGCTCTCATCGCCTACGTGCGCCGGGTCGGGATTGAAGACGATGTGCGTGTGCTGGTGCCCGGCGAGTATCACGCTGATACCAGCGAACTCATCCAGATGCTGTCCAAGAATCATCACGGCGTTACCCTCGATGCCGAGGCCTGGGATCGCCTCGTCACATGGATCGACCTCAACGCTCCCTGTCACGGGACGTGGGGTGATGTGGCGCCCATTCCCGCGGATGCCGGAGCCCGGCGCTGGGAAGTGCAGCAGAAATCGGGCGGTCCGTCGGTGGATTTCGAATCCGTGCCGGGCGTGGCGGCTAACTCCCGGCCGGGCGCCGTTCCGGCGCCGCAGGATCATGCCGGCCGGCCGCCAGCATTGGAGGGCTGGCCGGTGAACACTGCAGAAGCAAAGCGACGACAACGCGAATCGGAAACCCCGGTTCTCCGGAGGATCGACCTGGGAGAAGGGGTGAGCATGGAGCTGGCACGCATCCCCGCCGGTAGATTCGTCATGGGCGACCACCACGGGGAACCCGACGAACGTCCCGCCTCCGTGGTGCGCATCGACGAACCGTTCTGGATAGGATCCTGCGAAGTGACCAACGAGCAGTTCAGGCGGTTCGATCCTGATTATCGTAGCGGCTACTTCACGAAACGCTACCCGGGTGCCGATGGTCCGGGTCTCGCCCTGGATGCCCCCCGGCAACCCGCAATCCGCGTCTCCTGGCAGGAAGCCATGGCCTATTGCCAGTGGCTCTCCGTGCAGACTGGAATGGAATCGAACCTCCCGACCGAAGCGCAGTGGGAATACGCCTGCCGGGCCGGGACGTCCTCGGCCCTCTCCTATGGCGGGGCGGAGACCGATTTCTCGAAGCACGCCAACGTCGCGGACCAGGCCCTGGCCATCAGCCCTCCGGCCACGGGCGGTCTCACCTCCGGCATCGTTAATCCCTACATCAAGGGAGAGTTCAACGGCATCATGCTCGATTCGGTGTTCGGCGGCGACATTCCCTGCAACGGGAGATTCGCGGACGGCTTCACCGCCACCGCCGAGGTCGGACGATTCCTGCCGAATGCCTGGGGACTTCACGACACGCACGGCAACGTGGCGGAATGGACCCGCAGCACCTATCGGGCCTATCCCTATCGTGAAGACGACGGGCGCAATCTCACATCACCCGCCGGGAAAAAAGTTCTGCGTGGCGGGTCCTTTCGCGATCGTCCGCATCGCTGTCGCTCTGCCTTCCGCTTGAGTTATCCCTCCTGGCAGCGCGTTCACAACACCGGATTCCGCGTGGTGGTCATGTCCGGCCAGGAGCGATCACGATCCCGCTAGATCCACTCCGGGGTCCATATTCCACCAGGACATTCCGGAGAGGCGGTCTCAAACCGACGCCGGTTCAGGGGGAAGGTCGCAACAATTCAGAAGGAACGGTTCTTGATGCTGAGCCGCACTGGATGATGGTCGGAGGCGGCGTGACCGTCATCGTCACCATTGAGTTCCACCTTGAGAGTGGCCTGCTTGATGGACGGCGAGGTGAAAAGGTGGTCGATACGCAATCCGGGAGCAAGTTCAGCCTTCCAGTAGCTGGATGAACGCTTCTGCTCCCTGCTGTGATCGACGAGGAGGCCGGAACCCAGCAGCAGCTTCACAGCCGGGTTCTCGGTGGTGGCATTCAGGTCGCCCATGAGGATGACCGGTTCGTCCCTGTGCTGGCGTGCCTTGATCCGCTTGAGCATCAGCTCCCCGGACTTGACGCGGGACGGTTGACTGCGGTGATCCCAGTGCGTGTTGAAAACGTAGATGGAGATCCCCTTGTCCGCCCCCTTGATACCGGTCAGCCGGGCCCAGGTGCAGATGCGGTTGTGACTGTTTCCCCAACTACGGGTGGCGACCACGTCCGGCGTATCAGAGAGCCAGAACGTGCCTTGCTCCTTGGGATCGACCTTCCAGATCGTGCGGTCAAAGAAGATCGGGGAATATTCGCCGGCGGTCTTACCGTCGTTCCGTCCCACGCCGATGCAGGAGTGACCGGGCAGGGCCTTGTCCATGTCGAGGAGCTGGTTGTGCTTCACCTCCTGGAGGCCGATGATGCCGGCCTTGTGGGCGAGCAGGTATCCGGCGATCCTGTCCTTACGCGCCGCCCAATCCTTGTGTTTCCTGTCTCCCGCGTTGTCGTTGCGAATGTTGTAGGTGATGATGTTGAGAGGGGCGTCGGCGGCCCACAGGCGCGGCAGGAGCAGGATGAGCAGGGCGATGATTCGGGCCATGATCGAACTACCCGGTGATCCGTCCCGAACTTTCCGGAATCGCCGGATTTGTCAGTGAATGATGCGGAAAAATAACGCGTTTTTGCGACAGCGATCCCGGTGAGATGTGGTGACCGCAGGATTTGCACCGTCACTCTCCCCCGTTCCTGATCCCCATGACTCCGCCTGCGAAAGGGAATTCTCAGCAGTAACCATGGAATGGGGAGGGCTTGATCTCAAAAAATTTGGAAGCGTGTGATTTTGGGAGCGTAACCTGTAGGTCGGTTATCGGTGACCCCTGGTGGAGCAAAGGAGCAATTATGAAACGACGACACTCACTCGCCTTCGCTACGAGCCTTGCCGTATCGGCGCTGACAATCGCGGGACCGGGGCATCCTGCCGCGGCAAACCCCGCCCCCGGGGGGCAGGAGGCCACCTCTCCCTCCGGGCTACTCACGATTCCGGGTGAGATCCTGTTTTGCGAACGCCACCCGGGGCGCGATCCATCCGGTCACTATTATGCCAACTTTGGATACAACTGCGGCGACGAAAACGAGTGGCTGCACGGTGCGGACGGGGGACGCCTCGCCATCCTCAACCCGAAGACCGGCCAGGTTCGCACTCTGATTGATGATCCACGGGGTGCGTTCCGCGATCCCGTCGTGCACTACGATGCGGAGAAAGTCCTCTTCGCCTACCGCAGGGGCGGGACACATCACTACAATCTCCACGAAATCAACCTCGACGGCACCAGCCTCCGGCAGTTGACCTCCGGAGACTGGGACGATGTGGAACCAGCCTACCTCCCGGACGGTCGAATCGTGTTCTCATCCACCCGCTGCAAGCGCTACGTCATGTGCTGGCTGGCGCCGGTCGCCACCCTTCATCGCTGCAATGCCGACGGCTCCGACATTCGTCCCCTGTCGTCCGGTGCGGCCACCGAGAACACTCCATCCCTCCTGCCCGACGGGCGGATCCTCTACACCCGCTGGGAGTATGTGAATCGCGACGCGGTTTCCTTCCATCACCTGTGGGCGATGAATCCGGACGGCACCGGGGCCGCTGTTTACTACGGCAACATGCATCCGGGCGGGGTCTTCATCGACGCCCGGCCGGTTCCGGGGACCAACGAGGTCATCTATGTCAACTCGGGGTATCACGGCAGCAACGAGCACGCGGGCAGACTCCAGCTGCTCCAGCTCCGCAAGGGACCCGACGACCAGTCGCAGGTGCGCGCCCTGACCGACGCCGGTTTCCGCGACCCCTGTCCCCTGTCAGCCACCCTCATCCTGGCAGCCCGCAACAGGGAACTGGTATCCGTGTCGGACGAAGGCAAGGTGCAAACCCTGTGGCGTTCCCCGCTCATGGTGCACGAGCCCCGGCTCATTGCGCCGCGACCACGGGAACCGGTCGTTCCCTCCCGGACGGATTCGGCGCAGTCCACCGGCACCCTCTTTGTTCACGACGTTCATATAGGGCGCAACATGGGGGGGCTGGCACCGGGAACGATCCGGAAACTGCTCGTGATGGAGGACCTCCCCAAGCCGGTCAATTTCCATGGTGGAGGCACCACCCCCATGGCGCACGGCGGGAAGTGGACCATGAACCGGATCCTCGGCACGGTGCCGGTCGAGTCGGACGGCTCCGCACACTTCGAGGTCCCGGCGGGCCGCAGCATCTATCTCGGTCTCCTGGATGAAAACGATCTCTGCGTGAAGCAAATGCGTTCGTTTCTCACCGTGATGCCCGGCGAGCGCGCCAGCTGCGTCGGTTGCCATGAGGACCGGACCACGACACCCATGCCTGCCGGCCTGACCCTCGCGGACCGGCGTGCCCCGAGCGCGATCGAGCCCGTGAAGGATGTTCCGCAGATCCTTGATTTCCCGCGCGACATCCAGCCGATTCTCGACCGGCATTGCGTCAAGTGCCACCACCCCGGCAAGCGCGACGGCGGCGTGGTGCTGACCGGTGACCGCGGCCCGACCTACTCGCTGTCCTACTACAACCTGATGCTCCACCGCCTGGTCAGGGACGGCGCGGGGAACCACTGGGATGGGGAACAGAACATTGGAGGCCGACCGGCCGGCAACGACGCGCCCTACGCGGCGTTCAGTGGAGCCGCCCCGCTGATGACAATGATCGACGGATCGCATTACGACGTGAAGTTGTCCGGGCGGGAGCGGGACATCATCCGCCTCTGGCTGGACTCCGTGACACCCTACGCCGGCACTTACGCAGCCTACGGCACCGGTCAGATCGGCGGGTGGTGGCGCAACAACGACCCCATCCGGGAAATGGCGAACGACTGGCCATCCACCGGTCCCGCCCGCGACGCGGTGCAGAAACGTTGCACCGGGTGTCACCAGAACCGGATGCCGCGCTTCGTCACGGACTGGATCGACATCGGCGATGGCCACGGCGACTTCGAGGGATGGCGGCGTCCCACGTCCCGATTCTCGCGCCACAACATCTTCAACCTCACCCACCCGGAACAGTCGCTGGCACTGCGTGCGGTGCTTGCCAGATCCGCCGGTGGCGAGGCCGAGGGTGCCCTGCCGGAACCCGCGCCCGTACCCGCGGACTGGACCCACGCTCCGAAACCCTGCCTCCACCCGGTGGTATTCGCGGATACCGATGATCCGGATTACCAGGCCATCCTCGCCCACCTGCAGGCGGCCAGGGCACACCTCGACCGGATCAAGCGTTTCGACATGCCCGGCTTCCAACCCCGCTACGAATACCTCCGCGAAATGAAACGCTATGGCATCCTGCCACCGGACTTCGACTTGGAAAACCCCCCGGCGGTCGACCCCTACCAACTCGACCAGCAATACTGGTGGCAGTTTCACCATCGCCCCACCCCCCCATCCGTTGGCAGGACGCCAGCCAGCACGGAAACCACCTCGCCTCCGCCCACTGGTCCAGCTGCCAGCGCCCGTGCGGTTTCGCCATGACCTCCAGCTTGGGGATTCACCCAATTGAACTGTCGCCCGGGAGCCAGTGCCCATCTGGAGGGTAGATTCCAGAGAGGATTGTCACGTCATCGAATTCCTCTGCCTACTCCAGAAAACTGAACAATCAATGCCGGGTGTTGAGAATATGCGGAAATATCCTAGCTTACCAGGATTTCGCACGGGACTTTTACTGAGAACGATTGTCAGGATGTTATCTCGCCTTGTTCATCTCCTGCAGGAATACACCCGGAACACCAATCCTTGGTAACATGACTTTGAAATACCTTTTTGCAGTGGGAATGGGAGTGACCGCCTTGGCCTCCATGAGCAATGCCGCTCTTACTGGATGGTGGAAATTCGATGACCTTTCCGATTCGTCGGGGAATGGGCACAACGTCTCGCTCCACGGCAATGCCACGCTGGCTCCCGGAGGCGGTTTCAGTGGCGGCGGTCTGGTTCTTGATGGCAGCGGGGACTGGGCCGATGTCCCGGATAGCCTCGACCACTCGTTTGTCCAGGGGGAGGACTTCACGATCTCTCTATTCTACACCGGTCCGGCTTCAACTGCCAACAACGGCCTGATCACCAAAGGTTATGCAGACAATTCGCGCCAGCCGACCGGCTATTATCTTCTCCAGGTGACGGATACCCAACAGTTCGAATTTGATTCCAGATGCTGCGCTGGAGGCACTCCTCGCTTTCGCACCGGACGAGTCGGCCCGTCTCTCACGGATGGAGTGTGGCACAATGTCACGATGGTGCGTGATTACACGGCCAATGAAATTCGTTGCTACATCGATGGCGATCTTGAGCACACCCAGGTGATGAACGCAGCGAATGGCGGGGATTGGGACATGGGGGTGAACCCTGAGGCGCTCACCTTTGGGGATCATTTCGACCGCTTCACTGCCGGGAGCTTCGATGACATCGCCATCTGGAAGGGCGAAGCCCTCAGTGCTTCCGATATTGGGATTATTGCGTCGGGCGGGGTGGGAGCTCTCGTCAACCCGGGTGGCCTCGACGGTGACGAACTGCCCGACTCCTGGGAACTTGCCTACTTCCCCAACCTCAACCAGACCGAGGACGACGACGCCGAACCCGACGGCCTCACCAACGGCCAGGAGTTCAACCTCGGCACCAACCCCACCCTTGTCGACACCGACGGTGATGAACTCTCTGATGGTGACGAATTTAACCAGTACGGCAGCGACCCGGCACTTGCCGACAGTGACGGCGACGGGCTTGACGACGGTGAGGAAATTAACGGAGACCCGGCCACCAACCCTCTCGCCGCCGACAGTGACGGCGACGGGCTTGATGACGGCCTGGAGGTGCTGACTTATGACACCGACCCAACCGATGCGGACAGTGACAGCGACGGCTACAACGATGGCATAGAGGTGGCGTCCGGTTCCAACCCCAATGACAGCGACAGCACCCCCCCCTTCCCGACACTTGATGACCTGCTGATCAACGAGTTCATGGCCGATAACAGCAGCACCTTAATCGATTCCGATGGTGACAGCGCGGACTGGATCGAGCTGTGGAACCCGGGTTCCTCCCCGGTCAACCTTGCCGGCTACTACCTCACCGACAACCCGGCCACACCCGACAAGTGGGCGCTGCCATCAATCACTCTCCAGCCAAACCAGTTCCTGCTCATCTTCGCCTCGGGCAAGGACCGCATCGGCCCGGGTGCCGAACTGCACACCGACTTTCAACTCGACAAGTCCACAGGTTCACACCTTGCCCTGACCCGCGAAAACGGTAACGGAACATTTCTTACCGTCTCGGCATTCGTCCTCTACCCGAAGCAGATCGAGGACGTCTCCTACGGGACCTATGGCAATGACCCGCCGCTCTCCGTCGGCTTTTTCACCAATCCCACGCCGGGAGCGGCCAATGACCCCGGTGCTGTCGATGGCTTTGTTGCCGATACCAGCTTCACTGTCGACCGCGGTCTCTACAGTAATCCCTTTACCACCACGATCACCACCCCGACCCCGGGCGCCACGCTGATCTACACCCTTGATGGCGCCCCACCGTCAATTACCAACGGCACCCGCGTAACCGCCCCCGATAATGCCACGCCGCCAAGCGCCGACATTGAGATCACCACCACCACCACGCTGCGGGCCATGGCCGTGAAGGCCGGGTTTCAGTCAACCAACATTGATACCCATACCTTCATCTTCCCCGCCGACGTCCTGCAGCAGTCCAATAATTCTGTCCCGGCCCATGCCAACTGGGGTCACAATGGGCCGGACTTTGCCATGGACCCGGAAATCGTCAACCACAGCAATCCTGAAGTTCGCCCCACAACGGGGGACTTCCTGCGCGTGCCGTCTGTCTCGCTGGTGATGGACTGGAGCGTGATGTTTGGCAACAGCGGCATCTACATCCGCGGCGAGGGCGTGGACCGCCCGACCTCCATCGAGTATATCAACCCGGAGGGCGACACCAATGATCCCAATTCCAAGCGCGGGTTCCAGGTCGACGGCACGGTGCGCATCGTCGGTGGATCGAGCACCAGTCGCTGGAAATCCGACAAGCTGTCCATGCGGTTGAAATTCTCGCCCGACCTGCGCTATGAGTTCTTTGGCAGGGAGCGCGCCGACCGCTTCGACACCCTGGTCCTGGATCATCGCCTCAACAACGTCTGGCACTACAACAGAAACTCCTCCCAGCCCGATCGCGCCCAGTATACCCACGATCAGTTCCCCGCCGACCTGCACAACCTGATGGGCGGCCTCTCTCCGGAGGGCAGGTACTGCCTGCTGTATATCAACGGTATATTATGGGGCATCACGGAGTTGCACGAGCGCCCGGACGACAACTTCGCCGCGGAATACCTCGGCGGCGACAACGACGACTACGATGCCATGAAACACCGCACCAGCACGGTGATAGCCGGCAGCAACACCAACTACAACGCCATGCTGGCACTCTCCCGCCTGGACATGACCGACCAGGACAACTACGAGGCGGTGGCCGGGGTCCTGCACATCGAGAACTTCATCGCCTACATGATCGCCAATTACTACGTGGGTAATTCCGACTGGGCGCACCAGAACTGGTATGCCACCTACAACAGGGTCTCTGATGATGGAAAGTGGTATTATCACAGCTGGGATCCCGAGCACTGCATGGAAAACACCAACTATGATGCAACAAGCAAGGACAATTCAGGAGGACCGACCGAGGTGTTCCGCAACCTGATCGCCAACCCGGAGTTCCGCCTTCTCTTTGCCGACCGCGTCCACCAGCACTTCCACAACGACGGGGTGCTCACCCCGCAAAACGCCGCCGCCGCCTACATGCGGCGCGCCGATGCCGTTGATCCCCTGACGCGGATCGAGTCCGCACGCTGGGGCGACAACGCCCGCAGCAATCCCTATACCCGTCTGGACTGGCTGCGCACGCGTGACCAGATGCTCGGCACCGCCAGCGGCGGCAGCCATGGCAACTTTTTCCCGAACCGCACCGGCATCGTCTTCAACCAGTTTCGTTCAAGGAACTGGTATCCCTCCACCGACGCGCCGGACTTCTCGCGGCACGGCGGAATTGTGCCTGCCGACTTCAAGCTGTCGATAGCCAGTCCCGATGGCGGCACCATCTACTACACCCTTGACGGAAGTGACCCACGAACTGCAGCGCAGGCGGCAACTGTCACCAGACATGTGCTCATTGCTGAAAACGCAACCAAGCGGGCAATCATGCCCGCTGATTCCTCGCTTGATGCAAGCTGGTTCAGCAAGGATTTTGATGACTCCTCATGGCCGAGCGGGACCCTTGGCGCCGGTTACGACAACGCCAGCACATATGATGCCCTGATCGATCAGGCATTTGATTTCTCAGACCAGGTGAACAGCGCCACAATGGAGACAGTATTCATGCGCATCGAATTCGATGTTGCTGATCCCGACCTCTATGACGCGATGACCCTGAAGGTGCGCTATGATGACGGCTTCGTGGCTTACCTCAATGGCTCCGAGATCGCCCGCGGCAACGCCGGGGGAAGCCCCGGCACACCACTGGCATTCGATGCCCGTTCCTCAGCAAGCCACAGTGATAATGATGCCGTGATATTCCTGCCCTTTCCGGTATCCCAGCATCTGGACCTGCTCCAGGACGGAAGCAACACCCTGGCAATCCACTGCCTTAATACCAGCGCCGGATCAAGCGACATGCTGATCAATGCCACCCTTGATGCCAGCGAAGGGATCGGGGGAGCCGCGGGCGGGCTCTCGCCCAGCGCAACCACCTACTCCGCCCCCGTGTCTCTGCCCAACCCTGAAACAATCGTCAGTGCACGCGTGTTCTCAGGCACCCAATGGTCGCCATTGACCTGTGCCACCTTCCTTGTCGATACCGAGCCCGCCGGAACAGGCAACCTTGTGATCTCCAAGATCCACTACCGCCCCTCGGCACCAAGTGAAGCAGAACTTGCCGCGGGGCATAACAACCGCAACGACTTCGAATACATCGAATTGATGAACATCGGGACCAAAACCATCAATTTGCACGGAGTGCGCTTCACGGAGGGATTGGAGTTCGCCTTCAGCCGGGGAGCAGTGCGCTTTCTCGATCCTGGCGAACGCGTTTTGATGGTCGAAAACGAGTCCGCTTTCGAGTTCCGCTACGGTGTCGGGTTACCCGTGGCCGGAGAGTTTGCCTTCGAGACCGAACTCGATAATGGAGGCGAGCAACTCGTGCTCCAGGCGGCGGACGGATCCGAGATCCGCAACTTCGCCTATGACAGTCAGGCTCCCTGGCCGGAGACGGCGGACGGGGATGGCTTTGCCTTGCTCCTGATCGATCCTGATTCCAATCCCGACCACGGACTGGCTGCCAGTTGGCGGGCGAGTTCCTCACTCGAAGGAAATCCGGGCGCCGGTGATGGGATTAGTTTTTCCTCGTGGCAGGCACAGAACTTCACTCCCGCCGAAGCGGCCAATCCCGCCCTTGGCGGAATGCTGGGAAATCCCGAGGGCGACCTGACCCTCAACCTGGAGGAGTTTCTTTATGGGGGCGATCCGAAAGAAGACGACTCGGCTGAGATTCTTCCCTTTGTCACGGCGGAGCAGATCGCAGATGAAACTTATGCCGTGGTAAACGTGCGAGTGGATACTGCCTCCGTGGGGGTAGATTGGGAGATCACCTCCTCCATCGATGGGACGGTGTGGTCATCAATGAGCCTCGTCGAATTACAGGCGGTGGATCTCGGAAATGGAATTCTGCTGAAGCGATTCAGGATGTCTGTCCCGTTGCCGGACCCGACCGCCTCGACACGTTTGTTCCGCATCGAACTGGACGGCTGATTTGTTGCCTTGTCTCAAATTGAGTTTTGACGATCAATCCCGCCCGGTAGTCAGAGAGTCGCGCAAGAGAAACCCGACGGGCACACCCAAGCCACAACTTCTCAAACTTCGGGTCATGGGGTGACCATCTGGAAGCATCGGCCACCGCACAAGTCCCAAGAAAGAGAGGTTTCCGGTGGGTCCGCGCAGCGGAGAACTCTACCCCGGCAGAGCGGTATCCTTGCACCCCCACCCTCCCGGTTCCCGGACCTCCAGGAAACCCGGCCTGGAAAAGGGTCATCCCGACAAATTCGCAGCCCATGGTTATCAACTGGTGAGCAGGGAAGGATTCTTGCGGATGGAATCAAACCAGGACAAGGGAAGACCAAGTGAAGGCAGGCTTTTCACTCGCCCACATCAATCCAACGGTCCATGACCGCTTTTTCCGCATCCTTCTTGGGTGGAGATTCCCTCCACGAGGCAAATGATGCGTGGCGCTTGCTTTTCTCCTTGTTGATCTCGTTCTTGATCAGCTTTTGGTTCAGTTCCTTAAGCAGGGCCTTCTTGCGGACTTCCAGGTCCGGGGGATTTTCTTCCTCTAACTTGGACAGCTTCTTACGAAAGCCTTCCCTGGTCTTTCGGGAGAACTCATCCATCTTGTCGATCAGGGCCTGGCGAACCTGCTCGATGGTGCCACCGGCGACTTCATGGACGTAGTTGCGGCGGATGGAGTCCATGGAGCCGGCCTTCGCGGGCATCTCGGAGGCAAGGTTCCTTTGTTCGCGGTAATCGGTCTTAATGTTGAAAAGCTTCAATTCGCCCGAGTGCAGGTGGCGCATGAGCTTATAGTCGCCGATGATGATCGAGCTGATCGGAGGATGGTAATGGCAGGGATAGTGATGGATGATGCCGGGGGCGGCACGCTTCACCCGGCCCTCGTTCCCCTTCTCGAACACCTCGCGCAGGCTGCCGCCGTCGACCTTCTCGGGAAGCGGCACCTTGCTCCCACTCAAGTCGTGGAAAGTAGGAAGAATATCCCACTGCACGATGGGCACGTCGCACTGGGAACCGGCCTCGATACCGGGCCCGGCAATGACGGTTGGCACGCGGATGCCGCCCTCGAAGATTGAGCGCTTGCCTTCCTGCAGGGGGCCGTTGAATCGGCGGTTTTCTCCGTTCACCTCACGCTTTTGGGAAGCCCCGCCACCGTTATCCGAAGTGAAGATGACATAGGTGTCCTCAAGTTCACCTTTTTCCTTGAGGGCGTCGAGGACGGCCCCGACGGTCTGGTCCATCTCCTCGATCATTGCGGCATGAGTGATGGCCCGTTTAGCACTGGATTTTGATGAATCGATCTTGTCGGTATCTCTTCCCTCGGCGATCCATCGCTTCTTGGTTCGCTCGAAGGCTTCCTTGGTAGCCATGTGCGGTATGTGCGGGGCGTAGTGGGAGACCATCAGGTAGAAAGGTTGCTTGCCTGCATATTCCTTGAGGAAGGCCACCGCATCCTTCCTCAGTGAGTGGAGGCGCTTGGGATTGTCTGGAGGAAAGGGCGTCTTTTTCTTCGGATCCCAATAGGAGCCATGTCCATTTCCGTTGCCCCCGGGTTCTCCAGGCAATTCATCGGTGATGTCGTAGCCGGCGTCCTCGAAACGTCCCAGGGCGCTGGCACCCTTTCCGAACATGGCGGTGACGTAGTTCCTTCCGGATTCCTTGAGCATCTCGCCCATCGTTGTTTCGTCATCGTAGCCCTCCGGGCGCTGTTTCGAAGAAAGCACGTCGAACACGTTACGATACTGTATACGGGCCGTGGTCTTGCCGAACTGCAGGCTCAAACGGGATGCCGTACAGGTCGGTGACGGGGCATAGGCGGCGCTGAACCTTGCCCCCATCTCGGCCAGTCGATCCAGTCCCGGCGTACGGATGAAATCATGTTTCGTGCTGGGATCGGCATCCATCATCTGAACCGAGGTGTCGGCGTAGCCGAGGTCGTCGGTATAAATGAGGATGAAGTTAGGCGCTTTCCCGGCCGCCAGTTGCGTGGCCAGGACAAGGAACAGGAGCATTACGAGATTTTTCATAATCAGCCCAGAGGCAGGAATTCCAGAGTCGTGAACTTGCGATCGACTCCAATCCTGAAGGTGATCTTGCCATCGGTCACGATCAATTCCTTGCTCCCCTGGATCGATACTTTCCCGTCCGCCCCAGTGCTACCGTTGATATCCCTGGTGACGGCTCGGACCTCGTATTTCGATCCGTCCTTGAAATTTTTTCCATGAAAACCGGTTATCTAGAATATGCACCCCCACCCTCCCCGGTCCCGGATCTCCAGGAGATTCAATCTGAAGAAGCGACGTCTTTGAAGTTGGAGGAGAGGGGTTGATCCGCTTGTCTCCTGATGTCCCACGCCTGACGCATGCAGGGGGGTGAGCTGATCTTCCTGGCAGGGAGTTCGCCCACTTGATCCACATTTCATCGTTTGAAATTGCATTTTCCCCAGCGCATAGGAGAGTTTCAAATCACGTGCGCTGCATGAGAATCCCCTCCTCGCTCCTCATCGCCACTTCTGCGTTCTCGTTCGTCGGGGCGGTCGCAGAAAATGTCATTGAGAACGGTGATTTCGAGGCCGTTGGTGGATGGTCAGATGGGTTTAATACCTTCAGCCTTGCGGACGACCTGTGGTACACCGGACCTGCTCCCATGGGCACCGGTCCGACCTACGGTTGGGGTCCATCGCCCGGTTCGCCCCTGACCCAGGATATTGATCTCACCACCCGCTTCACAACCGCCGCCTTGGACTCCGGGCAGCTGGGGTTTGAATTCAGCGCCTGGCTGGCTGGCTATTACGTCGCCAGTGGCACGGATTACTCCCTCCTGACCCTGCAGTGGAAAGATGGGGAAAACGGTTCGCTCGGGACGGTGAGCTTCGACCCCGCCGACGACTCGGCGGGAGGTAATCCGGCGTGGTGGACCGGGTCTGCCAGCGAAGCGGGAACAGCTGATCCCGCGGTGAGTCACAGCCTCGCCAACTGGTCCCGCTTTTCCCACTCGGCCCATGTCCCGGCGGGCAGCCGCAGCGTGCTCCTGACCTGGCGTGGTGCCTCCTCCGGAAGTTCCAACGGCAACGATTCCTACCTCGACGGTGCCGCCCTCGACATCGGCACCAGCGGCGGTCCCTCCGCTCTCAGCGGAGTTCTCGATCCCCTCGCTCGATCAGTCGCCCTTTCCTGGACCGCAGCGGATCCGGACCTGGGCGCGACTGGCCTGACCGTCCTGCGGGACGGGACCCCGATCGCCACTCTTCCACTCACCGCCAGTTCCTACCTCGACCATCCTCCCCTGCCTCTGGAAACACCGGCCACGATCAACTACACGGTAAGGGCTTACGGCGGAACAGAAGGCGAAAGCGCCACCACTACGGCCACTTCAGTCTTCTGGAATCCGAGCGGTCTCCACGTCGATCTGGTAGCCTACTACCGCTTCGAGGGGAACAGCAGGGATCTCTCCAGCTCCCCGAACACGCACGACGGGAGGGAGATCGGCGAACCCAGGTTTCTCGGCGGCGGGATCTATGGACACGCCGTCACCTTCCGGGACCAGGCTTCGCCCACCCAGCTCATCCAGTTCGGCCGCCATCCCGATTTCGATTTCGGCTCCGACACGAATTTCACGGTGTCGTTCTGGTTCAGGCGCCTGGGCGAGATGGAGGACAACGAAGCACTCGGTGGCGGCGGAACCGATGCCGCTCTGCTCACCAACAAGAACTGGAGCCGCACAAACAATACGGGATGGGGGATTTTCAGCACCAGCGACGGCGGGGTGAAATGGAACATTTCCGACGGAATCGCCCACAAGGACTCCACCATCCGCAACGGCTTCGGCACCGGCGGGGTGGCGGATGGCCGCTGGCACCACCTTGTCATCACTCACAACCGCAGCGGATCCGCCAAATTCTACATCGATGGATCCTACACGGGCGCCTCCTCAATCTCGGGACTGGGATCGATCAATTCCGGACTGCCGCTCACCCTGGGGGCAGACGGACGCAATCGGCACCCGTGGGGCGGCGACCTGGACGAGCTGGCCCTCTGGCGCCGCGAACTCGATTCGGAAGAAGTCGCAGTGGTCTTTGAGAATTCCAAGCTCGGACTTTCGCTCACCGGAACCTCGATCGTGGACTCGGACAGGGACGGCCTCGACGACCATTGGGAGATGGCATTCTTCGACAACCTGAGCCAGGGAGCCGACGATGACTTCGAGTCGGACGGCCGCAGCAACCTGCTCGAGTACTCCACGGGAGGAAACCCCACCACGACGGGTGACCTGGCCGAAACCCGCTTCACAACCGAGAACATCGGCGGCGAGGACTACGCCGTCCTTCACTACACCCGCCCGCTCCTGAATGGCGCCATCGAATACGTCCCCCAGGCCGCCACCGACCTGACATCGTGGACCGGTGGCGAGGGAAAATTCCTCCCCCATGGCGAGCCAACCGCCTTGCCCAACGGCATGCGCGAACATCACCTCCGCTACCACCTTCCCATTTCGCGGGTGGGAGACCACAAGTTCTTCCGCATCCGGATGAGCGCCCGTTACCAGGCTGCCCATTCCCTGGAGATCGAGCCCACCGTGGAGTTCCGCAGCGGGCAGGCCATCATCCGCTGGATTACCGACGCCCCAGCCGTGACCGTGCTCGACTACGGAACGGACGGCCAGACCCACTCGCGTTACGAGCACTACGAACTCACCACCACGCACGAGGTGGTCATCGACGGGGTGGAACCCGGAGACATCCTCGCCTACGCGGCAATCCACATCGCTGACGGAGCGGAGTCGCGTTCCAACACGTTCACCACGACGAGGGCGTGGGACTACAGCCCCCCCGCCATTCCAGCCCACAGCCTCGGAGCAACCCCGGCCCCATGGCCCGGTCACGCCAGCTCCATCCTTGCCCTCCCCGCCACACCGAGCCGCGGCTATTGTCTCGACTATGACTGCGGGAGCGGGGAACTGGCCTACGAATTGGCGGCCCAGAGCGAACTGGTGATCGCGGCAGTCGCAAAAACACAGGCCGACGCCGATGCCGCCCGGGCCTTCCTGCAGGCGCGCGGGGTCTATGGATCCCGGGTCACGGTCTTTCTCGAAGAAGACTCCATCCCGTTTAATCCCAACACCTTCAACCTGATTATCTCCGCCGACAATATCGGCGGCGGAGCATCCCTGACAACCCTCCGGCCTGTCCTCGAAAGGTACCTGGTTCCCGCCCGCGGCATTCTGGCTGGCAGGGTCGGGAGCCCCGGCCAGGATGCCGAATACACCACTCACAGCAAACCGGAGCCACCCGGTTACGGATCGTGGACGCACCAGTATGGAGACCCCGAAGGGTCCGCCGCGTCTGGCGACACCCTTTCGGGAGCAACCAGAATCAGCGATTTTGGCCTGCAATGGATCGGTCGGCCGGGGCCGGAAATCGTGATCGACCGCGCCGTGCGCACCCAGGCTCCCCTCGCCACCAAGGGCCGCTTCTACTGCCAGGGAATGGGACGCATTCTCTGTCTCGACTCCCACAATGGATCGGTTCTCTGGACCCGCGACGTGAGCGATCTCAATCGCCTCAACCTGATCCGCGACTCGGGCAACATGTGCGCCGACGACGACGGGCTCTGGCTGGCGGTGCGCACCGAGTGCTGGAAACTGGCCGGCGACCACGGTGAGCGCACCGTTTACAAGGTCGAACCGGGACCCAGTCCCGACTTTGATTACCACTGGGGATACGTCGGCCGGAGCGGTGACCAACTCCTCGGCTCCGCCACCAAATACGATGCGGCCTACAAGAGTTTCTGGGGACAGGAATACTGGTTCGATGCCCAGAGCGGCACCCAGACCCACATGGTGGTGGCCGACAATCTCTTCTCCCTGGACAAGGACACCGGCATCCTGCAATGGCTCTACCAGGAGGGCCTGATCCTGAATTCCACGATCACGGTCGCAGAAGGGAAGGTCTTCTTCCTGGAGTGCCGGGACGCCACCGTGGCCGCCGGTGACACCCGCCGACTCCCGGTGAACTCCTGGAAATCGGACGTCCACCTCGTCTGCCTTGATCAAGCCACCGGCCAGGTCCTCTGGGATAAAACGCCCTCCTTCACCGGCGGCGAGCCCACCGTCTGGCTGCAGTATGGCAATCGGCGCCTGATCCTGACCGGCAGCAACCAGAGCAACGACACCGTCAACATTTACACCTTCGATCCCGCCAACGGGGACCCCATCTGGGACAAGTCACACGGATGGCGCTCGAGCCACCACGGCGGGAACCACCAGCACCCGGTCATCATGGGTGACCAGTTCTACCTCGAACCGCACCGCTACAGCCTCACGACCGGACGGATCACTGGAAGCAATATCATGCCAACCCGTAACGGTTGCTCAACCTTTGTGGGGGCGAGAAGCTCACTCTTCTACCGCGGCGTCGAAAGCAGCGGCCAATACGCCGGCAGCATCGCGATGTGGGACCCGCGATCCAGAACTACAACTGCTGTCAGCCGGGTGCGCCCCGCCTGCTGGATTTCGTGGACTCCCTCGCAGGGTATGATCCTCGTGCAGGAGAAAGGAGCCGGATGTTCCTGCGGCTCCTGGATGGAAACTTCCTTCGGTCTCGCCCCCCTCGCCCCGTGACCTCCATGACGATTGTTCGACCAGCAATGATCCTCGCCATCGCGGCCTCTCTCGGAACCGCGCAGGCGGAGGATTGGCCGACCTGGCGCCACGACAATCATCGCTCGGGAACAAGCTCCGAGCAACTTGACGCCGCGAGCCTCACTCTCTCGTGGGTCTTCCGCGAATCCACTCCGCCCCAACCAGCCTGGCACGGAACCATGCAGCGTGACACCTGGGGAAACGTTGCCAAACCGAAGGAGGCGCGTGCTTACGACAAGGCCTTCAACCTGGTCGCAGCGCAAGGCAAGGTCTTCGTCGCCTCTTCCTCCGGAAACGCCTGCGTGGCGCTCGATGCCGTGGAGGGCAGGGAAACATGGCGTCATAACGTTCAGGGCGCGGTGCGCATCGCCCCGGCCTACGATCAGGGCCGGGTCTACTTCGGCTCCGACGACGGCCAGGCCTACTGCGTGACTTCCGACACCGGAACCAGGGTTTGGAGCTTCCGGGGTTCCAGTGACAAGACCCTCATCCCCGCCGACCACAAGTTCATCTCGCGCTATCCCTGCCGGACCGGAGTCCTCGTGCAGGGCGACAACGCCTATTGCGGATTCGGTCTGCTCCCCTGGCAGGACAATCACCTCGCCTCCCTCAATGCCCTCACCGGCACGACCAACTACAACAAGACCGTCGCGGCCGCCCAGTGGTATTCCATGGAGGGTCCAATGCTCGCCTCCAGCGACCGCCTCTTTGTTCTGCAGGGCCGGGTTTCGCCGATCTCTTTCCAACTTTCCGACGGCACCTTCCTCGGGCGCCTCCCCGGAGGGGGCGGAACCTTTGCGGTCCTGACCCCTGACAGCAAACTCATCCACGGACCCGGCCACGGCAACAACACCTGGGCCAAAAGCCGAACCTTCCACCTTCAGGAGAGCAACGCAGTTTCGCGGGCCAACATTGCGCGCCACTCACGCGCTCACCGTGTCCTGGTGAACGGCTCGACCCGCTATTACGTGATTCGCGAGGCAATCCAGGCCACGGGTGGCAGTTCCTGGGTGCAGACAATGCGGGAACCGGAAACCCTTATCCTGGGCGGCACTATTCTCTACGTCGGGGGAAGAAACGAAATCCGCTGTTTCCACGCCTCCAACGGGTCTCTCCTGCGAACCCTGCCGGTCGAGGGCGTTGTGCACTGCCTCGCCCTGGCCGACGGCCGTCTCTTCGCCTCCACCCACAGCGGAAAGATCTACGCCTTCGAGTAGGCTTTGACAGAGTACGCGAAACTTCCATGCTCCCTGCGTCGTGGCGAAGCGTCGAAAAAAACCGACCCGTGGGCCGAAGCAGGCCGCTCAGCCGGTTTCGCTGGACTCTCCCGAGCTCCAACGCGCGCGCGAGCGCTGGAGCCGCAACCAGTTTGAGCCAGCCCTCAAACTCTTCCGGCAGGCGGTCCGGCGGCAGCCCGACAACACCCTCGCGCTAACCGATGCTGCGCGCGCCTTCGGGGCTCGCTTCGAAATTCCCACCGCCGAGAAACTCCTCGCCCGCCTCATGAAACTGGCGGGCAGCAATCAGGACCTTCTCTTTCAGACCGGGCAAACCTACCGCATGATCCGGAGACCGGAGGAGGCCATCGCCTGTTTCGAGTCCGCCCTGCAGTCCGGACACCCACTGCCCGAGGCGCACCTCGAACTGTCCATTCTCTTCGAGCGCCGCCATCGTCTCGAGGACTCGCTGGAACACTCCGAGGCTTTTCTCAAGTCACGTCCCAACTCGCCTGAGGGCAGATTGGTCCAGGCCCGGGTCCTGCGACGATCCGGCGACACCGCAGGAGCAACCACGGTCCTGGAATCGATCGTGCACTCCACCACGCCGCACCCCTTTATCCGCTCCGAGGCAGCCTCGCTGGTGGCGGCCATTCTCGACCAGGAGGGTCACTACGACGAGGCCTTCAAGATGATGGTGGAGTCCAAGTCGATTCTCTCTCCGCTCGCGGAACCGCACCTGAAGAAAGCCGGGCAGGAACTCCAGTTCACCACCGCGCTGCGTGACGAGTTCACCTCCGAGGTTCTCTCAAGGTGGACCGCCCGGGAAGACGAGTCGAGGATCGCCCTTCTGACAGGGCCTCCCCGCAGCGGCACCACTCTCCTCGAGCGAGTCCTCGATGCTCATCCGGAGATTCTCTGCTCTGATGAACGGGAAGCCTTCCCCAGTTACATCCTGCCCACCGTGCTCTCCAAGTCTGCAAATCGTCCGCCCGTCTTCGGCGTGGAGACTCTCGACAAGATCACGGACCGCGCGCTCGAGGCGCAACGCGACCGCTACCGCAACTACCTCTGCTGGGCCCTCGGCGAGGATCAGGACGAACGCTGGCTCATCGACAAGAATCCATCCACCGTCCCCCTCCTCCCCGGCTTCCTGCGCACCGTCCCCTCGGGAAAAATCCTCTACGCGTCCCGTGACCCGCGCGACGTGGTCCTCTCCTGCTTTTTCCGTTATCTCCCCCTCAACTCGGTGAGCGCCCGCTTCCTCGAAATCCGCACCGCCGCCGAGCGAACGCGCTTCGAGATCGAAACCTGGCATCGCTACCGCGAAGTCCTCACCGATCAATGGGCGGAGGTCGCCTATGAAGACCTCGTTTCCGATTTCGCCGGCGCCCTTACTCCCATCCTGAATCTCCTGGGCCTCCCATGGCATGAGGATCTCACCCACTACCGGGACCAGAACGTGCACAAGGCGGTCAATTCTCCGACCTACGCCGAGGTCACCCAGCCCATTTACGGCGCAGCGGTGGGCCGGTGGAAGAACTACGAATCGCACCTGGCCCCCGCCCTCGAGGTCCTGGAGGGCCTGGAGACCTGAAAACAGAGCCTGTTTCCGCCCTCCCATCGCCATTGGCGGGATTTTTCCAGAAAATATTGCATTTTCTGTTTACAGGCGGGTCAGGCCCTCTAAAAGTTCCAACGGATGGGTCTGCTCGGCCTTTCCCGCAATGCCCAAACCCACAGCCGAATCGTGAAAGCTTCCACCCGCCTTTCTGCCACCCTTGGGATCCTCACCGGGTCTCTCATGTTCGCCGGTTCCCTTCCGGCTGCCAACACGATCGTCAATGGCAGCTTCGAGGACTCCAACGGAGCTAACGGCACCAATGCCGGCTTCGGCTGGGTCAGCGCCAACGGCTTTCCCGACGTCTTTGATGTCTACAGCCATACCACGGCGGTCTGGTATGCTCCGGGATCCGCTCCGGCCGGTGCAGGGGAGTGGTATTTTCACACCGTCGGCCTGGGAGCCCTTCCGGGTGGTACCATTGTAGAGCAATCGGTCACCCTCAGTGACTTTTCGAGTAGCGGGAACATCGATGCCGGGAACGTCACTTTTGATTTTTCGGCCCAGATTGCCGGCTACCAAGTTGGCGGCGACACGGCCATCCTGGAACTCGTTTTCCTGGACGCCGCCTCCAGCCAGGTCGGGAGCACCGTGACCCTGGATGGAACAACCGGGGGAGCCGACGGCATCACCAACACCTTCGACCTCTTCTCTTCCGCCGGCACCGTCCCGGCCAATGCCCAAACCGCGAGAGTGCAAATTCTCCAGGCCACCGCAGGGTCCTCCAACGGCAACGATAACTACGTCGATCTCGTGGCCCTCGACATAACGACCATTCCCGAGCCCTCCATCTTCGTGCTCGGGAGCCTCGGTCTCCTCGGCTTCTTCCGCCGCCGTCGCTAGGAGCGGATTCGTTTGTGTGCCTGCCCCGGGAGAGTATGCCTCTCCCCGTGATTCCATTTGCTCCCGAGTCCGGGGTAGTCCGCCTAACCTCCAATCGCGGCGTGGAATCCAGCAGGGGAAAAGCTAGTTTATCTGTCATCTTGACAGCATGGATGGGACTGACGAACCTTGAACGAGCCTCTCATTCGCATCGGAGGCCTGGCTTCAGGCCAAGCGCGCACCCGACCGTATTCTCATGAAACAAACAACTCCACTGCCCTGGGGACGATCCTTCACGGCCCAAACTGCTCTCGCCATCGTGGCCGGCAGCCTCTCCTTCGCGGGATCACTTCCCGCAACCGAGATCCTCGAGAACGGAAGTTTCGAAAACAACAACGGTTTCGATGGGATCAATAGCGGCTTCAGCTGGACAAGCCCGAACTATCCCAACGAAGTCTTTGATGTCTATAATTACACAACGCAGATCTGGTTCACTGGACCCGCCCCCATGGGCGCTGGAGATTGGTACTTCCACACCGTCGGCCTTGGAGCCATTCCGGATGGTGCGATTGTGGAACAGACGCTGGACCTCATTTCCGCCGCCACCGGACTGACTTCCCGAAACATTGACGCGGGCGGTTCGCAATTCACCTTCAGCGCTCAGATCGCCGGATACCCACCACAAACGGATACCGGCCTCCTTGAGCTGGAATTCTTCGATGCCTCCGATCTCTCTCTTGGAGTGGCCGCCACCCTGGACGGAATCTCCGGAGGCGACGACGGCCTGATCGATACCTGGGATCTGTTTACCGAGAGCGCCTTCATCCCTTCCGGGGCCCGAAAGGCCACCGTTCGTATCCTGCAAACATCCGCGGGCTCGAACGGAAACGACAACTACGTCGATCTCGTCAGCCTCGACGTCACTGCCGGGCCAGGCAAGCTCCAGCTGGAGGTGAACCACCTGGCGGACAGCAACGAACTGGAATTCAAGTGGAACAGCGAACCCGGAAAACTCTACAACTTGCGCAGCGAGCTGGATCCCTCCGCCACCAAGCCCATCGACTGGCCGATCTTCGGGGAAAACGCCAATATCGTGGCCACCCCGCCAGAGAATATTCTGACCATTCCCATGCCCGCTGACCTGACGCGGCTGTTTGTGGTGGGAGATTTTCCGGCCCCACCCGTGACCCTCTTCACAGACGACCTTGAATCGGGAGCCCAGGGCTGGACCACCGTAGTAAACGATGCCTCCGGGAACACCCAATGGGAACTCGGATCACCCTCCGGCTCCACCGGACCCCTCACCGGCGCCGGTGACTCCGCCACTGCGTGGTCCACCAATCTCGGCAACTACGGTCCGGACTCCGACATTGCCCTGCGCTCCCCCGCCTTCGACCTGAGCGGGATAGCCAGCGCGGAACTGACCTTCAAAGCCTTCCGCGATACCGACGGATTTGGCGACTCCGCAGTGGTGCGCTTCCTGCGTGCTGTCGACCTCCTGCAACTGGGCGCGGAAACGGCTCTCGACATGGCGGTATTCGATATCGACTACGTCACCCTTGAGGTTCCCGTCCCGACGGAGGCCATCGGAGAGAATGTGATCATCGAGTGGAATTTCGTAAGCGACGGCAGCGTTGATAACTTTAGCGGACTGACCATTGACGATATCGAGGTGATCGAGTAGCCGGGAGGACTGGTCCCTGCGAAGAAGGAGCACCCTTCCGCTCCATGGCACCGAGCCCCGGGCGGGAGCGATGCCGGACTGGACGGATCACACCCCTGGCCGGTGATCAACACAGCCTTCCCCTGGCTCAACAGGGCGCAATGCCGGAGCTCTTCCCGGGAGGCGTAATCTTGATCGCCTGCGGCTGCGTTTCTGCCGATCGGGGTTGAGGCTCCTTGAGGTAGCGAGAGTGGACCGGAGGTCTGCTTTCGGATCCGGAAACTCATTCCACCTCCGGTCCTGATGGAAGATTTCGAGAGCGGACAGGGTGGGTGGGCCACCGGCTCGGGTGACGCGAACAACCTCAGTGCTTGGGAACTGGAAGTGCCCTCCAACGCAGGACCGTCTGCCGCAAGGAGCCCGTCATTCCGTCGCCGGGGGGCGGTCTCAAGCCGGTGCCGAACTATCAACAGGTGCATCCTCCGCACTGCCAGCCGACACGGTCCCGGGGATGCGGCCGCGCAACCTGCCGCCGCCGCAGACGATGAGAAGAACCGCGATACCCAGGAGCGGGAAATGACCAACGAGTTCTGCAGGCCCCAAGGCGATCAAGGTGGAGAAGAAGAAGATCGAGAGGACCGCTACGGTCCACCGGGTGGCGATTCCAAAGAGGATGAGAATTCCGATTACGAGCTCTGCGATCCCGGCGGAAAAGGCGTAGTGGAGGTGCGAGAATTCGCTGAACCCGATGTAGGGCATGAAATTGAGATCGTGCTCGTTCAGGAATCCCACCGCCATGGAAGGATTCAGCAACTTGTTGTGAATGGCGAGGGCGACGAGGGTCAGTCCGACCCCCACGCGAAGGATGGGGAGAGCGAGATGAGAGAAGGGGCTGACATTGAACTTGAACCTGTCCATCGTCGCCTTGTCAACAGAACTCAGTCCCGACCCAACGAGTATGAGAGAGAGACCAAGGGCCGTAAACTCGAACATGTAATCGACCATCAGGTCGATGGGATTGAAGAGGAAAGCCAGGGCGGCCGCCACGTAGATGAGCACCCCGGAGATGGAGAAGGAAACCTGGGTGATGAGCAGGATCCCCACCAGGAGCTGGGCGATAAGACCAAACCATAGAACCCCGCCGTCGGGAAGACTCAGGTTGGGTGCGAGGTAGTCCTTCCCGGCGCTGTTCATGATGAGGGCGAGTCCGGTGAGAAAGGCCACGAGACGCCAGAGCCACGGTTCCCAATCAGGTTTGGCTTCCTCCAGTTTCTTCCAGATTCTCCCCCGAACAGCAGCCCGGTGGATCCATAGCGAGACGAGGAAGAAGAGAACGCCACCCGCCAGCACCAGATAGCTGGTGAGGTCCCATGGCCAGTTCTGCTCGGGGTGGGCGCCGTCCACGAACCAACGCATGTGGGCGTGGGCGCTCGCCGGAAGGACGAAGAGAATCAGCAAGGCTAGAAGGGAAATTCGGGAATGGTGTCGTTTCATGGCTTCAAGGAGCTTTATCTGGGGATCTTCCATACAGGTCCGTTCCTAGTCCGTTACCGGCCTAGTTTGATCATATTACGCAACTGGGGGTGCGGCCGTTATTGACCTGTATCAAGGGCCTCCCAGATCGGAGAACGCCGTCTGTCAACCCGGGAAGGGGCGTCCTCTCTCTACGCGATGCAGTCGATAAGAGGATACTTCTCTCCCAGGGCCGATTCGCTCGGAGCCTCTATCCATTTCTCCATGACGGTGGCGTAGACACTCCGGAAGTCGACGGTGTGCTTGAGGCTTCCCCCGCCGCCACCCTGGAGGTCGGTGAGACTGGGGTGCTTGCCGTGAATGCCCGGCTTCACGGCGGGCCCGAACATGAAGAGGGCCGAGGCTGCCCCATGGTCGGTCCCCCGGCTCCCGTTCTCCTTGACCCGTCGCCCGAACTCGCTGGTGGTCATGGTGAGCACCCGCTGATCGTGACCCTGTGCCTTGAGGTCCTTGTAGAAGGCCGTCACGGCTTCATCGAGTTGCAGCATGAGGCGGTCATGGCCAAGCCGCTGGTTGGAGTGAGTATCGAATCCACCCAATTCGGTGAAGTAAATGCGCGTGCTCAATCCCCGCACCACGAGGGCGGCGATGGTCTGCAGGTTTCTGCCCAGGCTTGTACTGGGATACCCGGCCTTGGGCTTGTAGCCGGAGGCCATCCTGCGAATTTCGTCACTGCTGGCGTTGGCATTGCCAGCCGTCTGCGTGATGAAGTCCTTGTTGGAGCCGTGACCGCCCTGGCCCGGTTGATTCAGTTTCCGGAAGAGCTCCTTGCGTTTCGCGTCACCCCGGTCGCCGGTGTAGCGATAGGCGTTGGGGGAACTGAAGCTGAGACCGGGATGCTCTTTCCCCACCAGAACGCGCGGAGTCTTGCCCTGACCAACCGCGATGGAGAGCTTCGGATCGAGGTTACCCTTGAAGGCGGCATCACAGGCGCGACCCACCCATCCGAACAGGGCCTTACCGGGATTCCGATCGGCAGTGTGCCAGATATCGGTGGCCGTAAAGTGGCTGTAGTTGGTGTTGGGATAGCCCGTTCCGGGAATCGCGGCGAAGGCACCCTCATCATAGAGTTCCCTGATCCCCTTGAGAGAGGGATGAAGTCCGACGTAGTCGTCAAGCTTGAGGACTTCCTCCTCCTTGATGCGGATTGCGGAGCGGGCCTTGTGATACTCCGCATCGCCGTAGGGCACCAGAGCACTGAGAGCGTCGTGACCGCCGGCCAGTTGAAGCATGACGGTGACACGCTGATCGGGTTGTGCTTCCGGTCCCGCCAGAGCGGTCCGGATGAGATGGTGCGGCAGGACGGCACCCACCCCGACCAGGCCGAGGCCGCGGGTCAGGAAATCCCGGCGTGTGTTGATATAGAACTTGGACATGGTTTTCTCCTTTCTTCGTGAGGGGAATCTTTGCTTTCTTTTTTCGTATTGGTTTCTGGACCTGATCCCAGCTCGCTAACCGAGCTGTGACTCCGGAGTGCTCATGAGGAGCACCAGGATGACCCGGAGCCGGGCGTTGACCTGGTCCCGCTTGGTTTTCCATTCCGCGACCGGTGGAAGATCGTCGATGTAATCAGTCAAAACCTTCCTCTTTTCCGCATCGGGACCGACGACGAGACAGGCCTTGGCGACCTCATCAATGATCTGCTGCGGGGTTTGAGCGTTTCTCCCCTCCAGCAGGGCCACCAGGTCGACGTTCGGTTGCTCGAGCAATTTCGCCATCTGGTTGTAGCGAATGAGAATGCGCTCGGCGTTGATCCAGGTGCGATTCTCGTTCCAGCCCGCTACGTTGGGTGGTTCGAACAGATACTGTCCCATCTGGTTGATGGCAGAGTCGACGTTCCCGTAGTTGACGTTCCTGATGCCGAGATCCCGGATGGCGCCGACCGTCAATTCGACCGGCCCCTTGATGTGCGTGCCCATTGCCTTCTCGCTGTAAAACGCCTCGGAAAGGAAGAGATTCTTCAGCATCGGCCGCAGGTCGTAGCTGCAGTAGCGCATCACGTGCGCCAGCTTCTCGACGATCTCGGTTTCGGGCTCTCCGTAGGCGAGAAAGGCGAAGATCTTCTCCGTGACGTAGCGAGACGTGGAGGGTTGCCGGAGGATGATATCGACGAGGTCGTCGCCGCTCCAGTTGCCTGTCGATCCAAGGATCTTCTTGGGTTCATCGTCATGACGCGTGGCGAGGTAGCGGAATTGCCCGGTCCAGGAGTCGTAGGTGTAGCCGGTGAGCGCGCGGGAGGCTTCGCGCAGGTCGTCCTCGGAGTAGCCCCGGCCTTCGCCAAGGGAGAAGAGCTCCAGGATTTCCCGGCCCAGGTTTTCGTTGCCGCTCCCCTTGAAGTTCACGTTGTTGTCGAGAAACGAAATCATGGCCGGATCGTGAACGATTCCGCGGAGCAGGCCGGCGAAACTGTCCACCGCGTAGGTGCGGAAGAGCTGGTTCTGCTGGTAGAGCATGTAGGTACGGTAGCGCTTCTTGTATTGCACCGCGAAGTGATCGTGCCAGAAGAGGGTCATCTTCTCCTGGAGCGGTCGCGGTGATTCCGCCATCCGTTTCAGCCACCACCGGCGCATCTCGGCCTGTTGACGGCGCTCGGGATTGCGATGCCTGACGGTCATGGCCTGGCGTTCCACGGAATCCAGCCGGGCAATCCAGGGCTCCGGACGCCTCAATCGGGAAGGATCGAATTCAATATTGGCGACCGGCTGATCGTAGATCTCGACGAAGTGCTCGACAGCCTTGTGCAGGCCCATTTCATAAAGTTTCTGCACCTCCGTCGGAGTTCCGCCGAAGCCAGCGCGCACCATGAGGTGGCGGGCCTTGGCGTAGTCCCACTTGCTGCCCGCCATCGGCTTCAATCCGCCCAGGGCGATGGCGCGAGCTACCGCTTCCTTGTCCCGGGCCGGCGCAATGGCCTTGGCTTTCTCGGGCACCACCTTGCGGGCCGACTCAGTCTCCGCAACGGCTTTCTCGAAGGCCGCCTTGGCGGAAGCCGCCTTGTTTGCGGCAGCTTCAGCAGCCGCGACCTTGGCATCGCAGGCTTCCTTGGCCACGCCTTTCTTGTCCTCGGGAGCGGCCGCGAGGGCCTTCTCTGCGGTGGCCTTCTCCGCGGCAGCCTTGGTGGAGACCACCTTGGCTGTTTCCCACGCGCTCTTGGCCGGCGCGACGAGTGCGGCCTTCTCGGCCACGACCTTCTCGGCGGCGGCCTTCGCCTTCACCGCGTTGTCGGCCGCGGTCAGGGCCACGTAGAGTTCCGATCCGCGATGGGTCTCGACGGCAATCCGGTCCACATCGGTTTTCGCCCGGAGATCCTTGTCAGCAGCGCTCTTCGCCACCGTTGCCTTCTCCGCGGCAGTCTTGGCGGTCTTGACGTTCTGGATGGCCGTCTTCAGGGCCGCCTCCTTTTCGGCGAGTGCCTTTTCGGCGGCAGCCACCTTGTCCTTAGCAGCCTTCACATCCTTGTCAGCAGCAGCCTTCTCAGCCTCCGTCTTGCCGGCGGCGGCCTTCTGGACGGCGGCCAGGCTGGCGACGCACTTGGTGCGGTGCTTTCCGGCCTCGGCCTTCGCAGCCTCGGCTTTCTTGACCACGGTGGCAGCCGTGGACGATTCTTGAGCGGCGGCCTTCGCAGACGCGGCCCGGTCGAGGGCCACCTTTTCCGCAAGGGCTTTGTCTGCGGCGGCTTTCTCCGCAAGGACCGGATAGGAAGCTCGCCTGATTTTCGTAAGCTTCTGAGTGGCGGCTTGCGCGGCGGCGTCCTTCTCCTTCTGAACGTTCCGGGCAGTCGCCACCTTGACTTCGGCATCCTTGACCGCCTTCTCGGCAGCCATCTTCTCGGCGGCGAGCTTATCCGCGGCAGCTTTGTCAGCATCGGTCTTGCTGGCAGCGGCTTTCCCGGCGGCGCCTTTTGCGGCTGCAACCTTGGAAGTCAGAGCCTTCCTGGAGGCGGTGAGTTCGAGCGAGGCACTGTATGCAGCCCTGGCGCCCGCGGCTCGCTGGGAGTTGGCTTCCTTCGCCGCATTATTGGCGGCCGTGACCTGATCCCGGGCTTCCTTGCCGGCGGCAGCCTTGGCGGTGGCAGCCTCTGTCAGGGGATCAGCTGCCAACGCCACACTGGCAAACAGCGCTGTCATGATTCCCGCCACCCGGATAGATTTCAGTTTGTCTTTCATCACGTGTATCTGTCTTGGAGAAGTAGTGGTCGGTTCAAGGGACGGAGATCGCCCTGCGAATTCCGAGCCGTGGACCAAACGCAACACCACATTTGCCTCCCTCGTATGCCATGGGATCTTGAGCCGGGACCTGTCACATCTACTCTTTTGGGACACATAACGTCGTGTCAAAGCGAAGAACCTTGACCAAGGTCAATATTTCAACATTCCCGCACCGCTTCAGGAGATGCGAAGATCCGGAGATGGCCGTAGGAAGTAAATAAGGCCATGGATAAACCGATCATAAGAACCCGTCGCAACTTCCTTACCCACGGTCTCGGCATCGTGGGGGTGGGCGCCAGCCTGCCCAACTTTCTGATCCGCTCTGCAATGGCCGGTCCCGCCGCAGAAACCGACCAACCCATCCTGGTCGTGGTGCAACTCGACGGTGGCAATGACGGACTCGCTTCCATCATCCCCTACGCCGACGAGGCCTACCCGGAAAACCGCCCCACCCTGCGCGTTCCGGATACCGACCTTCTCAAGATCGACGGCTACTCCGCCTTCAGTCCTGCCCTCACCCACTTCAAGCAGATGTTTGATGACAACCAGTTGGCCGTCGTGCAGGCGGTGGGCTACCCGAACGGGAACAAGAGCCACTTCAAGTCGATGGATATCTGGCACACCGCAAATCCCACCTACACGCGGATTCCGCGGGAGGAGAGCTACGGGTGGCTGGGCCGCTACTGCGATACCGCCTTCGAAGATGTCATCGACTCCAAACTCTCCATCGCCATCAAGGTCGGCAAGTCTCCCATGGCGATCCGTGGCCGCATTCACCCCGGCCTTGAACTCAAGGACACCCGTTCCTTCCGCTACATGGCAGCCGGCGACAACATGAGGAAGGAGAAGCTCTACCAGGATCTGAACTCCTCGGACACCCTCCCGGAAGACGCCTCGTCCTCCCTCGACTTCATCACGAAAACCTCCTCCAACGCCAACCGCGCCAGCAACGAGATCATGGAACTGATCAGGAAACGGGGGACCGAATCGAGCTATCCTGATTCGAGGCTCGGAGAATCACTGCAAATGGTGTCCGCCATGATCAAGGGAAACTTGAGCACTCGCGTCTTCTACGTCTCCCAGGGCGGCTATGACACGCACGCCAATCAGGAACAGCGGCACCTCCAGTTGATGACGGAGTTCAGCACCGCGATGGCCGCTTTCCAGGCCGATCTCAAGGCCCAGGGAAATGCCGACCGGGTCCTCACCATGGCATTCAGCGAGTTCGGCCGACGCGTGAAGGAAAACGGCTCCGCGGGAACGGATCACGGAAAGGCCGGCCCCATGTTCCTCTGCGGACCGAACATCAGAAGCGGCCTCTATGGCGAGAGCCCGAGCCTGACCGCACTCGACCAGGGCGACCTCGCCTTCAAGGTCGATTTCCGCTCGGTCTACGCCACCGTCCTCGACAAATGGATGCAGACCCCCAGCCAGAAGATCCTCGGTGCCAGCTATGAGCACCTCGACTTCATGGCCTGATCAGACCGGTTACCGAACCTCCCCAAGCAACCGAACCGAACGAACTGTTGAGAGCTCTCACTCAATTCCCGCTGGCCCTGGGCATCGCGTTACTGACCGCCACCGCTCCCGCCCCGGGGGCCGGTTCCGACACGCTCAAAAAACTCCCCACCAGCGCCTGGACCTGGGAAAAGGCGCGGCACCTCCTGGCCCGGGCCGGCTTCAGCGGCACCTCCGCGGAGGTCTCCAGGCTCTACAGGATGGGCCTGCCCCAGGCGGTTGATCATCTGCTTGATTGCAGCCTCTCGGAAAAACAGAAAGCCGAGGATGAACTCGAGGCCCTCATCGATGGAGTGGGCTCGGGTCTCGCCGCCGCTTCGAACAAGGGCGCCGGTCCCACCCTCGACGCCCTCGTCGACACCGCCGACTGGGAGAAGTTCTATAACGAAAACACGATTGTAGCCGATGAAAACCATCCCCTGGCTGCTTTCTCACGCCTGCACATGATCAAACTCCTCACCACCGGCAAGGACGGCAAGCCCCTGCCGGGGAGGCGGAGCCTCGTCAATGAAGGCTGGATCATGGAGACCATGCGGACCCGATGGATGGAAGAGCTCCTCACTTCCCAGGCCCCGCTTGAGGAAAAACTCGTTCTCTTCTGGCACGGCCACTTCACCTCGGATTTCAGCACGGTCGAAGACGGCTACATGCTCTATCTCCAGAACCATCTTTTCCGGAGACATGCTCTCGGCAACTACGGAGAACTGCTTCACGCCATCGTTCACGACCCGGCCATGCTTCGATACCTGGACAACAACACAAACGTGAAGGGAAACCCCAATGAAAACCTCGCCCGGGAAATCATGGAGCTCTTTTCCATGGGTGAGGGCAACGGATATTCGGAGCAGGACATCAAGGAGGGTGCGCGCGCCCTGACGGGAAACAAGTACGACAGCAAGAACAAGGGACTGTTCTACTTCGACAGGAAGAACCATGACTTTGATCAGAAGACGATCCTGGGTCACACCGGAAACTACAACGCCGATCATTTCGCGGACCTCATCCTTCTGCAACCAGCCACCTCGCGGTTCATGGCCGCCAAGATCTTCGCCTTTTTCGCCTACCAGGATCCCGATCCCGCGATCATAGAAACCCTGGCTCGAAACTTCCGGGAGAATCGCTTTGAGATAAAGCCGCTTCTGCGGGAGGTTTTCCTCTCCGAGACATTCTACAGCAGGAAATCGATCGGAGCCCAGATCAAGAGCCCCACCCAGTTGATCGCCGGAACCTTCCGCAAACTCGGACTCAAGCGGGGAGACTACGCCGCGATGGTCAAGGCCTCGACTCTCATGGGGCAGGCCCTCTACCAACCGCCGAATGTCAAGGGTTGGGACGGCGACAGGGCGTGGATCAACGCCAGTCGTCTTTTCGCCCGGCAGAATTTCTCCGGCTACCTGGTCGAGGGTAAGGACACTCTCTTCAGCAACGGCCGCTCCATCGGCACCACCCGCAACGGATCGAATTCCTCACGCGGAGTGGATCTTGTTGCCTCTCTTGCCGGGCTCGAGTTCGAGAACTCGACCGAAGTCGTCGATCATTTCCTCCGGAGTCTCTTCGCGGTCCCCATCGCCGATCCGAAGCGACAGAAACTCATCAACTTTCTCGACCAGGGCGCCCCTCTGCCTTCCTCCACGCAGTGGGGACGCCGGAAGACCACCATCAATGAGCGACTGCAGGGAGTAATCGTCCTCATGATGAGCATGCCGGAGTACCAGCTCTGCTGAGGCCACCACGGAACTGCTCCCAAGAAACAAGGGCCGGTCCTGTCCGCAGGCTGCCTGGCTGATTGATTGACAGGAGCATGATGCCTGCAGAGGTCGCCGGGCACGACTCAAGTATGCTTCAAGGGTGGGACGGATTCCATGAGGCCGATTGGCGGCGGCCAGTTCCTCTATACATCAGAATGGCAGTGGCTTATCCAATCGATTGACCATTTCCTGGTATCGATTGGCATGCTCTGTCCCAGGCATGTTAATCACGAATTGCCAATAACGCCAGGCCGCGACCGCTAGAACTGCATAGCGGTGCAGGTCGGGAAGGGCGGCACGCTCCGCACTCGTCAATTGTCGAACCGACTCATATCCAGCCAATAATGCATCCCACAATTCAGGAACCGGAAACCCATTCACCCACCCAAACCCAACATAGGTCGTCACAAGATCCATCGCGAACGCTTCAATACAGATCTCCTCAAAATCAAGCAGAGCGAGAACTTCCCCCTCTCGCCCAATCACGTTGTCAGGATACAGATCACCATGGATGATGCCAGAGGGTAAATCATCTGGAATACTTTGTTTGAGAAGACGCGACTCTTCTTCCAATAGCAGAAGGAACGGTGTCATTGAACCATTTTCATATGCCTCCTTGACCAGTTTATCCCAGAGAACATATCCAATTGCGAATGTTGTGGGAATACTTTCGTGAACGGGAACACCATGCAACTGTGCCTGCGCCTTCCCGAGTTCGAAAAGTGAAGAAGCATCCGAAGGCAGCCAACCACCTTCGATATACGGCATCACCATCCATGCCAGGTTATCCTTGATACGCATCCGCACGCCTCCATCCAATAGCAAGGGGGCCGGTGTAAGCACGCCGTGGTCTGCAAGCCAACACGTATGCTCAAGTATCTGCTCCACTTCCTCCGGTGGCCTTTCATCCCAGACCTTCAACACAAGCTTCGAACCATCTTCGAGTGTGACCAGATAATTCGAATTGGCCCATCCCCCGGCAAGCGCCTCCATCTTACACAGTGGCGACACTCCTGCCGCATTCAGCAACCACCCGGCATCTTCCTCACTTACATCGGTATACGCCATCAATCCACCTTCATTATTAGGATCCGTCTGAACATTTTTCTCTTCACCTCTTTGTTTGGTTCGAGGGCCCCGGATGAACCGTTACTGTTTCTTTGGAAGCTGCGCAGTTAAACGTCCGAGGGCCGCGCGGATTCCGATCCGTTTACCGTCCGCGCAAACTTGAAGCCCCTTTCCTTCACCATACTTCTTGCCGTCCCGGGGAAGGTGGGGGTGCAAAACGAATGGGTTTATGTCTGTAGGATGCAAATGTGTTCTGCGCTCATTATCTTTCGGAGTTCGTTCGAATGAAGATTCCTTCACGGCATCATCAGGATTGCTTTTTCAGGTCATCGGTCAGCGCATCCCACTCAGCCTTTGTGGTTTTGGATTTTTGATACTCCATCATGATTTTCCAGCCGTCCTTGCCTTTCAGAAGCAATGCTTGGAAGTGGACGTGCTCCTGTTTCCACCGGCCTTCAGCGTCAGTGAAGGAATAGAGAAAGATCCCGGTCTCATGGGCGGTGGTTTCATCACCAAATCGTTGTGAGAACCTGAACTCCACCTTGGCCTTGATTTTTCCCGCCTTGGTGGAAGTAAAATCTTTTTTCCAGCGAACCAAGGCCTTCGAGAGCGGGTAACTGGTCTTTTTTGTTCCGGAAACAAGAACTCCTTTTTCATGGCAAGTGGCTTTGTAGCCCTCGAAATCTCCTTCACGAACCGCTCTCGACACTTCAGTCCAGTAGGCATCCAGCTCTGCCAACCTGGCTTTCTCTTCCTGAGAGGCGGATGCCCCTTGCGTATGGTTCAGCAAAGATAGCAGCGCGAATACGCAGATTACGTTCTTCATAATGGATGTTTGTTTATGGGTTCGTTCGGATGAAGATCCCTTGCTTGTCGTAGTTGGGGTAATCTCCCTTTTCGTAACTGTGGCGGGCGGATACAAGCCATGCCTTGAGGCTTTTCTCCATGGATGCAGCGAGTTTCTGGTTTTGCCGGGCCAGGTTGTTTTGTTCTCCCGGATCGTTATGCAAGTGATAGAGTTCGTCAGGTTTCTTGCCGTCCATCCAAAGCAGGAGCTTGTGGTCTCCCTGGATGATGGATGCCTTGGGCGATTGCTTTTGCATTTGGGACGCGAAGGGAATGAACTTTGTTCGTTGCCATGGCTTCCCCCTAAGGAGCGGCAGGATGTTTTCACCGTCGATCGGCCGCTTGTCGGGCATGACGTATCCCAGAATGCTGGCGAAGGTGGGGAGGTAATCGAGACTGCAGACGGGCGTGCTCGTTGTCCGACCTGCCTCGATGCCTTTCGGCCAGAAAGCGAATGCGGGCACACAGACCCCACCGTTGTAAAGATAGCGCTTGCGGCCCCTGAATTCGCCTGCTCCTCCATACCATACCCCTTGGTAGGGATTGTATTTCGCTGGCGGATTGCCTGAGCCCTCCGGCCCGTTGTCGGAGCTAAAGAAGATCAAGGTGTTTTTCTCTGCGCCGAGTTTGCGAAGAGCTTCGCGGAGACGTCCGATTTCCTGGTCGATGGAGGTGATCGAGCCGAGGTAGTGCTGACGCCCCAGGGGTTGGTTGGGATAGAGCTCACGCAATTCCCTGCCGGCTCGGGTAGGGGAGTGGGGACCGTAAAACCATACGGTGGCCATGAAGGGCTTTCCGCTCTCGACGGATTTCTCCATGAAGTCGATGGCTCTTCCCATGATGATCTTCTCTGAGGATCCCTTCCAGTCCTCCTTGATTTCCTTCCCATTGGACCAGAAGTGGCAGCGGTGCTTGGGGATTCTGAGGTCTGATTCGTCGAGGGGATCCCAAGTCGCCACGTTGGTTTCGGTAGTGAAGGTCTCGTCGTAGTGTCGCTCCCAGGGCGGACCGTAGCGTGCGTCTGTGGAGGCAGGGGCAGGACCCGACAATTCAGGATCCTTGGTCATGGTGCCGAGGTGCCATTTGCCAAAGTGACCCGTATCGTAGCCCTTGGACTTGGCGATCCTGGCCAGGTTGATTTCCCTCTTGGGCAGCTTGCCGACGTTTACGGTGATCATACCGAACCGCATGCAGTGCCGGCCGGTCTGGACGCAAGCCCGGGTAGGCGAGCAAACTGGACCGACCGAATAGAAGCGGGTGAAGCGTAAGCCGTCTGCCGCCATCTGGTCCAAATTGGGAGTCTTGACCAGTTTGTTCCCGTTGAACCCGATGTCCCCAAAGCCGAGGTCATCGGCCATCAGGAAGATGACGTTGGGTTTCTCGACAGTTTGTCCCGCAACCGTTGCCAAGGCCAAAGCCCAAGCAGTCAGGATGACATTGCAGATTTTCATCAGCATGTGCATGCAATCATTATAAAGGTTCTCTTTGGCCCGCGAAAATGACCCCGTTCTACTGCTAGTAAATCGCTTTTTCAAGCCGACTGCTAGTAAATCGATTTTCAGGCCGGGTTCGCAGGGAACGAGTCATACCAAGAAAATTTTCCTTTTCTCGTTACCTGGGATCCTCCTCCGTCGTGATTCTCCGGGTCGGCCCTACTCGCCGCCAGACTTCTTCTTCAGGATCAATTGCAGGTTGCGATGGGCGGACTCGTAGTTCGGGTCAATCTTGAGAGCTTGGCGGCAAACGCCCTCGGCTTCGTCGAGACGGCCCAATTGAGCCAGCACGAAGCTCAAGTTGTTGTAGGCTGGCAGGTATTTCGGTCGGGCCTCGATCATTGACTTCAGCACAGGCAGCGCCGCCTGATGATCGCTCGCCCGGACAAGCGCAACGGCCAACTGGACGTTTGCCTCGAAATTGTCCGGTTGCAGGCGTAAAACTTCCCGCAACTTCCCGGCGGCCTCAGCGTGCTTGCCGTTTTCAATCAGTTGTCTCCCCTGCAGCGATAAAAGGTCGAGCCATTGCTGCTTGCCGGCGCCATTGCCGGGATCCAGATGCAACAGTCTTCGCAGAACCCGCTCGCTCTCTGCGTAGTCACCACGCTCAACCAGGATGGCCGCGAGTTGCAGGTGGGCTTTCAGGTAGAAACTCACCTCGGGTTTCAGATCGACTCCAACCAGGTAGCTGAGGCGCTCAAACGCCTCCTCCCTTTCCCCCAGATGCCGAGCGAGATTACCCACCTGATAGTGTGTTTCTGCATCGCCGGGATACAATTCGAGTGCCTTTTTGGCCGCCCGATAGGCATCCTCCATCTTGCCGGCCCACGAGAACACCTTCGAAAGATTCCGCATCGCGACGCCCTGCGCCCTGGGGTCGACTTTCTCCATGATGCCCGACGCAACGCGCTCGACAGCCGCGTCGTTCCAATCGCTGCCGGGCGTCAGCAACTCTCGGCGAGTCAGTTCGTCAACGATGGCCAGCGCCAGCATGCGGTGCCCTTCGATCGTCGGATGCACGTGGTCCAGAAAAAACTCTTCGCCCGGGATCCCCTGCGGAGCCTCGTTCTCCACCAATGCGGCGAAATCAACCACCGGCACATCGCGTTCCCGGGCGACCTCAATCACGATGTCGCGCATCCTCGAAAGCGCCCGTAGCGGACATACGTCTTCATCCACGGCGCGTTGGTAGGCGACTTTTGCGTCCTCGAAGCCCTCCAGGGCATCCAACACCCGTCCACGCAGGTAGTGCGAGTGCGCGTAGCGATCGTCAATCTTCCCGGCTTGATCCAGATCGCTCAACGCGTCGGAGAATCGTTTTGCATCAAAGTGTGCGCGCGCGCTCTGGAACAACGCGTCCCACCGCTTCTTTTGTTCTGCCTCCAGCCCGTCCCGATGCTGGCTTTTGAACGGCGAACAACTCCGCAGGTTGGATGCCGGTGTGACAAATACGATTTTGGCGCCGCTGGCCCGCGCGATGTCGACAATCCGCGCCATGTTGAAGCGGTAATGGGCGAGCACCTGTTCTTCCAGCTCCTCGTCCCGTTGATAGTCTTCCGGGCCAACCGTCTGGTCGAGGATTGTAGTGACCTCACCGCCAAGTTGATTGACATCTCCTGTCTCGGCATTCGGTCTCTTGCGGGACCCTCGAACCAGCCGGGTCGTGGCACTATAGGTTCGCGTCCGGCTCAGCACTGCCGCGAGTCCGCGGACCGGCGCCGGCATATCGATGATTCCGGCATATGTCCGCCGCTCGAGAAACTCGTTCTGACCGCAGTAGACGACAAAGACGTCGGGCTGGTAGGCGGAGAGCTCTTCCATCAGTGTCGCCACCCGGTAGCTGGCGTAGCTGATTCCACCCGCATTGATCAGCTCCCAGTCGTGGGACGGATCGGCGACTGGCAGCAGTTCGCGCAGCCATCCGCAAAAGGAGGTCGCATCGTCGTAGGGCCGCCCGTAGGTGGTCGAACCACCCAGACAAAAGACCCGTGTTACCTCATCGTTTTTTCGCCTGGAAAACTGCTGCTTATTGAAGAAGCGCAACTTGTTTCGTGCAGTCTCCATCCGCGCACCACTGCCCCCGCCTCCCTGCTCGACAAACAAGGGAATCTGCGATGTGAATCCCACGTAGGGATCTTCTTCGTAGAGGAGTGGTTTCACGCCGACCAGGCAGAAAATCAACTCCAGCAGGCCGAAGAAGAGGACGGTGGTCAGCGCGGCAAACAGCGCCTTCTTCCAAAGGGGCAGGCGATTGCGCGATTTGCTCTCACGACTTCGTGCGACCTTCGTTTGGCCTCTTTTTTTTCGAGGGGATGGCATGGCAGAACTCGGCAATCGCGGGTAGCCTTGATGAATCGTCCAGGATCGTCAAACCCGACCTGCTCAACGAGGTGAAAGCGCCCTCTCCCGAAGGAGTGGGGAACCTCCCCTGTCGCCATCCACCGCAGCGCAGAAAACGAAACGGCGGCCTCCCGAAGAAAACCGCCGTCTCATTTGGAGTGACTGAGAATTGGGATTCCCCCAACTGCTGAAAGTTCGCAAAACCCATAAAGCGGAGTTCCGGCAGCCCGGGGAAAAGTAGTTTGTCAGTTCGCCTCGACCACCACGTTGTCAATGGAGAGACCGCTGAAGGCGTCCGGGCTACTGTCGCTCACGAAATTGAACTCGATACGGACAGTCTCGCCAATGGCCTCCACCGGGACCGGGACCCTGATGCTGGTGTAGTCGGTATCGAAGACGGTCATGTCGAGGTCATGGTCAGGCCCCAGTTGCACATCGTCAGCGACCCGGCGGAAGCGGACAATCGCAGTGTCTCCGAAGCCGTCGGCATCCCGGTAGGCTTTGAAGGTCAACTCCGCGCCCGATAACCCGCTGAAGTCGAGGGATGGCGAGAAGAGCGAGATGTCGGAGTTCGTTCCGTAGTCCCCCAGGTTGGTGGACCAGGCGTTGGCCGAACCGTCGACTCCCGTGATCGGTCCCGTGCTGCCGGAAGGCGTGCCCAGTTGCCAGAGGGTGTTGCCGTTGGCGTCATTGACAACCGCGACCCAGTCACCCACCCCTGATTCGAAGTCCTCCTCAAGGAGCGGCGGAGGGGGAAACTCTTCCACCCGGTAGAAGCGGGTCGAATCACCCGGTCGCAGAATGGTGTGGGTATTGAGCGGGGCAGTCCCCGCAATCTCGAAGACTCCGTTGTTCTCCACCGATCCCGGCACGTTCACCGGGTCCCAGGTCGAAAGGTCGGCCGCAAGATCGGTGCTGCTGCGCAGGACGTAGAACATCCCCGGCCTGCTCTCCCATTCGAGATCCAGGTTCGCACCGTTGTTGGTAATGTCGAACCGGAATGGCATGGCCGGGGCTCCTACTCCTTCGAGAATCACTCCCATGAAGCGCGCCCGGGATCCATCCGCGTCGGTGTTGGTGTAATTATAGGTGATCGTCTCGTATCTCTCCGCATTGAAGAAAGCGAAGCTCGTGATCCAGCCAAAGTTCCGGCCGATACCATTGCCTTGCCCGACGTTCACCATGATGTCCGGTTGTCCGGCTCCGCTCATGGTCACATCGATATTCCAGGAATTGACGTAGGTCCCGTGGGGCATGTAGATCGTCCCCGATTGCAGACCGGAGATGTCGATCGTCCCAGTGACGTTGGCACAACGCGCGAAGGTGTTTGCCGCCCCAGCGATTCCAGTAGGATTATGGTCTCTTGGATTGACGAAGCCGACCCCCGGATCACTGGTGGTCCACACGTCAGCCCAGTCTTCCCCATTGCCGTGGACATTGGCCGGGGGCGAAGTGGGAGTCGGAATGAGACCGGCTCCGCCGCTTGCATACGTGGTGAGCGCGCTGCCCGTGCCCGCATTGCCTATAAAATTGTAGTCCGTCACCGTGCCATCCCCGAAAGTGCCCGTGGCGGCAGGTTCGATCGTTTGACCGGAATTGTCATACCCAGCCGCGCCGTCGAAGACCGAGATATTGAAATTCTGGTTGTTCTCCGAGACGAGAACGCTGGAGCCCACGGTCAAGCCGGCCGGGCCACTTCTCGGAATCGAAGCGCGATCGGTGGGATCAGAGCCAAGGTCAACCTCCTGCCCGTCGGGGAGGGCGTCCCCATCGGTATCGGGATTGAGCGGATCCGTGATGTAACCATCGGTATCCAGCGGCCCGGAGTCGTTGACCTCGTCGCCATCGCCCACGCCGTCGCCGTCGCTGTCGCCCACCAGCGGATCGGTGCCATGGGTGGTCGTCTCCTCCCCGTTGGTGAGCCCGTCGTCGTCGCTGTCGTTGCTCGGGTCATTCGGAGCGGCGTCCACGTCGTCGGTCACTCCGTCGTCGTCGCCGTCCTGTTTCAGGGGATCCGTCACGAAACCGTCGGTATCGAGCGGTCCGGAGTCATGGGCTTCGTCGCCATCGGTCAGGCTGTCGCCGTCGCTGTCCTCAAGGGTGGGATCAGTCATGGCGGTGACCTCCGGGCCGTCATTGATGCCGTCGCCGTCGGTGTCCGGGATTGTGGGATCGCTTCCGTGGGTATTGATTTCGGGACCGTCATCGAGACCGTCGCCGTCGCTGTCGGTCACATTCGGATCGGATCCGTTGTTCTGCTCCTGCAGATCAGTGGCCCCGTCGCCGTCGGTATCGCCCGTTCCGTCCGAGGGAGTCAGGTCACCGGGCTCAACGGTTCCACTGTTGTCACCGAAGTGCTCGTCTTCCCAGAGGTCGAGGAGGAAGTCGGCATCGGAATCATCGGCTCCGAAGTTTGCATTGCCATCAAGGACCACGCCCATGAAGCGGGCGCGGGATCCGTCCCGGTCCCCGTGAGTGTAGTTGTAGCTGATGGTGGTGTAGGCGGTGGCATCGGAAAAGGTGAAGTCCGTGACCCAGCCGTAGTTGGTGCCCGGACCATTGCCCGCTTGCGTGTCGGTGGCCACAATGTCCGGTTGTCCGGGTCCGCTCATGGTCACGGTGAGGGTCCACCGGTTGACGTAGGTCCCGTGCATGAAATAAAGGCTCCCATCCGTCAGAGTGGTGAGATCAATCGTTCCGTTCAACTCCGCGCACCTGGCGAAGGTGTTTGCCGCTCCAGCGACCCCGGTAGGATTATGGTCTCTCGTTGTCGTGAACCCGACAGGGTCGCTTGACGTCCACACGTCGGCCCAGTCTTCACCATTGCCATGGACATTCGCCGCTGGCGCTGTGGGAGTAGGAATAAGTCCGGCTTCCCCACTTGCATAAGTGGTGAGCGCGCTGCCCGTACCGGCATTACCGATGAAGTTGTAATCGATCACCGTGCCATCACCAAAGGTGTTCGTGACGAGAGGTGGATTGGTCTGGGTAGTACCGGTGTTGTCGTAACTCGCGGCGCCGGGGAAAACCGAGATATTGAAATTCTGGTTGTTCTCCGAGACGAGAACCCGCGATCCCAGGGTCAGGTCGGCCGCGTGCACCGGAAGCGCCAGCAGGGTGGCGAGGAACGCGACGCGCCCCGCGGACAAGGCGGCATGACACAGGGTGATTCTTCTGATAATTCTATGGTTCATCTGAGCTGTCCAGTGAGTGATTCTTCACAATATGGCGGCGCCGATTCGTTTGGCCCCCTGCCGCCCTGTAGTCCCCGCAAAAAACTATGGGCGTTGTTGTGACTGGTTGCCAAAGTTCACACGACACGCTCCCAGTTTGCCACTTTTTTCTTCATCGAAACCTCTCCTTTGTTGGAAAGTTTGATTTCATGCCTGATGGCGCGAGTCTGGATGGGTCTGATCGGTGACCGCCGCCAATACAACTGGTCCACGCGAAGTGAGAGGATTTGGATAACCAGATCCTTGACGATTCATCAAAGCTGCCCGCGATTGCCGAGCTCTGCCATGCCGTCCCCTCGAAAAAAAGAGGCCAATCAAAGACCGAACGAAGTCGTGAGGCACCCACCCGAAGCTCGGCGACACCGACGACGACGGTGTCTGATCTGGTCCCCCTAAACTGGGCCATTGTGAAGGTTAGGTTCTGGGGCTAACCCAGAACCAAACAGTGAAGAAAAAGAGACACACGACGGAAGAAATCATCCGAATTCTACGCAAGGCGGATGAGGGCCAAACGGTGGAGGAGGTCTGCCGGGAAGTGAACATCAGAGGGGCAGACCTTCTACCGGTGGAGGAGGAAGTATGGGCGGATGGAAATGGCGGATGCCAAGCGCTTCAAGGAACTTGAGAACGAGAACTCCGAGCTCAAGAAGATGCTGGCGGATGAAATGCTCAAGAGCCGGGTCCTGAACGAGACG
>MPMF02364700.1_pt1 | contig 51617 bp, 46 predicted proteins | sample 1617271 | NCBI WGS metagenome assembly MPMF02 (sample SAMN05944812, study PRJNA350692) | marine metagenome | biome: marine; feature: ODZ; material: water; isolation source: 120 m water sample prefiltered with 30 um filter, filtered on to 0.2 um... | place: Pacific Ocean | collected 2012-04-09... | reverse complement strand
CGACCGCACCGCATTCTTCGGGTCGTGCTTCGCCAACACCGACGTGATCGCCGCCGTCAGCGTCGTCTTCCCGTGGTCAATGTGACCGATCGTCCCAATATTGACGTGCGGTTTCGATCGATCAAATTTTTCCTTCGCCATGTGTGCGCTCGCTCCGTGTGGATGAAGACGTGCATCAGCAACAGATCTGCGTCGTTGTTCGCGTCGTCGCAATCCCGTCCGCTAGGTGCAACACCTGCCGCGACACCGACTTCCGCCGCAGGCTGCTGGAGCCGATGACCGGACTCGAACCGGTGACCTCGTCCTTACCAAGGACGCGCTCTACCTACTGAGCTACATCGGCTCGCCGTCGCGTTGCCTATCTCCCACAACGCTATGGCGAGCAGGCCCGCCCCTTGCCACCACCGTACGTCCCTCGGCGAACCCGCTCTGTCTGCTGCCACCCCGACTCAACGGTCAGGGTGACTGGCCTGCCAGCCGTAGCTCGCCGTCGCGGCGCCTCAGCGCTCCGAGCGTCTCCGCGGCGAGCGAAGGCTGGAGCGGGAGACGGGGATCGAACCCGCGACCAACAGCTTGGAAGGCTGTGACTCTACCACTGAGTTACTCCCGCCTTCACGAACCCTGGACCCCTCGCTTCGGCGGGCAGACCCGCCTTTCCGCTGTCACACCGTCGCCGACCAACCCGCCTCCGGGCTCTCCCTCCGTCGAGACCCGGTTTGTCTGCCTGCCCCGCTCCAACGATTGGGGTGGCTGGCCTGCCAGCCGAAACCGGCCGCCGACAGCGCTTCTGCCCGCGGCGGCGAGCAAAGGCTGGTGGCGAGGGGAGGATTCGAACCTCCGAAGGCGCTAGGCCGACAGATTTACAGTCTGTTGCGTTTGACCGCTCCGCAACCTCGCCGATGTCATGTGGCCACACGGCCACCAACGACCGGTCAATTCACGTTAAGTGCTCGCTGAAACGTCACCAGGCGGGCCCCACCGCCGCCGCACCGCCGTGCCGTCACCTCGTCCCGCGTGTCCCCTACCGCGGCCGACCCGGTGCCACGCTCGGGACATCTTCAACGAATAGCTTCGGTACACTCCGTGGCGTTGCTGGATGGCGCGTGTTCGACCACCGGGCCCCGGGGCAGACGGCCCGGTCACTCATTCAGGTTACTTGTCGCGTCGTTACCCATGGAGCTGGCGAAGGGATTCGAACCCCCGACCCGCTGATTACAAATCAGCTGCTCTACCGGACTGAGCTACGCCAGCCGGACAAACGGAAATTCTAGCACAACTCGTGCCACAGTGGCAACAAGGCTGGCCTTGCCCGGCAGACCGCTCCCCCGAGCCGCTCCACCGCCCGGTCCCAATCGCCGGTCCCTGACCTGCTCGGCGCATCATGAGGCGCCGTCCTCCGCCGCGATACGACGCTGCCGGACCGCTTCGAATAGCACAACCCCGGCGGCGACGGCGACATTGAGGCTGTTCACGTGTCCGAGCATCGGTATCGACACCACCCGATCGCAGCGCTCGCGGACGAGACGGCGCAACCCTCTTCCCTCGTTGCCCAGCACCAGCGCGGTCGGCAGGGCCAGGTCATGGTCGCCATAGAGGTCATCGCCGCCCGCCTCGAGCCCGACCGTCCAGATACCTGCCGCCTTCAACTCGCTCACCGCACGCGCGATGTTGACCACCGAGGCGAGTCGGACATGCGCCAACGCGCCGGCCGACGACTTGGCCACCCGAGCGAGCGGCGCGGCTCGACGGGTCTGCCTGACGACGCCGTCGACCGCCGCCGCCTCGGCGACCCGCAAGATCGCGCCGAGGTTCTGGGGATCCTCGATGCCATCCAGCACGAGCAGCAACGCTGGGGCGCTGGCCCCCTCGATCAACTCGGCCAGGGTCATCGACGCCGGCTGGGTGACCTCCGCCACCACGCCCTGGTGGACCGCACCGCCGGAAGCGCGATCAAGCACCTCCGTGCGCACCGACGTCACCGGCGTTCCGGCGGCTGCGGCCAGACGGCGGACCTCCGCCGCTCTCGCCGACGATGCCGGCCCGAAACGGATGCCACGCACGCGACCGGCCCGTAGTGCCTCGAGCACAGGGTTCACGCCATACACGATCACGAGGTGCTCCCGGTCGCTTCCAGGAGACAGGAGGCAGGAGGCAGGAGACAGGAGGAAACTGGAGGGCTTCGCCATCCATCAATCAGCGCAACGTCCGCAACTCCGACCAGCGGTCCGGATGACCAGTCACAAGAGCCTCTGAATGCTGCGCCAGCCACCGGCCTTCTCCTGCCTCCTGTCTCCTGTCTCCTGCCTCCTCTGAGCATCAGTCGTCCACCGCCCTCACCATCGCCACCGCATGGGCCGCGATCGCCTCCCCACGACCGGTCGCATCCATGCCCTCGTTGGTCTTGCCCTTGATGCTGACGGCGTCACAGTCGATGCCGACAGCTGGCGCCAGAGCCTCGCGCATCCGGTCCGCATGGGGACCAATCTTGGGCTGCTCGGCCACGACGACCACGTCCAAGTTCACCACGACGAACCCGCGGGATCGGACCAGATCGACGATCTCCCGGAGGAGGTCGATACTCGACACACCCTCCCAACGGGGGTCGGTGTCCGGAAAGTGCCGACCGATATCCCCCGCCGCCGCCGCACCGAGAATGGCATCGGCCGCCGCATGGCAGACAGCATCGGCATCCGAATGACCGGCCAGCCCACGGTCATGCGGAATGTGCACACCACCCAATACCAGCGGCCGCCCCTCGACGAACCGATGCAGGTCATAGCCAAACCCGACGCGTTCGGTCGACATCGTGTCCTCCAACAGCCGCTTGGCGATCGACAAGTCGCCTTCGGTCGTGATCTTGATGTTCCGCGGGTCCCCCTCGACGAGCGCAACTCGGTATCCCGCCCGCTCGGCGAGCACCGCCTCATCGGTGGCTATCTCGCCCTGTCGACCGAACCGGATCGCCTCGGCCAGCACCTCTCGACGAAACGCCTGCGGCGTCTGCGCCAGCACGATGCTCTGGCGCGCCAACGTCCGTCCGACGAACTGATCGTCGCCCGATGCGCGCTGCTTGACTGTGTCGTGCGCCGGCAACGCCGCGATCGCCGCGCCATGCCGGAACGCCGCATCGACCGTCCGGACAATCAGCTCGGGGGAGCACAACGGCCTGGCCGCGTCGTGTATCACGACGATCTCACTCGAGTCAGAAGAGGCGTCGAACCCGATAGCCACCGAGTCCTGCCTCCGCCTCCCCCCTGCCACGACACGGAGCGGCGTCCCCCCAGGAGTGGACACCAACGACGGGTCGGCAGCCAGATCGGGCGGCACGACGAGCATGATCTCGTCGACCCGGTCACATCGGTCGAACGCGGCCACACTGCGTTGCAGTATCGTGGCACCTCCCAGCGACAGGAGCTGCTTGGGACGATCGCCACCCATGCGGGCGCCGCGCCCACCCGCCGCAATGATGGCGGTTACCATCTTGAACATCCCAAGAAGTGAGAAGGCAGAAGGCAGAAGGCAGAAGACGTCATGCGAACAGACCTTCCAAGGCCTCGGCAACGGTGCCCACTCCGATCAGCTCACACCCGGGCTCCGCGATGTCGGGACCACGATTAGTCAACGGCAGGAGGCACCGCGTGAACCCCATTTGCGCCGCCTCGCGTACGCGTAGGCCGGCCTGGGTGACGCCACGAATCTCGCCCGCCAGCCCGACCTCGCCGAACACCGCCACGCGCGGCAGGACCGGCTGATTCCGCATGCTGGATGCGACCGCCGCCACGACCGCCAGGTCGGCCGCCGGCTCGTTGACCAGGACGCCGCCGGGCACGTTGACGAACACGTCTTCACCCGTTGGATGTAGCCCGACCCGTTTCTCGAGCACCGTCAGCAGCAGCGACAGCCGCTGCCGGTCGACCCCGCTCGTCACCCGTTGGGCATTGCCGTAGGCGCCCGTGCCGACCAGCGCCTGGACCTCGACCAAAATCGGGCGCGACCCCTCTATCGAACACAGCACCACCGAGCCCGGTGCGTCCGACTTGCGTTCGGAGAGGAACAGCTGCGAGGGATTGGGCACTGTCTCGAGACCGGTCGCGGTCATCCTGAACACCCCGAGCTCGCTCACCGCTCCGAACCGATTCTTGACCGCGCGGACGACGCGGTGGGCATGGTGACGGTCGCCCTCGAACGAAAGCACCGTGTCCACGACGTGCTCGAGCACCTTCGGGCCCGCGAGATTTCCGTCTTTGGTGACGTGCCCGACGATTAGCACCGTGACGTTGCGCCCCTTGGCCGCGAACAACAGCTGGGTCGCCGCCTCACGCACCTGCCCGATGGTGCCCGGGGCCGACTCCAGCTTCGACGAGAACATGGTCTGAATCGAGTCGACGATCACGAGGCCGGGCGACAGCCGTGTGACTTCCTCGAGCAGCCGCTCCACACAGGTCTCCGCCAGCAGATACAACGGGGCGTCGGTGACACCCAGTCGCTCCCCGCGGGCCCTGACCTGATGTGGAGACTCCTCGCCGGAGCAGTAGAGCACCGACCGACCCGTCTCGGCGACTCGCGCCGCTGCTTGTAACAGGAGTGTCGACTTGCCGATGCCAGGTTCGCCGCCAAGCAACACGAGCGACCCCGGCACCATCCCACCACCGAGAACACGGTCGAGCTCGCTGACACCGGAGGATATCCGCTCCGCGTCCGACGACTCGATATCGGCATACAGCCGCGCACCTTCCCCGGTCAACGCCGAACGCGCATCCGACCGACCATGGGCGGAGGACGAACGCTCTTCAACCAGCGAGTTCCACTCGTCACACTCCGAACACCGACCGAGCCACTTCCGTGACTGCGCGCCGCAACTCTGGCACACGAAGACAGTGTTCTGGCCTTTCATTTCAGTCGGGGATCCGCCCCGAACCCCACGCGGGGCGCTCCGCGGGGACCCCAACGCCCCACGCCGCGCCCGCGAGGCGCGCACGTGCGCGCCTGCCTCCTCAGTCGGGATGCATCGGCGGCCCCAAGTGGGAAGTTACTCTTGCGCGGACCCATAGGTTCGAATGATTCGGCTACCGGTGCGACACAGAATCTCATGAGGCACCGTCCCGATCGCCGCAGCCACCTCGCCGACATCGATACGGGCCCCACCCTGTGAGCCGAGCAGCACCACCTCGTCGCCCGGCGTCACGTCGAGACCGGTCACATCGATCGTGATCGAGTCCATGGAGACCGCGCCCACGACCGGTACGCGGCGGCCACCTACGATGACCGACCCACGCCCGGCAATTCGCACGTCCAGCCCGTCGGCGTACCCGGCCGGCACGACGGCGACCGTGGTCGGACGCGTCACCGGCGACCGGGCCCCGTAACCTGCGGTTTCGCCGACACGCATCCCCTTGACCGCGACCACCCGGCTGCGCAGCGTCATCACCGGTGTCAGCGGTAGCGCATCTGTTGCCCCCGAGGGCGCGACGCCGTAGAGAAGCAGCCCTGGTCTGACCGCCTCGTACCACGTCCCGCGCTCCCGCAGAAGCGCCGCACTGTTCGCCGCGTGTCGCAGACGGGGCCGAACCCCGAGCTCCGCCAGACAGCCCACCGCCTCGTCGAAGCGAGCACGTTGGATGTCAAAGAGCGGGTGCGCCGGGTCCTCGGCTGTGGCGAAGTGCGTGTAGACCGCGTCGATCTCGAGACCGGAACCATCGAGCACCTGCGGCAGGGTCTCGGTGAGATTATCGTAGCGAAACCCCAGCCGGTTCATCCCGGTGTCAATCTTCAGATGGCAGTCGACCCGCGTGCCCCGACTCGTCGCCGCGTCCCGGAGTGCGCGGGCGGCGAACGGCGAGGAGATCGTCGGCGTCAGACCGTGTGTGAACACGCCGTCGAGGTCGCTGACGCTCAGCGCTCCAAACACCAGGATCGGCGCACGCACGCCGCCGCGGCGCAACTCCACGCCCTCCTCGATGTCGGCACACGCAAGCATCTCAGCTCCGGCCGCCTCCAGCGCGCGCGCCACCGGCACCGCGCCGTGCCCATAGCCGTTCGCCTTGACGACCGCAATTACCTGAGGCCGACCGGGGCCACTCCCCACATACGAGACGACCGCCCGGTAGTTGACGCGGACCGCGTCAAGGTCGATGTGCGCGAAGGTGGGTCGGACCACGACGCAATCGCCTCATTCGTAGGCGGACGTCAGGTTGGCGAACCGCGTGCACTGCTTCAGGAAGGCGAGCTTCACGACGCCGGGCGGGCCATTCCGCTGCTTGCCGATGATGATCTCGGCCAGATTCTCGTTCTCCGGACTCTCGTTGTACACCTCGTCACGATAGATGAACAACACGAGGTCGGCGTCTTGCTCGAGCGCGCCCGATTCGCGCAGGTCCGACAGCAACGGCCGCCGGTCCGCGCGGCCCTCCGGCGCGCGACTCAGCTGAGACAACGCCACGACCGGGACATTCAGCTCCTTGGCGAGCCCTTTGAGTGACCGCGAGATCCCGGCCAGCTCCTGAGTCCGGTTGTCAAACCTGCCCCTACCCTGCATCAGCTGGAGATAATCGATGACGAGCAGGTGCAGGCCGTGCTCCGACATCAGCCGGCGCGCCTTGGCCCGCATCTCGAGCACCCCGATCGAGGCGCTGTCGTCGATGAACACCTTCGCCTCAGACAACCGGCCCAGCGCTCCCGACAACTGCCCATAGTCCCGCTCCCCGAGAAACCCGCCGCGGAATTTGTGCGAGTCGACCTCCGCCTCGGTCGTCAGCATCCGCATGAACAGCTGCTCCTTGGACATCTCCAGACTGAAGAAGCCGATCGTCATGTCGGTCTTCACGCCAAGGTGCTGGGCGATGTTCAACACGAACGCCGTCTTGCCCATGGACGGCCTGGCGGCGACGATGATCAGATCCGATGGCTGAAACCCCGACGTCAGCTCGTCGAGACCCACGAACCCGGTCGGAACACCGGTGACCAGCCCCTTGTGCTCCTGCAGCTTCTCGATAGCCTCGAAGCTGCCCTGCACGAGGTCGCGTAGCGGCACGAACCCGGTGTGGATGTTGTCGTCGGCAATGGAAAATATCGACTGCTCGGCTTGGTCCAGTATCGTATCGGCCTCGTCCTCTGCGCTGTACGCCGTTTCGAGGATCCGATTGGCGGAGAAGATCAGGTTGCGAAGCGTCGCCTTCTCCTTGACGATCCGCGCATAGTACTCGACGTGGGTCGAGCGTGGCACTCCGTCCACCAGCCCGGCGATATACGCCGGTCCGCCCACCCCGTCGAGATCTCCAGACCGCCCGAGCTCTTCCTTCAGGGTGACCAAGTCGATGGCCTCACCCCGCTCGTTCAGATCCACCATCTTGTCGAACACGCGCCGATGCGCGTCCCGAAAGAAGTCGTCGGCGTCAATCAGCTCCGCCGCCTGATTGAACGTATCGTTGTGGATCAGAATCGCGCCGAGGACACAGCGCTCTGCCTCGAGATTGTGAGGCAGCGATTTGTCGGCAGCGGCAGGAGGGACCGTCTCGACCATGACAGCAGCTTCGGTGCCAGCTCATGGGCCGGCAGTGAGGGACGTCGGGGCCAAGGATTCGTCGCTAGCAGCCCGGGCGCTAATCCGCGGCCGACGCGGGGCTCTCGTCCGGCGACGCCGTCTCACTCTTTGCATCGCCGGACTCGGCGACGTCATCATCCTCGTTCGAGGCGCCCTCTTTCACGATACGGACGGTGACCGTGGCCGTCACTTCCCGGTGCACCTTCACAGGCACCGAGTGGGCGCCGAGTTGTTTCAACGGCTCATCGAGCTTGATCTTCCGGCGGTCGACCTCGATCGACTGCCCGGCCAGGCACGCCGCCACGTCGGAGCTGGTCACAGATCCATACATGATGTCGTTTTCGCCGACGCGGCGGACGATGACACACACGACACCATTCAGGCGCTCGGCAAACGCCTCTGCCGCCTGCTTCTCTTCGGCATCATGCGCGTCGGCCACGACGCGGTCGCGGTCGACCCGTCGCCGGTTCGCCTCGGTCACCGGCAGCGCGAGTTTACGCGGCAAGAGGTAATTTCGTGCATACCCGTTGGCAACCTTGACGACATCACCGCGCCGCCCGAGGTGCTCGACCGGTTCCCTGAGAATGACCTGCACTGACATCTGTCTCGCTCCGCTTGCAACACCGTGTTCCCATGCCCGTGGCAGTGGTACGGCACCGCGGTTCCGGCCGCCCCGCAACACGAGGCGCAAGTTCAGACCAACGGCTAGTCGGTCACAAATGGAATCAACGCCAGCTGCCGGGCCCGCTTGATGGCCGTTTGCAGCTTGCGTTGATGCCGCGCACAGGTGCCCGAGAGCCGTCGGGGCTGGATCTTGCCCCGCTCGGGAATGCTCGCGATCAGCATCCGGACATCCTTGTAGTCGATGTACGGGACCTTGTCGACGCAGAACCGACAGACCCGCTTGCGTCGAAACATGCCGCGTTTCGGCCGGTCAGTCTTCGGTTTGCGCGCTCCTGAGCGACCACCCTTCATTTCTGCACCTCCGATGTCTCTGCGGTCTCTGCAGCGGCGCTGGTGGCTCCGGCGTCCGTTGCGGGCACTGCAGTATCACCGGTACCCACTCCGTCCCTGCCCGGCGACACACTCGCCGCGGGCGCGCTGTCTGCCTCTGGCAACGGTGGCTTGCCACGAGCGGCGCGGCGTCGCTGTGCTGTGGCCTTCTTCTTTTCGGCCGCTCGCCTGACCTTTCGCAGGTCCTCATCCACCCGCACCGTCAAGTGGCGCAGCACCTGGTCTCGCACCCGCAACCGGCGTCCCAACTCGGCAATCATCTCGCCCGGCCCTTCGAGCAGCTGGACGATGTAGATCCCCTCGTTGTGGTGCCCGATCTCGTATGCCAGCTTCCGGCGCCCCCAGACGTCCGTGTTCTCAACGCTACCGCCAGATTTCTGAACGAGTTCGGAAACCTCCCCCTGGAGAGCCTCCACTTCCGCATCGGTGGCGGTAGGGGCCACGATGTAGACGAGCTCGTATTCTCGATCGCTTGGCATGATGCTCCTTGTGGACTGACGGCCACACGCAGTGGCAAGGAGTTGGCTGGCAGACACGACAGTGTCGCGTCTCGTTATCACTCATGAGCCTAACGGACTCGCTCGGTCGCGGTCAAGACACACGCCGGATGGATGGCCCGATGTCACGCCCCATCAGCACCCTCTTCGCTCTCTTCGGTGTCGGCATCTGTGGCACCGAATCGATTGAACCGGTTCATGACCGGCTCGATGCCGGACGCGACGAAGAGGTCGACCGCGTCGGCCGCACTGCGCACTACGTCATCCATTTCGGGCCGTTCAGCCGGGTCGAATCGGGAGAGCACCCGACCCGACAGGTGATGTCTCGGGTCCCCACGTCCCACGCCGATTCGAAGACGGGAGAACTGCTCGGTGCCTAACAACTCGATCACCGAGCCAAGACCATTGTGCCCCCCGGCCGAGCCCTGACGTCTGGCACGCAGGCGCCCCAGCGGCAAGTTGACGTCTTCGGTGACGACGAGCAGATCGGACAGCGCGATCCGGTAATACCGCTGCAGGGTGCTGACCGCCATCCCGCTGCGGTTCATGAACGTCAGGGGCTTGACGAGTATCGCCCCGTCCCGCTCGCCAGGCACGCCATGTGACTTCGCTTGGACCGCGTCGGCCGGGGCCGACTGAAACACCACATTCCAGCACCGCGCGACCTCGTCCATGACCTCGAAACCGACGTTGTGGCGCGTGCCGTGGTACTCGGCTCCCGGGTTACCGAGCCCAACAATCATCTTCACTTTGTTTTCCTGGCGAGGCGTTCGCCTGGCGGCGTTGCTTCCTCGGTCACAGCCGGCCTGGCTGCTCCCTCGTCGCGCCTGGCCAGGCAAACGCCTCGCCAGGAAAACCGACCTGGTCCGAGACTCGACGGCGCCAGCCGCCGCCCGGCTCATTCACGGCCGGGCTATGGCCAGGTCTCGCCGAAGCCCTAGCGGAGGCGGCGTTGCTTCCTCGGTCACAGCCGGCCTGGCTGCTCCCTCGTCGCGCCTGGCCAGGCAAACGCCTCGCCAGGAAAACCACAGGCGGCACGGGACGGCGTTACTTCCTCGGTCAGCGGGGCGCGGAGTGGGGCTTTCAGGGCCCCGCGAGCGTCCGCGTGGGGTTCGGGGCGCAGCCCCGTCTTAGTAAAGCCGCGCCTTGCCAGCCGGGCGCCGCGCTCCGGAAACCGCCCCCCTGTTCTTGGTTGACCACCTACCCGGGTACCTGGCCAGGCGAATGCCTCGCCAGGAAAACCACAGGTTGCGCGGTGAAGCGCTATTCGTCGGTCTTCTTCCCGGCCTCGTCGCTCTCGGCTGCGACCTTCTCGCCTTCGGCCGCCTCGCCAGCCTCGGCCGCAGCTTCCTCCTCTTCGGCCTCCGGCTCCTCTTCGACCTTCGGCGCCACGACATGAACGATCAGCGTGTCGATATCGGTCACTGGTTTCCAGGCCACACCCTCGATCACATCCCGCACGCGGACACCCTGTCCGATCATCAGGCTCGAGACATCGACCTCGACGTGCTCGGGAATCTCGGTGGGCAAGCACTCGACCGCAAACTCGCGCTGTTCAAAGGCGATCAGCCCGCCCTGCATCTTGACGCCCTCGGCTTCGCCCTTGAGCACGAACGGCACGGTGACCGTGATGACCCTGTCCATCGCCACCCGGAAGAAGTCCACGTGCAGCAACTCGCGCGTGACCGGGTGTAACTGAAAATCCTTGATCAGCACTTGATTGGGTTTTCCCGAATCAATGGTCAGTCCTATCAGCGTGTTGACCCCCGAATCGGAGTGCAAGATTTGCGACACTGTTGCTGGATCGACGCTGACCGCGACGGCGTCGCGCCCAGCCTTTCCCCCACTGTCGCCATACACGACGCCCGGAAGACGCCCGTTCCGACGGAGCCGTCTGGCGAGGTTCTTCCCACGTTCCGACCTGGTTTCGCTCTGCAATGCAGTAGTCATGACAAGACCTGTGGTGCCTTATATCTCTACACGAACAGCGATGAGACGGATGTCTCGTCGTGAATGCTCCGGACCGCCTTCCCCAACAGTGAGGCAACGGACAGGACCTCGACCTTGTCCGAGGCGACGAACTCTGACTTGGGTGGAATGGTGTTGGTCACGACCAGCTTCTCGAGCGCCGACTCCTCGATTCGCTGCAGCGCCGGACCGGACAGCACGCCGTGCACGGCGCACGCTAGCACACGCGCGGCCCCGTTGTCGCGCAACGCCGCCGCACTCCGGTTCAGCGTGCCCGCGGTGTCGACGATGTCGTCCTGGATGATGCAGATCCGGTCCTGCACCTCGCCCACAACGTTCATCACCTCGGCGGCGCCGTCCTCAGACCGCCGCTTGTCGATGATCGCGAGATCGGCACCGAGCCGCCTGGCGTACGCCCGCGCCCGCTCGACGCCGCCGGCGTCCGGGGACACAATCGTAAGACCACGCTCACGGTAGCGGGAGAGATACTCGATGAACACCGGTGCCGCAAACAGATGGTCGACCGGGATGTCGAAGAACGCCTGGATCTGCGCCTTGTGCAGGTCCATCGTCAGAACCCGGTTGGCCCCGGCTGCACTCAACAGATTCGCGACGAGCTTGGCTGAGATCGGGACCCGCGGCTTGTCCTTCCGGTCCTGGCGAGCATAGCCGTAGTAGGGCATCACCGCAGTGATCCGGGCAGCTGACGACCGTCGGAACGCGTCGATCATCAGGCAGAGCTCGACGAGATTGGCGTCGACCGGCGTACACGTCGGCTGCAGTATGAAGACGTCGGTGCCACGGATGTTCTCGTCGATCTGAAACGACACCTCTGTGTCGGAGAACCGTTTGAGCTTCGACCGTCCCAACGACACACCCAGATGGTTGGCGATCTCTTGCGCCAACTCGGGGTGCGCGCTGCCAGAGAAAAACTTGAGTTGCCCGTTTTGCATCGCCATTCGGTCAAAACCCGGCCATCCGTCAGTTAACCGCCCACCGAAACCGGCAGCGCCTCCGACGCGTGCGGTTGGCTGGGGCGGAAGGATTCGAACCTTCGAATACGGGAGCCAAAGTCCCGCGCCTTACCACTTGGCCACGCCCCATCTAGCAAAGCTACGTCTGGCACCGGGTGGCCACGGCGCGTCTCTTGGCGATCCGCGCAGTCCTGTACTTTATCCCGACGACCCCGATTCGGGCAAGAATTCGGCACGGCCAGAACAGGCATCCAGTGCGCGTCAGACCCCGAACTGCCGCGCGAGCCTGGCCCGGTCCAGGGTCTCGGTCACCAGCACGGACCAGCCCTCGCGCCGGACGCCACCGGCCGCTTCGACGGCACGCGCCCGTCGCGCGAACAGTCCGAAGACGCCCGACCCACTCCCGGTCATGGCGGCGGTCAGCGCCCCGGCAGCGGACAGCATCCGCGTGGCTGCGCGGACCTCGGGTCGACGCCGGGCAACCGGCCGCTCCAGGTCGTTGGTCAGGGCGTCGAACTCGAGGGTGGAGCCGGAAACCGGCGGGAATCGTTTCTTCCCACCGTCACTCGGCCGCCCGCGGCGACCCGACGCCGCCCGGTCACCGTCCATCCAGCCGTACGCCGCAGCGGTCGACACTCTCCGAGTCGGCACGGCAATGACGACCCAGTGGCGGGGCAGCTCGGCAAGCGGATACACCTCGTCGCCGCGGCCCACCCCGAGCGCCGTGCCACCGACGAGAAAGAAGGGCCCGTCCGCGCCGACGTCGGCGGCAATCTCCTGCAGACGCGATGGCCCGGGCGATTCACCCCAAAGTCGGCACAGCCCCAGGAGCACCGCCACCGCATCGGCAGTCCCGCCTCCCAGACCCGCCGCGATCGGTATCCGCTTGACGATCGTGATGGAGACTCCGCTGGGGTCGCCACGCCGGCCCAGCGCGCCCCACAGCCCGTGCGCGGCCCGCCAGACCAGGTTGGCCTCGCCCTCCGGCACGCCGGTTGCCGCACACCGCACCCGGCACGGCCCCTCGACCGCACGCAGCGTCACGGTGTCATGCACCGCGATCGACTGCAGGATCGTCGTCAGATCGTGGAAGCCATCCGCGCGTCTGGCGCCGACACGCAGGTCCAGGTTGATCTTGGCGTGCGCCCGGACCTTCAGGAGACCGGCGGCACCGGTGTTCGACGAGGAAGTCATCCTGATGTTGGGGTGCGGCGTCACCTCGACGATGACGGCTCCGGTGGCGCTTCCAGCGGGGAGACGCGCCGCAGATCATCCAGCGTCATCGGCATGACGTCGTCCGGTATGTCGTCGTCACTAAGCACGAACGCTTCGTCTGGGATATCCACATTGATGTCCGGTTCGAAGAGCGTGGCCGTCAGATCGGTCAGCGGTTCCCTCGACCCCGCCACCAGCTCGTCCGATAGCACGCGCACCCGGCGTGGGATGTGGCGCCGGAACTCGCCGTACTCGATTTGCAACCGGTCCCGAGTTCCCGCAACCAAATGATGCTCGCCGCCGATCCGCCGCAGATAGGCGACCGCTCCGCCCTGCAGATCGACGGCAACCAGATCGCCGTAGCTGCGTCCAGCGGTCGGCCGCGGCTCCGGCACGAGACACCCGGTCAACACCGCCCGGAGGTCCTCCGGAGCGAGCGCCACGCCGGTCAGGCTTTCGAGCATGTCGGCGGCGGGCACGTCCGTCAGCACGCGCGCCTCCCGCGTGAGCCACAACGTCGCCTCACCGGGTCGCGCCACAAAGACGAAACCGGGCGGACCAAACGGTGCCAGCCATACGAGGCGCAAGGAAGCGGGAGCGGCCAGACCGGCCAGGACCCGACCACTGATGTTCATCCCGCCACCACGTCCCCGAAGGCGGATCAGCGTATCGAGTGTCCGGACGTTCCGGCACTCCGACACCGCCGTTTCGAACGCCGGTCCGTAGTCGGGAAACGGAGTCCCAGGCCCGCTCGGTAGCGACAGGCTGGGGAATGTGGACGCGCAACCGGAAAGAACCGCAAGAAGGATACAGCGTGAGACAAGGCGAACCGAACGCATCAGCGAGACAGTCGGTCTCTTGCGTCGCGAAGCTTGTCCTCGATCAGCGACAGTTCGACCCCATCCTGATCACCCGCCAACGCGCGCTCCCAGGCGGAGGTCGCCTCGGCGTATCGTTCGAGCCGGAACAGCAGATCGCCCAGATGGTCCTGAACGACCGAATTGCGCCGCAGCTGCTCGCCGGCCTGTCGTAGCGGCGGCTCGGCCAGCTCCAACCGGTTCTGTTTGAGGTAGGCCCAGCCAAGACTGTCGAGATAGGACCCGTTGTGTGGGTCCAGTTCCAAGGCCCGTTGGATCAGGTCGACGGATTCGTCGAGACGCTCTCCGCGCTCGGCCAACATATACCCAAGGTAATTGAGCGTGGCGGCGTCTTCCGGGTCCCGCTCGAGCGCGCGCCGAAACGCCCCCTCCGCCTCGGTGAAACGCTGCCCCCGCTCGAACACGGCTCCGAGCTGGAAGACCACAGCCGTGTTGTCGGGGAATCTGGCCTCGGCCGCCTCCAGCACACGCACCGCATCGTCGACCTGATCGTGCTGGCTGTACATGTTGGCCAACGCAAAATGAGCGACCGGCTGCTCCTCGTGCTGGGACAGCGCACGCTCGAGCACGGCCAGTGCGTCGGCCACGTCTCCGCGCGCCGACAGGGTCTGCGCCTCGAGCCGCTGGAACGCCAGATTGCCAGGGCTCTCGCGCTGGGCCCGACGGACCACGTCCACCGCCTCGTCCAGACGCCCGGAGTCGATATACACCTGTGCAAGCTGTGCCTGGAGCCCAAGATGGGATGGCGTCAGGTCGAGTGCCCGGGTCAGCGTGTCGATCGCTGCGTCGTGGTCGCCCAGTTGCTCATGCGCGACGCTCAGCCGCTGAAGCAGACTGACGATCTGGCTGGCCGCCACGTCGCGCTCGATCGCGCCACGGACCGCCGGCTCCAGGGCATCCACCATCGCCTGATATTCGCCCTGCGCACCGAGCACGCGAGATAGCATGTAGGCACCGCGCAGGCCGTCCGGCTCCAATGCGATGACCCGCCGCGCAGCCGCCCCAGCCTCGTCGTAGTTGTTGAGCTGCAACTCCAGCTCAGACAGCAGATACCACCCGCTGGTATCGTCCGACCGGACGCGAACGAGCTCCCGCACAACCTCGAGCGCCCGAGCAGGTTCTCCGGCGTTCAACAACGCGTTGGCGAGCTGTCGCCGGTAACGCGCCCGCTGTGGGCTCCAGGTCACCGCGCGCTCGTAGGCGGCCGCCGCCTCGTCCCACGCGCCCTGAGCCTCGTAGGCCTGGGCCAGCAGCACATGCGCGTCGGCAAATTGTGGCTCGGCTTCGAGCAGCTCGTTGAGCAGGTCGATCGCCTTCGCCGTCTCCCCCGTGGCGACGTACAGACGCCCGAGCGAGAGATATAGCCCCGGGTCCGGTGTCAGGGGATCGCGCGCACGCTCCAGGTGATCGACCGCTCGGTCGACATCCTCCTGCCCGGCGTCACCCCTCGTGCCAGCGCGGGCCGAATAGACGAGCCCCAGGATCCGATGGGCCTCTTCGTTGTCCGGGTCGCGATCGAGCGCGGCGCGACCGGCCTCGATCGCTTCGTCGGCTCGGTTCCGGCGAGCGTAAAGCGCTGCCAACTCCGCCCAGATGTCGGCCGCGGCCGGGTCGAGCTCGGCCGCGCGCAGGAAAGCGGCAACTGCGCCCTCGATATCACCCGCGCCCTCGAGCGACCGCCCCAACACGAAAGCGTGATATGCCGCCGCCCGGTCGTCGATGTTCGGCTGCCCGGAGACCGTAGACTGGGCATGGGCCGGCGTAACCGATGCCAGCGCGCAAACAATTGACAGGATACAAAGAAAAGTCCGCATTACGGCCTGATTGTTCCACAGGACGCCAGAACCATCAACCCGTGAGACAGCCGACAGCGCTCACCGCCGGACCAGTCTGGTATAGTCGGGTGTCCAGTGTGGGAGGGTCGCCGTATGGGCATCGACGCCGAACTGCTCGAGATACTCGCCTGTCCGAACTGCAAGACGCCGGTCGTGCTCGTCCACGACGACACTGCCCTGAAATGCAACACGTGTCACCGCGTCTATCCCATCAAGGACGACATCCCGGTGATGCTCATCGATGAAGCGACCATTGAGAAACAGTAGGAATAGTAGAAACACTAGATATAGAAGGAATCGACAACATAGACGTGTCAACGGAGCACGACGCGTCGTGAAAGCGTCGCGACCCACCGGCTTCACGCGCTGAAGACATCTCGCGGCTATGAGTATCCTTCCGGACGCCACCGACGACACCTCGAAGCTGGAGGTTGCGGCGTTGATCTCGCTTTTGGGATTCGTCGCAGCACTGCAGATCTCGATTGCCGCCTCCGGCATCCTCCTCACCATCACTCTCGGGTTGTGGATCGGGCTGCTCGTGGCAGAGCATGAACGACCGTCGGCCCCACCGTTCTTCGGAGCACTGGTGGTCTATGCCGCGATGACGATGGTGTCGGTCGCGTTTTCCCTCGACCGCGGCATCAGCATCGTCGACTCGAAGGAGGTGCTGCTGTTCCTCGTCGTACCGCTCGTCTACCGCCTGGCCCGGGGCACCCAGGCAAGGACCCTGGCGACGATCGCCATCACCGTCGGCGCCGCCAGCGCGGTGTTCGGTGTCGTGCAATTCGGCATCCTCGAATACGACAATCTCGGACAACGGGTGCGCGGAACCATGGGGCACTACATGACCTACTCTGGGTTGTTGGTGCTGGTGATCGCGCTCGCCGGAGGGCGGCTGCTGTTCGACACCCGAGATCGAATCTGGTCGGCCCTCGTCATGCCGGCGCTGCTCGTGGCGCTTGCGCTCACCTGGACGCGGGGCGCGTGGGTCGGCGCCTGCGCCGTGCTGGGGCTGCTGTTCGTCATGAAGGATCTTCGACTGATGGCGGTCCTGCCGGTGCTGGCCGCGCTGTTCTTGGCCTTTGCACCCCCACAGCTGACCGACCGAATGTACTCCGCGTTCGACCTGCAAGACCCGACGAACCGCGATAGGGTCGCGATGGCGCGGGCCGGCTTCCGCATGATCAGTGATCGCCCGCTGACCGGTGTCGGACCGGACGTGGTCAAGGAGGTCTACCCGGAGTATCGCGACGCAAGCGCCGTCGAGGACACCAACCCGCACCTCCACAACGTGCCGCTGCACATCGCAGCCGAGCGCGGCCTACCGGCGCTCGCCGTTTGGCTCGGCTTTCTCGCGCTGCTCGTGCGTGACCTGATCAGCCGGCTCAAGACTCCGGCGACCGCCGCCCTGGCGGCCGCCGGCCTGGCGGCGGTCGCCGGAATGCTGACGGCAGGCATGTTCGAATACAACTTCGGGGACTCGGAGTTCCTGATGCTGTTTCTGGTGATGATCACGCTGCCCTTCGCGGCAGCCGCGAGCACCCACACAGCAGAAAGCACAAGCGCCCCGCCCGGCGCAGGGCGCTGAAGACCGACAGAGGATCCGTTTCCGGAGCGCGGCGCCCGGCTGGCCAGGCGCGACGAGGGAGCAGCCAGGCGGGCTGTGACCGAGGAAGCAACGCCGCCAGCCGGGATGCCCCGCCCGGAAACCTCAGTGCCTGAAGTGCCGGCGCCCGGTGAACACCATCGCGATCCCGTGCTCATTGGCAGCGACGATCACCTCTTCGTCCCGCACCGACCCGCCTGGTTGCGCGACCGCCGTCGCACCAGCCGCCGCAATCGCATCGAGCCCGTCCCGAAATGGAAAGAATGCGTCAGACGCGGCCGCGGTGCCTGATAGATCCGTCGTCGCTTTCATCGTCGCCACCTTGACGGCATCGACCCGACTCATCTGACCCGCGCCAATTGCCGCCAGCCGGTCTGCCACGGCAAACACGACGGCATTTGACTTGACGTGCGCCGAGACCCGCCACGCCAGACGCAAAGCGGCCCACTCCTCGTCGGTCGGTTGCCGCGCAGTCACGACACGGAAGTCGGACTGATCTGGACTCGCCGCACTGGCATCCCACGGCGACGCCGCCTCGGCAACCCGATCGTATTCCTGCACGAGGACCGCACCAAGGATGGAGCGGACTTCGCGGGTCAGCCGGAGATCCGCTGCGGCCGGTGCACAGTCGGCCAGCACCAACCGTAGATTCTTCTTCGTGGCGAACACCGCGCGTGCCTCAGCGTCAGCCTCTGGCGCGACGACCGCCTCGATGAAGGTCGACGTGATCGCAGTGGCCGTGTCACGATCGAGCGGGCGATTCACGCCGACGATGCCGCCGAAGGCCGAAAGCGGATCCACCTCACGCGCCATCACATAGGCCTCGCTGAGCGACGCCGCAGTCGCAACCCCGCATGGATTCATGTGCTTCACCACGACCGCCGCCGGTTCATCGAACTCGATCATCAGTCGAGCTGCGGCGTCGAGATCCAGCAGATTGGTGTATGACAGCTCTTTGCCCTGAAGCACTTGCGCACCACCAAACCCAACTGCACCGTCGGCGTACAACGCCGCGGTCTGATGCGGATTCTCGCCATACCGCAGCGTGCGCAGGCGAGCCGCCTTGATCGCCAGCGTATCCGGTGCCAACGGCTCGGGGGGGGGAGCGCCGCGCGTAAAGCTGCCATCGGCCACCTCGACGGACGACAACGCGGAGGCGATGGTGTCGTCGTAAGACCGGGTGTGCGCGAACGCCTTGCAGGCAAGCGACAGCCGGTACGCCTCACTGGGCCCGTTCGGCAGGTCCAGCTGCTCGGTCGCTGTTCGGTAATCGGCGGGGTCTACGACCACGACGACATGCCGGAAGTTCTTGGCTGCCGCCCGCACCAGCGACGGTCCACCGATGTCGATCTCCTCGATGAGCGCCTCAACGGTCGTCCGCCGGTCGGCCGCCGCGCGCGCGAACGGATACAGGTTGACGACGACCACATCGATCGGTTCTATGCCCTGCCCCGCGATCGCCTGCATGTCGTCGGACCGGTCGCGACGCGCCAGGATGCCGCCGTGCACGCCCGGATGCAGCGTCTTGACCCGACCGTCCATCATCTCGGGGAATCCGGTCACCTTGGAGACGAGCGTCACGGTGAGCCCGGCCTCAGCGAGGGCGCGCGCAGTGCCGCCAGTCGACACGAGCTCATACCCGCGCGCGACCAGACCACGGGCGAAATCGGCCAAATTCGTCTTGTCGGATACGCTCAACAGCGCTCGCATTTGTGGTTCACTCTCCTCCCTACAGCGGAATTCAGGTCGCCTTGACAACGTCAGACAAGCTGGCTACGATGCCCTCACGGGTGAATGGATCGAATCGCAGGCCGCTTTGGCGGTCTTTTTTTGTGCCCCCGTGACGGCCACAACCGTCATGGAGTTCGTAAGCCGGGTGGCGTCCCGCGCCGCCCACATGCAGGTCAGGGGAAGCAGGATGCGCATCACAGGCAAAGTCAAATGGTTCAACAACGCCAAGGGGTACGGGTTCATCGAGCGTGACGGCGGCAGCGACGTCTTCGTGCACTTCTCGGCGATTCAAGGTGACGGCTTCCGCACACTCGAAGAGGGCCAGCCGGTGGAGATCGTGGACGGGCCGAAGGGTCCGCAAGCCGGCAACGTGACCAGGAGCGAATAACCTCTCTGGCGGCGCGCTGTCACACGCGTGTTGAGAACGGCCCGGGACGACCCTCCTCCCGTGCACGGAACCCGCGATCCCACAGACTCGCGAAGGACCGAAACCGCAACTGGAGCGTGTTGAACCGGAATCGCTCGGTCGACCGCTCGATCGACACCCGATCCCAACGCCTGAGGATCGCCTCCATCCTGGCCCGCAATGCAACCGGCGGCCGCTGACGGCGGCCTGCGAAGAACATCGTGTAATCGTTCTCGAGCTGACGCAGGCCGGATTCGAGCTCTCCCAGGTCACGCTCCAAACCGGCCTGGTCCGGTTGCTGGACTCCCGAATCACTTCGAACGGCCATCACCGATCAGCGGATGAGAAACCAGATGAGCGGTAGCCACAACTCCCGCGCATAGGGCACAGGTCGGTCATCAACCAACACCTCGCAGGCATCGTACGGCCCGACCAGCTCGAACAGTGCCTTCAGACCGCGCGCCTCGGTTGGCAGGAACCGGGCGCGGTGACGCATCGCGGCCCCCGATCCGGTCACGCGATACTCCGTCGACGCACGCGCCAGCTCGACCGCACGGTCATAGTCTGGGCCGTCGAACGGCGGAAAGACGAGGGTCACCGAAAACGGCCGGTCGGACGTGTCCCCGAGCAGAATCTCGCGCAGATCCGGGTCGAGCAGCGCCAACTCCTCGTCGCTCGGCTCCTCCGGCACGTCGACATAGGGCCAAAATCGGTCGGAAGGTCGATACTCGGACGCGGCTGTCTCGTTCGGTGGTGTGTCGGCTGGCTGACTGGAGGCCTTGGGGCCCGCGCAAGAATAACTTCCCATTTGGTGGCCGCCGATGCATCCCGTCAAGGGCAGCGTTGGGCTTCGGTTCAGCGGGGTCAAATACTGCCGGTATCTTCCCTCGTCGCGCCTTGCCAGCCGGGCGCCTCGACACCCCAAAACGGGCACTTATTCTTGCGCGGACCCTTACTCGTTGGTCGCGGGCGTCGTGATGGTATCCTGAACCCCGCGATGCGGCAAGGCGTGTCCTCGCGGCGCGCCGATCACTGTCCTGGAACCGATGACCACGCCGCGCATCCTGCCTTCCATCGATCGTCTGCGCCAGCGACCGGCCGTGCGCGCGCTCGAGACCGAGTATGGCCCGCCAGCCGTGCTTGCAGCATTGCGCGGCGTCACCGACATGCTGCGACGCGAGCTGACCGCGCCCGAGCTTCCCGCCTCCCCGATTGGGAACAGCGAACAGGCGGCGTCCACCATCGAGCAGCGCACGGCATCGCAGCTGGCGGTCGAATTTGAACCGTCGCTGGTTCCAGTTATCAACGCGACCGGGGTGATCGTGCACACCAACCTGGGCCGAGCCCCGTTGGCCCAGCCGGCGGTCGACCGGATGGCGGGCCTGGCGGTTGGCTATACCAACCTCGAGTACGACCTGGGAACCGGCCGCCGCGGCTCGCGAAGCCTACACGCCGAACGGCTCCTCTCACGGGTCACCACCGCGCCCGCGGCCGTGGTGGTGAACAACAATGCCGCCGCTGTGCTGCTGGTTCTGGCCGCCCTGGCAGACGGCCGAGAGGCGATCATTTCGCGCGGGGAGCTGGTGGAAATCGGTGGAGGCTTTCGGATACCCGACGTCATGCGGCAATCGGGTGCCCTCGTGCGGGAAGTCGGCACGACAAACAAGACCCGGTCGGCCGACTACGCGGCGGCCATCAGTGACCGAACGGCGCTCATTTTGCGCGTGCATCCGTCGAACTTCCGTATCGAAGGATTCACCGAACGCCCGCGTCTCGAGGAACTGGTGACACTCGGAAAGCGCTTCCAGATCCCGGTCGTCGAGGACCTTGGTAGCGGCAACCTGCTCGACGATCACGGTGCCGGTGTCGTCAACGAGCCCCCCGTCTCCGCAAGCGTTGCCTCCGGCGCAGCGGTCTGTTGCTTCAGCGGAGACAAGCTGCTCGGCGGACCCCAGGCCGGCATCATCGTCGGCGCAGCCGAACCGCTGTCGCGTATTCGTCGCCATCCGCTCATGCGGGCCCTGCGGGTCGACAAGATGACCTATGCCGCACTCGAGGCCACATTGCTCGAGTATGCGCGTGGCCGCGCACACACGTCGGTGCCGGTGGCCCGCATGCTGACCGCCACCATCGAAGCGATTGATGCCCGAGCGGCGGCCGTGGCCGACCAACTTGCAGACGACGCGCGGGTCGCCGTGGACATCATCGACGGGGTGTCGACCGTTGGTGGGGGTGGTGCGCCAGGGTCCGCGCTGCCGACCAGACTCCTGCAGCTCACGTCCCCTGACGCGTCGGCGGCGACACTCGAGGCCAGGCTGCGCGGACTCCGTCCACCGGTCATCGCCAGAATCGAGGACAACCGCGTGGTGCTGGACCTCCGAACCGTTTTGCCGGAGCAGGACGATCAACTGACCTCGGCGCTGATCGGCCTCGACTGAAGAAGGCGGCGAAGCCTTCCGACTTCTCCTGACTCCTGACTTCTGACTTCTTAGAGAGTCGATCTCACTGGTCGGTCTCGATCCGGGTGGTCTTCACCGGCCCCATGCCCATGATCTGAACCGTCACCGCTTCCTCTCTGGCTTGATCGTAGTGAATGCCGTTGGGCGGCTCGTACAGAAAGCTCTCGGCCTTCATGGGGGTCATCTTGTCAGGATCGTAGGTCGCCGCCTCGGGTCCGAGCGCCACCCACCACGTGCCTTCGATCACCGTGATGTAGCGGGCCTGATCGTGAAAGTGTGGCCGGGTCCCGGTGCCGGCAGCGAACGTAATTCGCTGGACGTACATCCCAGGCTCGCTGCCGCGACCGAGAATCCTCACCGACCGGCTGCCATCAGGGGGTTGGAGGTCTTCGGGATTGGCCGCGATGAATCCATCCGCATCCGGCGTCAGGGTCTGACCAGACGCCAGCGGGATGGTCAACGACAGCGTCATCAACACGCAACCGACCCACCGAGTCCTAGCGGAACGTGTCATCGTTCTCTCCTCGTCTCAATGCCAAGCCGGGTACCCACTGACGGCGGTCACCTACCCAGTGTCGTCCCACCGCTGATGCCGATGGGCACATGGTGTCTCGCGATGTGCCCCGACCGCAAGTACGGAACGCGCCGGCCGCACGCTTCATGTGCGCGTCGATCAGAGCCTCCGGGGAGGAAGCACGGTATACTGCCCACATTACGGTCGAAAGGATGAAGAAAGTCGCCTGGTTCTCACCCCTACCACCGGTTCGCTCCGGCATTGCCCGATACAGCGTCGAACTACTTGCCCGGGTCGGGCAAAGCTATGAAATTGACGGCTTCGTCGACACGACCGAGTTCGACGCCCCCTCCGGCCTGACTGGTGTCTACAGTGCACACGATTTCATCTGGAAACATGCGGTCGACCCTTACGATTTGATCTTCTATCAACTGGGCAACGCGCCGTGCCACGACTATATGTGGCCATATCTCGTCCGCTATCCGGGCCTCGTCACGCTGCACGATGGCCAGCTCCACCACTCGAGAGCGCGCTGCTTGCTGCGACAGAACCGGCCAGAACACTATCGGGCGGAATTTCTCTACAACCATCCCGACGTCGAGCCGTGTCTGACCGAGCTCGGCGTCGCTGGTCTTCTGGGCAATCTGACTCAGCTCTGGCCGATGCGACGAGTGGTGCTGAAATCGAGCCGCTTGGTGCTCGTGCACAACACGAGGCTGGCCGAAGAACTCCGTGAGGACGACCTCGATACCCCGATCGGTGTCGTCGACATGGGCGTTCCACAGCACGAAGCTCCAGCGCACATCTGTGAGCAGGTGCGGACCCGACTCGGCTGTCCCCCTGACGCGATCATCTTTGCGGCATTTGGAAAAGTTACCCCTGAGAAGCGGATCGCACAGGCGCTACGCGCGCTCGCGACGCTCCCGCCCGAAATGCCTTGGCATCTGATGCTCTGCGGGGACACGGTCGACCACTACGATCCGCAAGCAGAGGCACGGCAACTCGGCATCGCCGACCGGGTCACGGTGACCGGATACGTTGACGAGGCCGAGCTGCCAGGGTACATCGAAGCAGCTGACGTCTGCTTCTGCCTGCGCTGGCCGTCGTGCCGCGAAACATCGGCGTCGTGGCTGCGGTGCCTGGCGGCCGGCAAGCCAACCCTCGTGACCGATCTCGTTCATCTAGCCGATGTGCGGTCCCTCGATCCCCGTAGCTGGACCGTAGCCGGCTACCCGATGGGTCGGGACACGTCGGGTAAGGTCGTTCGCGCCACCTGTATCAGCATCGACATCGCCGACGAAGATCACTCCCTCGGCCTCGCCGTGCGCGGAATCGCCGAGGACCGGGATTTGCGTGAGTCCTTGGGCGGCAACGCAAAGCAGCTGTGGTCAGAGCGGTTCACCGTCGACGGGATGGCGTCGGGGTATGAGCGTGCGATGACACGGGCCAGTGACACACCGGCCGAAGTCCAGCGACGGGACGAGTTGCCCCTGCATTTGCTATGCGACGGCACGGAGCGCGTCAGCACACTTCTCGCAGATCTCGGTCTCGATAACCCTCAATTAGACAATGGCTTAGACTTGACGTGTCGGGGAGCTGTGAGTACGCTGTCGTTGTTGAGATCGCCAAGACCGGCCGATGAGTGACGTCAAACCGCTATCGCCGGCCGGAACCCACGAGCCATCTAGACATCAGCCCACAGTCCGCTTGAAGGCGCCGCCGACCGCCATATCGCGGCTCGGCCACGGATGACACACGTCGCATGTTCAATCGGCCCCTCACCATCCACGATCTTGCCCGTCTGAAACAGGAACGCGACGACGCGGACCGCGCATACAACAATGCGCTCACGGCGCTCGACCAAGAGGTGCAGCATCTGCGGGAGATGCCCCACCCTCCCCCGTCGTACGACGAACACCAAATCACTCCACTCAACGACGGCTGGGAGCTTCTCCAGGCTCGTCCCGACCAGCCGCCCGGCTGGCGTGGATGGCTGCGCTCCTTCATCTGGCAAGCCGTCGCACCACTCTTCGAGCGGCAGCAGGCCTTCAACTCGGTCCTCGTCGACCACATCAATCGCAACGTGGCGATGCACCGGGAATACACGAATGCACTTGCCAGCACGATCGAGTTGATCCGCGAGGAGCTTCAGCGTCTCATCCACTTCGAGAACCGACTCCTCCAGTATGCCCAGCAGATTACCCCTTACGTCGACACCAAAGACCGAGATGTCACCCGTCTAATCGTGGAGGTGGCCAGCGGCATCAGCGCGGTGTCGGACGAGCTGACCAAGCGCTGGGAGTCGATGGCCGCACGAGAGCGCCGCTACGAGGCTCGCGACGTGGAGCGAGAACAGGCCGCGTCGGAGCGAGAACTCGCCGCGACGGAGCGAGAACTCGCCGCGACGGAGCGAGAACAAATCACGGCGAAGCAAGACGCGGCACGAGCGCAGGCTGCGGCCGAGAGAGACGAGGTCGTGGAGGATGTCCGCGCGAGCTTCGGCGTCGTGCACCAGGTTACCCAGATGCTCAAGCGCGAGCTCGGGCGGCTACAGGAGGCGGGAGCGGGAACAGAGACGTCGACATCGAGCGTCGATGACTCGGTGCGCCACGACCCACGAACGACGGGTGACGTGTTGAATCAGGCGCTCGACAGCTACAAGTATGTCGAGTTCGAGAATCACTTCCGTGGGTCGACAGACACCATTCGTGAGCGCCTGGTCGCCTACCTCCCGTATTTCGACGGCGCCACCGACGTCCTGGATGTGGGGTGCGGCCGAGGAGAGTTTCTCGATCTACTCCGCGAACGCGGTGTTGCCGCACGCGGGATCGACACCAACCACGAAATGATCGAGGTGTGCCGCGAACGGGGTCTTACCGCCGACGAAGGAGATGCGCTGACGTACCTCCGTGGCATCCCGGATGCCTCCCTGGGCGGCCTGTTCGCGGCTCAGGTCGTCGAGCATCTGGAACCGGGATATCTCCTGAATCTGCTCGACACCGCCTGTCTCAAGCTCAGACCCGGGGCCAGGCTCATCCTGGAAACAATCAACGCGGCATCGTGGTCCGCCTTCTTCCACAGCTACATCCGCGACATCACCCACGTCCGTCCGCTTCATCCCGATACACTGCAGTACTTCGTGACCGCAAGCGGGTTCCAGGATGTCCGGGTGGAGTACCGTGCGCCCTGGCCGGCCAGCAGCAAGCTCACGCCGTTGCCGACGCCCGACGACGCTGGCCCACCGGACAGTCCTACTCCGATGGCCAAGCTTGTGCTCACGTTCAACCACAACGTCGAAAAGCTCAACAGACTGATGTTCGCCGACCAGGACTATGCCGTCATCGGTGAACGCCGGTGACGGCAGTCTCGATTCATCCTGGTCATACAGCAGCGGTCGGCGCAGGCGCTTGCGCCCTAGCTGCTCACAGCGAATAGCCCGCTTCGACGGCATCCGCGCGGAACATCTGGACCGTCTCCAGCGAGCGCTGCCCCAGGTCGCGCCCGACCAGGCCGAGCTTCTCGAGGGTGTCGTTGGGGACGGTGATGATGTCGCAGCCGGCCGCATCGGCCTGAAACACGTTCAGGAGCTCGCGCGGGCTGGCCCACAGGAGCTCGACGTTCGGCGTCATGCGGGTCAGCTCACGGGCGGCGGCCATCAACGGGACCGGGTCGCGTCCGGTGTCCGCGATGCGCCCGGCAAAGACGGATACGACCGAGGGTGGGCCACCGGAGAGCGCCTCACACACATCGCGAACCTGGATAAGAGTCATCACCGCAGTCACGTTCAGCCTCACTCCCGCCTGCGACAAACTGGAAACGAGCGGCATGGACGACTCGCACTTCGTGTTGGTCACAGGAATCTTCACGTAGACATGATCGCCCCACGAAGAAATGATCTTGGCCTGACGTTCCATCTCGTCGAACTCGTCCGAGAACACCTCGAACGAGATCGGCCGGTCTGGAATGGCCGCAACAGTCTCTCTGGCGAACGCGGCATAATCTGTGACGCCAGCCTTCCGCATCAATGTCGGATTCGTGGTGAAGCCCTTGATCAAGGGGTTGCGATACATCTGAACCATCCCGGCCTTGTCAGCACCGTCCGCGAAAAGCTTGACGCGCAGAGCCTGTGGATCGACCGTCCCGTCCCGACTCCCCGGGGACTCTCCACCCAGAATCCACGTCACGCCCTCCTCGAACGAACGAACCGTCGCGTCTGCTGGCGGCATCGGCTTTTTCTCCTGATAATCGTAGTCTAGGAACAGGGTCCGGCATCCGGCACGGCGTCCGGCTTCGATGTCTCGCCACCTGTCGCCGACCATAAAGCTGCCTGAAAGATCTATCCCGTATCTGGCCGCTGCCGCCTCGAGCAATCCCGGAGCCGGTTTGCGGCAGCCACACGCGTCAGCGTCGTCGTGGTAACAGGCAAGCAGCGCGTCGAGCGACGTCGTTCGGCCCACGGCGTGGCTGAGCGCGTCGGCGATATCCCGTGCCTGGCTTCCTCTCGCCACGTCAGGCTGATTGGTCACCCCGATGACAAGGAACCCGGCAGCGCGCAACCGCGCGACAAGGCCAGGTACATTCGCCGAAATCCGCAACTCATCGAGCGACGCCGGCGGATGTGGTCGGCCCTCGCGAACCAGGGCCTCGTTCAGCACGCCGTCTCGGTCCAGAAACACCGCACGGGCCCGCGCACTCACGACACTGATTCCCACTTTGTTTCATGGACCTTCAGCGCGGGGTGTGAGACGAGCAGGTGCCACACAATCGCCTGAAAGGCTTCGGTGTGGGGTGTCGTGTGCAGGGGATTGTTTGTCGGAATAATGACACACACATCGGCGATTTTCGCCGTGTAGCCGCCATCTCGGCCAACGATCCCGAGAACACTGGCACCCACGCGCTTCGCGACGTCCAGTGCCGCCACCAGGTTGGGACTCACGTTCTTCTCGACGTTGCCGCCACCGACCGACAGCACAAGCAAGGCGTCGCGATTCGTCAGCCGGCTCGTCTGCAGCCAACTGGCAAACACGGTCTCCCACCCTTCGTCGTTCGTCCGGGCGGTCAGCTCCGATACGTTGTCCGTCGGGGCGTAGGCTTCCAAACCGACAATCTTACGGAAATCGTTCACGGCGTGCGAGGCGTTCCCTGCGCTCCCTCCCACTCCGAGAATGAAGAGCCGGCCACCCCGTGAGCGCACAAGAGCCAGCAGTTCCGCCGCCTGCTCGATGGCCTGACGATCGAGCTGGTGCGCTACAGCTTCCACCTCCTGGAGAAACTGCTCGGTAAACGTCACGGCCGGCCCTCTTCCTGACCGGGGCGGCTGGCCAAATATGCTCGCGTCTCCTCCAGCCCGGCAAACGATCCGATCTCGAAGAATCGCTCATGCACCTCGTAGGCGGCCAAGAGGCGCTCGGCGGCGAGGTCGCGGTAGAGATCTGCGAGGTCTGCGGGCCGGCCGTCCACGAGCCGGTCGAAAGCCGAGGGATGAAAGGCTCCCAGGCCATAGTCGATGTGGTGCATGCGCGACGTCGCGGCGTGTTTGTCGTACGCCACGATGTGCTGGCCGTCAAACTCGACGTTGCTGCGGTCCAAGTGACCCTCATTCTGATAGACGGTCATGAGCCCAGGCTTCCCGCTGGTCAAAAATGCCTCCTGCACTGGACTCCAGTCGATTGGTAGATACGAATCGCCGTAGAGGACGAAGAACGGACCGCCAATGAGCGGCAACGCGCGGCATATGGCACCAGCCGTGCCAAGGAGCGTCGGGCCGTCGAACGCCCAGCTCACATTCAGACCGATGTCCTGTTCGTCGGCAACGACACGACGAATGTCCTCGCCCAGATAGCCCACACAGATGATCACGCGCGAGGCGCCTTGGGCACGAAGCGCTTCCAGTTGCCACGCAATGAACGGACGACCGTTCACGTCAATGAGCGCCTTGGGAAGACGGTCCGTGGCCGGGCGAAGCCGTGTCGCCATCCCGCCGGCCAGAATCGCCACCGGTAGCAAGTGTGCGTCTCGCATCATGGCTCCGACGCAGCGAAGCTACGACTGGGTGACAACGGTCGTTCCCTCGAAGTCGAAACGGAACCTGACTTCTTGCAGGCCGGCGTCGCGCATCACCTCGCGGAGGTTCGAACGGTCTTCGACGTAAAACAGGAGGAAGCCGCCGCCGCCGGCACCAATCAGCTTGCCGCCCAGGGCGCCGTTCCGTCGAGCCAGGTCGTACCACTCGTCGATGCGCGTGTTGGTCATGCTCGACGATCGTCTCTTCTTATGCTCCCAGTGCACGTTCATCAGCTCGCCGAACTGACGCAGGTCACTGGCTTCCAGAGCATTGAGGCTCTCACATCCGAGCTCCTTGATGAAATCCAGATTCGCCGTCATGTCCTTGTCGTGATGACGACTCTTGACGTCCTGCTCACGAAGGATGTCGGATGCCGATCGGGAGTAGCCGGTGAAGAAGAGCAGGAGATTATCCTCCAGGGCATGAAGCGTGTCCGCTGTGATGCGCAGAGGACGTGCCTCGACCTTACCATCAGGCCGGAACGTGAAACACACGATCCCGCCATACGCGGCGATGTATTGGTCCTGCTTGCCGATGGGCTCGCCGAGTCGATCGATCTCGACATGGCACGCCTGCTCCGCGAGCTCCTCGGGATGGATGAGGTGTTTTCGGTGGGTGTGCAGCGCCTTGAGCAGCGCCGTTGTGAAGCTTCCCGACGACCCCAAACCGGTACCTGCCGGAATATCCGCCATACTGGCGATCTCGAGGTGCGAGAATGGGGCATCTACGAGTTTCAGGGCCTCGCGAATGATCGGATGCTTCACCTCGTCGGCCGAACGGACACGCTCCATCTTCGAGTACTTCACGATCAATTCGTCCATGAAGGTTCGGTGTAGCGTGATGTAGACGTACTTGTCGATCGCCGCGGCCACTACCAACCCACCGTGCTCGCGATAGTACGACGGCAGGTCGGTCCCGCCGCCGCCCAGCGACACCCGAAGTGGACTCCGTGTGATGATCATGGGTGCGCCGGGTTCGTGGCCGGGTCGTCGGGTCCAGAGCGCGCGTACAGTTCTTCGACGATTTCCAACGCCACTTTGGCGTCGTCCAGTCCTCCCAGAGCCGGACGGCCCGTCTGAATGCAGTCGACGACGTGGGCCAGTTCGGCTTGCCAGGACGAATCCCAGCCCGGGTACTCCCAGATTGTCGTCTCCGGCGGTCCCATTTCCGGCCGCATCCGGTAGTGGGTCAGGCGTTCCACGCCGTAGCTGCCCCCAAGGCCATCGATCTGCAATTTGGCGTCTCGACCGAACACTTCGAATGAGAAAAGATTCTTCCACTCGGTACAGCTGGCGTGCAGCCATGCAACCTGGCCGCCCGCGGTTCGCAGATGGGCGAAACCGTTGTCCTCGACGGCCCACCCCCAGAAGAAACGTTCGACGCGACCCCGGACCTCCACGAACTCGCCGGCGAACCATCGAGACAGATCGATCAAGTGGACGCCCTGGTCCAGCATCTCTCCTCCACCGGAAATGCCCGGATCTCCGCGCCACTCCTTGTCCATGCCCAGCCGCCCGCCGTGCCCGTACCGTCCCCGTATGTACATCAGCGGCCCGCAGGTGCCTCCGTCCCACAGCTCGCGAGCCTTCAGAACGGCGGGATGAAATCGGTGATTGAAGCCAACTTTCACGACCACGCCGCGGGCCCGCGCCGCCGCAACGAGCGGAATCAGCTCCGCGGCGCGGCGCGCCGCCGGCTTCTCGACAATGACGTGTTTGCCGTGCTCGATAGCTGTCAGCGCTATTCCTGCCAGCGCATCGTTTGTAGTTGCAACAACGACGAGCTCCACGTCCGAGCGAGCGAGCAGATCGTCCGGCGTCTCAACGACGACACAGCCTTCGTGCTCAAACGCCAGGCGCTCGGCACACTCTCGAATCCGGTCGGTCACGCCGATCAGGCGGTCGTCCCGACGCAGGGACCCAGCCCGCTTCCGGCCGATGAGCCCGCACCCGATGATCCCGATGTTCATGTTCGATCTGTCGCGTCTCGTTCTATTCGGAACCCGCCAGGGGAACCGGACCTGCGGGACCGGCCCGCGATCAGGACCGCCGATTCAGGAGCCAGGCGTTACGCTCGAGGTACGCCACCGTTCGTTCAATGCCCTCACGGATCGTCAGCTCGGGCTTCCACCCAAGCGCCTGGATTCGGCGAGTGTCGAGCAGTATGAACGGGCTGTCGCCGACCCAGCCCCTCGCCCCACCAGTGTAGCTCCGGCGCGGATCGACGCCTAGGCGGTTACAGATCAACGTAAGCGACTCAGCGACCGTTACGAACTCTTCGGTCCCAAGGTTGAATATGTTGACCGCTTCTCGTGCCTTCTCCACCGCGACGAGCATGGCGTTGACACAGTCTTGAACATACAGATAGCTCTTCCGTTGACGGCCGTCGCCGAGGACTTCAATCTGATTCGAATCGGAGCGGAGCTTCTTGAGAAAATCGAAGACGTGCCCATGACTATAGCGCTCGCCGAGAATGGAGACGAACCTGAAGATGTAGACCTGGAAGTCGAAACCACACGCGTAGGCACTCAGCAATCCTTCACCGGCGAGCTTGCTTGCACCGTACAGCGAGGTCTGAACAGGAAACGGCGCCTCCTCTGGAGTGGGAAAGACATCGGGCTCGCCATAGACTGAGCCGGTCGAGGAGAACGCGATACGCCGAATGCTGTTCGCCCTCATCGCCTCCAACACCCGAAAGGTCGCGATGGTGTTCTGATCCAGGTCCTTCCGTGGATGCTGTCGGCCGAATCGCACATCGGCATTCGCCGCCAGGTGGAACACGAAGTCGCAGCCAGCCATGGCTTCCGCCAGCTTCGCCTCCTCCTCGAGGTCCGCTTCCACAAGATGAAAACGCGCATTCGTTCTGGCATCGCCGAGAAACTCGACAAGCCCTGTCGACAAGTTGTCGAATCCGACGACATCGAGACCCGAGGCAAGAAGGCGATCGACCAGATGGGAGCCGATGAAACCGGCCGCCCCACTGACAAACACTCGACGCATACGCGATTCTCTGGCGAACAGGGGGTGTGTCACGCTGAGACGATTATGTTAGACCGGAAGGCGAACGGGACACCCTGCGGACAGGTGTAAGGGGCGTCGCTCCTACAGCCGTCAACGTGCCTCGACGGGTCGCGCACCTGCGAGGGAGCGGTGCCGCCACCGAATGGACAAGATGTCGCGCAGGTTGCGCAGATTCCCCGACACCAGATCCAGCCGGCTGTCCGCATCGTCGCGCCACCGGACCGGCACCTGGGCGATGCGGTACCCGATCTGCTGAGCCAGATACAACACCTCGACGTCAAACATGTAGCCATCAATGTGTTGGCGACGAAACAGGTCGCGAGCCACATCGCCGCGGAAAAACTTGAATCCACATTGGGTGTCCGGAATGTCGTTCAAGCCGACGCAGACGTGCATGAACACACCAAAGCCCTTGGACCCGCATCGACGATAGAGGGGTTGTGCCTGCTCGATGAGTGACCCAGGCATCGCTCGTGAGCCGATCACCACGTCGCATCCGTCGCGCAGCCGCGGATCAAACTTGTCGAACTCGGAGATCGGCGTCTTGTCATCGGCATCAACGAACCCAATCACATCGCCCACCGCCACCGCCACCGCCTCACGGATGCCGTGCCCCTTGCCACAGCGCCGCTCGCTCCCCATGACTCTGATGTCTGCACGGCTCGAGGACATCTCCCGCACGGCCTCACGGGTACCATCATCTCCATCTGCGGCCACAATGACCTCGCACCGCAGCTGCCTTCTATCAAAATATGCGAGCACCTCGCTGACGGTACTGCGGATGCGCTTGGCCTCGTTGTAGGCAGGTAAGACCACAGTGGTCAGCTTCATGGGAACACTGCCCTTGCCGCCTCAGGACTTGACCGCCACCGCCGCGCAGCGGATTCCAATAGGATAGTTGAACCACCGGGATCCGAGAGCCTCCAGGGCGAACGCCCACTGCACCAGGGGATTCCGTCCGGATGCCGTGATGCTGTTGCCGACGATCCTTCGCTGAACATCCTCAGGCATCTTCAACCACCGCTGATTCCGTCGCTTGGTGACCGCGAATGCAGGATAGAGGAATGCACCGAGGTGGGTGCGCTCAATCACGCGGAGACCTTCTCGTTCGAGCAGCCGACAGAGGCCGGCTTGACGGTATCGGCGGAAGTGCCGAAGGTACTTGTCGTAAACATCGTAAAGACGCGGCCCAGCGGGCACCTCCACCACGGCGATCCCACCAGGTTTGAGGATTCTTGCGACCTGATTGACCGCGGCGCGGTGGTCCTCAATGTGCTCGAGCACGTTCAAGAGAACGACAGCATCGACGCTGGCCGACGGCAACGGGCACTTTACCATATCGAATCGGAGCAATGGCACATCTGGGATTTGCCCGGCCAAACGATTGAGCGGATCCGAGATGTAATCAGCGCCGATCACTAGGCTCGTCGACCAGTCGTCGGCAAGCTCCTTGAGCAGGTACCCGCTCGAGCAGCCAACCTCTAGGATCACGACTGGCTGTCGTGTCGTCTGCAAATGCCGCCTGAGCGATCGACGGGCGCGCTGCCGCGACGCGATATCGATCGGATGCATGCCGTCTTCGACGGTCTCCTCATGAAATCGTGTCAAGTCGGCACTCCAGCCGGATGCCTCGGCATCGTAGTCCAGGATGGTGCGTCGGTCGGCTCCTACCTGGAATCCGACACCGGTCCAGACAGGCGTTTCGCCCGATACATCAGGCCAGTCGAACGCGGGCAACTGCCGACTTGAGTCACTCACTCCGTCTGAGCCTCCACAGATTCGGTGGCACGACGCGATCCGTATTCAAGTAGTGCTTCCATTCGTCGCGCACATGCACAAAGCATCCAGAAAATCCGCAGGACGAAGAAGACAAGAATGCGCGGACGAACGTGACGGGCTCGGATATATCAGCGGTCGTTTTCACAACAGCACCGGCCGCCCGCGCTGCGGTCAACATGTCGGTGTCCACCGCGCCAGGCGCGACACACACCACCGAGAAGTCACCCTGGCCTTTCAGGTCTTCATGGACGTTTTCGGCGATGCGAACAACGGCGGTCTTGGTGGCGGCATACGCGGGAACGGTCGGATTTGCATAGGCGGCACCGCCGCCGGCAAAAAACACCACGCGGCCAAAGCGGGAGTCCATCATCGCGGGCAACGTCGCACGTAGCACAGCAAGGTTGCCCAGAACATTGATTCGATGGCAGGCATCCCACTCGGCCAGCGAACAAGCGACGAGCGGTCCTGCCGGGCCAAGGACGCCGGCCGCCAGGACGACCCCCCACTTGTCGTGAGACAGAGCCTCGACGTGGCGCGCAACCGTTCGCTCGACAACCTCGTAGTCCGCCAGATCGAGCACGAGGCCATCCGCATGGCCTCCTGTCTCCCTGATCTCGGCGGCCGTGCGTTCAGCGTTGTCTGTTCGCGACAGACACACGACGCGAACACCCGCGTTTCCCAGATCGAGCGCAATCGCTCGCCCGATGCCACGCCCGGCCCCTGTTACGATGACGGCATCCGGACATGATTGTGCCGTCCTCTTGCTCGGCTCGCTCATTGATTCGTCGGTCTCCGGCGGAGCGATGTCACACACGGGACGCGCTACGGTGCGGCGTCCGCAGTCGGCGTCACGACGCGCCCCAGTGGACTAGCGGTCACAGACAGTTCCTGGAACATAACCGCGAGTGACCGGTGCTCCGTGTGCCCGATGACGCCGGACGGAATCTCGACTGCGACTGGTGCCGTCCAGCTTCCGCTCCAATCGTCGCGTTGCACCGGAAGATTGAGCCAGTCGCCATCGACTCCATCTGGAAGGTCGACGGTCATGGGCATCGTCTTCAGCCAGTTTCCCGTCCAGTCGACGACTCGCGTCGCCAAACTGATCCATTCCGGCCTCTTCAGCGACACCTCGGCTTTCTGACCGGCACCCCAGGAGAACAGAGCGCGCTGCGATGGAGTCTCAGGCTCCACGTAAGGGCTCAGACGCAGATTCAAATATAAATCTCGACCGACGCTCACTCGCTGGGGATCCGCCATGACGTTCAAGGACACGGTGGTGTCGGTGTTCCATCGTCCATCCGGCTCTCGCGCCCCCATGTGACGCGGGTCGACAAACAGGAATGTGCTGTGGAAGGGGTACACCGTGTCGAGCGACAGGCTGGGCGGCGCCAGAAGCAGGCATCCGACGCCTGGCACGGTGATGGTCTCGTCATGTCCGACCCCTTGACATCCAAAATTCTGAATAAGGTGTGGTCGCAGGCTGGAGATGTGCTCGAGTGACAACGGCTCGTTCGGCGAGAACGTCCTGGCGACGACGTGCACGCGTTTGGAAGGCAGGAAATGCAGCGCGAGCCATGTCTGGATATCGGAGGGCTCGAGCTCCATCTCTACTGACATTTCCTGGAATGATTGCAGTTCCTCCAACATGGCGATGTTACGGAGGCTCCCAGGAAATCGCATCAATTCGGCATCACCCACCGCATGAACCAGCAGGTTGCCGCCAAGAAGACAGACGCCGAGTGTGACGAGTACCGCCGTCATCCAACGGCGGCCCAAAGTCGTCCGGGTGACATGCGTGAACACCTCGGACTTGCGAAACAGACAGATGGCGGTCGCCGGCGCCACGAACGACAGCGGCAGAACGGAGTACGACGCGAACTTCCATTGCTGATACGACGGGCCGACAACCAAATAGTAGGCGCAGTAGGCGATGAAGCTCATGCCTGCCAATCCGGCGAAAGCACGCTGAGCCGCCGTGGTGCGCTGTCGAAACCGACCGAGAAACAACAGGCCAAGTATCGCGGCGAGCGTGCAAAATGTACCAATAGCCCATACGCGTCCTTCAGCGCTGACGACCTGGCCACCGTCTTTCAGTACGCCCGGCAACGCCAGGACCGAGAGCGGTGAAATGATGTCCATGGCCCAGCCGGCAACCCCAGGCTGCGAGAGGCTCAGAACCATGTTCAGGGACCATTCGAGACGGTCGTAGAGTCCGAGGGCCAGCACACCGAGCGGCGCCAGGCTCGCACATAGGGTCCGGCCGGCGTGACGGCCCGCGTCACGCCACGATGACCACGCGGCTGTGCCCAGCTGCAGGTCTGCGGCAAACCTCAGGGAGACTGCGCCAAGCTGTATGGCAAGCCCCACGAAGAATAGGAACGGATAGATGAATAGGAGCAGGACATACGCGCTGCCAAAACGGACTGCGAGCGCGGCATCAAGCCACCGCTGCGGCCGGTACGCGACCGTCATCCACATCAGATACAACAGGATCGGAATCGACATCAATGTCGACAGGAAGTAGGCGCCGGCCAAGTACCTGAGGAACGGACCACTGATGACGATGCCCCCGATCGCCAAAGCCGACGCCACCGACATCCCAAAAACCGCGTAGGACACTCGCGCGACGAACAGGCCGATCAGCGCGATGAACGCGAATCGCATCGGCATGGCGGCGTTCATCGGGTCCGCACCAAAGGGCAGCGAAAACCCGCCGAACAGGTAGAACGCCCCCGGCGTCTGCAGATACACACGGTCCAGGTAGTCGAACCCGACGTGATTGGACGGGCCCAAGTCCAACAGGTGTCTCGTATACCGCAGATAATTCAGCAGGTCGATGTTGCCCGACCACGCCAGGGGGAGATACTCGTCGGTCACCGGAGGCATCGTGAACAAATAGGCGAAGACGTAGAGCAAGCAGAAGCCGACCACCCATCCGGCTGTGTGACGGAAGCCGGCACGCGAGCTCCGGGCAACGAGAAGAAACCACCTGTGCCGCGCGCTGATAACTGCCAAGACCGCGATTGCCCAGCCAATGGCAACCGTCCGAATGGGAATCCCGAATTGAATGCCGAACCAGCACAGCAGGACGTAGAGCGCCGCCCCGAGCATCGCCGGAGACTCGCCAACGCGAAACGTGGCATCCCACTTGCGTGGAATGAGCGCGGATCCCCCAAGATAGAGACATGCGGCACACGCGAGACTCGCCCCGACCCCGTGGGCGATGCTAAGGGTGTGCGCCAGCGTGTCGGCGGTCCTCCCCATGTACAGGACTACGCCAAACAGTACGACGCCGACCCCGCCTAGGACCACCCTCGTCCTCTGACGCGCTCTCGTTTCCCGGACGAAGCGTGTCACGTGGTTGCCGACCGCGCCGCACCAGAGCCACACCCGTCTCGACATGGCGGGCACCCGGTCTCGGCCGAAGCGAACAGCCGCTGGAAGACCGAACCAGAACAGGTAGACGAGCGGTGGCGCAATCCAGAATGCGGCCACGAATCTCCGGAAGAACAAGAGTTGCCGGTTGCGTGCAATCTGCTCAGGGTCTGGCCTTGTGGGAAAGAGTTGCTCGGGATCGAACGGCCGTGCACGATCTCCCGCAGGAGCCCACTGGACGTTCATGTAGTAACCGCCGCCACGCTGCACATACCGCACGTCCAAGCGATGCAGACCGGCATCGAGCGCTATCGACTCTGACGTCGTGAACATGCCGATCTCGGGGTCCCGCTCGAGCACGAGGTCGTCGTCAACCCAGACCGTTACTGCATCGTCGGCGCCAGCGTGCACATCAACCTGCATATCGTCGGGCACATACCAGACCGCCTCCCAGCGCGCTTCGAAAAACCGCCGCGGAATTTCGGGATCGTCGTCCAGAAACGAGAGATCGATGTCGGAGGTAGTTCGCGTGAACAGTGAGATGCGCTCGTCGTCGGCAATCAACTCGACCGACTGGACCAAGCCGATCTCGGTCTTGAGCCGCTCATCGAGGACACGGGACACACCCGTGACTCCGAGGCTCGTGACCAGATAGATCCCAACAACAACCGCAGCTTGTCGGGTCACGTCAGACGTCCCTCAGACGCCGGTGTCCATGATGCCGAGGAAGACAAGGCCCGCACTCTCGTCGCATAGTTCAGAGGAGAAATCATACCCCATGGACGCGAGGTCACTCGCTCTGGTCGTTCCTTGCTACAACCCAAGGATACACGTCGCGATCCGGGCGCTTTCCTGGGGTGTCTCAGCGCACCCAGGGCGGGTCGCGATACCGCAGGCCAAGCCGACGACCGCTGTCGTCGTGCCACGGGGGATCCACCAAGATCTCGACGCAGAACGGGTTGCCGCCGTCGCTGCGAGCCTCAAACTCGTAGCGCAGCGTGTGCCACTGACTATCCGTGAACTCGTGTCGGCCCACCACGTGCCCGTCGATCCTGACTGTTGCAGTCTGGGGAAAGGGGGCTTGTGGCGACTTCTGCGCAGCAACGGAGAAGACGCGTGCGCTCGGTGGTAAGTACGTGACGATATGCGGGTCGCCCCACTGGTAGGACCCATCTGTTCCATGCTCGACTGGGTGCAGCCCTTCCAGATGTTGCTCGAGCTGAGCGCTTACGTCACTCGCCGGCTCGAAGATAGCCGCCTGGTAGCTCCAGGCGGTCGGGTCCGCGATCCGCCCGTCTACCGAGAAGACGTGCAGGAGGTCCAAGTACGGCCTGCTCCAACTCCCTTGTCGCCAATCGTGGTCGGCGTAGGTTCGCCGACGGCTCACGTTCGGGTCGATCTCAAGCGCTGACTGCCCTGACAACCGGGCGTTCTCCACGCTCGCGAGGTCGAGGATCGTCGCGGGGACATCCGTGATGGCGGTGGGCGCATAAGACGTCCGCACCGGCCCAGTGGCACCAGCCGGTTTGACCGCCATCAACGCCATCGCCCTCACGCCCACGTCCGCCAGGTCGCCAGCGGGCGTTGCCACCCCTCTGAGGGGATGGTCTGGCCACAGCTCGTCCCACCCGTGATCGGAGGTCAGGACGATCGCCGAGCGATCGTAGACACCGAGACTGCGGAGTCGCTCGAGCACCCCCTGGACGACGACCAGCCCGCATCGCGCCTGGCCCGCGTAGCTCGCCCGGGTCGTGCCTGCGGGACCCATGAAGGAGCATTCCGCGTCCAGGACGTACGGTGGATGAGGAATCGACACATGGATGAACGTATACACGGGATCGTCCCGCGCAATCGTCATCCGGCCGGCAAATTCTTCAAGGAATGCCGCATGGTTGCTCGCCTCGGCGTTCCGGCCCTGTTGCCGCTCCGAGTACCAGCCCTGCAGCAACCAGGCTTGGTCGTCATAGATTCGCGACTTGAATCCATGTGGAACGTGTCGAAACAACGACATGTCCAAGAGCCAGACCGCGGCAAACTGGACATAGTCCCGATAGCTCCCGTACGGCGTCGGAATGGTGTATCTGACGGTGTCCTGACCGTTGGGAAACGATGCCGGCGGGTGATCATAGCCAATGAAGCTGACCGCGTTGATCTGATAGCCCTGCTCGGCCAGCATGCGGAAAATTGATCGATCTCTGATGTTCGCGCTGATGAAGGAGTCGATCGGCATCTCGTTCCGATAGGCGATGCCGGTCAACATGGCCGGCATGCTCGCTTTCGTTGTCGGGAATGCACCGAGATGATCCGCAAAGAAGATGAACCCCGAGAAATCGCGGTCGAAGGTGCTGCGCTCCTCCTCAATGAACTGAGCGAACGTGTCCGACAGGAACCCGTCGAGCACGACATGAATCACGTTCTGATCGCGCGAGAGTTGATAGATCTCGTCGGGCGGCAGACTCCACGCCGGGGCGTCGACTCGAGCCTCGCGTTCCGCGGCGGGGAGCGGCAGGACCAAGACAATCAGCTGGAGCGCAATCAGCAACTGGCTCCCAAATGGCGCGACGGCCGACACGCGCCGTGCGAAAACAGCCGCCAGCCCAATTCCCACGAGCCACAGTGCGATCTCGTACGGAGCGCGCCAGACATGGCGACTCAGGTCCAGGCCCTCGCCAAGGAGTAGCCCGTAATCTGCGACCAGGATGGTGCCCTGGACCCAAAGCAGCACGCCGACGGCGAATACCAGCGCTGCGTAGAGACGCGTCAGACGGTCTGACAGCAAGCAGATGACGCAGCCGATGCCCAGCAGAATCGCCCAACCCCCGCCGACCGCCATTGCAAGCCACGGCCAGGCGATGTCTGAAAATACGGTATTGAACTCGCTGCGATTGGCGCCGTAGCTGGTGTATGGGCCGAGCAAGAAGAGCACAAACGGACCGAGTAGTGTGGGACCAGCCAGAAGTTGGAGACGACGCAAAAATCGCCGGCCGTTCGTGGAGCTCCGACAGTGCGCCAACGATGCACGACCGGACGACCTGCCCGCCCCAGGGCCACCAGGAACAGCCAGGCTATGGGTCCCAGCCAAAGTACAGCCACGAGACGGGTCAGCCAGTATGATCCCGCTGCGAGCAGGAAGCCCTGAACATTCGGACGAACGCTGAACAGCCTGGTGGGCAAGAAGGTGCGCTGGCTCTTCCCATCGATCGCGCGCTGTATATTGAGGCTCGCGCTCCCACCCTCTTGCTCGTATCGCACGATGATCTCGTGCGAACCAGCACCAAGGGTGATGGTCTCGCTAGTCGTATGCGTGCCCACGCTGAAGTTGCGCCGGAGCACGAGCTGGTCATCCACGAGGACGTCCACACGGTCGTCTCCACCGGCATACACGTCGACTGTCTGCGCCCTAGGCAGGAACCAGAACCCACGCCACTCGACGCTAAAGAATCTCCGCGGTAGCGTGGGGTCCTCGTCGAGAAACGCGAGGCTGATGTCGGTGGTGCGAACCTCGAACAGAGGCTCGCCCGCAATGCCGATGTCGGCATAGACCGTGCGGACGAGGCCGATTGGCGGGGCGACCAGCCAGTGCAGGATTCCGCCGAAGGCGGTCAAGGTCAGCGCGACCGCGATATACCACCTGACGACGCGCCGGCCCCTGCCGTCCGACCTCAACGCGCCCACTCCACATGCCAAGACATGGTGTATCCAGCGTTTGACCGGAAACGGTGCTGTCGGGACGGTCTCCCTATGGTGAACGAGGCGAGCGCCGTTGCAGGTCCAACTGCACGACCGCAACCTCCTGTAGCATATTCGCAGCCGGTGGTAGAGGTGTCACGTTACGTCGAGGACTCGCTCCTCCGGCGCGGACAGGTCGCACACGCCAGCGAGTCATCGTCAGGCCCGGTGACGTCCGGACCACCGCAGGAACCGCGCAGACACCGGCCGTCGAGGATGACGCCAACCGCCATGATTGCCATGACGATCGCCATGCCGCCGAGGGTCAGCAGGAACAGCGTCATTTCAGTACCATTCTAGCTCGCCGGAGCCGGCGGGTCGGCGCCAGCCAACGTCTCGAACGCTGGTGTCGCGCGCTCGCTGATCGCACCAGTGTCATCGCGGATGAGGAACAGCGCCGCCCAGCCCTGCTCGACGGCCAGCGCGTACCCCTCGTCCGGCCCCAGTACTCCGAGGGCGGTCGCCAGTCCGTCCGCCACGACACACAGCTCCGCGATGACGCTCACCGAGGCGAGCTGATGCTCGACCGGCCGGCCGGTGCGCGGGTCGATCGTGTGTGAGAACAGACGCCCATCGACCTCGCGGACATTCCGGTAATCACCGGAGGTTGCCATGGCGTGACCACTCAGCGGCACCACCCGTTGCACACCTCCGTCCATGGCCGGTCGCTCGATGGCGATCCGCCAGGGACCGCCCTGCTGATTCAGCCCGGTCGCGACGATCTCACCGCCGACTTCGACCATGAAGCGCATCAACCCCTCGGCGCCCAACGCCGCCGCAACCCGATCGACGCCGTAGCCCTTCGCGACCGCAGACAGGTCGCACTCGAGTTCGGGGTCCCTCTTGCGGATCGTCGACGCGGCCTGGTCCAGTTCGAGCTTTGTGTACCCCATGTGGTCGCGAAGCCGCGCCAGCAACCCGGCGTCGGGCGGCAGGCTCTGCGGCTCGACCGGACCGAAGCCCCAGGCGTTGACCAGCGGACCGACGGTGACGTCGAGCGCACCGCCGGTCACCTCGCTCAGCCGGAAGGCATGCTGGACGACCTCGAACGTCTCGGACGACACCGGGAACGGCTCGGTCGCGCGCGACCGGTTGAACCGTGACAGCTCCGATCCCGGCTGGTAGTGCGACATCTTCGACTCCACCAGGTCGAGCGTCGCCTGAATGCGGTCGCCGATCAGGTCCCGCCGTGTCTGATCCCAGGCATCCGCAGTCACCACCCGGACCGTGTAGGTGGTCCCCATCGTCGCACCGTCGAAGACGTGGACCGCCGGCTCGGGTCCCGGCGGGGGGGGCACGCAGTCGATGACGCCGACGAGCGCCGGCACGATCAGCAGGAACGCGTTGGTGCGCATCTCACGGTTGTCCCGGCCACCGGGATTCCTGGCGAGGCATCGGCCTCGCACGCCGCGACGAGGCATCAGCCCCGGCTAAGTAGGGCCGTCGTAGACGGCCCCGGCCGCGCGACAATGCGCGGCCCGCGGTGGCGGCGTGGGGCGCCGGGGCCCCACTAGCCACCGCGTGGGGTTCGGGGCGCAGCCCCGTCTGAAGAAAGACGAAGCAACGCCGTCCAGGCGGGCGCCTCGCCAGGAATCCCAGTTAGCCGAAGTCGTCGAAGAGTATGTTCTCCCGCTCGACGCCCAGCGAATCCAGCATGTTCATGCAGGCCTTGAGCATCATGGGCGGGCCGCACAGGTAGTACTCGATGTCCTCGGGCGACGGATGCGCCCCAAGGTAGTTGTCGAGCAACACCTGATGGATGAAGCCGGTGTCGCCGGTCCAGCTGTCTTCGGGCAACGGCTCTGACAGCGCCAGATGCCACGCGAAGTTGTCGTGCTCCCCCGCAATCGTGTCGAAATCGTCGACATAGAACGCCTCGCGAAGGCTACGGGCTCCGTACCAGAAGGAGACCTTCCTGGACGTGTGCAGGCGGTGAAACTGGTCGAAGATGTGCGACCGCATTGGCGCCATCCCGGCGCCGCCACCGATGAACAACATCTCGGCGTCGGTCTCCTTCGCGAAGAACTCGCCAAACGGCCCCGAGATGGTCACCGCGTCGCCCGGCTTCAGGCCGAAGATGTATGAGCTCATCTTGCCGGGCGGTGTGCCCTCCGGCGCACGCGGCGGCGGCGATGCGACCCGGACGTTCAGCATGATCATGCCGCGCTCCTCGGGGTAGTTCGCCATCGAGTAGGCGCGCGTGACCGGATCGGCCAGCGTCGAGACGTAACGCCAGAGATTGAACTTGTCCCAGTCGGCTCGGTACTGCTCGTCGATGTCGAAGTCGGCGTAGTTGACCGTACCGGCCGGCGCTTCGATCTGGATATACCCACCCGCTCGGAACGGCACCGCCTCGCCAGCCGGCAACTCGAGCACGAGCTCCTTGATGAAGGTCGCCACGTTGTCGTTCGACCGCACCGTGCAGCGCCACTGTTTGACGCTGAACACCTCGGGCGGCAGCTCGATCGCCATGTCCTGTTTGACCTTCACCTGGCAGGACAGCCGCACGCCTTCGCGCGCGTCGCCGCGCGAGATGTGGCCGAGTTCGGTCGGCAGTATGTGACCGCCGCCGCTGGACACCCTGACGGTACAAACACCGCAACTGCCCTTGCCGCCACAGGCCGACGGGATGAAGATGCGATTGTCGGCGAGCGTGCCGAGCAGGGTGCCGCCGGCACTGGTACGAAGCGCCTTGTCCGGGTCGCCATTGACCGTGATCGTCACGTCGCCGGTCGCCACGAGCTGCCGCCGGGCGAGCATCAGCAACCCAACCAGCGTGACGATGGTGAAGGTGAACATCCCGACCCCAAGGATCACCGTCGTCATGACAACCTTCTTCTGCCTTCTGCCTTCTGCCTTCTGACTTCCTGGAGCACCCCACTCACAGCTGCACCCCCGCGAATGCCATGAAGCCGATCGCCATCAGCCCGACGAGAATGAACGTCAGCCCCAGCCCGCGCAGCCCAGCCGGCGGGTTGGAGTAGCGCAACCGCTCGCGGATCCCAGCGAGCGCCACAATCGCAAGCGCCCAGCCGACACCGGAACCGAAACCGAACACGGCACTCTCGGCGAGATTGTAGTTGCGCTCCATCATCCACAGGGACGCGCCAAGAATCGCACAGTTGACCGCAATCAACGGCAGGAAGATGCCGAGCGCGGCATAGAGCTTCGGCACGAAGCGGTCGAGCGTCATCTCGACGACCTGGGTCATCGCCGCGATCGTGCCGATGAAGGTCAGGAAGCTGAGAAACGACAGGTCATACGACGACAGCGACGGCGACACCCAGGCCAGCGCGCCCGGCTTCAGCGCGTAGTTGTAGACCAGGTTGTTCATCGGCACGGTGACGGTGAGCACGAAGATGACCGCGGCGCCGAGCCCGATCGCCGTCGAGACCCGTTTCGACACGGCGAGAAACGAGCACATGCCCAGGAAGAAGGCGAGCGCCATGTTCTCGACGAAGATCGACTTGACCGCCAGGTTCAGGTAGTACTCCATGCTTAGACCTGTGCCATCAGTCCTGCTCCACCTGCTCGGGCTTCCAGCAGCGAAGCGCCCAAATGAAGAACCCGATGATGAAGAAGGCGCCCGGGGACAGCACCATCAGGCCGTTGGGCGTATACCACCCGCCCTCGCTAGCCAGCGTCAACAACTGGACTCCGAACAGCGACCCCGATCCGAACAGTTCGCGGATGATGGCGGTGCCGGCCAGTATCATCCCATAGCCGATCCCGTTGCCGATGCCGTCGATCATGCTCATGCCGGGCGGGTTCTGCATGGCGTAGGCCTCGGCCCTACCCATGATGATGCAGTTCGTGATGATGAGCCCGACGAAGACCGAGAGCTGCTTGGAGATATCGAACAGATAGGCCTTCAGCACTTGGTCGACGACGATCACCAGCGACGCGATGATCGTCAACTGGACGATGATGCGGATGTTGGTCGGAATCTGGTTCCGCAGCAGACTGACGAACAGATTGGAGAACAGCAGCACGAACACGACGGCGGCACTCATGACCAGCGCGGTGTCCATCTGCGTGGTGACCGCCAGCGCCGAGCAGACGCCGAGCACCTGCAGTGCGATCGGGTTGCTGTTGAAGAGCGGATCGATGAGCGCGTCGCGTGACTTCGACATTAGTCGGCGCTCCCTTCGGCCCGCAGCCGAGTCAGATAGGGGTCGAACCCGTCCGGCCCCAGCCAGAACCGCAGCAGGTTCGTCACCCCGCGACTTGTGAGGGTCGCGCCCGACAGTCCGTCGACCGCGTGCGGGTCATCGGCGACCGCCCCGGCCAAGCCCTTGACCACGGCAATCGCCGGAGCCAGATCGTCGTCGAATGCCAATCGTCCGGTCCAGCGCGCCTTCCAGCGCGGGTTGTCCACTTCGCCGCCGAGTCCGGGCGTCTCCTTGTGCTCGTAGAACGTCAGTCCGCGGATGGTGCGCAGGTCGCCCTCGAGCGCGATGAAACCGTACAGCGTGCCCCACAAGCCCAGGCCCTCCACGGGCAGAATCACCGCCTCGAGACGATCCGCCTCGTCCCGAATTTCGTAGACCAGCACCGTGTTCGGCAGCCGCGCGATGCGCGCCGCATTGTCTGGCGCGGTCCGGCTCAGCACCGGGTCAATCGTCGCCGCGCGCTGGTCGAATGTGGCAGGGTCGACGTCGCCGACCCGCTCGCCAGTGGCGAGATTCACCATGATCCGAGTGATGGGCCCGAACCGGGTCACCACCTCGTCGGCGTCCAGTGACTCGTCGTCGGTTGCGAGCCCGGCCGCCAGCAGCACGTTCTTCTGCCTGTCCAGCGCGGCATTGCGGTCCTGCCGGTCGGCCAGCGCGACGGCGGACGACGACACCACGACGGCGCACACGAGACAGACCGCGGCCGCGAACGCCAGGTTGTAGCCAATGCTACCCTGCATGGCGAGCCCTCCTCCTTCGCACGTTGGCCTGCACGACCACGTAATCGATCAACGGCGCGAACAGGTTCATGAACAGGATGGCCAGCATCATCCCCTCGGGATACGCCGGGTTGACCACGCGGATGAGCACGACGAGACACCCGATGAGCAACCCGTAGGCGAAGTGACCCGACGGCGTCGACGGCCCCGAGACCGGATCGGTCGCCATGAAGACAGCGCCAAACGCCCAGCCACCCAGCAAAAAGTGCCACACCGGGGTCACCTCGAAATACGGATTGGTGGCCGACCCGACGGAGTTGAGCAGCACCGCCGTCCCAAGCGTGCCGACCGCCACGCTCGCCATGATGCGCCAGGAACCAACGCCGGTGGCAACCAGCACCACTGCTCCGGCCAGACACGCCAGCAGCGACGTTTCGCCCATCGATCCAGGTATGAGACCGATGAACGCCTGCCACGGCGTCATCAGGTCGGTGACCCCAGCCAGACCCGCCTCGGTCGCCAGCGCCAGCGCGGTGGCACCGCTCACCGCGTCGGGCGCGGTGCCAGCCGCGATCCAGACCGCATCGCCCGACAGCTCGGCCGGGTAGGCGAAGAACAGAAACGCGCGCGCCGTCAGCGCCGGGTTCAGCACGTTCATGCCGGTTCCGCCGAAGATTTCCTTGCCGACCACCACGCCGAACGAGATGCCGAGCGCCACCTGCCACAGCGGGACGGTGGCCGGCAGGATGAGCGGAAACAACATCCCGGTCACCAGCAGCCCCTCATTGACCTCGTGCCCCCGAACGATAGAAAAGAGCACCTCCCAGAAGCCGCCGACGACGAAGGTCACGATGAGCACCGGCACGAAATACAGCGCGCCGTGCACCAGACAGGCCCACAGTTCGTCGGGAGCGAACCCGAGTCCGAGCGACTCCATCGCACGGGTTTGCCAGACATCGAGCGGTGCGGCGCCTGCGGCGATCGCGAGGTTGGCTTGATACCCGGTGTTGTAGAGCGCCATGTAGACGCACCCGGCCAGCGCGATGACCACCGTGATCATCAACCGCTTCATGTCGAGTGCATCGCGCACATGCGGTGCGGCCCCGGTCACCTCGCCGGGCGTATACAGGAAGGTGTCTTGCGCCTCCCAGAGCGGAGACAACCGCTCCAGCCGGCCACCCTTCTCGAAATGCCGGGCCTGCGTGTCGAGCAGCGTTCGCAGCCACCTCATCCCTCAGCCTCGATCGTCGTCAGCACCGACCGCAACGCGGCGCCGTAGTCCAGCTTGCTGGGGCAGACGAACGTGCAGAGGGCAAGATCCTCTTCATCGAGCTCCAGACACCCGAGCTCTTCGGCACGCTCGATGTCGTGCATGACCAGCGCCCGCAACAGCGGCGTCGCCACCAGGTCCATCGGCAGTACCCGCTCGTAGAGCCCGAGCGGCACAATGGCGCGCCTCGACCCGTTGGTCGACGTCGTGAACCCGAAGCGCCGACCGGGTACGAGCTTCGACAGAAACGCCCGAGACGCCGAGAACTTCCCGAGCCCAGGCGCGAGCCACCCGAGCAGCTCGCGGTCACGTCCCTCACGCAGTAGGCAGACCTGCCGGTGATACCGGCCGAGGAACCCCGCGACGTTGCCGGCCGCCAGGCGGCCCGTAAGCAACGAGCCTGAGACGACCCGCGTGTCGTTTTCATCCGGGTCACCCGTGTCGCTCGGGTCACCTGGGTCGTCTGTGATGGTCGTCGTGTCGGCGAGCAGGTCCGCCGTCGCAGCACCCAGTCGCGTTCGGACCAGCCGTGGCCGCGGCTGCGCCGGCCCGGCGAGCGCGACCACCCGGTCGACCGCCAGCTCTCCGGTCTCGAACAGCCGGCCAATCGCGACCACATCCTGATAGCCGACGTGCCACACCAGTGTCTCGCGGTCGGCCGGGTCGAGCAGGTGGATGTGCAGACCGGAGGTGCCGGCCGGATGGACGCCGGCAAACTCCTCGTGTCGGATCCGGTCGCCGGTCGGTACCGCCACGCCGCTGTCGGGGGCGGTGCAGACATACACCACCCCGTCGGTGAGTCGCGACAACGCCGCCACACCGCGCTCGAACGGGACCTGCGCCCCTTCGAGCACCACGTCGACCCGAGGGGCGAACGGCTCGGTGTCGATCGCGGTCACGAAGATCGAATGCGGCCGAGTCTGGGGATCGGCCACGCGGCTGAACGGCCTGGCGCGAAGTGCAACCCACAACCCCGACTCCACGAGCAACTCGCACACTGCATCGCCACTCAGCCCACTGGGATGTCGCCCCGAGTACGATCCAAAGCTGACGGCGGCAGCGCCACGCCCCTCCCGCTCCTCCCGGCTGAGCTCGATGACGATGGACTGGAAGCTGCGGCGGTCGCCGCGATGAATCGCCTGAATGGTACCGGCCGCCGGTGCCGTGAACCGTACGCCCGGCCGTCTCTTGTCCTCGAACAGGAGCTGGCCACGGCCGACGTCGTCACCAACCGCCACGTACATCGTGGGTCGCAACCCGACGTAATCGTCCGCCAGCAAGGCCACACGCCGTATCACCCGGTCGGACGCCACCGTCTGGTCGGGCTCGCCTCGTGCCGGCACGCGAAGCCCCCTCTTGATGGTGTGTCGACCCATATGTTCTCGGTGCGCCGGTTTGCGACTATCGAGCTTGTGATTTTTTTCTCAAGCTCGATCAAAAAAATCGCCGCCGACGCCGCGACGGCTCGCCGATGCCGAAGTATCGGCGATGCGAGCATCGTACAAGAGCCGCCGTCGTGAAGTCAATTTACACCCGTAACGCCCACGACAATCGTCCTAACTCCTGACAAGCCAACTGCTTACACTTGACTTGGTCCGCGCCAGCGGGATACCCTCCGGCCAGGTCATCCTGGTCACGACCGGAATGCAGGATCGTACCGTGCGCATCACGCTGAATGGCGACCCCTACGAGTTGGCCGAGCCGTTGACCATCAGTCGCCTCCTGGCCGCGCTCGAGATCGATCCCCGCCGTGTCGCCGTCGAGCACAATCTCGTTATCGTGAAACGGGCGACCTACGACGCAGCGATCGTCCGCCCTGGCGACCAGGTCGAGATCGTCAACTTCGTCGGCGGAGGTTGAGCTCACTGCTCGACTTCACTGAGCTTGGAACAGCGGATCGGCCGGCCTCACGCCTCTCGGTGCGCCAATCGTTTTCTGATATCATGACGCGCCGTGGGCGGGCGCGACACTGTGCAACCTCCACCGGCGTGGCGCTCGTGCCGCTCCGTTCCTGCCGATGGCCACTCACACGGTTCTCGTCTGCGAGACCCAGGTCCCGTTCGTCACCGGGGGCGCCGAATCGCTGGTACGGTCCTTGGTCGAGCAGCTTCGGGCGCGGGGCTACGAGACAGACCTCATCTCGCTCCCCTTCAAGTGGTACCCGAAGGAGGAGATCCTCGCCCACGCTGCGGCCTGGCGCCTGCTCGATCTGAGCGGGAGCAACGGTCGCCCGGTCGATCTGCTTATCGGCACCAAGTTCCCGACCTATTTCGCCCGGCATCCGCGAAAGGTCGCGTGGCTCATCCACCAACACCGCGCCGCCTACGAGCTCTGCGGCACCGAGTACAGTGATTTCGAACATGTCGACCTCGATGTCGGGCTACGACAGAAGCTCATGGAGCTCGACCGCCAGATGCTCGAAGAGTGCGAGCGCCGTTACACGATTGCCAAGACCACGACCCGGCGCTTGGAACGCTTCAACGGCGTGCGCGCCGATCCGCTCTACCACCCACCCCGACTGGCCGAGCGACTCCGAGCGGGACCGTATGGAGACTATGTGCTGTCGGTCGGCCGGCTCGAATCGATCAAGCGCATCGATCTACTGCTGAAGGCCATGCCGGCCGTCGACCCATCGCTGCGCCTGCTCGTCGCCGGCGAGGGCACCCAACGCGAGCACTTTGAAGCGGTCGCCGAGGAGTGCGGTCTCAACGGGCGGGTCGAGTTCATGGGACGCGTGGATGACGAGACGCTGCTGGAGCTGTACGCCGGGGCGCTGGCCGTGGCCTTCGTGCCCTACGACGAGGACTATGGCCTGGTCACCCTGGAGGCATTTCTCGCCCGGAAACCGGTCGTGACCGCAAGCGACTCAGGGGGCACGCTCGAGTTCGTGGATGACGGGCTCACCGGCATAGTCTGCGCGCCCGAGGCCGACGCCGTGGCCGACGCGCTCAATCGCCTGGCGGCGAATCGGAAGCTGGCAGCCTCGCTTGGGGACGCCGGTTACGAGCGAGCTCGAGTCATTACCTGGGACACCGTCATCGAAAAGCTGGTGGAAGCCTGAGAAGCGAGGCTGACATCTACCGCGAACACGCCGTGGCCAAACTGATCATCCAGATCCCCTGCCTCAACGAGGCGACCACCCTGCCCGCCACCATCAGGGATCTCCCACGATCGATGTCTGGAATCGACGTCGTCGAGCTGCTCGTCGTTGACGACGGGTCGCAGGACGACACCAGCGCGGTCGCCCGTGCCTGCGGCGTGAACCACGTCGTCCGATTCCGGTCCCACAAGGGGTTGGCTGCCGCGTTTATGGCGGGGCTTGACGCCTCGCTGCGACAGGGGGCGGACTACATCGTCAACACGGACGCTGACAACCAGTACCCCGGCAGCGAGATCCCCAAGCTCGTGGCCCCCTTGCTGCGTGGCGAAGCCGACATCGTCATCGGCGATCGTAACATCAGCACGCTGCGACACATGCCCCGCCTCAAACGATGGTTGCAGCTCGTCGGAAGCTGGGTCGTCCGGCAGGTGTCCAACACGCGAGTGCCAGACACGACGAGCGGATTCCGCGCCTACACGCGCGAGGCGGCGTTGAGACAGACCATCGTGTCGGAGTTTTCCTATACGCTCGAGTCGATCATCCAGGCCGGCAAGAAGCGGATGGCCATCGCCCACGTCCCGATTTCCACCAACGAGAACACGCGCGAGTCGCGACTCTTCGACAGCGTCCTTACGTACATCAAGAAGTCGGCAGCGACGATTGTCCGAATCTACGCGATGTACGAGCCGCTCAAAGTGTTCACCATGGTCGGGCTGACGAGCATCGCGGCTGGCTTGGCGATCTCCTTGCGATTCCTTTACTACTACGCAAACGGCGCGGGTCAAGGTCACCTGCAATCACTCATCCTGTCGGCAGTGCTCTTGATCGTCGGCGTCCAGCTGCTGCTCATGGGCCTGATGGCCGACGTCCTCTCAGCCAATCGCAAACTCCTAGAGGAGCTCCTGTATCGGGTCCGCTCCCTCGAGCTAACGTCCCCACCGAGCCGGGCCAAGCCGCTCGACGCGCCGGCCGCCGAACCGCCGGAGCGGATCGGTAGCGGAGAACGATAGAGTGGCAGACCCGGCTTCGACCTCCGTCATCGTGCCCGCGTACAACGAAGCGGACAGTGTGGGCGAGCTCGTCGCAGCGCTTGGAGCGGTTGGCGCCTGGCACGAGATCCTCGTGGTCGACGACGGCTCGACCGACGGAACAGGCGAGCGAGCCCTGGCAGCCGGCGCCCGCGTCGTCCGCCACCCGTACAACAAGGGAAACGGCGCGGCGGTCAAGACCGGGATCCGGCAGGCCACTGGCACGTGCGTTCTGATCATCGACGGCGACGGCCAACACAGGCCGGAGGACGCCCCGCGTCTGGTGGCGAAGCTGGACGCCTACGAACTCGTCGTGGGGGCACGGTCAGCCGTCACACAGGCAACGCTCGGGCGACGGCTCGGCAACCGGGCGCTCAACTTCCTCGCCAGCTACCTGACCCGGCATCCGATTCCGGATCTCACATCCGGCTATCGCGCGGCACGGCGCGAGCACTTCCTCGAGTTCCTGCACCTACTCCCGAACGGCTTCTCGACCCCGACCACCACGACGCTGGCATTTATCAAGGCGGGCTACAGCATCGCATTCGAACCGACTGAAGCGCGGGCACGGGTCGGCACATCGAAGATCAACCTTGCGAGCGACGGTTTCAAGTTCTTCCTGATATTGCTGAGGGTCATCACCATTTTCAGCCCGCTGCGGATCTTTGTCCCGCTCAGCGTCGCGTCTCTGGCGCTCGGCGGAGGGTATGGCCTCTGGGGG
>MPMF02169747.1_pt1 | contig 52438 bp, 48 predicted proteins | sample 1617271 | NCBI WGS metagenome assembly MPMF02 (sample SAMN05944812, study PRJNA350692) | marine metagenome | biome: marine; feature: ODZ; material: water; isolation source: 120 m water sample prefiltered with 30 um filter, filtered on to 0.2 um... | place: Pacific Ocean | collected 2012-04-09... | reverse complement strand
CGTGCGCCAGCGCGCGCCGATCGACGGCGTCGAGATCACGATCGCCGAGTCGTTTCCGCCGCAGTACTTCGTGCGCGTCACGTCGGGGCTGCCGAGCGGCTGCGTGACGTTCGACGCGATCGAGACCACGCGCGATGGGAACACGATTGAGATCGCTGTGTGGAACCTCGGACCGGGCCCCGATGCTACGTTCGCGTGCACGGCGATTTACGGCATTGTCGAGAACAACGTTGCGCTGGGCACCGACTTTGAGTCGGGCGCGGAGTATCGCGTCGAGGTGAATGACGTCGTGGAGATGTTTACCGCGCAGTAGGCGCGTCGTGTCGCGATGCCGCGTGGCCAATGCCGCGTGGCTAACCGGCCGGGCGGAACTTCGGCAGGCTGATCTCGTCGCTGTACTGCTCGAACGTCACCTCGAGCGCCATGCCAACCGTCAGCGCGTCGCTGTCGATGCCGACGACGTTGCTGTTGAAGCGCGGGCCTTCGTCGAGTTCCACGACCGCGAGGTTGTACGGCAGTTCGTCGGTGAACGCGGGGTGGTAGTTCTGGTGCATCAGCCCGAAGGAGTGCAGTGTCCCGCGCCCCGAGGCTTCGGCCCATGTCAGGTCGTCGCTGAGGCACTCGGTACACGTCTCCGTCGCGGGATGAAGGCTCGCGCTGCAGGCGTTGCACCGACGGAGCATCAGCACGCCGCGCTTCGCACCATCGAAGAACGGCTGCGACTCCGCGTCGGGCGTCGGGACGGGCTTGGTCGGTTGTTCGGTCATCGATCGCTTCCCGCGTCCGCTACTGGTTCGAGGGGTGCGGGCTGAGGATCAACGTCGCGTGGTGATCGAGGATGCCGCCCTGGGTGCTGACCAGCACCGTGTCGTGCTTCTCGACCTGCCGCTCGCCGCCCTGTCCGCGCGCCTGGATCACGGCCTCGGAGAGCGGCGTCATGCCCCACATGTAATAGCCGGAGAGCTGGCCGCCGCCGGTGTTCGTCGGCAGCGCGCCGCCGGGTTCGAGCCTGCCGTCAGCGACGAACGCGCCGCCCTCGCCCTTCTCGCAGAAGCCGTAATCCTCCAGCGTCACCAGCGTCGTATAGGTGTAGCAGTCGTACAACTCCGCGATGTCGATGTCGTCGACGGTCACACCCGCCATACCGAACGCCGTCTCTTTGGCGAGCGCTGCGCCGGTGTTGATCTCGTTCTCGTAGCCCGCGCGCTGCGGGTTTCCGGGGTGGCCCTGGCCCATGCCAAGGACGTGCACCGGCGGCTGCTTGAGGTCGCGAGCGCGCTCCGCCGAGGTGACGACGACCGCCACCGCGCCGTTGGTGACGAGCGTGCAGTCGAGCAGATGGAAGGGCTCAACGATCCAGCGCGAGCCGTGGTAGTCGTCGATCGTCATCTCGCCGCGCTGCATCGCCGCCGGATTCATCGTCGCCCACTTGCGGTTCGAGACGGCGACCGCGCCGAAGTGGTCGTTGGTTGTGCCGTACAGGCCCATGTGGCGACGCGCGGCGAGCGCATAGGAGAGGTTCGTGCCGAAGAAGCCGTACGAGCGCCCGAGTCCTCGCAGCCCCGTCGGGCCGCCGGCCGCGCCGCCGGCGTAGGCCGCACCCGCCGACATGCCGGGACGCAGCGGTGAGTCGGCGAAGACGCAGACGACGGCGCTGGCCATCTCCGCCTCGATCGCCATCGTCGCGAACTGCACCATCTGACCGGCGGTTGAGCCCTGGCCGTTCATGTGATTGACGAGCCGCAGGTCGCGCATGCCGAGCGCTCGTTGCAGCCCCGTGGAGATGCCCTGCGTGACGCCCGCGTTGATCAGCAGGCCGTCGATGTCCTCCTTGAGCAGCCCGGCGTCATCGATCGCGAGCCGGATCGCCTCGGCGGCGAGCCCGGCAGCGGACTTCGTGTACTCGCGGGTCATCTCGGTCATGCCGAGCCCGACGATCGCGCCCTTGCCGCTGAGGTTAGCCATCGCTGTTCCTTGCTCCCTCGACCCTGCTCACGGCGTCGATCGTCACGTTCGCGCGCCGTCGGAGACGATGCCGGAGGTCATTAGCTTCTGCACCTGCTCGTCGGTCAGCCCCAGCTCGTCGCAGAGCACCGCCGCAGTGTCCTGCCCGAGCAGCGGCGAGTGCTTGAGTGGCACGGCCGACTCGGACATGCGGATCGGGTTACGCATCAGCTTCACCTCGCCGACGACGGGGTGCTCCACCGTCTGGATGAAGTCACGCGACTTGAGGTGAGGGTCGTTGAAGAGGTCCATCGAGTCGAAGACGTAGCTGCAGGGCACCCCGGCCGGGCCGAGGATGCCCATCACGTCCTGCTTGCTGTGCTGCCGCGTCCACGAGGCGATCTCGTCCCAGAGCGCTTCGGTGTTCTCCAGCCGCGACGCCACGCTCTCAAAGCGCTCATCGATGGCCATCTCGGGGCGGTCCATCGAGGCGCACAGCGCATCCCACATCACCTGCGTCGTCGGCATGATGAAGACCCAGTCGTTCGGGTCGTCGCCCTTGCAGGGGTAGGTGCTGGTCGTGCCGTTGCCGTGGTGGATGCCACGCCGCGGCGCGGGCTCGGTGCCCCACGTCTGCAGGCCGAGTGTGCGCATGAAGTACGTGACGCTCTCCTGCATCGACATTTCGATCATCTGGCCTTCGCCGGTGCGCTGCTGCTGCACGTATGCGGCGGTAATCGCGAGCGCCGTCTGAACGCCCGTGCCCGCATCGCCGAACGTCGGACCGGGGTGAATCGGAGGGCCGTCGGGTTCGCCGGTGACGGAGAACGTACCGGCCGACGCCTGCGCGACCCAGTCGTAGCTGTTGTACGTCGAATAGGGGCCCGAGAGGCCGAAGCCCTTGATACGCGCCATGATCATGCGCGGATTCGCCTTGCGCAGCACGTCGTAGTCGATGTCGAGATTCTCGATCACGCCCGGGCCATAGTTTTCGACGAAGACATCGAACTTCGGCGCGAGTTCAAGCAGCAGCTCCCGGCCGCGCGGCTCCTTGAGATTGAGCTGGATGCTGCGCTTGTTGGCGTTGTAGTTCATGAAATACTGCGTGTGATCCGTGCCACGGCCAACGCCGCGCCCGGGATCGCCGAGCGGCGGCTCGACCTTGACGACATCGGCACCGAGCCACGCGAGTAGCTGCGTGCACGATGTTCCGGCCTCGTACTGCGTCATATCGAGGACGCGCATTCCGTCTAGTGCTGGCATTGGCTCACCCTCCCTGCGGGGATGGCGGAATCCTACACCGCCGCCGCGAGGCGCGCGTATACTCGCGGCCCAATGACCATTGATTCCGCACCAACTGGAGGCGGGCATGTTCTTCATTAGCATCGTGAAGCAGTACGAGACCGTCGTCGTGTTCCGGCTCGGTAAGTACCAGCGCACGGCGGGGCCCGGCGTGCTGATCCTGATCCCGTTCATCGATCGCGGCGTGAAGGTGGACGTGCGTGAGTTCGTGCTCGACGAGCCCTCGCAGACCTCGATCACGAAGGACAACGCGCCAGTCGATGTCGACTTCGTCGTCTTCCTGCAAGTGATCGATGCTCGCACCGCGGTCGTCGACATCGCGAACTTCATCATGGCGGTGCGTCAGCTCGCGACGACGGCGCTGCGAGCGGTCGTCGGCGAGATGACCGTCGAGGAGGTGCTCTCCAAGCGCGAGGAGATCAACGCTCGGCTGAAGGTGAAGATGGACGAGGACACGGTGCGCTGGGGCGTGCAGGTGAACGCCGTGGAGATCCGCGAGATCACGCCTGGCCACGAGATCCAGGAGGCGATGAACCGCCTGCTCTCCGCCGACCGCACGAAACGCTCCGACATCACCGAGTCCGAGGGTCAGCGGCAGGCTGCGGTCAACGTTGCCGAGGGCTCGAAGCAGGCAGCGATCCTCGAGGCGGAGGGCGTTCGCGAGTCGGCGATCCTGCGCGCCGAGGGCTCGCGTCAGGCGCAGATCCTCGAGGCGGAAGGTTTTTCGCAGGGTCTGCAGCGCATCTACGAGACCGCGAGCCAGGTCGACGGCAACACGATGGGCTTGCAGTACCTCGAAATGATGAAGCGGCTCGGCGAGGGCCAGTCGACGAAGTGGATCATCCCGATGGATCTCGCGTCGATGGCCGGGACGCTCTCCAGTTCGCTCTCGAACATCGGCGGTAACAATTCGGGCAACGGCACCGGGGCCGGCGACAGCCCCAGCGACGGCTAGCGCGTCGCACGCTACTCGGAGGTCGCCTCGGCACCGGGCTTCGATGTGCGCTCGCCGGCGGACATGTAGTTGCGCGCGATCAGCGCGATCGCCGCGCCCGCCATCAGGGCGATCGACGTTGCGAGCACGCCGAGCACGATCAGCAGCCCACGCCAGCTCGTTTCGGTCGTGCTCTGGCCGACAAGGATGCTCAGCCCGAGCACGATCACGACCGCGCCGATGCTGCCGAGCAGCCCGCCGCTCGTGAAGAATGCCTCGACGGCGAAGAGCGCGATCCCGAGCAGCAGGAAGATCACTGCCGCCTCGGTCGGTAGCAACGTGCCGATTCCGAGGAATGAGGCGATCGTGGCGGTGATGCCGACGACGCCCGGGACGAAGAGGCCGGGGTTGAAGAACTCGATCGCGATGCCCGCGAGACCGAGCAAGATGAGCAACGAGACGACGAACGGGTTCGAGATCACGCCGAGCACGCGCTCGTAGAGATTACGGTCGTTGAACGTCAGCTCCGCACCCGCGAGGGCGAGCGTCGCCCGTTCGCCGGTCAGCAATCGCACGTCCCGGCCGTCGAGTTCCGCCAGCAGCGCGGGCAGGCCCGGCGCGAGCAGGTCGACGATGCCAAGCTCCAGCGCCTCCGACGGCCCGACCGAGAGCGCGTCGCGTACCGCTGCCTCGGCCCACTCGACGGCTGCCGCACCGCGCGGCTCAGCGACCGAGCGGGCGAAAGCGACGGCGTCGTTCGTGACCTTGCGACCGAGCGCCCCCTCGATGTCGTCGCCGCCGCCGTCGACGGGCGTGGCGGCACCGATCGTGGTGCTCGGGGCCATCGCGGCGACGTGCCCGGCCATCGCGATGAACGTCCCAGCCGACGCCGCCTGCGCGGCTGCGGGGCTGACGTAGGTGATCACCGGAACGTCGGCGGACTGGACACGTCCGACGATCTTGCGCATCGCGTCGCTCGCTCCGCCCGGCGTGTCGATCAGAACCACGACCGCTGTCGCCTCGTCGCGCTCGGCGCGGTCGATGCCACGGTCGATGTAGCGAGCGAGCACGCCGTTGACGCTGCCGTCGGCGGTCAGCACGTGGATCGCGCCCGGATCACTCTGCGCGGTGCAGGCTGCGGCCAGTAGCGCGAACGCGGCGAGTACGAGGACTGCGCGGCTGCGCACGTTACGAGCCCGCCACGCCATCGATCTCGATCGCCATCGGCAGCGCGGTACGGCTCCACTCGCCGAGGTCACGCTCGACCGTCGGCTGGTACTTGCTGAGCAGCAGCGCGCGTACCTTTCCGTCCTCATCGGAGTCGCTCGCCACCTCGCGCGCGGCGGCGGCGAACGTCGTCTCGCGAATGCGCAGGCTGACCCGCGGCTGCTGCCGGATGTTGCGCACCCAGTGCGAGCGATCGCGACCGCCGGACATCAGGTAGGCGGTGCCTTCGCTGAGCGCGAACCAGATCTCGATCTCGCGGGGTTCCCCGCTGGTGCGGCCGGTCGTCGTCAGGTAGCAGAACTTCTCATCGCCGAAGGCTGGATCGATGTTCATCTGCGGTGCTCCTGAGCGCTCGGACGAGATCGTACACCGCCCGCCCGCCTGCGATACCGTGCCGGAGGCTGGCCGCGAGTCTTGGCCACGAGGCGAGGGGCGTATACGCTCCTCTGGCCACCTTTGTCGTGGGCATTATGTTCGGGCGGCACCTGTCTGTCCGGGCCGTATCTGGAGCCGTCGATGCGACCAATTGCCGAGGTTGTCGCGGACATGGGCCTCGAATGGGGCGCAATCGAGCCGCATGGCCAGGACAAGGTGAAGATTCCGCTCAGCTCGTTCCCGAGCGGCGACGGCGGGAAGCTGATCGTCGTCACGGCGATCACGCCGACCCCGGCCGGCGAGGGCAAGACGACGACCTCGATCGGTCTCACGGACGGCCTCGCTCTGATCGGCAAGAAGCCGGTGCTGACGATTCGCGAGCCCTCGCTCGGACCGCTCTTCGGCCGCAAGGGTGGCGGCACCGGCGGCGGCAACGCGACGGTGCACCCCTCGACGGACATCAACCTGCACTTCACCGGCGATTTCCACGCCATCCAGTCCGCGCATAACTTCCTCGCAGCAATGACCGACAACGCGGCGCGTACCGGAGCCGTCGACGGCTTCGTGCCCGAGGGCATCACGTGGCGGCGAGTCACGGATGCGCAGGATCGCGCGTTGCGCCGGGTGGTCAGCGGCATCGGCGGCCGCCTCGATGGCCCGCTGCGCGAGACCGGGTTCGACACCTCGGCGGCGTCCGAGATCATGGCGATCCTCGCGCTCTCGACCGACTACATCGACCTCCGCGAGCGGCTCTCCGACATCGTCGTCGGCTGGATCGACCGCCAGCAGCCGGTGACGGCGGGCGAACTGGGGTGTGTCGGCGCGATGATGGTGCTGCTGAAGGACGCGCTGAAGCCGAATCTCGTCCAGACGATCGGCGGCCAGCCCGCGCTCGTGCACACTGGGCCGTTCGGCAACATCGCGCACGGCTGCTCATCGATCATCGCTGACCGCGTCGCGCTGGCCAGCGGCGAGTATGTGATCACGGAAGCTGGATTCGGCGCTGATCTTGGCTTCGAAAAGTTCATGGACATCAAGGTGCGACAGGGCGGGGCGGAGCCGTCCGCGGCCGTGATTGTCGCCACGATCCGAGGGCTGAAGTGGCACGGAGGCGTGGCCGAGAAGGATCTGACGGAGCCGAACCTGCCGGCCGTCGTCGAGGGGATGTCGAACCTCAGACACGCGCTGGCGATCGTCGCGCAGTACGGCCTGCCGGCGGTCGTTGCGATCAACCGCTTCCCGGACGACACGGCGGACGAGATCGCCGAGGTGCAGCGCGCTTCGCTGGAGGCCGGTGCGCTGGCCGCCGTCGAGGCGAAGGGCTTCGAGCTGGGCGGCGAGGGCATGGTCGAACTGGCGGAGGCGGTGGTCGCTGCCGCCGAGCACCCCTCGAACATCCAGCTCCTGTACGAGGACGACGACTCGTCGATCGATAAGGTCGAGACGCTCGCGGGCAAGCTCTACCAGGCCGGGCAGGTGATCTGGGGGCCGATGACGCGCACGACCGCCCGTCGCTTCGAGAGCAACGGCTGGCACTTCCCCCTCTGCGTCGCGAAGACGCACCTCTCGGTCTCGGCCGATCCGACGCTGCTCGGCGCGCCGGAAGGCCACAAGTTCACCGTCAACGAGCTGCGGGTCGCGGCCGGTGCGCGACAGGTGATCGTGCTCGCCGGGAACATCGTCACGTTGCCGGGGCTGCCGCCACGACCGAACGCGCTCGATATCGACCTCACCGAGGGTGAGCAGGTTGTCGGGCTGCTCTAGCGCCCTGAGGCACGGTTCGTGCCGCGAGAGAATGGGAACGCGCTCTGATGCCTGATTCATACGATGTCGTCGTGGTCGGCGCCGGGAACGCGGCGCTCTGCGCGGCGATCGCTGCCCGTGAGGCCGGTGCCCGCGTGCTCGTGGTCGAGAAGGCCTCGGAAGGTGAGCGCGGCGGCAACAGCTTCTTCAGCGGCGGCGGCTTCCGCTATCCGTACGAGGGCCTCGACGACATTCGACAGGTGATTCCCGACCTCAGCGACGCCGAGGTCGAAGAGATCGATGTCGGTTCGTACCCGGCGTCGGCGATGCGCTCCGACCTGATGCGGGTCACGGAGGGGCTGGCCGAGCCCGGGCTGGTCGACACACTCGTCGGTCGCGCCTTCGACACCGTGAACTGGATGCGAGAACGCGCCGGGATGCGCTGGGTGCTGATGTACGGCCGCCAGGCCTACCGCGTGGATGACAAGCTGCGCTTCTGGGGCGGCATGATCACGGAAGCGGTTGGCGGCGGCGAGGGTCTGTCCGAACTGCTCTTCACCTCGGCGCTGGAGCAGGGCGTCGATGTTCGCTACGGGACGAAGGGCACGGCGCTGCTGACCGATGACAGGAATGCGATTCGCGCGCTGCGCGTGCAGGGCGAAGAGGGCTTCGAGGAGATCGAGACCGGCTCAGTCGTACTTGCGGCGGGCGGGTTCGAGGCGAACACGGAGATGCGCACGCGCTACCTCGGTGCCGGCTGGGAATTTGCGAAAGTACGCGGCACCCGCCACAACAACGGCGACGGGATCCGCATGGCGCTCGACATCGGCGCGCAATCGTACGGCCACTGGTCCAGCGCGCACGCCGTCGCATGGGACCTCAACGCGCCACCGACCGGCAACCGACGCATCGGTGACCTCTACCAGAAGCACTCCTACCCGCTCGGGCTGATCGTGAACATCGATGGTGAGCGCTTCGTCGATGAGGGCGCGGACCTGCGCAACTACACATACGCGAAGTACGGCCGCGAGATCCTGAAGCAGCGGCACAGCGTCGCCTTCCAGCTCTTCGACCAGAAGGCCGTCGACATGCTGCGCGACGAGTACCGCATCCGCGAGGTGACGAAGGGCGAAGGTTCGACGGTCGCCGAGCTTGCCGATCAGATGGGCATCCATCCGGCGAACCTCGAACGCACGATCGAGCAATACAACGCCGCCTGCCAGTCCGACGCGCAGGAGCGATACAACCCCGCCGCCCTCGACGGCGTCTCCACTGAGGGTCTGCCGCTGCCGAAGTCGAACTGGGCGCTGCCGTTCGACAAGCCGCCCTATGTCGGCTTCGCGGTGACGTGCGGAATATCGTTCACGTTTGGCGGTCTGCGCATCGATCCGAAGAGTGGAGCAGTGCTGGATACCGATGAGCGTCCGATAGCCGGTCTCTTCGCGGCTGGTGAGCTGGTAGGGGGCCTCTTCTACCACAACTACGCCGGCGGCTCCGGGTTGATGGCGGGAGCGGTCTTCGGCCGAATGGCTGGCGAGAGCGCGGCTCGTCGAGTGTGACGCGATAGCGATCTGTGAAGCGGGCCACTGACGATCTCGCCGTACTGCTCGCGAAGAGTCGTCGCACCGCATAAGATTCCCGCACGATGTTGAAACTCCGAGACACCCTTCGCGCCGTGCGTCTACCGATCGCCATCATGCTGGTGGTCGCGGCCCTCGTTGTGCCGCTCGCGGGCAGCGCGCCGGCTCCGGTGTAGGCGGAAGAGACGAAGGAGCCGACCGCGGAACCTACCGCTACGGAAGAGGTGAAGGACAAGGGCAAGAGCGAGGACAAGGGCGGCGGTCCGCCTGAGACGACCGGCAAGCCAACGGACGACGATGGCAGCGGTGATGGCACGGGCGACGGCACCGGCGATGGTGACGGCACCGGCGATGGCGATGATGGCAAGAAGCCTTCGCCAGCCGTGGTTCCTCAGCCGCTTAGCGACGACCAGGGTCGGGGCGTCAAGGGCGCGGCCAGCCTGCTCGATGAGGTAGTCGTAGAGCTCTACCCGGGTGACCCGGAGAAGCAGGAACTGTTGGCCAGCGGCACGATCGGCGATCTCTTCCGCGACCTGCGCGGTAAGGATCAGGTGTCAGAAGTCACGGATGCCATCAAGGAGGTTGTGAAGGGCGGCGCACTCGTCGACCGCACGGTGGACCTCGAGGGTGACGAAGACATCGAGACCGAGACCGACGAGGCGACCGGCAAGGATCGCCGGCTCGTCGTGGTCTCATCCGCGGGCAACGAAGTCACGATCCGCGTGCCGGTGCAGGCGATCGAGAACTCGGGGCAGTTCGTCCTCGTGACGGCCGAGCCGATCGAGGATCTCGGAACGTTCGCGGATAACATCCCGCTGCCGAGCACGGCTGAAGACACTCCCGGCGGAAACCCGTTCGTCAGCGCGATCGATATTGAACTGACCGATGAGAACGGCAACCCGCTTACCGAATTCGGCGAGGATCTGACGGTCACGCTGCAGGTCGATCCGGCCGGCGGCGACCTCGACAAGGTCGTGGTCGTCTTCTTCGACGACAAACTCGGGAGCTGGATTCCGATCGCGGCGACAGTTGGTTCGAACGGCGTCGTCGAATTCTCCGTTAACCACCTCACGCTCTTCGCACTGCTGAGAATCAGCCAGGTCACGCACACGCTGACCGCCGGCCTCAACCCGGTGACGTTCACCGGCCCGAGCGGCACGTTGCCGGACGTGGTGGCCGCCCAGATCGGCGGATCGCTGGAGAACCTGCTCACCTTCGATGTGACGACGCAGTCGTTCCGCAGCTTCATTCCGGGCGCGTCCTCGACGTTCAACACACTCAACGCGCTCAGTCAGCGCGAGGCGTTGTTCGTGCGGGTCGCCGGTGACGCCGTGGAGTGGACCGAGACCGACATCATCCCCAGCGAGACCGGAGTGCGTACGGTGGCCGTCGTACCGGGTCTCAACGCTATTGGGTTCACCGGGCGCGATGGCACCGACATCGCCGAGATCGCGCCGGCCGACATCGGGATCGAATCGGTTACGCGCTTCGACACGACGCTGCAGCAGTGGCTGACGTTCGTGCCGGGTGCGCCAGCGTTTGTGAACACGCTGACATCGATTGGACGGCTCGACGTGTTCTTCCTGCGCTACTCGGGGACGAGCGGAACGATCGACTTGCCGGAGATCGGCGCCGAATAGCCGCCAGACAATTCGTCCGCGCTCAGTTCGCGTCGGCTCAGTCGACGAGCGCCGCAATCACCTGGTCGACGACTGCATCGGCGCGCTCTCGCATCTCATCGTCCGTCGCATCCTGGATCGGGTGCGGGACGAAGACGCGGTTCACGCCGGGCATGCCGAGCGCGTGGGACTGCGCTTCCGCAGCGCTCACGAATTCGCTTGAGGCGATGAAGACCGCCGGAATGTGCTGAATCTCGAACCAGACTGTGTCGTGCACACTGCACGTCGTGCAGGAGCCTCAGTCGGCGAGCGCTTCGATTACGAAGCCGCACTCCTCTGCGATCTGCCGTCGGAGGTCGTCCGGGGCGGGCTTTGCGAACGTTGGCTTGCGGTAGCGTTTCAGCTCGACGTTCGGCAGGCGCTCAGCGAGCAGCGCCTCCAGCTGGTCGATCAGCACGTTGCCGCGGGGCTTGCTGATGTCCAGCAGCCCGACGGTTCCGGTGATCGACTCCGGCCGTGGCGTTGGCTCTCGACGGAGCGCGACGCGCTCGTCGGTGGGGTCAAGAATGGTGGTCATCAGACCTCCTCGATCTTGCGGCTGACCGGCATCGATCCGCCCGGGCCGCTTGCCCAGCCGGCGAGCACCGCCGAGAACTTCCCGGCCTCGCCTCCGGCTACGACAATGTGAATGTTATCCGTCGAGCGGAATTTTGGCATCAGGCGATTGAGATCTTCCTCGCTCGGGCCGTCCGCGCCGAACATCGCGGGCGGCAGCCCGGCCCCGCTCTCCTCGCTGCGCAGCAGTTCGCGCACCGGTCGCGAGGTGACCTCCTGGATGCGATCGCGAATCTGTTCCTTGCTCCAGCCGTCGCGCCAGATTGTGTCGACGTGCTCCGGACAGATGATGAAGAGCACATCACCGCCGGGCGTCTTTGGGTGCCCCACTGACGCCATGCCCTGACCGAGGCTGCCCGCAAGCGCGTGCGCGGAGCGTGAGTTCTGGTCGATCAGCACGTGCGGCCCGCCGACGAGCGCGAAGACGGTGACGACGCTCTCGTCGGCCGCGAATCCGCGTTCGACGTGCATCGGCGCCCACGGGCTGCGCTCCTCGAATTCCGGGAAGCACATCGTGAACTTCGTCGGTGAGGCGAGCACGGAGCGCTCTGTGCCGCCCGGGCGCGCGCCGCCGACGTTGCGCACGACCAGCCGCAGGGCGCGGCCGATCGAGGCGTTGGCGCGGTTGCCCTGGCCGAGGGCGCTCATGCCGCTGTTCATGCCGATGCGGTCGCGGATCGGGCCGTTCACGACCATCACGGGGGTCGCGCCCATCGTCGTGGCCATCACGCCGTGAATATTGAACTCGTCCGTGCAGACGGCCTCCAGCGCGGCGATCACGACTGGCAGGTACTCGGGCCTACAGCCCGCCATCACGGAGTTGATCGCGATCTTCTCTACGGTGGCCGGCGCCATGTTCGGTGGCACGACGGCGACGATGTCCTGCGCATCGCGCTTCGTGCCGCTGAGCATGCGCAGCACGCGCTCCGGCGTCGGTTCGACGACTGGCAGGCCATCGGTGAAGCCCTGGTCGAACATGAACTCGTTGGGGTCATCGAGCGGCGCGATCTCGATGCGGCGGGCGCGCAGCGGGTTGCCTTCGGCCTCGGCGGTGAGGCGCTCGGCGATGCCGGGCTCGACGGATCGCGAACCGCAGCCGGGGCGCGACTCCGGGTAGGAGTCCCAGTCGACGTCGGGCGCGGGCAGACCGGAGACCCCCGCGAGTCGGCCGTGCAGCGCGCGCCAGTCGTCGCGACCAAAGCCGACGAAGTGATCGAGTTGCTCGCCATCGGGCGCGGCGAGGTAGATCGCGGGCACCGTCAGCAGGTCGTAGTTGTACGAGGTCCAGAGTTCGTCGTCGTCGAGCATTGGCAGCGTCAGCCCGTGGCGCTCGATCAGCGTCTCGTTGCCGGGCGTGTCCTGGCCGACGGCCCAGACATCGATAGCACCGCCGAACGCGACGTGAGTCTGCTCGATCAGCGCCATCGACATCGCGCAGGTCTGGCACTCCTCGTGCACGAAGCAGAGCAGCGCGTGCCGTCCCGTCGGGAAGGATCGCCGGACGCCGTCAGCGGCATCGAGGGTGAAGGCGGGCAGTGTGTCGTGTGACGCGGTCATTGCCGCGCTAGCTTAGCGCCCAATCCGTGCGGCGGTCTTCCAGTTCGAGGCAGTCGCCATCGGCGACCTCGAAGACGCGGGTTGCGACGCGATCGAGGATGTCGGGGTCGTGGCTGGCGCAGATGATCGTGCCGTCGTATCCCTCAAGCGCTTCGATCAGGCGTCGGCGGGTCGCGCGGTCGAGGTGGTTCGTCGGCTCGTCGAGCAGCAGTACGTTCGTCGGCTGGAGCAAGAACTTGGCCAGCGCCACGCGCGAGCGCTCGCCGCCGGAGAGCACGCTGACCTGCTTGAAGACGTCATCACCCGAGAAGAGGAAGCGCCCGAGGACGCCGCGCAGTTCGGTCTGGGAGCGGTCCGGCGCGGTCGCGCGCACTTCCTCAAGCACCTCGCGGTTGGCGTCGAGCACCTCGTCCTGGTGCTGGTCGTAGTAGCCGGGGCGCGCGCGTGGCGCCCACTCGAGCGAACCTTCTGTCGGTTGCAGCACGCCCGCGGCGATGCGCAGCAGCGTGCTCTTGCCGCTGCCGTTCGGCCCGATCAACGCGACCTTCTGCCCGCGCTCCACGTGCATGTTGGCGTCGACCAGCACGACATGGTCATCGAATGCCATGCCAATGCCGTTCAGCCGCAGCACGTCCTGCTCGATGCGACCCTCCGCCTGCAGCCGGAACGACACCTCAGCGTCCTCATCGGGGCGCTCAATGCGTTCGATGCGGTCGAGCGCCTTCTGGCGGCTCTTCACCTGCGTCGCCTTCGTGGCGGTGGCGCGGAACCGATCGACGAAGCGCGCCTGGCGGGCGATCTCTCGATCCTGTCGGGCCGCCGCCTGCGCCTGCTGGTTGACCTGCTCCGCGCGCTGGCTCTGGTACGCGGAGTAGTTGCCGGCGTAGCTGGTGACGCGGCGATCGCGCAGTTCGAGGATGCGCGTCGCGATCGCGTCGAGGAACGCGGCGTCGTGGGTGACGACCAGCAGCGTGCCCTTGTAGCTCCGCAGCTCCTCGGTCAGCCACTCGCGTGATGCGCCGTCGAGGTGGTTCGTCGGCTCGTCGAGCACCATGTGCTCGGGCTGGCGCACCAGCACCTTGGCGAGCGCGATCCGCATCTGCCAGCCACCGCTGAAGTCGCCACAGGCCTTCTCGCGGTCCTCTTGCTTGAAGCGCAGCCCGTCGAGCACGCGACCGATGCGCTTCTCGATGCGGTAGCCATCGAGCGTCTCGAAAGCCTCGAACAGCTCCCCCTGCTTCGTGATCAGCGCGTCGATGTCGCCTTCGTTGCGTTCGATGCTGGTCGCGATTGCCTGTAGTTCGGCGTCGATCGCGCGTGCGTCCGGGAAGGCGGTCCACAGCTCCTCAAGCAGCGAATGCCCCGGCAGGTGATCCGCCTCCTGCCGCAGGTAGCCGAGCGCACCGCCTCGCGCGCCCGCGCGGCCGGAGTCCGGCGGCTCGCCGGCGATCGCCTGTAGCAGGGTCGACTTGCCCGCACCGTTCGGGCCGACGAGTCCGACGTGCTCGCCATCGCCGACCGTGAAGGTCGCGGCGCCGAGCACGTCCAGCGCGCCGAAGGACTTCGTCAGTTGTTCCGCGTAGAGCATTGCGTGATCAATCGTAGACTGCGGCTGCACTTACGGGCTGCATGGCCGATCGAGGAGGTCGCGATGAGCTACGACGTGATACTGCGAGGCGGGAGGGTCGTCGACCCGGCGAACGACATCGATGGCCTGCGGGACGTCGGCATCAGCGACGGGCGCATCGAGGCGATCGCCGACCACATCGATGATGCCGACGTTGGACGGGTGATCGATGTCGGCGGCCGCACGGTGGTCCCCGGCATCGTCGACACGCATGTTCATGTCGGTGGGTTCGGCGGACGCGTCCGTTCGGTCGGGCACCGCATGTCGGCTGAGACCGGCGTGACGACGGTGCTCGACATGGGCAGCAGCCTCGCGACGCTGAGGGACGGCATGGTCAGTGACGGCGCGGGCATGAACGTTGCCTCGCTGCTCTCCTCGGTGGTGGCGTTCGGCGAGCAGAGCGACCCGGACGAGGCGGAGATTACGGCTGCGATCGAGCGCGAACTGGCCGAGGGGGCGTTCGGGCTGAAGCTGCTTGGCGGGCACATCCCGCTCACGCCCGACGCGACGGCGCGGGCGATCGAGGTCGCGAACCGGCTCGGCGTCTACGTCGCCTACCACATCGGCACGACCGAATCGTCGAGCAACCTGCGCGGCCTGCGCGAGCTGCCGGCGCTGCTCGGTGAGAGCGGCCGCGTGCAGGTCGCGCACGTCGCTGCCTATTGCCGAGGGATGATCGAGTCGCCGCTGCACGAGGTCGAGGAGGCGCTCTCGATCCTCGCCGGGCTGCGGGGCAGGGTCGTTTCCGAGTCGTACCTCAGCACCCAGAACGGCGTCGGCAACGCGACCTCCGGTCGCTGCGATGGTGACGAGGTCGCGGACCAGGTGACGCGCAACTGCCTCTCGATGCGCGGCTACGACCCGACGCGCGTCGCGATGCGTCAGGCGATCGTCGATGGCTACTGTGGCGTCTTCGTCGCGCGCGCCGGGCGGGTCGCGCTGGTGAACGGCGAGGAGGCGCTTCAGGCGTGGGAAGCCGCCGGTACCGACGTTGGCGTGAGCTTCCCGGTGACGCCGGCCGAGAGTGCGCTGGCCCTGATGGTCGCGCGCCACGACGACGGCGAGTTCATCGTCGATGCGCTCTCAACCGATGGCGGCGGGATCCCGCGCAACTGGATGGTGGAGCGCGGACTGGCGCTGGTGCGGCTGGGCGCGCTCTCGCTCGGCGACTACGTGCGGAAGGCGTCGCTGAACCCGGCCCGCATGCTCGGTCTCGCCCGCAAAGGGCAGATCGGCGTCGGCGCGGACGCCGACATCACGGTGCTCGACCTCGACCGAGGGGTGGCGACGATGTCCTTCGTCGCCGGACGGCCGATCATGATCGACGGCGAGGTCGTCGGCGATGGCGGCACGCTTCTGGTGACGGAAGCCGGCGTGCAGGCGGCGCGCACGTCGGGTCTCGACCACGCGGTCGTCGAGCCGTCGGACGCGGCGATGTACCGGTCGAGGGTCGCGGGCTAGTCGACGGCTAGTCGAAAACCGTCGAGAGGTCGCGCTCCGGGAGCGATGCCGTGCTGCGCGTGAGCGTGGCTTCGACCAGTGCACGTCCCCGCTCGTGCGAGAGGTCGAGCCGGCCGGTGAGGAAGACGCTGCGGTGCATCACCATCAAGCGCGCCAGCACGAAGTCGCGTTCGCACTGCTCGAAGCTGTAGCCCGCGACGCCATGCTCGACCAGCGTGTCGTGGTAGCCGCGCAACAGGGCGGGAATCGCATCGTGGTCCTCGACGTTGATGCCCCAGGTAATGAAGTAGGCGACGTCATAGAGCGGTGAGCCGCGTGCGGGGCTCTGCCAGTCGATCACGGCCACGGGGTAATCCGTCTTGCCATCGCCGAAGAAGAGGTTGTCCGGGCGGAAGTCGCCATGGATCAGCGTGAACGGGTCGGCGGAGAGCCGGTTGAGCAACTCGATGCCGTTTTCGAGCAGCCAGTCAGAGATATCATGCGCGCGCTGCGGCAGCCGCTCGCCGAATCCGCGGCGAAATGGCCCAAGCGCCTCGGCGTACATCGCCTGAACGAGCTTCACGTCCTGGTTGAGCGCGTCGATCCAATCGATGTCGGCGATGCGCGGGTCGTTCCAGAAGCGGGCGTGCATCGTAGCCACTTCCCCCAGCGCCAGCGTCGCGTCCTCCACGCTGCATCCGGCGACCTGATCGCCGACGCGGGCCGGTGCCATGTCCTCGATCAGCACGACGTAGCGACGCGGCTTCGCGCGCTTCGAGAGCCACGGCAGCAGCTTCAGCACGAGGTTCGGCGGCAGACGTCGCAGGACCGACTTCACGACGCCGGCGGACGCCTGCTCGCTGTCCATGGCGCTGAAGTAGCGAACGGGCTTGCGCAGCGGCACATCGTTGGCGAGTTCGTCGTAGAAGCGGATCTCGCGATCGTAGAGCCCGAACAGCTCGCCCGAGGCCCGGTTCTCGTCGACGGCCGTCGGAAACTTCGCGATCAGCGTGCGTGGAGCGCCGTCTTCCTGCGCGTCGTAGGTGAGGGTCACGCGCGCGAGGTCGCCGATGAATCCCGCACCCTCGCCGAGCGCTTCGCTGGCGAAGGACTCGACGCGGGCGTGGGTGATCACGCGGCCCTTCCGCAGTGCGTCGGTGAGCCAGCCGGCGGTCAGTTCGCCGGCGTGCCGCGGGATCGACAGGCCGCCTGCCATGGTGCCCCTTCGCCGTCAGCTACTGCCGGAAAGCGTCTGCTCGTCCGCGCGGCGCATCATACCCGCTCGGGTCTGTAACCGCGTCGAGGTGCGATCAACCAGCTCAGTATCGGGGAACCCCTGAATATCTGCTGCGTGACGACCGATGATCACCGTACCGTCGATCACCGCTGTCGCGAGGGACGCATGTCGAGCCGCAGGGAAACCGTCTACTGGCATGGCTGCACGGACCAGACGTGTGAGAGCGGCAGCCATGGCTGCTCTCGCGTCGAGATCTGGATCGACACGGTGGTCGATGGCGGCGCGATCGCCTACATCTACGACGAGCGAATCCACTGCCTCGCGTGTTCGCGGGCAAAGTACCCCGGCCCGGACGGACCCGATGAGGGTAGCGACGGCCGCCTCGTGCCCGGTGATGAGTGGTGGGATTCGACTGCTCCGGGGTGCCAGTCGCTCAACTGCGGCACATGCGGCGCGGTGATCGACGAATCGCACGACGCGCAGAGCTGCGTTTGCGACGAGCAGCCGGCGGATGCCGGACTCGCGCACGAGGACCAGGCTCGACTCACCGGCTGACGAGCCGAACACGCCCGCGACAGAGCGCCCGATAACGCCCAGCCATCGCACCTCCTTGCCGCGCCCGCCGCGGAACCTCGCTGACCGCTAAGATGCGGCCAGTCCACGTTCGCGCAGGAGGTACGAGATGCAGGATCAGCCAACGGCGTTGCGGGTTCCCGATCCGGGCGTCCGAGCGCTCTTCAGCGAGTCGTCACGCTGGCAGGCGTGGCTCGACGTCGAGGTGGCGCTCGCGCGTGCCGAGGCGGAGATGGGGATGATCCCCGCCGAGGCGGCCGACGAGATCGCGAGCAAGGCGAAGCTGGAACTGCTCGATCGCGACCGCATCGTCGAGGGGCTGCGCGTCACGGGGCACGGGCTGGTACCGATCATTTGGGAACTCGATCGCGTCTGCGAGGGCGACGCCGGCGGCTACATCCACTGGGGCGCGACCACACAGAACATCACGCAGACCGGCCAGCTGATCTTGTTGCGTCGAGCGCACCACATCTTCCTCGGGCAGATCGCCGACGTGCTCGACGCGATGGCGTCGCTCGCTGAGCGCACCGCCGACGCGCTGATCCCGGGCCGAACGCATGGTCAGCACGCGGTCCCGGCGACCTTCGGCTTCAAGGTCGCGGGCTGGATCGACGAGATATCGCGGCACGTCGATCGGCTGCGCGCGGCGGAGCCCCGCATCTTCGTGGCGATGCTCGGCGGCGGCGCGGGCACGATGGCTTCGTTCGGTGAGCAGGCGTTCAAGCTGCAGTCGAAGTTCGCGGCGCGGCTGGAGATGGAGCCGATGGCCGTGCCGGCGCGCACGATCGGCGACCACCAGACGGAGTACGTAACGCTGCTCGCCCTGCTCGGCGCGACCTGCAGCAAGGTTGGGCACGAGGTCTTCGAGCTGATGAAGCAGGAGTTCGGCGAGGTCGAGGAGCCGATCAGCGAGGGCACGGTCGGCAGCAGCACGATGCCGCAGAAGCGCAACCCGAAGTTCAGTCAGGACATCATGGCTGCGGCGGCGCAGCTTCGCGCTACGGTGCCGCTGGCGCTTGAGGCGATGCAGACCGAGCACGAGGCCGACCGCACGACCAGCGTGATGATGGGCAGCGCGCTCTCAAGCGCGACCGGGCTCACGGCCGACATCCTCTCGCGCATGCATCAACTGATCGACGGCCTGAGCGTCTTCCCGGAGCGGATGCGGGCGAACCTCGACCTCTCGGGCGGCATGATCATGTCGGAGGCACTGATGCTCGAACTCGGCGCGACGATCGGGCGTCAGCGCGCGCACGACGCCGTCTACGACGCCGCGCAGGAAGCCGCGACGTCGGAGAGCACGTTCCGCGAGCTGCTGATCGAGAGCGACGAGCTAAAGGATCGTCTGACGTCAGACGAGATCGACGTGCTGCTCGACCCGGGTCGCTATGCCGGCCAGTGCGCCGAGATGGCGCGCACGCAGGCAGTCCACGGCCGCGAAGTCGCCGCTGCGATCCGGGCACTGCCGCCCGCGCCGTAGCAGCGAGGGTCGCAGCAGTCGGCGCCTGCCACTGGCGGGGGTCGCTACTGGATCGTGTAGAACTCGCGGCTGCCGGACTCGACGACGTCCATCATGCGTTGGAACCACGGCCCGAACTCCGGGTCTGCGAAAACCTTGAGCGACTCTTCATAGGCGACGAGGTTCTCGGCTTCGGACTCGGTGACGACCGTGAAGAAGCTGCCGGAGGCGTCGGTGAGGATTCGCCGCGCGCCCATGCCGCGCTTCGTGAGGAGCGGCTCCGCTTCCTTGAAGAGCGCGACCAGCTCGTCGCCACGTCCGTACTTAGCCTGGAAAACGTCCCTGATCTGAATCATCACTGCCCCCTCGGTCGAACAACTGGAAGCCCATGGTAGTGCCGGATGGCTTACTCGAAAGCTGAGTCGCCAGATCCTCGGCGGTGGCGGCCGGAAGCTGGCAGGTCATGTTCTCGCAGACGTAGGCCAGCGCCGCCGCACCGCCATCGCGGCCATCGAAGACGGGCAGCCCGAGTCCGTCCGTCGAGGGCGCGAGCACGGTCGATGGGAGGAAGTGCCGCGCGATCTCGCGTTCCAGCGGTTCGCGTGCGTCGGGCGGTCCGATGATCGCGATCTCGCCGTGCGGCGCCTGCAGCAGCTCGATGGCCTGCCACAGGCTGCCGAAGCCGCCGGGGCCCTTCAGCAGCTGGTCGCCTGCGGCGGCCACGGTCTCGCGCCCGACCTGTTCCCAATCGCCGCGATCGAAGTAGCGACCGAGCCAGACCGCCAGCAGCGCCGCCGCGCCGTTGCCGCTCGGGGTCGCGGCGTCGTAGAACGACTGCTGGCGCAGCAGCAGCGCCTCGCCGTCGACCGGTGTATCGAAGAAGCCCACGCCATCGTCGTTGCCGAAGCGCGCCTGCACGGCATCGAACAGTTCGGCGGCCCATTCGAGGTGCGCCAGCTCGCCCGTCGCGCGGTAGAGCTCGATCAAGCCGAGGCCGGTGCAGCAGTAGTCCTCGATCAGCCCATCGACCTTCGCGATGCCGTCCTTGTAGCTGTGCAGCAGGCGGCCGTCGCGCCACATTTGCTCACGCACGAACGCCGTGTTGCGACGCGCGACGTCGAGGTAGCGCGCATCGCCGAAGACGCGGCCAGCCTCAGCGAAGGCGGCGAGCGCGAGGCCGTTCCACGAGGTCAGCACCTTGTCGTCGAGGCCCGGTCGTACCCGCTCCTCGCGTGCGGCGAGCAGCCGACGTCGGATGCCAGCCAGCCGCTCGGCGATCTCGGTTGCGTCGCCGTCGTGCGACTGCGCGAGCGCCTCGGCGGTGACCGAGACGTGAAGCACGTTGCGGCCGGTCAGCTCCGGGTGGTGCGGGTCGCTGAAGTTGCCGCCGGGCGTGAGTCCGTATGCCTCCTCGGCCAGCGCCGCGTCGTCGGCGTTGAGCAGCGCGGCGACCTCCTCGATCGTCCAGAGGAAGAACTTGCCTTCGATGCCCTCGCTGTCGGCGTCCTGCGCGCTGTAGAGCCCGCCGGACTCATCGAGCATCTCCGAGATCAGGTAGTCGAGCGTCTCGCGGGCGATGCGCTCGAAGAGCGGTTCGTCGCTGATCTGCCACGCGTGTACGTAGACGCGGACGAGCTGGGCGTTGTCGTAGAGCATCTTCTCGAAGTGCGGCACCAGCCAGCGCTCGTCCACGCTGTAACGCGAGAAGCCGCCGCCGAGCTGGTCGTAGATGCCGCCGTGCGCCATCCCGCGCAGCGTCTGCAGCACCATCTCGAGCGCGCTCGGTTCGGCGGCGTCCACGTTGACGCTTGAGGTACGCGCGTGGTGGGCGAGCAGGAATTCGAGGTTGCCGGGGCCGGGGAACTTTGGCGCGCCACCGAGTCCGCCCCACATCGCGTCGAAGTTCGAGCGCATCGTCGCGACCGCGTCCTCCGCGGCTGCGGGTGCCAGTGCTGCGGGTGAATCGGTCGACGCCTGAGAGCCACCCGACGTGCGCTGCGCTGCCTCGCGCAGACGCGTCGTGATCGTCTCCGCCGACTCCAGCAGCTTCTCGCGGTCGCTGTCCCACGCGGTGCGCATTGCCGTGAGCAGGCGAGGGAAGCCGGGACGTCCGTGGTTGTCCTCCGGCGGGAAGTAGGTGCCCGCGTAGAACGGCTTGCCGTCGGGCGTGATGAAGACCGTCATCGGCCAGCCGCCCTGGCCAGTGAGCGCCTGCGTCGCCGTCATGTAGATGGCGTCGATGTCCGGCCGCTCTTCGCGATCGACCTTGATGTTGATGAAGCCTTCGTTCATCTGCGCGGACGTCGAGGGATCCTCGAACGACTCGTGTGCCATCACGTGGCACCAGTGGCAGGAGCTGTAGCCGATCGAGAGCAGGATCGGCTTGTCCTCCTCGCGGGCGCGTGCGAACGCCTCGTCACCCCACGGATACCAGTCGACGGGGTTCTCGGCGTGTTGCAGCAGGTAGGGACTGGTCTCGTCGGCCAGGCGATTGCGGAAGGAAGATTGCGAGGTCATCGATCGAGGATATGCGAAGCGCTGGCTGCGTATGTTGGCGTGCCTCCGGTGTGATGCAGGCTGAGCGCCGTCAGCCGCCGACCTGCTCCGCCATCATCGCGATGTGGTCGGCGACCAGTGCGGGCGCCTCCATCGGGATGAAGTGACTGAGGTAGGGGAAGTGGAAGTCCTGCGCGCTCTGGAAGTACGCGGCGAGGTCGGGCGCGGTCGCTGATCCGGAGAAGCTCGATCGGTCTGCGCCACGGTCGCGCGCCCGCAACAGGCGCACCGGCGCGTCGATGGTGGCGAGATCGTCGTAGATGTTGGCTGCCGTCGATGCGGCATACATCGAGGCTTCGATCTCGGGCGGGCAGGCGAGCACGTAGCCGTCGCGCCCGTCTGGCGCAGGCACGAGGCCCCACTCGCAGTAGTCGCGCAGCACGCGGTCGTCCCACGTCGCGAAGGGGCCGCGACCGTAGTACGAGTTGTACATCTCGTCGGGCGATGCCCACTCGTCACGCCGCCCGCCGACGTCGACGCCGCGCTCCTCGCGCTGGCCGTACTCCTCACGCGGCTGGATCACCGGATCGACGAGCACCAGACCGCCGAAGCGCTGAGGGGCCCGCGCGGCTGCGAGCGTCACGGAGTGGCCGCCCATCGAGTGCCCGATCCCGATCGCATCTCGCAACCCCATCGAGTGGGTGAGCGCCGCGAGGTCTTCGCCGATCTGCCACCAGCTATACGGCGGATGGTGCTTGCTGCTCTGGCCGTGGCCGCGCAGGTCGACGGCGATCATGCGCCGCGCGGGCAGGCGCTCGATCACTGCGTCCCAGATGCGCGCGGGGAAGCTGGTGGCGTGCGCGAATAGCAGCGGCGGGCCATCGCCGGCCCACTCGTAGACGCGCAGGCTCACGCCATTGACGGAGCGCTGGGTGACGGTCGGGCTGGTCATCGCAGGGAGCGGCTAGGCGTTGTCAGACGGATCGGGAGCAGCGGCCGGCTGGATCGGTGCCCAGCGCTGCATCACCGGTGCCTCAGGCACATCGGTCGGCGCGTCCTGACGTCGAGGGGCGAACATGCGCAGACGGTCGCGCGCGACGCGTGCGAACGGTGCCATCGATGCCATCACCGGTACCCAGATGTGAGCCGGGCAGCCCATCGCGACTTCCTCTCGATTCCCGCTGCGGATGCGGGAACCGACGGATGGTAGCAGCCATCTCCGGCCCGGCCAACGCGCACGGCCCGGCGATAGCACGCATAATGCCCGTCACGCATCAGTCGAATTGTGAATCTGGACGCGAAGGGTGGTCTCCGTGGCCTCGGTGACTGTGAACGGCACGGAACACGACTCGGCGAAGCCGGGACGCAATCTGCTCAGCTTCCTGCGCTTCGACCTCGGCCTTACCGGCAGCAAGTACGGCTGCGGCGAGGGCCTCTGCGGTGCCTGCACCGTGCTCGTCGACGGTCAGCCACTGCGGAGCTGCATGAGCACCGTCGACGCCGTCGCGGGCGGCGAGATCACCACCATCGAGGGCCTCGCGAACGATGGACTGCTACACCCGGTGCAGCAGGCGTTCGTCGACAACGCCGCCATGCAGTGCGGCTACTGCATCCCCGGATTCATCATGACGACCGTCGGCCTGCTCAACCGCGAGGGCAGTCCGACCACCGAGCAGATCCGCGAGGCGCTGGCCGAGAACCTCTGCCGTTGCGGTACCTACCAGCGCATCGAGCGCGCGGTGGGGCAGGCGGCCGACGCGATGACGACGGCGGGAGCAGCCGAATGACGGAGCAACAGGCCGGCGCGGCGACCGAGGGCCTGATCGTCGCCGGTGAGGTCACCGTCGGCTTCCCCGCGCAGCGCACCGGATACGGCGCGGCGACGTACGGCAACACCGAGCCGCAGCGGGAGAGCTTCACGTGGCTCGTCGTTCATCCCGACGGCACGGCGACGGCATTCGCCGGGAAGGTCGAGTACGGCCAGGGCATCCGCTGGGGTCTCGCCGTTGAGGTCGCCGATGAGCTACGACTGCCGCTCGACGCCGTCGAGGTCGTGCTCGGCGACACCGATCGCGTGCCGTGGGACATGGGCACCTTCGGCAGCCAGTCGACGGCCCGCGTTGGCGTTCAGCTGCGCAAGGCCGCCGCGACCGCGCGCGAGAAGCTGCTCGAACTCGCCGCCGACCGGCTCGACCTGCCGACGAGTGACCTGAGCTGTGAGGATGGGCGTGTGATCGCCAGCGGCGACGCTAACCACGCCGTCGAATACGCGGAGCTGCTCGCAGGCGAGCGTATCGAGATCGACATCGTCGATGACGTCGCGCTGACGCCGGAGACGGATTTCACCGTGATGGGCACGGAGACGGCGCGAATCGATGCCGAGATGCGCGTCACCGGTGCCGCCGTCTATTCGCAGGACGTGCAGGTGCCGGAGATGCTCTTCGCGCACATCCTGCGCCCGCCCTCGTATGGCGCGACCGCGGCAACCATCGACCTCTCCGTGGCCGCGCAGATGCCCGGCGTCGCGCAGACGATTGAGCTGGACGGCATGCACGCGATCCTCGCTGACAGCGACGAGGAGGCTGAGTTCGCAGCTCGTGTGGTGCAGCAGCAGTGGGACGAACAGGCGGGCCAACCCTCGCGCTGGGACATGCCGCAGCTGCTGAAGAGCTCGGCGCAGGAGCCGTTCGTCACGCAGGAGGAGGGCGACCTCGACGCGGGGTTCGCCGAGGCGGCTGGCATCCTCGAGGAGACCTACTACATCCCGTACATCACGATCGCGCCGATGGAGCCTCGCGCCGCGGTCGCGCAATGGGACGGCGACCGGCTGACGATCCGCGCGGGCGGGCAGCGCCCCTTCGGGTTGCGCAGCGAACTCGCCGGGCACTTCGGCATCGACGAGGACAACATCCGCGTCGTCACGCAGGAGATCGGTGGCGGCTTTGGCGGCAAGAGCATCTACCCGGTCGCGGAGGAGGCGGCGACACTGGCCCGAGCCGCTGGCCGCCCCGTGCGCGTCGCCTATACGCGCAACGAGGAGACGACGCTCTCAACGTTCCGCCCGGCCGCGCTGATCGAGATCAAGAGCGGGTTCACGTCGGACGGTCGCATCGTCGCGTGGGACTACCGCGCGTACCACGCCGGTGAGCGCGTGATGATCGGCCGCCGCGGGTCGATGTCGCCCTACGACACGCCGAACGTGAGGGCGGAGGTCTTCCGCTCGGATAGTCCGCTGCGCAGCGGCTCGTACCGCTCGCTCGGCGGGGCGGTGAACCACTTCGCGCGCGAGGTGCACATCGACGAGATCGCGGCCGCGACCGGCGTCGACCCGGTCGCGCTGCGGCTGAAGAACATGGTCGATCCGCGTTTCCGTCGCGTGATCGAGACCGCCGCCGGACGCTTCGGCTGGGGCAGCGGCGACGCCGGGAGCGGGCGGGGCATTGCGATCGGCCTCGACGTCGGTAGCTACTCCGCGACGGCCGTGCAGCTCGACGTGCAGGGCACCGAAGTGAAAGTGGAGCGCGTCGCCGCGTCGCTCGACTGTGGGCTGACGGTGAACCCCGATGGCGCGCGCAACCAGATGGAGGGCGGCGTCGTGATGGGAATGGGCAACGCGCTCTACGAGGCGGCCGACTTCGAGGATGGGCGGCTGCTCAACCCCGGTTTCACCCGCTACCGCGTCCCGCGCTCCAACAACGCGCCGGGGATCGAGGTAGACCTCGTCGGCGATCCCGAGACACCGTCGACGGGTGCGGGCGAGCCGGGCATCGTGCCGATCGCGCCTGCGATCTCGAACGCGGTCTTCGACCTCACCGGCGAACGACATCGCGAACTGCCGATTCAGCGGCACCTGAGCTAGAGCGCCGCGAAGAAGCTGCTGGGAGGCAGGGCATGGCAAACATTGAGACGGTACTGGGGCCGATCGACGACTCGGCACTCGGCGCGACGCTGAGTCACGAGCACGTGATCGTCTCCAGCGGCGGCGACATCCACCATTATCCGTGGCTCTACGACATGGACGCCACGCATCAGCGGCTCGTCGAAGAGCTGACTGAGGCGAAGGCCGGTGGCATCGACTCGGTGATCGACCTCACGACGCCGGATCTCGGCCGCGACGTCGAGTTCGTCGCTGGCGTGGCTCGCGACTCCGGCGTCAACGTGGTCGTCGCGACCGGCATCTGGCGCGACGTGCCCCGTTCGATGGCGCTGCGCGACCCGGACGAGATCGCCGACATCTTCGTGCGCGAGATCGAGACCGGCATCGGCAACACCGATATCAAAGCGGGCGCGATCAAGGTCGCGAACGACGCCGAAGGTGTCACCCCTGAGGCGGAGCTGATCCTGCGCGGCGCTGCTCGCGCCCTGAAGCGCACCGGCTGCCCGATATCGACACACCACTGGGCGCCGCTTGAGGTGGGCACGCGGCAGGTCGAGATCTTCCGCGAGGAGGGTGCGCCGATGGACCGCATCTGCATCGGCCACAGTGCGGACACGACCGACCTCGATTACCTCGAATCGCTGCTGAACGCGGGCGTCTACATGTCGATGGACCGCTACCCGGGCTCCGGCGAGCGTCCGAAGTCGCCCGAGCGCACGGCGACGGTGAAGGCGCTGCTCGATCGCGGCTGGGCGGAGAAGCTGATGCTCGGCCACGACTACGCGCCGCGCCCGATCCGCGCCGATCTCCCGGTGCCGGAGCGCGAGACGCCGACGCGTTATCTGCACGTGTCCACGGTCGCGCTGCCCGCGCTGCGCGAGATGGGCGTCGACGAGTCGACGATCGAGATGATGATGGTCGAGGTGCCCCGGCGCTTCCTCGTTGGGTAGCCGGGCGGGTAGCAGCTAGCCCGCCGTCGCCGACCGCAGCAGCTCCGCCAGTTCAGCCACGTCCGAGGGCAGCGCGGGCACGTCCATGCGCTCGCGGCCGACCTCGTCGACGTGGTGGGCGTCGCTGCCTGCGGTCACCGGCTTGCCGAGGAGCGACGCGACATTGAGCGCGAGCGCGTTCTCGCGATCCGTGCTGCCGCCGTTCGCGACCTCGATCGCATCGACCTTGCCGAAGTAGGGGTGCTCGGCGAGCTGCGCGGCGGTGAGGCCCTGCTCGAATGGTGGACGCTGGCTGCCGTGCACAGTGTCGAAGTACTGCCGGAACGGATGTGCCGCGACCGCGAACCAGCCCTTGTCCGCTGCCATCGCGAGCAGCACCTCAGTCTCGCCGGGCAGCCTCGTCTCAGGCTCGACGCCAACGAGCAGCGTGTGGCCGAGGTCGGTCGTGACCTCGATGCCCGGGTAGAGCAGGATGCCCCAGCGCTCCTGGAACGCCTCGCGCTCCCAGTCGCTCCAGACGCGGAAGTGCTCCGTGACGATCAGCGCGCCGGTACCCTGCGCCGTCGCGCGCTCGCCGAGCTGATCGACGGTGATGCTGGAGTCAGCCGATCCCGCCTTCGTATGCAGGTGCAGTTCGATGTACGGCACGGGCTCTTGCGGCGCTCGATTCCGTGCTAGCGCCCGTGGAACTCGGGGTTGCGCTTCTCGGCGAAGGCCAGCGGGCCCTCTTTGGCGTCGTCGGTGGCGCGCAGCCGGGCGCTGATCGCCTCCTCGAAGCGCAGGCCGTCGGGTAGCGGCATGTACTGGGCGCGTACCGATAGCTCCTTGATCGCGCGCACGGCCAGCGGCGGCATAGCCCTTAGCTCCTCGGCACGTTCTTGAGCCGTCGCCAGCACGTCGTCATGCGGGACGACCTCGTTGATCAACCCGAACTGCGCGGCGCGCTCGGCAGTGAGCCGACGGCCAAGCAGTAGCACTTCCATCGCGATCGGGTAGGGGAGTTGGCGGATCGTGCGCTGCGTGCCGCCATTGCCCGGCAGGATGCCCCGTTTCACCTCGGAGAGGTCGAACATCGCGTGCTCGGAGGCGATGCGGATGTCGGTCGCCATCAGCAACGTCATGCCGCCCGCGAGGCAGAGCCCACCGACGGCCGCGACGATCGGCTTCCAGACCTCAAGCCCGCGATTGAGGATCTGGCCAGACTGCGTCTGCCAGAACTCGAAGGCCTCGGGTGTCTGCGGGATCGTCTGCTTGAGGTCGGCCCCCGCGCTGAAGACCTGCCGCTCGGGCGGGCGGGCCGGCTGTGGCGCACCGGCGATGATCGCCACCCAGATGTCCGGGTTGTCGCGCACTTCGATCCACGCATCCGAGAGCTGCTGGTACATCTCCGGAGTCATGGCGTTGAGCGCCTCCGGCCGGTTGATCGTGATCGTTGCGATCTTGTCGTTGACCTCGAAGTCGATCGTCATTGCCTGCCTCCGTAGCCCGCCGCTAGCTGCCGCTGCGCACGTTGAGGATGTCGCGCGCCATCACGATGCGTTGCACCTCCGAGGGGCCCTCACCGACGCGACGGATGCGCAGCTCGCGGTACCAGCGCTCGAACGGCATGTCCTTGCTCATGCCGAGACCGCCGTAGATCTGCATGCAGCGATCGACGACCCGGCCGGCACCCTCGGTGCAGATCAGCTTCGCCATCGAGGCCTCGAAGCGGAAATCGTCGCCGCGCTCCACCCTCGCTGCGGCGTCGAGCGCGAGCCAGCGGCCGGAGCGGATGTCGATCTCGTTGTCGACGAGCATCCACTGGATCGCCTGCCGGTTCGCCAGCGGTTCGCCGAACGTCACCCGCTGCTTCGACCATTCGACGGCTAGTTCGTTCGCGTAGACCGCGACGCCGAGGCAGGCGGACGAGTAGGGGATGCGGTTGCGGCTGAGCTGGTCGTTGGCGAGCGCGAACCCGCCGCCTTCCTCACCGAGGATGTTCTGGTGCGGCACGCGCATGTCGGTGAAGGAGAGTTCCGTCGTGTAGTGCGCCCGCAGCACCTGCACGAGCCGTTCGACGCGGAAGCCGGGCGTGTCGGTGTCGATCACGAAGGCGGTGATGCCCTGTCGCCCCTTCGAGGGGTCGGTGCGCACGTAGACGACGCCGTAGTCGGCCGTGTCCGCGCCGGAGTTCCAGAGCTTGCGCCCGTTGATCACCCACTCGTCGCCGTCGCGCACGCCGCGCGTCTGGATCGCGCGCGCCGGGTCGGAGCCACCACTCGGCTCGCTGAGGCCGAAGAAGCCGCTCTTCTCGCCACGGATCGACGGCCAGAGGTACTCCTCCTTGAGGAAGTCTGAGCCACCGTAGAGCTGCGCGGGCGGGCCGGAGCCGAAGGTGCCGTAGGCGGGCGCGTAGAGGCCGGCGCGATGCTGCGAGAGCTCTTCCGCGACGAGCGTGCGTGTGACGGTGTCCACGCCGGGACCGCCGTACTCCTCTGGCACGTCCATCTGGTAGAGGCCCATCTCTTTCACCATCGCGACCAGGCGGTCCTTGTCGTCCGGCTTGAGGCTGTAGGCGTCCGGGTCGAGGTCGGCCTCAAGCGGCCGGATCTCGTCGCGGATGAATCGCCGGACGTTGGCGATGATCAGTTGCTGGGCGTCGGTCAGTTCAAGATCCATGTGCCGCGTCCTCACTCTTCCAGTGGTACTGACCTAGCGTCGGTGGTTGCTCGGGGTCCTCGATGTTCGCCACGGGCAGCGCGCCGTGGTCCTCGTTGTAGCGCGTCAGCGCCTCGATCCAGCGGCTGTAGTACATGTGGTTGACCTCGAAGCGGTAGTAGCGCGCGTGCGCGGCGATCGATGGCAGGTTCTCGCCCATCTGCGGGTGCGCCCAGTTCGCCTCCGCCAGCGTCTCGGCGTTGCTGAAGTGGCGAAAGAGCTCGCCGCGCAGGCCGAACGGTGATTTACCGCTCGCCTTGCCGATGTAGATCGTCTGCTGCTGCTCGTCGGCGATCTCGTAGATGCCCATCGCGCCGGGCAGCTTCTTCCAGTCGATGCCGTCGTCCCACTCAGTCCAGGGCTTGCGGATGCGCATCTGATCGCTGTCCCGTCGGCCCTTAGGCGTCGCTGGCGGGCTCGAAAAAGAGCGCCGCCTGGCCGTCGCCGAGCTGTTCGATGCGCGGGCGTACACGCATCCCGATCTCGACCGCGTCGTTGTCGATCTCAAGAATGTTGCCGAGCACGCGAGGCCCGACGTCGAACTCCACGATCGCTACGTTGTAGGGCACGCGGTCACCGAACGCGGCGTGATAGCGCTGGTGCACGATGATGAACGAGTAGACGGTGCCGAGCCCCTCGACGGACTCCCATTCGAGGCTGGTGCTCGGGCAGTGGTAGCAGAAGCTCTCCGGCGGGTACTGGTACGCGCCGCACTGCGTGCAGTGCTGCAGCCGCACCTCGCCCGCCGCGAGCCCTTCGAGGTGGGGCGCGTTCAGCGCCGTCTCGGCGGGGACGAGTTCAGCGAGCGGGGCGAGCAATTCGTCGGGCATCAGCCACCGCCCTTGCTCAGAATCATCGTTGCGTGCGTCGTCATGATGCCGCCCTGCTGCGAGACGAGGCCGACCTCGGCATCCGCGACCTGGCGCTCGCCGCCCTCGCCGCGAAGCTGGCGTACCGCCTCGACGACGAGTTGCGTGCCCGGCATGCCGGTCTCAGAGAGCAGGCCGCCGGCCGTGTTGATCGGGAACTCGCCGCCGACGTGCGTGCGCTGGTCCTCGTAGAAGCCGCCGCCCTCGCCCTTCTTCACGAAGCCGTAGTCCTCAAGCGTGATCAGCGGGACGACGGTGAAGCAGTCGTAGATCTCGGCGAAGTCGATGTCCCGAGGCCCGAGCCCGGCCGACGTGAATGCCATCTCGCCCGCCACCTTCGCGCCACTGGTGGCGAGGTCGCCCCGACGGTAGAAGTCCCACGAGGGGTGGCCCTGGCCGATGCCTTCAATGTAGACGAGCGGCTTGCCGAGGTCCTTCGCGCGGTCCTCGCTGGTGATGATGTAGGCCGCGCCGCCGTCGGAGACCGGGCAGCAGTCGAGCAGGTGGAAGGGCTCGGCGACCCACCGCGAGTGCTCATAGTCGTCGTGCGTGATCGGCTCCCGGAAGTGCGCGTTCGGGTTCATCGATGCGTGTGTGCGGTGGGCGATCGCCACGTTGCCGAGCTGCTCGTGCGTCGTGCCGTACTCGTACATGTGCCGGCGCGCGATCATCGCGTAGCTCGACGGCGCTCCGAAGAGCCCGGCAACGGCGTCATCGCCGCGCGGTCGCGCATACGTCGCGCGGTCGCCGGTGGCGGGATTGTCACCGTACGCGCAGGCGATGTACTCGGCCTGCCCCAGTTCGAGCGCGCTGATCGCGTACTGAATCAGCCCGATGTTGCTCGCGCCCGCCTGGTCGAGCGTGCCGGTCACTCTCGGAACGATGCGCAGCGCTTCGGCGACCTTCGGTGCCCAGAGCATCGGGAAGTTCGATGACGGCGCCTTCGTTAGCACGCCGTCGATCTGGTCGGTGGTGAGGCCCGCGTCCGCGATCGCCGCGTGGATTGCCATCACGTTGTGCGCCAGCGCCGAGACGCCGGGATTCTTGCCGTACGGCGTGTTGCCGACACCGACGATGCAGTACCGCTGGCGAAGCTGTTTCACGTGGACTCCAGTCTCGACAACGTCTAAGCGCCGCCCCGTTATACTCCATTCTCCGGCGAGGAACATGCTGTCTGACGCTCGCCGTCTGACGTTGGAGAGTCGAATGGCCGACGCTGCGGGCGCCCTCGACGGTCTGCGCGTACTCGATCTCGCGAGCGGCAGCTTTGGCTACAGCGGACGGCTGCTCTCCGGCTTTGGCGCCGAGGTCGTGAAGGTCGAGCGGCCCGAGGGCGACATGCTGCGGGCGTGGCCGCCGTTCGCCGATGACGAGCCCCACGTTGAACGCGGACTGCGGCACCTGCATCTCAGTTCCGGCAAGCGGGGCATCACGCTGGACGTCGAAACGGAGTCGGGTCGGGCGCTGTTGCGTCGGTTGGTGCGCGAGGCCGACGTGCTGATCGAGAGCTTCGACGCCGGCTACCTGGCCGAACTCGGGATCGGCTATGACAACCTGATCGAGGAGCGCCCGGACCTCGTAATGGTTTCGATCACGCACTTCGGGCAGGACGGGCCGTACGCCGAATATCGCGGCTCTGAGATCGTTGCTGCCGCGCTTGGCGGCTACCTGAAGCTGACCGGTGATCCCGACCGTGAGCCAGTGAAGCCGTACGACGATCTTGTCACGCAGCAGGCGGCGCTGCACGGCGCAGTCGCCGCGATCACGGGCATCTTCCACCGTGATGCGGCCGGCGAGGGCGACCACTTCGATGTCGCGGTCGTCGATACCGCGCTCTTCCTGCTTGGTGGTCCGGCGCAGACGTACTACTTCGACGGAGATGTGATCAGCCGCAAGGGTGCGCGGCTACTGCACTCCAACCCGCAGTACACGTATCCCTCGACGGTGCGGCCCTGCAAGGACGGGCACATCCACGCCCACTCCAACAACCGCCACCCCGATCTGCTCGCGGTGTTGCTCGAGGATCCGGTCGTCGATGACCTGATGGATACGCCGATGGGCAACGCCGACGAGATCGACCGGCGGATGGACGCGTGGCTCGCGCAGCACGACAAGTTCGAGGTCGTGCGACGCGCGCAGGAGCTGCGGTTACCGTTCACGGAGGTGCTGACGCCGCGGGAGACGCTGAACGACGCCCATCTCGCTGACCGCCAGTTCTTCCAGCAGATCGAGCACCCGGAGGCGGGCACGGTCACCCAGCCGGGTGCGGCGGCGATGATGACGGCGACGCCGTGGCAGCAGCGACGCGCGCCGCTGCTCGGCGAGCACACCGCCGACGTGCTCGCGGACTGGCTCGACCTCGGCGCGCCTGCGGTCGAGGCACTGCGCGAGCAGGGGGCAATCTGATGGCGAGCGCGTTGCAGGGCATCCGTGTCGTCGAACTGACCGTCGCCGTGGCGGGGCCCGTTGCGGGCGCGACACTCGCCGACATGGGTGCCGACGTGATCAAGGTCGAGCAGCCGCAGGGCCGGTCGCCGTCCTCGTCGGCGGTCCCGCCCGCCGTTGCTGGTGCGCCCGATCTGCCCTACAACCGGGCGCCGTTCTTCAACGAGCTGCACCGCGGCAAGCGGCATCTGGCGATGGATCTCGCCACTGAGGACGGGCACGCGCTCTTCCTGCGGATCGCCGCCGAGGCGGACGTCGTGATCGAGAACTTCTCGCCGCGTGTCGTCGGCAACCTGCGCGTTGATTACGCGGCGCTGCGGGAGGTGAAGCCGGACATCATCTGCATCTCGATGCCGGCCTTCGGCAAGACCGGGCCGTACGCGAACCGTGGCTCTTACGGCCCGGGTATCGACGCGATGAGTGGCCTCTCGCATCTCACCGGGTACATGGACCGTGGCCCCGGCAAACCCGCGAACTTCTACTGCGACCAGAACGCCGGCATGACTGCCGCGCTCACTGCTCTTTCCGCGCTGCGGCATCGCAATCGCACCGGCGAGGGACAGTACATCGAACTCTCGATGCTCGAAGGCGAGCTGCAGGTGCTCGCGCCAGCGCTGATGGACGCCGCCGTCAATGGCCGCGAGCAATATCGCAGCGGCAATCGTCACGCGTGGATGGCTCCGCACGGCCTCTATCGCTGCGCCGGTGAGGACAACTGGGTCGCGCTGGCCGTCGATAGCAACGAGGCGTGGCTCTCGCTCTGCGCGGTGATCGGGCGCGGCGATCTTCCCGCCGATCCTCAGTTCGCGACGCGCGCCGATCGTTACGCGAACCAGCACCTGATCGATCCACTGATCGAGGAGTGGACGCTGCAGCGCACGCACTACGAGGCGCAGCACCGTCTGCAGGCCGCGGGCGTCTCCGCCGGCGCGGTGCTCGATGTCGCCGAGGTGCACGACGACCCGCAGCTCAAACACCGAGAGAGCCTCGCGTTTGTCGATCATCCGCAGATGGGCCCCTTCCCGCACACGCGGACGGCCTGGCGCTCCCGGCGCGGCAACCACGGCGTCGCCGGTCCCGCGCCGGCGTACGGCGATGGCATTGAACACGTACTGAAGAGCCTGCTCGGGCTCTCCGACGAAGAGATCGAAGCAGTGGTCGCGAGCGGCGTCGTCGCCCGCGTCCCGACAGGCTAGGAGCAGCACGATGACCGCGACCCCACAGGCGATCGAGCGACAGATCACCGCCTACATCGATAACGAGGAGAGCCTGAACGTCATCCATGACCCGAAGAAGGCGTCTGAGTACGGCTACCAGGCGGCGCTCGTCACCGGCGTCGTCACCTACGGGTGGGCGGTACCGGCGATCATCGAGGCCGTCGGCGAGAGCTGGCCGGAGAGCGGCTGGGTCGAGATGGCCTTCCGCCGCCCCGTCTACGACGGTGATGAGATCACGCTGCGCGTGACGCCGCAGCCCGGCGATGGCGACGCCTTCGACTGGCTCGCGCTCAACGCCGACGAGGATCGCTGCGTGATTGGTTCGGCGGGCGCCGGTCGCGCCCCGTGGTTCGACGAGCTGACCGAGCCGCCGGCACGCCGTACGGCGGAACCCGCCGCTGACCCGAAGGTAGAGCTGACGCTCGCGAACGCGCCACTCGGCGAGGAGTTGCGGCCGATGGGCGTCGCTGTGTCGCTTGAAGAGGCCGCGGAACTTGCCTCACGCGTACGCGACGACGACCCGCGCTGGTCCGGCGACGGTGCGCTTGTTCACCCGAACTGGCTGGCCAGCCAGATGTACCGGCTGCTGCTCCACTCCTACGACTTCTACCCCTCGATGCACGTCCGCAGCCAGATCCAGCAGCTCGCCCTGGCGCGTGCCGGGCAGACGCTGACGATGGCGGCGACGTTCCTTGAGGCGTACGAGCGCAAGGTGCACCACTACGCGACCCTCGGCGGTTCGATCTTCGCGGAGGACGGCACGGAAGTCTTCCGCGTGCGCTACTCGACGGTCTTCCACATCGCCAAGCGTGAGCAGGACGGCTAGCTAGCGGGCGGGCAGGCGGTCGGTCGCTTGCCAGACGCGCTCCATGATCGGGGCGCCCTCGACGGCCGGGTCGACGAACTCGGGGCGGTAGAGCCCGCGATTGACGTCGGATGTGCCACGAATGACGACGGGGCGCAGGCGGAAGCCGATCACGCGGTCCGCGGTGAAGCCGACCTCGATCACCATGCTTTGCGTCGTCGGCACTGACCACGATTGGTCGAAGATGAAGTTGCCGAGCGAGTAGGCGATCACGCCGTGCCCGCCGGAGGTTCCGTCGAGCGGACTGCGGTCTGTGACCTCGACCGCCTGCACCCAGTGCGGATGGTTGCCGATCACCAGCGAGGCACCGGCGGCGATCGCGATGCCCGCCGCCTCGCGCTGCCGCGAGGTCGGGCTGGACGGCCTCGATGTGTTGGTCGCGCCGTCGCTGATCCAGTGGGCGCAGCGCATCGACATCGAGCTGAAGAGATTCCTCTTCTGGCGATCGTTCGATGTGATCGTCGAGCACCGCCACGCGCCGACCTGAGCGCACTAGCATCATCGGCTGCCGGTCCGGCCAGCCTGCCTGATTCACGCTCGATGCATCGACCTGCGAAGCGCGCGCGACGACTGCCTCCGCGCTGCCCGCGACCTAGTCACAGGCGAGCGTGCGCTGTAGATTCGAATTCGTGCCGAGGTAGCTCAGTTGGTAGAGCACGCGACTGAAAATCGCGGTGTCGCCAGTTCGATTCTGGCCCTCGGCACCATCAATTCGAACCTGCCGGGGCGGTGTCGTCCCGGCTTCCTCGTTTCCGAGTGCGTGACGCGAGCTCCGCGGCAACTAATACAGGCGAGCCTTGTCGAGCACGTTCATCATGTCGCCTTCGCGGCCTTCGACGTAGCAGCGCAGGTTGTGGCTGAAGATCTCGGTGATCTTGCGATTCTCGCTCGCAACCGTGCTCGCTGAGTGCGGACTGATGATCACGTTCGGCAGCTCCCAGAGCGGGCTCTCGGCCGGCAACGGTTCGACGGCGAAGACATCCAGTCCCGCGAACGCCACCTGCTCGGTGCGCAGGGCGTCGATCAGTGCGACCTCGTCGACGACCTGCCCGCGCGCGACGTTGACGAAGACCGCTCCCGGCTTCAACGCCGCGAAGGCTGCGCGGTCCATCAGCCCGGCAGTGTCAGGCGTGTCCGGCACAGCAAGGACGAGTGCGTCCGTCTCGGCCAGCATCTCGTGCAGCCGCTCCGACGAGAACAGCTCGTCGACGCCGAGTTCTTCGGCAGTGTGATCCGAGCCGGGGCGGGCGAGCGCGACGACCCGCATCCCGAACGCCCGTCCGACGGCGGCAACGCGGAGCCCGATGCTGCCGACGCCGACGATCGCCAGCGTCCTCCCTTCCAGGTCGTCGCTGCAGAATCGCTCCCAGCGCCGGTGGTGGCTCTCCTCCTGCATGTAGCGCTGATGCTTGGCGTGGCTGAGCAGTGTCAGCATTGCGAACTCCGCGAGCGGGCCGGCGTGGACGCCTCTCGCGGTCGTGACGAGGACGTCGGTGCCGACAAGGCCGAGCCGCTCGACCGTGCGACCGACGCCGGTGCTGGTGCCCTGGATCCACTTCACTCGAGGCGCATAGGCGAGTCCGCCCGTGCCATCGAAGGCTCTCGGTGGGAAGTCCCAGAGCACGTCAGCGCGAGCGAGATTCTCTTGCCAGCGCTGCTCCTGCTCGGGCGAACGCTCGAAGGCCTCGTCCCCCTTGTGATCGGCGACATAGAGCGTCGGCGGCAGGAGATCGGGCTCGTAGAGCACATCAATATCGTCCGGCGCGACCGCTCGAAGCGCGTCGACGTGCTCCTGCTCGAGCGGGGTCGCGATGAAGACAGTCAGCTTCGTGCGCGCGTTCGCCATCGCGGTCCTGCTTTCGCCAGATCCCGGCGGATCTCGTGGGTTGCAGTGACTCTACCCGAACGTCTGCTCGTCGCGTCCGTCGTCGGGCGGCACTTCACCCGATGCGGGCTATGGCATACGGCACCGTCCCTGCTAGAGTTCGCGGGCAGCGCAGCAGAGGTGAGCGTGATGGCCACAATCGTCGTTGGCAGTGCCGAGCAAGCCGCCGGGGCGACCACCGTCGCCGTTGGGCTGGCGCATCGACTGGCATACGCGGGCCACAACGTGCGCCTCGAACGACTCGCCGGCGGCGACCGCGCGGCCGAGGACGCGGCGCTCTTCGCGACGCTGGACTTCGCGACTTCATCCGGTTCGCCGATCGGCGAGGTCAGCGATGCCGTCGAGGGCGTGACCGTGATCGATACGTCGACGGGTGGCGCGAACGCGGCGCAGGGCGCGGGCCGTCGGCTCTTGCTGGTGACCGCCGCTGGCGCCGGTAGCGCGGACGATACGGTGCTCAGTAATCACGCTGACGCGGCTGCCGTGCTCTCGTTGCCGGAAGACCGTCTGCTCGCCGCTCCCACCGTTGGAAGCCTGATCGAGGCCAGCGGGGCAGAGGTGCTTGCCCGCTCCGTCGAGGGTGAATCGGTGCTCTGTGAGCACATCGTCGTGGGGCCGATCTTCGAGGATGCAGACGAGCCTCACTTCGACCGTTTCGCGCGTAAGGCGATCGTCGCTCGTGCTGAGAAGGTCGACATCGCTCTCGCCGCACTGCGCAGCGACCCTCGCTGCCTGATCTTGACCGGCGGGCACGAGCCGAGCCCATACCTGCTCGACCGCGTCGCTGCCGGTCGCACTACGACGCTGCTGCTCGCGCCTGACGACACTGCAACGACCGTGCACTCGATCGAGGGTACGTTCGGCGTCGCAGCGTTCTCCGGCGAAGAGAAGATCGAACGCATCGGCGAACTGATGGCTGAGGCGATCGACGATGCGACGATCGACGCGCTGCTCGCAGGCTAGTGTGGACCACCAGGCACGGTACTGCGACTAAACAAACGACACTGAGCTAACGACACAGAGAGACCCGGTGGCGGTTTGGCCACCGGGTCTCTGCTTGTTCGGCTTCTGCCGCCTGTTCTGCTGACTCTCTGTCAGCTCCCTGCTGCCTGCGCCTCGGGGCGAGTCCAGTAGAGGACCGGTGCCATCAGGAACATCTCCGTCAGGCCGAGACCGATGAGCAGGACGCCGATGCCAATCACCAACTCAGAGACTTTGAATCCCATGACCGCCATGTTCAGGGAGTTCCGCAGGGTCAGACCCTTGAGGTAGGTCTCACGGTTCGGGTCATCCCGCTCCATGCCGGCGTACGGGCCGTACTTGCCGTACGTGTGCTCTTTGATCGTCGCCGCCTGGACGGTCGCCGTCTCAGCATCAGTCACTGCCGCGCTTGGAATCGACGCATCCTTTGAGGTAGTCACTTGCTCGTCTTGCAGTTCAGCCGTGACGAGCGTTTGAGCTTCGAATCCTTCGCCGATGGCGTAGGTGCCTCCAGCGATGAACAGCAGACCAACTACCACGGGAACGATCCAGAGGTATCTGCGAATGGTCCTCATTGCGCCTTTCCTTTCCTTCCGGCCCGCCGTTTCCTCCCGGTGTAGAGCCGGATTCTTGACTGGTCTTGTTTACATATGGATTGTCGCTAGTGACAGACTTCACGAATTGAGGCGTTGGTCCCAGTTCAAATGGGACCTACTTCCCATACTTGTGTAATTCTGCACAATATCTGACGCGCGCGAGGGTGCTGGACGGGGCGAATCGGAGCCGGCCGCGTATCCTGCACGTGTGAACCTCTCAGCTGGGCTCGTGATCGGTCGCGTTCGCGGCATCGAGATTCGCGTCCATCCGTCGTGGCTGCTGATCTTCGCGCTGCTGGCGTGGACGTTGTCGAGCGACGTCTTCGGCGACCTGCGCCCTCGCTGGTCCGAGGAGGCGCGGTGGGCAGCGGGGATCGGGACGACGCTGGTCTTCTTCGCGTCGGTGCTGATCCATGAGCTCTCCCACGCAGTCGTTGCGCAGCGCTACGGGATGCAGGTGCCATCGATCACGCTCTTCATCTTCGGCGGCGTATCGAACCTCAGCGGCGAGATGAAGAGCGCGGGGCAGGAGTTCCGCGTCGCTGTCGCCGGGCCGCTGATGTCGTGGTTGCTGGCGTTGATCTTCGGCGCGGTCTGGTTCCCGATGCGAACGGCCGACGCAGCAGTGATCCCGCAGTACCTGGCCCTGATCAACGCTGCGCTGGGACTGTTCAACCTGCTGCCGGGCTTCCCCCTCGATGGCGGGCGCGTGCTGCGGGCGGCGCTCTGGGCGCGCTCTGATGACCTGCTGAAGGCAACGCGTGTCGCTGCGCGCACGGGGACGGCAGTCGGCTACCTGATGATCGTGCTTGGCGGGGTCACGATCATCGCCTTCCGCGAGTTCAGCGGGCTCTGGTACGTGCTGATCGGGCTGTTCCTGCGATCTGCGGCTGCGGGGTCATATCGCACCGCGTACGTCGAGAGCGAATTGAGCGATGTCGTGGCAGCCGACGTCATGCGCCCGTTGCCGGAGCCCGTCCTCGCGTCCCTCTCACTGCAGCGATTCGCCGAGGAGCGGCTGGCGATCGCCCCCGGTGCGCTTTTTCTGGTCGAGGAAGGCGGCGTCGTCGTCGGCCTGATCGCCGCTGCCGAGGTGATGGCGGTTCCGTACGACGACCGACCCTCCGCTCCCGTTAGCGCGCATATGGCGCCGGTGAGCGAGATCGTGAGCGTGGAGCGCGATGCGCCGGCCGTCGAGGTGCTGGTTGCAATGCAGAATCACGACGTTCACTTCGTTCCAGTGCTCGACAATGGCCGAGTGATCGGCATGGTGGCGCATGCCGACCTGCTGCGGCGTGCGGGCATCGAAGGTCGATCGCGGGGCGAGGACGCTGCGGGAGGTGCGGGCTAGGGGGCATCCTCGAAGGGGACGCTCTCGGCGGACGGCTGTTCCACCGAGCCCAGCGGCGCGAACGAGAGCATCAGCTTCTTCACACCATGCTCGCGGAACGCCACGGTGACGTGCTGATCGCCGGGCACCACTTCGCACGAGACAACAACGCCGGGGCCGAACTTCTCATGGATGACCTGCTCACCAGCTTCGTATGCCGGCGTCTGCGGGCCGTCATCGACGGGGTCGGCTAGCGCCCGACGGGAGGCGAGTTCCGCGCGTCGTTCGCGCGCCGAGAGGCCGGTTGGCGTCTCCCCGACGGGGTGCGAGAGCGCGGTGTCGGGGATGTCGTCGAGGAATCGGGATCGCGTGCTGCGGCGCATCATGCCCTGGTGGAAGCGGCTCATCGCGTGCATCAGGTAGAGCCGCTCCTGCGCCCGCGTCATGCCGACGTAGCAGATGCGACGCTCCTCCTCGAGCTGCGCACGGTCGTCGAGCGATCGAATGTGCGGCAGCATGCCTTCCTCGAGGCCCGTCAGGAAGACGACGGGGAATTCGAGCCCCTTCGCCGAGTGCAGCGTCGTGAGCGTCACCGCGTCAGGTGTGTCGATGGACGGGTCGTCGACGTCCGCGACGAGCGCGACCTCTTCGAGGAACGACGCGAGCGACTGCTCGCCCTCGAGGTCCTGGTACTGGCGCGCGACGTTTGTCAGCTCCTCGATGTTCTCCAGCCGAGCCTCGGCGTGGGCCTCGTCGGACCGCTGAAGGTACTCCGGATAGCCGATGTCGCGGATGATCTCCTCAAGCAACTCGGCGACGGAGAGGCGCGACGAGAGCGCGACGAAGCGGTCGATCTGCTCGACGAAGCCGATCAGCCCGACCCTGATGTTCGGGCGCACCTCGGGGATCGCCGGGTCAGTGTCGGCCCGCGCCATGCGTGCGGCGACCGCAAGCGGCGAGATGCCGAGGTCGTCTGCGGCGCTGGTGATCGCGGCCATCGTGCGAGCGCCGATCCCGCGCCCCGGAACGTTCGCCACGCGCTGGAAGGCGACGCTGTCGGAGGTGTTGTGCACCAGCCGCAGGTAAGCAAGCAGATCGCGCACCTCCTTGCGGTCGTAGAAGCGCGTGCCACCGACGACGCGGTAGGGGATCGAAAGGTAGAGGAAGGCCTCTTCCAGCGCGCGTGACTGGGCGTTCGTGCGGTACATCAGCGCGAAGTCGGATGGCGAGTAGCGCGGCGTATCGAGCAGGCGCTGGATCTCGTTCGCGACGAACAGTGCCTCGTCCTCGCCGGAATTCGCCTCGTGCTCGGTGACGAGGTGGCCTTCGCCGTTCTCCGTCCAGAGCGCCTTCTCGGGGCGGCCGTCGGCGCGGTCGATCACCGCGCTGGCTGCGGTCAGGATGTGGCCGGTCGAGCGGTAGTTCTGCTCGAGGAGGATCACGTCGGTGCCTTCGAAGTCGCGCTGGAAGCTCGCGAGGTTGCGGATGTCGGCGGCGCGCCACGAGTAGATCGACTGGTCGGGGTCGCCGACGGCGGTGATGTTCTTGTGGCGGGAGGCGAGCGCCTTCGAGAGTTCGTACTGCACGATGTTCGTGTCCTGGAACTCGTCGATCAGCGAGTGCAGGTAGCGGTCGGCGTAGCGCTCCCGCACGTCCGGATGATCCTGGAAGAGCATCAACGTCTTGCCGAGCAGATCGTCGAAATCGACGGCCGCGCTGCGCTCGAGTTGCTGCGAGTACGGCTCGAAGACGCGCGCCACGACCTCCTCGAAGTAGGAGCCGACGCCCTGCTGGTAGCCGGCGGCGTCGAGCTGCTCGTTCTTCGCGCTGGAGATGGCGGAGAGGATCGCGTTCGGGTTGAAGCGCTTGGGGTCGATCTGCAGGCGTTTCTCGATGCCACGGACGAGCGCGAGCTGGTCGTCGCGGTCGTAGATCACGAAGTCGGTCGGCAGCCCGATCTCCTTGCCGTCACGACGCAGGATGCGTGCGCAGATGCCGTGGAACGTTCCCATTGCGAGCTCGTCGGCGTCTGGCCCGAGCAGCAACTCGACGCGTTCACGCATCTCGCGGGCAGCCTTGTTGGTGAAGGTGACCGCGAGGATGCGCCACGGCAGGACGTGCTGCTCGCGAACGAGATGAGCGATGCGGTGCGCGATTACGCGGGTCTTGCCCGAGCCGGGCCCGGCGAGGATCAGCACAGCGCCGCCGGGCGCTTCCACGGCGCGGCGCTGGGCGGGATTGAGAAGGTCGGTTGGAGCGGTCATCTGCTGCACTCGGGGAGAGTCGTGTCCGTCGATTGTAGCGGGCTGCGGCTGACGCGCACGCGGCGGCCCATTCGAGGGTGCGAACTCGCGTTCAACGCGTGCTACGCTGAATTCCAGATATCAGCACCGGCGGCGAAGTGGGTGGGATCTGGAGATCAGTGTGTTCTTGATCGGCTGGCCGGGTGGGGATCTAGAATCCACGCTCACGATGGCTGCTGCGATCGTGATCGCGTATCTCAGCCTGATCTGGGTGACGACGATCCTCTGGGCCTACCGCGACATCCGTGGCCGCAGCCGCGATCCGCTGGCGATTCTGATCGGTCTCAGCCTCGTCACGCTGCTTCCGCTCGTCGGCATCCCGCTCTACCTCGTGCTGCGCCCGACGTCGACGCTGCTACAGGCGTACGACCGCCAGCTCGAGCAGGAGGCGATCCTCTCGGAACTGCACTCGGTCTCCGCGTGCCCGAACTGCCGACGCCCCGTGCAGGACGAGTTCCAGGTCTGCCCGCACTGCGCGATCTCGCTGAAGGAGCCGTGTCGCCACTGCGGCCAGTTGCTGATGCACGCCTGGCATCACTGTCCGTTCTGCGCGACAGCGAAGGAGGAGACCCGAGCAGCCTCCCGCCTCGAGTTCGACGAACCCGACGGCGACGCAGGCGACCTCGCTGCCGACGCGGTGCCGGAGAGCGCCCGCCCGCCGCGACCCTCGACGACCGGTGAGCCAGCGACGTAACCGCGGCCACGCACCGACAGCGGCGGTGAGTCCCACAGACAGTTCAGACAAAGCAGAAGGGCGACCCCGCCGGGTCGCCCTTCGCAGCAATTGCTTGCGGCGACAGATGCCGCCACAGCTTTGAAGCGGATCTAGCCGAGCTTCGACTCCAGCAGCGCGCGCCACTCCCTGAGTGACTCGTGCCGCCAGTCGCCCGCCAGCTTGGCGGTCTCCGCGCGGTACTCCTTCATCAGGGCGTCGCGCTCCGGACCCTCGGGCGGTGCGCCGTTCGGCATCACGCGCGCGCGGACCTCTGCCATCTGCTCATTGGCGAGCACGGGGCGCTCAATCCAGTGGCCGAGGTAGTTGTGCTCGCCGTCGTAGAAGACGATCGTCGGGATCGACTCGAATTCACCGTCTTTGAGGAACTCGGACATGATGTCCTTGTTCTCATCGCGGAAGAACATGCGGTGCTCCATGCCGGCCGCGTCGGCGACCTTGGAAGCTACCGGCAGCCCGCGCCAGACGTCGGGGCACCAGTGCTCACCGATGGTCATCGCCTTCACGCCGTGCGCCTCGACGAGTGCCTTCACTGCGGCGACGTCGTCGGCGTCGGGCTCGTAGGCGTCGAAGTGGCCCTGGAACTCCTCGCTGCGCTCTGGGATCTTCGCCATCCACTCGTCGTAGCTGGTCAGTCCGGTCGCGTAGCGCTCCGGTGTGACGACTGATGTTTCGCTTGCCAAATTGTCCCCCAGTGCATTCTTGAGTTTGCTGGTCGTGATCATATCACGGGCACACGATTTTCTACTGCGCCTCTCGATCTTGCCTCGATCGCGCGCCGCTGCCGGTCGTCGCTGTGGCGCGGTCCTACCGACGTCGGTCTCGATGCTGCGAGTGATGCCGCTACAATTGGTGCGTGCTGATCGCTCGCTGGGTCGCCATGGCGCTGTTCGTCGTGTCGGTGCCAGTCTTTCTGCTGTTGAGTAACGTTCGTGTCGCGGCGATGGAGCCGCGCGTCTACGAGTACTCGTTCGAGACCTACGACGCTCCTGCCCGCACCGGCATCGATCGCACGCAACTGAACCGCGCGGCGCAGGACATCGCGCACTACTTCCGCAACGATGAGCCGCTGCTAACGACGCGCGTGATCATCGACGGCGACGAGCAGGCGCTCTTCAACCCTCGTGAGGTGCAGCACATGCGCGACGTGAAGGCGCTCTTCCGCAGCGTCTTCCGCATCCACGAGGTCGCGTTCGTCTACGTCGTGGCGTACGTGGCGGCCGTCTTCCTCTGGAGCCGCGAGCAGTCGATGCGCCACCTGGCGCGGCAGACGATCGCCGCCGGTCTGGCGGCGGCTGGGTTGCTGGCCGCTGGTGCGGTCGCTGTGCTTGTCGGCTTCGACGACCTCTTTCGCCAGTTCCACGTGCTCTCGTTCGCGAACGACTTCTGGCTGCTCGACGCCCGTACCGATCACCTGATCCAAATGTTCCCGCAGGGTTTCTGGTTCGATGTCACCCTCGGTGTTGGCATCGCCACGATCGCCGAAGGCGCGCTGCTTGCCCTCGCCGGGTTCGCCTACGTGAAGTGGCTCAACTACCGGGAGCGACATCGCGACGAGCGAGAGGCGCGATCGACGTCGACAGTGACGGAAGCCGTCGAGTAGCGGCGGGTCGCCTGCAATCGCCAGGCAGGCGCGACAGCGCCCCGTAGAACGAAACACCGCCCGGCTCGGGCGGTGTTGTGATCGGTCGATCTTGAACTGAGCGGGCTGGTGGCCCCTCGTCGGCCCTAGAAGCCGAGGTCCATGTCTTCCATACCCGGCATGCCGCCCATCGCGTCCATGTCGCCCATCTCACCCATGTCGGCGAAATCATCGGCGCTCGGAGCCGCGGTGCCGGCGACGGAGAAGACGGAGAGCTTGCGTTTGCCTCGACCACCGCACTTGGTGGCGTGCTTGGCGGTGGCAGTGCGCTTGGAGAGCGACTGCATCAACTCGAAGTCTTTGCCGCACTTCCCGCATTGAAACTCGTAGATCGGCATTGCTGTCCTCCCGCTGGAACGCTGTCTGATGAGGTAGTCGCTGCTACGACCGCCGGCTAGTCGAGGTAGTCGCGCAGCTTCTTCGAACGGGTAGGGTGCCGCAACTTGCGCAGCGCCTTGGCCTCGATCTGGCGGATGCGTTCGCGCGTCACATTAAACTCGCGACCGACCTCCTCCAGCGTCCGCGATCGGCCGTCTTCGAGGCCAAACCGCAGCTCAAGCACCTTGCGCTCGCGCGGTGTGAGCGACGAGAGCACATCGCCGACCTGCTCCTTGAGGAGCTGGTGCGAGGCGGCATCGGCCGGGGCCAGCGCACTTTCGTCCGGGATGAAGTCACCGAGGTGTGAGTCCTCTTCCTCGCCGATCGGGGTCTCAAGCGAGACCGGCTCCTGCGAGACCTTGGTGATCTCCCGCACGCGCTCCGGGGTCATCTCCAGCTCGAGGCCGATCTCCTCGGACGTCGGCTCGCGGCCGAACTCCTGGACCAGCCGGCGCTGGATGCGGACGAGCTTGTTGATCGTCTCAACCATGTGTACGGGGATGCGGATCGTGCGGGCCTGGTCCGCGATTGCTCGCGTGATCGCCTGCCGGATCCACCACGTCGCGTAAGTGGAGAACTTGTAGCCCTTGCGGTAGTCGAACTTCTCGACGGCCCGGATCAGGCCGATGTTGCCTTCCTGGATCAGGTCGAGCAGCGACATGCCACGGCCGATGTACTTCTTCGCGACGGAGACGACGAGACGGAGGTTCGCTTCTGTCAGCTGGCGCTCGGAGCGCCGGCCGTCGTAGTCGATCTTGTCGAAGTAGTAGCGCAGTGCGCTGCCGTGGGCCTTGTCGAGCTTCGCGGCGAGCGCCCGGGGCGGCGGGACGACCTTCGACTCGCCACCGGCGAGCGCGCCGGCCCAGCGCACGTGCTCCGGAAAGATCACGTGCGTGACGATTGAGAGGTCGAAGAGTGCGCGCTTCGATTCTTCTTCATCGAACTTCTGCGAGCGTCGCAGGGAACGGTCCATCGCCTCGTCGAGCTCATAGTCGATTGTCGAGCGGAAGGTCTCATCGGAGAGCCGCTCGGAGACGGACTGGCGGGGGAGCTTCAGCTTCTTGCCGACGGCCTGGTAGATCGCTCGCTGCTGGTGTAACTGACGCAGCAGGCCGCTGAGGACCTCGCCGTACGTGGGCTCTTGTCCGTTCTGCTCTTCGAATTCGGCCTTCAGCGCGTCGACCCAGATGCGCTCTTCCATCGCCTTAGCGAGGCGCTTCTCGTCCGCCGCGGTGAGCAGCGGAACCTTGCCGATTTCGCGCAGGTACATGCGTACCGGGTCATCGATGCCGGCCGCCTCGTCGACGATGCGGCGCGCCGCGTCGACGACTGCGCTGGCTTCGCGATCCTCGACAGCGTCGATGCGCACGGTGATGTTGTTCTCACCGAGGGTGGCGATCGCCGATGAGAGGCGTTCCTTGTTCTGCTCAGCGTCGGGAATGGCCGCGAGCACGTCTTCCGCGCTTACGGAGCCCTTACGGCGTCCCTTGTTGAGCAGTTCTTCCATGCCAACATCGGCACTCGTCTCTTCGAAGGTCTGAGTCACGCTGGGTCCTCCCCCTGATCATCCAGGTCAACGTCACCCTCGGGTGATCGCTGCCCTCTCAACGTTTGATACTCGCGCGTCAACGCTCGCTGACGCTCCGATACATCCGCATATTCGGTGGCCAGTTGGCCCATCTCGCTCGCAGCTTCGGGGGGAACTGGTCCATCTTCCGTGGCCTGCACGGCAGCCTGGAGCACGGCTCCGCTATCCCCCTCCGCCTTGCGGAACGTGCGCACTTCCTGCGCCTGTTCCACGGCTGCGGGCATCAATCGAGCGCCCGCGCGCCTCAGTCTCAACGAGGATGCGATGGATCGCGCCCTCTCCTCGACATAACGGCTCTCAAGGTACATGGGATCCAGCGCCTCGGGAACCTGCGAGGTGAGCGCGATCATGCGCTCGCGCACCTCGTCCTCGAGTTCATCGGTGCGGTCGGCGATGTCGGACATCTTTTGCCACGCCTCGAACAGCAGGCGGTTCACGCTGTCTTCGAAGGTGTCGGCATCAATCTCTTCGACGAGCGTGCGGCACTCTTCGCGCAGCAGCAGTAGTTGCAGCAACTGCGACTCGCCGTCGAGCGTCGCTGCCGGGCCGGCGGCACGGCGTTGCCGCCGCTCTTCGGTCGGCGAGGCGACGGGCTCGGGACCGCGCTGCGCACCCGAGCGGCTGGGGCCGCCGGGGCGACCGAGCCGCGCGACGATCACGCTCTCATCGACCTGCCCGAGTCGGGCGAGTCGCTGAATATAGTGCGCGCGCACGATCGGATCGACGATCGCGGCGACGGTGGCTGTCAGCGCGTCGACTGCGCGGGAACGCGAGCGCGGGCTCGATGCGTCGGTCTGCGCGGTCACGGCGTCGAAGACGTGATCGGTGACCGGCGTCGACTGGTCGATCAGCGAGCGGAACTGGTCCGGGCTGGCACGCACGACCGAGTCGGGGTCTTCGCCATCCGGCATCGTCACGACGCGGATATCTGCCTGCAGCACGTCCTGATAGCCCACGAGACCACGCCAGTCGACGGTGGCGACGGTCTGCCGGTCGGCGGCGCTTGCCGCGACCTCGATGCCACGCAGCGTCGCCTCAGAGCCCGCGTTGTCGGCGTCGAGTGCGAGCACGATGTTGCCGGTGAAGCGCTTGGCGAGGTTCATCTGCTTCTCGGTGAGCGAGGTGCCCATGGAGGCGGCGACGTTATCGATGCCGAACTGGTGGGCGCTGATTACGTCCATGTAGCCCTCGACGATCACCAGCCGATCCGCACGACGGGCAGGCTCTCCGGCGAGGTTGAAGCCGTAGAGCGTACCGCTCTTGTCGAAGAGCGGGGTCTGCGGCGTGTTGAGGTACTTCGGCTCGTCTTCCGGGCGCAGCGCGCGCGCGCCGAAGCCGATCATGCGGCCGCTGACGTCCCGCGTCGGGAAGATCAGCCGGTCGCGGAAGCGGTCGTAGGCTTCGTTGCTGCCTTCCGGGTCGATCACGAGTCCGGCGGCGATCAGGTCGTCCGTGCTGAACCCGCGCGCCTCGAGATGCTCGCGCAGCCCGCGCCAGCCGGCGGGGGCATAGCCGATTTCCCAGGCGGCCTCCGTCTCGGCATCGATGCCACGACCCGTGACGTACTCGCGGGCGTGTGCGGCGTCGGGGCCGCTGAGTGCGGCGCGGAAGAAGATCGTTGCCGCCTCGTTGGCGCGCAGCAGACGCTCGTGCTCCTCGCGCTGCTCCTGCTCGTGGCGAGTGGGGGGCCGCAACTCGACGCCGGCGCGTTCAGCGCAGCGCTGCAGTGCCTCGCGGAACTCCAGATGCTCGATGCGCCGCACGAACTCGATCACATCGCCGCCCGTCGAGCAGGCGCCGAAGCAGTGCCAGTTGCCACGCTCCGGATCGACGGTGAACGAAGGGGTGCGTTCCGTGTGGAACGGGCAGAGCGCTTTGTAGCGGCGGCCGGCCTTCTTCAGGCTCGGCACATACCCGCCCACCGTTTCAACGATGTCGAGTCGCGCTTTTACTTCTTCAATGGTGCTCATGGTGCATATAGGTAGACACCACGAGATGCGAAAGGTTACGGGTTGCTGACGAAATTAGCGTGACGGCTTCATGACACCGTCACCGGGGGAAGACGTTGTTCGCCTCGTTGGCGTCGTTGATTGCGTCGCTGGAGAGGATGATCTGTAGATCGTCGAGCGTGGGTACGGCGTCGTCGAAGTCGAAGCGGAAGACGCTCTCGCCACCGGCCGCAACCGCGAGCGGCGAGTTGATGCGTCCGAGCAGCGCCGGCGCCGGACCGCTCTGCCGGATCGAGATAGCGACGTTCCCCACCAGCGGAATCACGCTGTTGTTGCGAATCGTGATCGCGAGGCTGCGGGCCAGCTCGCTGAGCGTCACCGAGCGAATCTCGAGGTCATTCGCCAGATCGGGCGTGATCACGACCTCGGTGATGTTGTTCGTGAGATCGCGCTCCAGCATGCCCGCGGCACCGAAGACCTCAATCGTGACCGTGGCCCGGCGCTGCACGTACTCGTCGGTCAGTTCCGCCTCCAGCACGTCTCCCGGGCGCAGCGGCTTCCCGCCGACATCGACGCGCGTCGGCTCGCCGTTGTCGACGACGATCGAAATCAGCCCGCCGACGTCGGCGTCGCCGAGGTTCGCGACGGCGACGATCAGCCGGTTGTCGCGCGAGTACACGGCTTCGACCGCGAGGTCGGGGAAGTCGGGCGTCGGCGTCGGTCCCGTCGCAGTGCTCGTCGCCGTCGGCGAGGCCGCGGGGGTCGCCGACGTGGGCGTACTGGTCGAGACCGGCCGCTCCGCGACGGCATCGGCGGGCACCCAGCCGACGATACCGCCATCGACGGTCTCGACCTCGACCCACTGGCCGTCGGGCGAGCGATCGCCGAGCGTGATCGGCTCACCGGGGCTGAGGCTCACCAGCGGATCGGCGTCCTCACTCGGCGAGGCGCGGAGGGTGATGTCGGCCGTCAGCACGGGCTGGCTCACGGCCGCGTCGTCATCGCCGAAGAGCAGCACGACGACGAGTGCCGTCGCTACCCCGGCGGCAGCGATCACCGCGATTGCCCCGCTCCATGCGAGCAGCGTCGCGCGGTCGCTGGCGTTCATCTCAGCTCCCGGTCGCGATCAGCAGCGCGGTGAAGATGTTGTTGAACTCCTGCGACTCGCGAATCTCGTCGGGGCGGTCCAGTTCGATGATGTAGCTGCCGGTCTCGGAGACGATCACCGGCGTCACCACGGTGGCGCTGGCGCCCGGCGCAAGCGTCGTTGGGCCGATGCGCAGCACGCCGAGGATGTCTCCGGATGAGCGCGAGACGTTGAGCGGGACGAGCGCTTCGACGATCGCCAGTTCGCCCTCGTTGCGGAGTGCGATCGCCAGCCGTCCGTCTTGCAGGAGGAAGGCATCCGCGATCGTGAGATCCGGCAGCGGTTCGCCCGTGGCTGCCGTCGCGTTCGGCTCGGGAAGCGGCGCAGCGAGCACCACGAGCACGTCGAGCGCCGCGAGCTCGGCGGCATCGATCGCGATCGCGTCAGCGCTCACCCAGCCTTCGACGTCGGAGGCGGGCGGGTAGGCGATCTTGACCCAGCGGTCGTCCGACGAGCGGCCGAGCAATCTCGCCGCTCGCGCCTCTGGAACGATCGCGATCACATCGGCAAAGCGGTCGGCGTCACTGCGGACGTTTGTCGTGAAGCGGGTGACTGCGATGCCGGGCTCGGGCGTCGCCACGGCGGTGGGGTCGGCCGCGAGCGGTGTGGCGTCTTCGGCGGAGTCGCGGTAGGCGATGGCGGCGATCACGGAGGCGGCCACGAGGATGATCGCGAGACCCGCGAGCAATGGGGGGCGGAACGTTCTCGACCGTTGCCGGTTCTGCTGGTTCGTGGGTCTATCCCTCGAGGCCCCGCAGCCTGACCACGATTGTACTCCCGCAAACGAGGCGCGGGGCGCTGCTAGATGAGATTGAGATCCGTCGCTTGGCGGCGGGCAAACGGGTCGGTCATGCCCGAGACGTAGTCCGCGGCGCGACGCCACGGCGGATCGCTGGCGACGGACCAGCCGGGGATCGTCTCCGGGCGCGCCTCGTAGTGGCGGAAGAGCGCCTGCACGATGGTCTGCCCCTTCAGCGCCTCGCTGAGCGTCGACTCCGCGAGGTAGACGCGCTGGAACATGTACTCGCGAAGCACGTCGGTGGCGGCGAGCACCGAGGCGCTGAGCGCGATGCCCTCCGACGAGGGATCGCCGGCGTCGACGGCAGCGGCAGACGTACCGATGCAGTCGCTGATCAGCGTGTCGAGCCGCGTCGTGTGATCCGCGCCGAGCGTCTGACGGGCTTCGGCGGGGAGGTCGCCCTCGACCAGCATTCCTGCTCGTACGGCGTCCTGAATGTCGTGATTGAGGTAGGCGATCGAGTCAGCGATCTTCACGATCTGGCCCTCGAACGTCGACGCTGCGCCCCACGCCTCGGAGGCGACGGACTCGCGCACCTTGGAGTGTTTGAGCATCGCCTCGCGCGTCTCGACGGTGAGGTTCAACCCCGCGCCGTCATTCTCCAGCAGCTCAACGATGCGCAGCGACTGCTCGTTGTGGCGGAAGCCGTCCACGAGCAGATCGGCCAGCGCCTCCTCGCCGGCGTGACCGAAGGGCGTGTGGCCGAGGTCGTGGCCCAGCGCGGCGGCCTCAGTGAGGTCCTCGTTGAGGTTGAGTGCGCGAGCGATCGTACGTGCGACCTGCTGCACCTCGATCGTGTGCGTCATGCGCGTCACCACGTGGTCGGAGTCGGGCGCGATGAAGACCTGCGTTTTGTGCTTCAGCCGCCGGAAGGCGCGCGTGTGGATGATGCGGTCGCGATCGAGCTGGTAGGCGAGGCGTAGCGGCTGCGGCGGCTCCGGCCGTTCGCGACCGGCTGACGTCGCTTCGCGCGCGGCGGATGGCGCAAGCGCGGCCTCGCGCGCTTCGAGGGTTGTGCGGACCGCCGAGCCGGTGTCGATGCTCACGCGTGTAGTCTAGCGCACCGCCGGATGTGGTCATCTGTCTGAGCGGATTCACGATTCGACAATGGCACGGGGGTGGGCCGTATAATTGCCATGCGGCTTTGAATTTCGGGGTGCTGGCGAATCCACGTTGCTCCCCACACAGCTACTGTGTACGGTCCTCAGTCGCGTCTCGTCGTAGCTGACGGCGGGAGCTCCCCGGGGTTGTGAGCGCCGCATGACGACGACTTCCGAAGAACCTGCTGTCGCGACGAAGACCGGCAACCCGCCGGTCTATCTCTTCGGCGACGGCACCTCCGATGGCACCCCGGAGCTACGGAACCTGCTGGGTGGCAAGGGCGCTGGGCTGGCGGAGATGAGCCGCCTGGGCATCCCGGTTCCGCCGGGATTCACGATCACCACAGAAGTCTGCAAAGCCTACCGTGACCATGGGCGAAAATATCCGGACGAACTCGATCCGGCAGTCCGAGCTGGCATTGAGCACGTCGAACGCATCAAAGACGCAGGCTTTGGCGACGCGACGAATCCGCTGCTGGTCTCCGTGCGCTCAGGCGCTCGTGTCTCGATGCCCGGAATGATGGACACCGTCCTCAATCTCGGGCTGAACGACGTCACCGTTGAGGGTCTCGCCGCGCGCTCGAACAACGCGCGATTCGCATATGACTCCTACCGCCGCTTCATCGCGATGTACGGCGATGTAGTGCTGGGCATGGAACGGGATGCGAAGACGGACACCAGTCCGTTTGAGACGCTGCTGGAAGAGAAGAAGCGTAAGTGTAAGGTCGAACTCGATACAGAGTTGGATGCTGTCGCGCTGAAGGAACTGGTCGGCGAGTACAAGGACGAGATCAAGGAGAAGCTGAGCGTCAATTTTCCGGACGACCCGTGGGAACAGTTGTGGGGCGCTGTTGGTGCCGTCTTCGACTCGTGGGAGACGAAGCGCGCGATCGACTATCGCGAGAAGGAAGGCTACTCGTCGGAATGGGGCACTGCGGTCAACGTGCAGGCGATGGTCTTCGGCAACCTCGGCGACGACTGCGCGACCGGCGTCGTCTTCACGCGCGATGCGGCGACCGGTGCCGCTCGCCTGAGCGGCGAGTACCTCGTCAACGCGCAGGGCGAGGACGTCGTCGCCGGCGTACGTACGCCACAGCCGATCCTTGCCGAGACGGGTACCGCTGACGGCGGGATGTCGTTCGAGGAACTGATGCCGGACTCTTTCACGGATCTGGCGCAGGCCTGCTCGACGCTCGAACAGCACTTCCGCGAGATGCAGGACATCGAATTCACGGTGCAGCAGGGCCGGCTCTGGATTCTCCAGACGCGCTCCGGCAAGCGCACCGGCCTCGCGATGGTGAAGATCGCCGTCGACTTCGTCGATGAGGGCATGATCGACGAAGAGACCGCCGTCCGCCG
>MPMF02076314.1_pt1 | contig 53547 bp, 54 predicted proteins | sample 1617271 | NCBI WGS metagenome assembly MPMF02 (sample SAMN05944812, study PRJNA350692) | marine metagenome | biome: marine; feature: ODZ; material: water; isolation source: 120 m water sample prefiltered with 30 um filter, filtered on to 0.2 um... | place: Pacific Ocean | collected 2012-04-09... | reverse complement strand
TAGTACGAAATAGCCGGAGAAGGGACAGACCCCCTACAGATGAAGGATGCGCGCTGGAGCCTTTTTTGCGAAAATCATTTCGGAGACTAAAGACTGCCCCGTTGAGCCAATTTGGCACAGCGGGGTTTTTCATTAGCACAAGGCGGGTCTAGGCATATTTGCCATGATCAGTTCCTGAGACGAGGTGGACATCGGCTGATCCACAATTTCTAATTTTGAGGCTCATCATACTTGTGCTAGCAATGGATTGGGCATTACCACATGAAAACTTATCTACGCTTAAGTCAAGAGATTAATTTATCAAGATGATGATGTAAGCCTACAATGGGTTATTTGATTATTTCTAGAGCTAATTGATTTCGAGAATAAAATATTATGGTTTTTGCGAGAACGTCCTAGCCCTCAAAGCCTTTGCGAGGCTGGCTGATGCCTGGCGCACTAGCTCCGGTTAAATAGGCAAGCATTGTATCTGCATCAGAAACCTCAAATGGATCATCTTCTGCATCATCTGCGAAGCCAGGTTCGGCAAAAACCTTCTCGATCTCACAATCATTGACCAACATTGAATAACGCCATGAGCGGTTCCCAAAGCCAAGATTAGTCTTCTCGACCAACATGCCCATCTTACGGGTAAACTCTCCATTGCCATCGGGCAATAGGAAAATATTCTTTACACCTAGATGCTTACTCCACTGATACATAACAAAGGCATCATTAACGGATAAGCAGATAATCTGATCAACACCTTGTTCCAGGAGCTGATCATGGAGTTCTTCATAGCGAGGAAAATGGTTTGAGGAACATGTTGGAGTGAACGCTCCTGGCAGTGCAAACAAGACGACCTTCCGACCTTTGAAAATGTCGTCCGATGTTCGGATTTGCCAGCGAAAAGGATTGGATCCAGGAATTGATTCGTCCCTTACACGAGTGTGAAAGGTTGCCTCTGGCACTTGATTTGGTGTGGTCACGAGAGAGTACGCCAGCGAAGGAGAGTTGGCAGAACAGCCTAGACCTTTGATGGGGGAAGTGTGAACGAGCCAGGTCCGTTAGGTATATATACCCTTAATGGGACTGTCTCGTTGGAGTGAGAGCATTTATCAACGCTCAAGATTGCAGTTCAAAGCCAGCTCGAAGGGCACACAGCTGTTCGGCATCTCAAGCAGTTGAGAGGTAAGGGTGGCAATATCCTCGGCCTGAGTCATGTCTTCCTTAGGGAGTGTTTTGACAGCAGCTGCCATGTCTGTATTGACCCAGCTTGGGCAAATCACAGTGACTCGAACTCCACTATTCCAACCTTCGTTTCTGATGGTTTGACAAAGGCCCATCAAGGCGAATTTGCTCGCTGTGTAGCCAGCCAGGCTACCTTTGGAACGTTTGCCACTCATCGAAACAAGTACAATGATTCTGGAAGAATGATTGTTGATCAGATGAGGCCATGCGGCTCGCGTTAACAACCAAGGTCCCATGAGATTGACCTGCAACAATTCATCAATTTCTCTCTGCTGATGATCTGAGAATACTAATGGCGTTCTGTGAAAAACACCAGCGCAATGAATTAAGGTATCGATTTCCCCAAAGTGCTTGATTGAATTCGAGACCCAATTCAAAACCGACGTGGAATCCCTTGCCTCGTAGGGGTGGGTAAGGACACGCTCAGCTCCACTGATCTCCGGATCAAGTTTGCTGCCCGTCAAGGCTTGAGGAGATCTCAGACCAAGACTGAGACGATGCCCATCTTCCAGCAAGCGAAGGGCAATAGCCCGGCCAATCCCCTTAGTGGAGCCGGTGATCATGGCAGTACGCATTTTATTCGCTCGTAAGAGCTCAATTCTTGGCGCCTAGAGGGCATGAGCTTTGTCAGCCTAAGGACTTCAAGCGATAGATCACTAAGGATCCAAATGAAACTGTGACTCAATCCCGAGATGTAGGGCCCAACCAAAAAAAACCACAGCTGAGGTCTAGTGTTGGATAGACAAGTATGTAACAGAATGCCTAATTTAAGCATGTTATCCTACAGTCTAGCATTGAACGTAGCTAAAATTGTTTTATCCATTCTTCAGAATAGTTTGATGAGGACAGATTCATGACAAATGTTGATTTTGGCATCGCCTTACTTTTAATAACCTTCAATGCATTGCCAATACAGACTGTCGCAATGGAGGCGGTTACTCTTGAGCAGCTCATTGATACTGATCAGGTTGTCATTGACGAACAGATAGATCTGGATCTTTCAGCAAAGGAAGAGCTTACAGATCAACCCTCTGAGGATAATATTCTTGAAAGAGGTGAAATCAAGATCAACGTACCCAGCGCACCACCAATTGTCAACATTGGCTTTTAGCAAATCAAATCCAAGATCTGCACCCACAGAATGAGGAAGAGAATCAGATTAAATGGAACCTTTGTCATGACTTGTAAGACATTAGGCTAAATTGAGACGCAGATAGATCACCAGGAGCGGATATAACATGCGAATCAGCTGCAGCGCCGATGAAACGCCTCATTGTTGACGGGATCATGGTTTGCCTCTTTATTCTCTCGCTGATGCGACTCACTGGGTATTTACCGTTGCCTAGTGACCAGGCAGGTTTCTATGAATTCACTGGCGAGGCGACAAAACTGATTAAAAGCAAGGGGTGAAGCGACTTGATCCTTTCCAGGAAAACCTGATTTACAATGCTAAAACCTAACTATTACCCTCCGGTTTGCTCCCATCTGCAATAGGTAGAAAGATTAGATTAATCGATGATCAAGCGCAATCTGGCATTAATTTGAGTATGGTTTGGTATTGACCCAACCATTCATATGAATGTGCTCAAATTCAGCTCTGAAGACTGTGGGACATGCCACAGGATGAGTCACTATGATGCAAGTGTTTGTGAGGAGTTGGGATGCACACTTATCAATGTATTGCTTCAGGACACAGAGGTATACAGGCGTTACCGGCGAGTGCTCTTGTCTCAATACCCAAACAAGGAGGGTATGGGCTGGCCTACATATCTACTCGTGAGTGAGCCAGAAGCTGATTTTGTTATTCATGGAGAGTTAAAGGGAGGCATGCCGAAAGGAGAGTTTCGAACGCGTCTGACGGAAATCATTGAACAAACTAAAAATTAATCCTCACCATTACTTGTGAATCAATATCAGGTTCTTTTGTCTACATCGTTTTGCATTAAAGTGCCTAGACTTGAACGATAGTCAAGCATGAATCCAATCAACTTTAATTGACTTGCGACTATTCAAATAACGGTCGATTGCCATTGCAGCAATACAACCATCGGCAGCAGCAACAACAGCTTGCTTGAAAGGAGTATTGCGAATATCACCGATGGCCCATACGCCTTCAACACTAGTGGCCATCATCTCATTAACCTTCACACCTCCATCTTCATTAAGTTCAATCTGATCTCCAAGGAAATCGGTGATAGGTTTAGAACCGGCAGCATAAACAAAAACACCTTCTACTGGTAGAGATTCAATCGCGTTATTGGGTCTTGATTTAACATCAATGCCTGTCACTCCATTTTCGTCTCCATTTATTGAGACAAGTCTTGAGCGTCCCCAGTGCTTAATAGTCTTCTCAGCAAGTAGGCCTTGTGCATGTGGATCATCGTCCTTGGGTTCGGTAGGGGTAATCCAATGAACAGTTGAGGCAAACTTAGTAAGAACAAGAGCCTCTTCTATTGCTTCTTGATTCACACCAACTACAGCAACTTCTCTATTGCGGTAAAATGCACCATCACATGTAGCACAGTAACTAACTCCACGGCCTAAGTATGTGTCTTCACCTTTGAATGTTGTTTGCCGTCCCATTGCCCCAGTGGCAAGAACAAGCGCCTTTGCCTTGTAAGTGGCGTCAGGCGTGTAAACAGTTTTAAAGTCTCCACTCACATCCACGCCAAACACCTGAGAGCGAAAATATTTTGTACCATAGGTAATGGCCTGATCTCGCATCAGATCAAGCAAAGCTTCACCGCTCATTTCTGAGGAGACGCCTGGATAATTGGCAATCTGGTGGGTGATCGCTAGAGCCCCGACAGCTGGATTCTTGTCAAGAACGACTGTATTCAACTCAGCTCGTGCCGAGTAGAGGGCGCAAGTGCAACCCGCTGGGCCACCTCCGACAATCACGAGATCGACTTCAATCGTATCCAAAGGATGGTTGCTCCGGTAAAGGGCTGGATATAGTGATCACGTTAATGGGTGAGGGCTCTGGCTGCAGTTTGCCAGTTCATTCCAAAATTGTGTAACGAAATTTTGTTTTTTCCTGGCATTGCTGTTGTAAATGAATTGATTGACTTCCTGAAAACGACCCTGGCTGAGCTGACGCTACTCAAAAGATTCACAATGTTCTTAATGAATGGTGCTTATTATACACAGCCGAATGGCCAAACCAATCAATCCAGCAAAGCAGAAAGCACTTTCAAGACCGCTGTCTGTCAATGATCATTGACCAAATGGAGCAGGCATTGAAGCGAGACCCAAGAGAGCTCAATCTTTTCAGACTCTGAGAATATTGATGACAGTAGATCCTATAGTTAAGCAATTACCAGCAGTTAAATATCAGCAATCCCCCACAGAAGACAGGAACACGACCACAAATGGCAAGTCAACAACCTATTGATTGAAAATCGTGATGAACTTGCAAACTCTGTCAAATGATGTTCCTCTATTGAATCTGAGCACAGACAAGAAGCCCCGGGTCGATTCCAGACTGTTTCATGAGGCAATGACCTCCATTTATCCGTAGTCAATACCGTCGCCAGTGTAACCGTAAAGTTTTGATCCTGTCCTTGCCTTTGCCAGTAAAACCTGTACTATCGAGCAGATTATTCAGCTCTAAGAGACACTTAAATATCAGGCCTCGAATTGCTTTTTGCTCTCTTGACACACAGAGCATTAATCGATTAATATTGAATTAAACAATAGCATGTCTGCAATAAACGATTGCGAGTTGAATTGCTTTCAAAATCAGATGAGCCCTATCCAATGAGGCTATAAAACAGACTTTCAGGAGATTTCAGCACGACAATGCTGCCAGCCATTAATTGCCGTGATGATAGAGTTAAGCAGGCAAGCAAAACTACTTTTATACTTTCTTAGCCTGTCATCCTATTGCATCATCCTTTCGTCTGTAAGCATGATCACTCTTCTGAACCTCGTCATATAAGCCTTCAGTTATTATGACCAATCAGAGCAGTGACGACCATTCCGACCTAAGCTTGAGTAACTTGCAATCTCCAGGCCTCGGACACCCTCGACCGACCAACAAGCTTGCTATTAAAGGGATCTCTCTGATTTTTTATTCATGAAACTGCGAAGAATTTATCTGGCTTCTCCCTATGGATTCTCTCCACATTGGCGCCAGAAGTTGTTGCCAGATCTGACCAACGCACTTGAATCTATCGATGGTGTTGAGGTATGGGAGCCGTTCTCCAGGAATGCTCAGGTTGATTTTTCTAAGCCTGGCATGGCATACCATGTCGCCAAGGCAGACTTGGCAGATGTAGAAAAGTCTGATGCAATCTTTGCTGTCGTAAATGGCACGCCCCCGGATGAGGGTGTGATGGTGGAGCTGGGTGCGGCAATTGCTTGGGGTAAAAAGACATTTCTATACCGTGACGACTTCAGGACATGCAGTGATTCCGCAGATTATCCACTAAATCTGATGCTTTTTTCTGGTCTGCCTTCTCAGGGTTGGCAAGATTATTACTATACATCTATCGCTGATATTAGTAATCCGCAAAAAGCCCTTTGCCAATGGCTGTTTACAGGGATGAACTGAGCAGACATGAGCAGATGTTGTTGTTACTTGTGCACCATTTACAGCAAAAGTCTCTCTGCTGTCGGCATTAGCTTGCTTGGATTGGCAACCTGCTCCCGGCGTCAAAGATGAGATTTAATAGCTGTCTTAAAGGTGTTGTCTTCAATCCTGCGCTTCCATACCTTGCTCCTAATCCACAATGACTTCCATGGTTCAACCTCTAGTCAGTGAAGGACAAATGATGCGTCTTGCCCTCCAACAGGTTTAGTTGAAGGAACTCTCCCACCAATCAAGCGTTGCCTATGGAATAAGACAAGCGTCCCGAGTGCTGCACTCGTCTAGGTACAGGATATGCAGCTCACTCTGCAACTGTCTTTCACTTATGCATGGACTTCTGCATTGTCATCTAACCGCTAATTGCCATTTCCCCTGCAAACAAGTTACTCAATTACCAGAGTGAGCAAATAGTCAGCAATAACTTTTGATAAGGGTCACCAGCTCAGACCAAGCCATTTTTCTTTACTGATTAATATTAATCCTACCGATTAGAAAGCATCAGATTGATCTTCAGGGCAAATCATCAGTTCAATGTCATCTCCGATCGGAAGTCGCCACTCCTGAAACTCAGCCAGTAGAGCCTTGCTGTCACCGTAGCGGTGAGCTGCCTTAAGAACCTTGTTCTGATGCCTGCAATGATCAAGGGCACTCTCAATCAAATCAGCAGCTTGTTGGGTCGTCATCGGATCAGCCGAAGGCGATACAGATTCATCCTTTTTAATCAGTACGCAGCAGCATGGTTGTAACCCTTGCCACAGGGGTGGTGAACTGTATGTACAAAACAGACAACCCATCGTTCCCTGGATCCTCTGCATGCCTCCGATTCCATCAACCTCTGCCAAGGAAACCCTGATCAAGGCCCTTACAGGTTGGGGGATGAGCTGGGGTGGCTGGCTGGACAATCGCCTGGGTGAGTGGTGGTTACTGGCACAGCTTGTGCTGATTTCAGCCCACCTTCTGCCCGCCTGGCCATCTCCAGCGACTCTCAAGATCAACTGGCCCGCTTCTGCTCAGATTGCTGGACTGGCCATCTTCCTGATCGGTTCGCTAATGGCTCTACAGGCCTTCTGGGGGTTGGGGCAGAGCCTTTCACCACTACCTGAACCGAAACAGGGATGCAGGCTTGTCATCAGCGGCCCATACCAACGTTGCCGACACCCTCTTTATCAGGGCTTGCTGCTTTGTTCCCTTGCCGTGGTTCTTGTCCAGGGAAGTCTCCTGCATCTGGGATTGTTCCTTGCTCTCTGTGTATTGCTTTCTGGCAAGGCAAAACGGGAGGAAGCAAAGCTTTGCGATCTTTTTCCTGCTTACAATGAATATCGAGCGAAAACTGCAGCGATCATCCCTGGGTTTCCACTCCTCGATTGGCGTCATTGATTGACAAAACAATTTTTGCCAGACACCCATGCCTCTAAGCAATCAATAACAGGCAGAAACTGGCGAAATGTTCATGAAAAGCATACTTCCGCCATCGTTGAGCTGCCAACAGCCAGCCAACACTCGAGACACCTGACTGGTGATGAAACGCAAGACTCCTGGCCATCCAGGCGGCTGCGTTGCTAGGTGAGTATGGACTGGGCTGGCTTGATGCAGAGGAAAATTGCGATCTCAGCGATCCTGGGCCTGATGATCACAGGCATGACAGCTCATGGTCAGCAAGTTGAGCTGCCACTGGTTGTGGGTCAGACAATCGAACAGGCCAACAACGTGCTCATCAAACATGGCTGGAGAGCTGACCCGCTACAAACACCGGGGGCCATGGAAACCGAGCTCTCAGGCCTGAAACTGATCAGTCTTTCCTCCTGCTCTGGCACCGGTGTGGGTTTCTGTCGCTACGACTATCGAAGAGGTCAACAACACCTATCAATAGTGACCATTCCTTCTGATCCAGGCAGCACATCCGTTGGTCTTGTTGAAAGATGGTGGTGAGAAGGTGATGAAAACTGTTGTTTTAGAGTCAGCCTGTGAACTGAATCAAAGGCTGCAAAGCAATAGCAATTAGCAGGCTAACAAGAATTCCAATAGCGAGTTTGAGCAAGTCAGGCACCAATAGATTGACCAAAGGAATACTCTGATCATGCTCAAGACCAACACGAAGCGCGATTTCTCTGCCAGCAAGTAGGCCAAGGAAAATACAGGTTGTGCTTAGGGGGAGAGTTGATAGCTTTGCCGCAAGGAAAAGTACAAAACCAAAGAGCAAATCAATCGCAGAGGCTGAGCGAAGATCAGCTGTGTTAATTTTGTTGTTAACAATACCTTGGATTGGCCCACCTCCAGTGGCGACAAGAATGCAAAGGCCAACGCAGAGAACGCCTGCCGCGATCAACATCCACACAAGGTTCATTTGTCTTGGTAGATAGATGAAGATATTGGCAAGATCCTGAACTAGCCACTGGCTCCAGAGCCAGCCTGTAGAAAGCCATTGAATTAGATACCAAATGGTTGACGACTCATTCTCTTGCCGGGACGACTGATCACTATTTGTTAAAACAAGCCAGCGAGCAAAACCATAAATAGTCAAGGAAAGAAAAAAGGCAATCCCATAGCCTGAAAGAGAGGAGAAGAGCAATGCCCAGCTATTCTCAAACGTAAAAGTTGTCAACACAAGAAATGTTGTGCTAACTGGTACCCCAAATTGAGTAAGAATCAATACCGCAATAGGTGGCAGAATATAGAACCATTTAAATTGCTCTGGAGCAGGGAATTGCTCCAATCTTCCCCATGATGGATCGCCATACCCCGCTGAGATCTGATGTTGACTCCAACCAATCAAAAGGACGCCTATCGTTAGGGAGCAAATAAAGATTATCTGAATAACCTTTGGGGTTCGATTTCTATTACTTGAAAGATAGGTCCCTAATGTCTGAAGAGAGTCGTTTGCAACAACTGAGTAGCTTGCCAATAAAAAGCCAATGATCTGCCAGATATTTATGTTGTTCATGTCATACGAGGGATCAGCTGATCAGGGTCTGACTTTACGTCAACCTGCCGGATCGATTGAGATTCCAGATACTTCTGATTCCTCTCAGCTTTGAACCTTTATAGACGAGGCAAAGCCTCAAGTTGCAACGTTTCCTCATCAATGCTCGCAAACGGATGGTGATCATGTCGTTCGAGGCAATAGGAGAAATTTGCAGCCGTTTCCATTCAACACAACAAGACAATCACCGGCGCAAAGCTGCCTCGTTCGCCGAACCAAGTCAGATCAGGTCGCTCAGCGTCAGGCCGTCAAGGCTGAGGCTGAGGACCCTTACCCTATCGACAACGGAGTTGAAAACTGGTCATCAAGGCCTTCGGCTGCCAGCATGGTCATCCCACCAAGGAGTTTGAAATGCGCCACTGGCCCCCTCATCGACTGAGGAATGTCCTGCTGGCATGTTTTCTGGGACTGACTGTCTCCCTTTCGTTACCCCTTACAGGTACAGGGCACTCCTATGGGATCTCTCAACCAGAACAGGAGCAACAGATTCAGCTGATCCAACTGCAGGATCAACCGTTCTATGCAGATTTGCTGAAACGCTCTTCCAATTGGACTGATTCACCTCTTGGACAGGTTGCCGGAGAGAGTCCAAGAGCCACCCTGCTTGATTTCTATGCAGTGATGGCAGATGTGTGCCATAGAATTAATCAGATTACCCAGACAGCTGGCACTGATCCAGGATTCAGGTGGAGCAAGGTACAACGTCAAAAAATTGAGGAAACAGAACGCTTGTTTGATTTGGGGGTGCAATCGCTTGACGCATCTGTTTTCCCAGAGAGTGTTAGAAAATATCTTGCTGATGAAGCCGCAATACAACTTAAGCATGTGCTGGATTATGCCTTTACACAAAACAGATATCCGATCAACATTCCAGACAAAGCTTCTTTCACTGCACTAAACGAATCACAAAACGAAAAGTTTGATACATGGAGGCTGCCGGGAACCTCGATTACATTAACTACAAATATTTCAGCCGACCCAGACAACATTGAATTCCTTTTCTCGGCAGAAACCGTCAAGAGGGTCCACAAGCTTTATGCAGAAGTCGAAAACATAGACCTGGCTGAAAGTCAATTTGTAACGCCTTCATTCTACGATTCCTTCATCTATACACCTGGCCATCTTGTGCCACCTAAATGGTACATCAATCTACCCAATTCAGTTCATTCAATAATTGAAGCTCATGTTTACGGACAAACGCTTTTTCAAATATCTTTCTCTGCGATCTCATTTCTTATTTTTGGTGTATCAGTTTTCATTCTCGGCCAGTATTTATTAAAAACCTACAACTATCAACATGAGGCTCAGCCAGAAGAAGAGGCCATCTGGAACCAAGACAATGTTGCCTGGTTACGAGTTTTACTTATCGCTCCAATCCTTCCATTAACAAGATTGACTGAGTTATTTGTTGATGAGTATCTTAATCTCACCGGCTCACCACTTGTGTTCACGACCAATCTCTTTGAGATCCTTTATTTTCTCTCTGGAAGCTTGTTTGGCTTCTATATTTTTGAAGCACTCGGACGTTCCAGTGCTGAGTGGTTGCTTAAATTACGCGGCGGTAGCTCCCCTCTTCAGCTAAGAAGACTTAATAACCTTTTGATGCCGATCTGCAGGACATTAGGTGTGTTAACAGCTGTTTTATTGATCTACAGACTCCTGATCCTGTTAGGCCTGCCAACGAATACAGTGCTTGCATTTTCAGCAGTTCCAGGTTTGGCCATTGGCCTTGGAGCCTCAAAATTACTTGGCAATCTTTTTGCAGGCCTTTCAATTCAGACTGACCGTCCAATTCGTGTAGGTGAATTTTGTAGAATCGGAGACAACCTCGGCTTCGTCACAAAAATTGGTCTTCGCTCAATGGAGCTTCAAACCCTTGAGAGCAATGTGACAATTCCTAATACCAGCGCCGATGAAGCAACGATTGTCAATTTTTCACGCCGTTCCAGAGCTGTTCGTGGCGAAGCAATGCAAGGGCTCGAACTAAAGCTTGACATAGAACATCTTGTCTCACCCGAACAAGTTGATGACCTGCTGTTTTATGTTCGAAACTACATCAACAATCTAGAGATCCTTCATGAACCCCTTGCGAGCATCGATCAAGACAACAGTGATACGCTGACTCTTATCTTCTTCGCAATGGTTTCCCTTCAGGATTGGCCAGCCTATCTAAAGATTCGGGAATTCCTGCTCCTGCACCTCCAGGAGATTATTGATACGGTTGCAAAGTCAAGAATAGTGATAGGCGTATCTTACGACACAACCTCTGAGCAGTTAAAAATCATCCCGGAACTTATCCGCAATCTGGTCAACTCAGATTCTCAATTCTCATTCCGCTCATGCCGCCTAATGAATATCTCCGAATTCACCTATGACTTTGTTTTTGATTTTCGCTCTAGTCATCCTACTTATATTGCCTTTAAGGACGGTATCAATCAGATCAATCAAACAATACTAAGGGTATTTGCTGATCACAACATCATCATCCCATTCCCAACAGCCGTTGAAATCCAGCGTGATTTATAGGTCTATGAAATCGTTGGCCAACTGGAATGGAAGGCTATTGAATCGAAGGCTGGTTATTGGTTAGAGATTTTTAATTTGAAGGCTTTGAATTGAAGGCTCTTGAATTAAAAATATTTCACTCAACCTGACCGTTCGTTCGCGAAGTAGTCTCAGTAGAGGTTACTATTGAGAACAGGTCCACGGTAACGGCCTTGCCCCAGGCTTCTCTCACGACCCGCCCTCAGGCGCCCCTTGAAGTTGGCTTGCATCAGGGCGGAAGACGCCTAACACCCCAGCGTCGCCGCATTCTCGAATTGTTTGAAGGCATCGGTTCAGGTACACATTTGAGTGCGGAACAGGTGCATCAGCAGCTTTTCGAGTCTGGAACACGAGTTTCCCTGGCCACCATCTACAGAACACTGCGGTTGCTGGTGGAGATGGAGTTCCTGCAGGAACTTGAGTTGAGCGAGGGAGGCAGACGATTTGAGCTGGCCAGTCACGATCATCCAGACCACCACCATCTTGTGTGTGTGCGCTGTGGTCGTACGGAGGAATTCGAGAGTGAGCCGGTTCTGGCTGCAGCACTTTCAGCCGCAGAGAGCTTGGGATTTCAGCTGATTGAATCGATACTGAACGTCCGCGCAATCTGTCCGAACTGTCAGTCCTGAACAAGGGGGGGGACTCAAGGCGTTGATCTGATCAGTGACCTGTGGAGCTGGCTTTCCCAGGGACCTTCCCGGGCCCTGGTGAGCACATCAATGGTCGGAATGCTGGTCACAGGCCATCCAGTGGGTCCCCATCTGGTGAACCCCCTCACAACCGATTTCACTCGCCGCCGCTAACGCCTCCTCCCTGGTCTCATATGCGGAGAAGCGCGGGTCCAAGGCAGCATCTTCCAGGGGACCCATCTGGGGCAAACCAGGGCCAGGCGAATCTGCAGCTTTCGTGTGATGGCCGTGGTGCTGATGGGCACTTTGACCCGCCGGCCGATTCAGATCAATCAATCCCATGCTGATCGGACCTGCCGTCCAGACGCCCATGGTGCTGACGCCAACAGCCAGCAGGCCCATGCCGACCACAGCAGCATTGATGATTCCCATGCCGACCACCCCGATGGAGACAACACCCATCGGCACAACCCCGATACAGACGACACCCATGGGCACGATCCCGATGGAGATGGTGCCAAGCGGTGCAATACCGATAGCAATCCTTTTCGGTTTGCTGCCGCAATGGGATTGAACCTGCGGGGGCTGCCCCTGGGTTGATTCATTCGTTTCGTCAGCGCTCATGACTTGTGTTCATGGGTTGGCTTGCCATGGTTTTCGCAAACCATCCAGAAATCTCCCATTTTGTGAGCACCGCTGCATCCGAACTGGGGGGCAGCCTTTTCGGCTTCAGCCTTGGTTGCAAACATGGCCTGCTTGGCTGAGCTTGAGGCTGGATCAGCAGCAAGCACAGAGCCTCCGATCAGATTGAGAAGAAGACCTGTGCAAGCCAATCCAGCCATGAGTGGTCCTTGCAGGGAAGGGTTGGATCCCGTTTGAAGCATCTTCGTGTCGTTTAGCGTTCATATCATGCCTGGCGAAGCTGAATCGGGCGATCGCAGCGGATCTGCTCAGATCCCTGTACTCCATGTTCTGAGCAGCTCAACCGTTGGCTTAAGGGTTCTTTTTGCAGGAGCGGGCTCCACTCGGCAGAGTGGTGGGTATGGAGACACCCTTCGGTGATTGGTGGCACGAGATCATCGTGTCATCCCCGATAGCCTTTGCTGAGGCTCTTGATGCCGTCAAGGCTGTGCGGCAACAGAGAACCGTGCTGCTCAATCTCAGTGGAATCGACCCTTGCCTGGCGCAACGGATCGCAGACTTTGTTGCCGGTGGGGTTGATGCCCTCGATGGGCACATGCACCGAATGGGTGATCAGGTGTTTCTTTTCTCGCCCTCCTTGGTAGATGTACGAAAAATATCGCCGGGGAAGCACTAAAAGTAATGGTCGTTTTAAAAGCAAAGGATATTTTTGATCTGACCGGTGATTTCAGCGAGCTCTGATCTCTAGGCTCTGATCTCTAGGCTCTGATCTCTAGGCTCTGATTTCTGAGGCTCTGATTTATGAGGCTCTGACGACTCATTATCTAACACTCATGATCTAACCACTCATGATCAAATCAGCCATGCTTGATCACTCAAGGCTGATCAATCTTCTCTGATAAACGAAATGATGACTTTTAAGTTCAAGCCTCAACATCTGCCGATTGTTATTGGAGTGAACCGCCGCAGCTTGATCCCTGGCCAGCGGTGCAGCCAAAGCAATGGGAATCAACGACAATCGGCAATCCTGAAAACTTGGCTGAATGCGAAAGTAAATCACGCAAATGCTTGATTTGGCCTTGCAGGGGTAGATCAAGTTGTTGATTGAAATCACAGTCGAATAGTTTTCCCTGCCAATCAACACTGATCAATTCAAGGCACATCACGGAATTTAGGTTGACTGGATTATGAGAATTTTCAAGCAACTTTTGATAACTATCGAGTTGACCTGAAAAGGCGAGTTGCTGTGCAAATCGCTTTATCGGCATATTGGCTAGTGTCAGCAGGGCCGTGAAACGAATACCGTAAAGATTCCAGAGTTTCGACCGATAGGATTCCTCCAACGTCTCCTGGTTGGGGGGCAACTGAGGGCCTAGAGGGTTATAGACAAGGTTCAGGACTAAATCACTATCGGGGTCACCATATCCCAACTGATTCAACTGGCGTAAGCCCTGAAGACTACGCTCAAAAACACCAGCGCCTCTCTGTTGATCAACATTCTCGGCTTCATAACATGGCAGAGATGCCACAACAGTGACAGCTTGATCAGCTAAAAATTGAGCTAAATCCTGCTGCCCGGGTTCAGAAAGGATGGTCAGATTACAGCGATCTATCACCTCCACTCCTTGCTGACGTGTCTGGATCACAAGCTCACGAAATCCTTGATGTAATTCAGGAGCTCCTCCGGTGAGATCAAGACAACGCAATCCCAACTGCTTCAGCACAGCAGGAATCATCATGATGTTCTCTGCACTCATCTCTTCCCAGCGGGTTGGACCGGCATTGACATGACAGTGAATACAGCTCTGATTGCAGCGATATCCGAGGTTGACCTGCAATGTGCTGAAGCCATCCCTTGTTAGAGATGGGAAGCTGTAGTGCGATGCAGGCTTAAGGAGTGTTGGCTGGCTGGTCAATTGACTGATGGTTTGAGGTTGTCTGGCAATCCTGAGTTGAAATCAAAGCCATATCTGTTGTGAACCAGATCTAGAGCCTTGATGACTGATGGATCATTCAATCGGCAGCAAGCTGTGGAGCGGTGAACTGTTTAGCAAGTTGGCTGAACCATTTGACGTAGCCACTGGGACCGCTGGAGATCAAAACATCAAAGCTAAGGGGATCCTCAGGATCACTGATGCCCAGGAGTCGTTCATCCTCAATACTTGGACGGTCCACTTCTCCGGAACTGCTGTCAACAAGTAACACCCGGTTTGGTCGGTTGAAAACCTGGCCGAGATCCTGAATCAGATGAAGAAATCCCCGATCACTGCCACCTCGCAACCAAGCTCCTGTTTCCAGACATTGATTGGATGTGACCGTATCGCCAACTCCGATCAACAGGGGCATTTGCGTGGGATTGATTTTTGCCCTGGCAAGTTCAAGTAACTCCCCGTGGCTGTGGGGTGCTGTTCTTGCATTGAAATCGGATCCCAATGGAGCTGTTCCATAACGACGAGCAATGTGCTGGTTGATCAACACAAGCAAGCCTGCCTCCTTGAGAGCACCCTTGAGCATGAACTGGATATCCGTGGTGCCAACATCCCCTGGGATTGCCGGTTTAAGCCTTTCCCGTTGGCCGTCATGGCCCAGATTAGGGGCGACATGCAGGAAAAATGAATCGGACAAGCCAGCATGTACGGCCATGGCGAGCAGTTCATTCATCAGCTGCTCAAGCATCAACTGAAGTTTCTGCTGGGCCTCGATGTCATCTGGGATGAGGCTAAACAAGCCATTGAGATTGATCGTGGGAGAGACCTGGGTATCAAGCACCGCGAGCTGAACCTGCTTCTCTCGCTCTGCAGAGGTGAGCTGCGGCATCAAGGAGATCAGCCGCTGATCAAGAGCTGCGTGCATCCGCCCTGGAAGTGTTGCAAGGAAGTTGATCTCCTCTGAACTCACGCCTGGGTGGCTGAGGGCCCCAAAGCGATCCTGCAGTTGAACCCCTCCAGCAGCGAGCCCCGGTAGGTAAAGGCCTTCAAGCGCAGCTCGGGCAGAATCACCGAGAGCCGTTTCCACCAGTCGATTGACGCCCCGTCTGCCCTCGTGTTCACCATTCGTCAACACCACGAAATTCCCCTCAAGGGCTGCCGCTGCAAGGACATACTCCTGATCCATTCGTCTTGTCAGAGGATCCTTGACAAGGGGGATGCAGACTCCGTCTAGGTCCTGTACGAGCAACAGGTCTTCGCCACGCCCCAAGTCCTCAAGCAGTTGGTCGAGGTTGAGTCGTGCCATTTTTGGCTGAGGGGAGAAGAGGTGAAACACCCTCTCATGGCAAGACTGCTGTGGCCAAGCCAGTGCCACGTGTTGTTGAAAAGGGGTGGAGATAGGGTTGGGAACAAGAAAAGATCAATATCCCAGAGCGACTGAAGAAAACTGGATTGGCCCGGGCGTAGATCAAGAAAGGACCCTGATCAAAACTTGTGATCAAGCTCAGATGATCAATGTCAGATGATCAAGGTCAGTGGATCAAGAACATGGCCAGGGGCTCATGGGGAGTCATCAGACTCACTCAGACTTAAAACCTTCAAGCTCGCAGCGCAAGAGGTGGTTAACAAAGACTGAAAACATGGCTTGACTCACAGAGCCTCCCACCCGGTAGAGGGTGCATCGACCAAACCGAGCCGAGACGATGAAAGAAGGGCTACGGACAAAAGTGCCTTTAAGCACATCGAAAGAATTGTTGATGGCGCTTGGTTGAATTATTTTAAAAAAATTAGTTTTCATGAGATTCCTATGGCCGATACTGAATGGAATCCATCTGCTCTCCCTGCGGATGATGCCCATGCCAATGTCAGTTGTGACACCATAGATGATTTAACAATTCCGCCAGGCCATCCACCCATCGATGGCTATCTTGAATTGTGCGAATCAATGAAAGAGGAAGATGACGACGAGGATGAACAAGATCCTCAAATACCCAGCATTGCATCAGATAGTGAGCCAGATAATATTAGCCAGAACATAACAGCGGGAGAGACCGAATCCAGCAGGCTGGATCACTATTTCACTATTAGTCCCAGCGGATTAGATTCAATCGTAGAAGAAATTTCTGTCAACTCAGGTCAGATGAGTTCCAAGAAGCTGATCTCTTTGCCGATGATCACCTCAGAGGAAATAGGTTTTTCTATACCACATTTTGAGGCACCACAGGGGACAAGCACAACGCAAGATCTAACCGTTGATTTTTCAAGGATGGAAAGCCCGGTCAATCGGGTTATTACCACTGCAGCCTCTGGAACTGGGATGATCAAGGATGCCGTCAGCAACGATTTTGATTTGAATATTACAGGAGTTTATTTCAACTCCGGCGCTGGCAATGATCTGATAACAGGTACAGGCTTTAACGACTTTCTCCGGGCTGGCGCCGGTGATGACAAGATCATTGCCGGAGCTGGTGATGACGTCGTACGTGTCGGTTTAGGCAATGATACCGTCACCCTCGGCAACGGAGATGACATCATCTTCATTACAGCAGATCAGTTGCAAGGAACTTCAAGCAACGTGATCAAAGACTTCAACGCCTCAGGCAAGGATCAAATCTTCATTGATAAGCAGCTGGCGGACTACATCAGCATCAAAGGAATTGGCTCAGCCTCTTTCAACATCATACTAAGTGGGCCTAAAAATCTGGTTGGAATTGGTGGTATTACAACTTTCATCTCAGAAGCAGGTGATATCAACCCAGCCGATATCACATTAGCTTGATGCCAATCTGATCTGGGTTAGTTTGGTTTGCTGGAAATATCCTATTTCGCATTGCTGGCCAACTAAATCCTGCTCAGACGCTCGCATAAGCGACAATCCACAGCTCCTGACCCAGGGGAGTCAATAGAAACGATAGATTGTAACCATCGCTACGCCATATCAATTGCAGATAAATTTAATGCGGTCAGAATAGAACATTACTTTGAGAACAACTCAATGTCAGAATCAGATCACAACGCAACTAATCAAGATCATACAGAGCATGGATCTGCTGAAGCAGGTACCAGCACAAACCCGATAAATGTTCAAACAACTTATGATGGCGTTGATGCACCATATCGCAAATCCTTATATTACACAATGAATGGATTAGTAATGGCCGATACTGGTATCCAAGAGGAACAACCAGTTGGAACTTATTCAGTACTCTGGAAAACGCAGGAAGCAGCATACCGAGGGACCTATGACAAATACATTGGCATCCGCGGCAACGAGAATGGCATCAAAGTTATTTATCATAACGAAGAGGATGACTACTACTACGAACATGAACTTGATAAAGTTGATGGACATGATGCCTACTTAGCAAGCCACCCAATCACCGTTGGCGATGTGCAAAACAGCGAGATGCTGTCAAGAGAAGAGCTTGCTAATTATGAACAGATCGATGCATACGATTACAATAACGATGGCAGTATAGGTTCTGTTGACAATAATCACCATTCAGGTGGGTCTGGTGAAGGCTCACATCATGGTTCAGCGACAGACTCCGATCATGGAACAGACGGAGATCACCCACACACTGGTTCTGATGGCGAAGATTCATCAGTAACAATACATACTGTATTGTATGATGGAAGTGACGTACCTTACAAGCAATCAATCTACTATCTGACTGACCATAAGATAGTGATTTCAGATGAGAATGGAATGCAATCTGGCGCAGATAAACCTAGCCAATACAAAGAGATGCATAATGCTGACAGCAAAACCTATCCTCTATATGATGATGTTGTGGGAATATTCAAAAAAGGCAAGCGTGGCGTTTCTGTCATTACCAGGAATACTGAGGGTGAATACAACAATCAATCCTTCAATTGGAATAAAAAAGGCCATGCCAAGTTAAAAGGAAAAGTTAAAACAGTTAAGCATAGTCTGCTGAAAAAATGGGAAGTCAAAAAAGGGATTGATTTTAGTAGTGATGGCAACTTAGGAACCATCGGAACACCAATTAATGAAAGTGATGCCAATTCTGATACCGCAACTGTTAGTGCTGTTCTCTATGATAACAGTTCAATTCAAGGAGGCGCAAGCAATGCTATCTATTACCTAAGTGATCATAGTATTGTCCACTCTGACAATGCTGGATTGACATCTGGTGAGAGTCCTGATCAAATGAAGCCGTTGCTAAACAAAGATGGTGACACCTACGGTCTTCGTGATCATGTTGTTGGCTTATTTAACACTAAGAAAGGATTCACGATTGTCAGCTGTGATGCAGAAGGTGCCTACAAATCTCATTCTTTCACATGGAACGGTGATGAAGCTGCACAAATTAAAGGACAGGCCAAGGGATTAGGCAAAGGCAAGCTGAAGAGATGGGAGAAGAAAATGGATATGGATTTAAGTGGCGATGGAAAGGTAGGCAAAGTCAAAAAAGTTAAAGATTATGGCCATGACGAAGGTTCAGACCACAGCGACCATGAAGGAACTGAAACAGGTCATGATTATGGCAATGGTCATGGCGAAGGTTCAGACCACAGCGGCCATGAAGGAACTGAAACAGGTCATGATTATGGCAATGGTCATGGCGAAGGTTCAGACCACAGCGGCCATGACGGCGGTGGATCTGATTCAGAAGCCGGCAGCACATCCCTCATAAATTATCAAGTCCAATGGGATGGATCTGATGCACCAATTAACTCTAGAATCTATTACAGCAATGAGGGACTGGTGATTTCTGAACAAATCGTAGACCCAAGGGGAACGATTGACACCTATACCAAATTTGTTACTCAAGAAGGATCAGATAAAGATCTAATCACCAACAACTACCATGGATCCCTTGAAGATACAATTATTGGTGTAATTTACACTGACTCGGGACAAGGTGGGAGTTCATATAGTCTCATATCCCAAAATAATACTGATCCAGATAATTACACAGAATATGACTTCAGGATTGATCCCAGCGTTGAAGGCAATGGAATCGCCATTGGACATCCAGATGGTCCAGCAGCATATGATATCTCAAAGCTTTATCAGCAGGAAATGACAGATAGCTATGACTACAATAACGATGGGAAGACAGGAGATATATAAGCCAAATCTAGCAGTAGGCTCCCAGCCTCTACAAACTGATTAGCATCAATCAAAGTGGCATTGCCTTGTGGTAATGCCACTTTTCAATTTAACTCCCTATTAAATAAAGGCTCTCTCCAATGATCGAGATTTTTCGTGCTGGCGGAATCGTCATTATTCCGTTAGTCTTCTTCTCAATAGTTTCAATTTCATTGATTATCGAGAGAGCAATCTTCTGGATTAGACTCTGCCGTCACCAACGTGAGTTTGGCCATGAGATGTTATCAATATTTCGCAACAAACCTGAGAGTATTATTGCCTTCCTGCAGGGTAATCTATTATCACCTCTAGCAAGAATTCTCTTGGAAGCATTGGAGATAAGAAAGTTAAGCCCACAGCAGTTTCATCTTTCAATTGCCAGCGCCATCCAAGGTGAGATTCCAAGATTGCGCAGGTTTGACACAGCCTTTTCCACAATCATCAGTGTTTCACCTCTACTTGGCTTGTTGGGAACAATCCTCGGACTGATCACCTCCTTCGATGCGATTGAGCTGGGCTCTATGGGACAGAATGCAAAAGCGGTGACCGGCGGCATCAGTGAAGCCCTTGTTTCCACTGCTGCTGGTTTAGTTGTGGCAATAGGGACACTCTTTTTTGCAAATATTTTCAGGGGCCTTTACCGTAGAGAAATGGCTTTTATCCAGGAGTATGCTGGACAGATGGAGGTGATCTATGAAACTCACTTCGCAGCCTAGCAAGACTAGTAACATGATACAAATAGCTCACTAACTCGTGACTGAGTTCAACCAAACAAATCAAGGCCTTGTTCATGTATTTCAAAGAAGATAACGACAAAGAATTTGACCTTAACATCATCCCAATGATTGATGTGATTTTTGCAATATTAACATTCTTCATTATCTCAAGCTTGCTATTGACACAGACAAAATCCCTGCCAGTCACTCTTCCTAAAGCGACAAGCGGTGAGCTAAAGCACAAAAACAGAATTGATGTGACAATCAACAAATCAGGAAATATTTATGTGAATAAAATAGAAACAACTCAAGCCAAATTGCCCACGCTGATTTCGGATCTTATCAAAAGCGATGCATCGAATCTTGTCGTTATATTTGCTGATCAGGCCACATCACATGGTCAGGTCGTATCGGTGATGGACATGCTCGGAAAAATTGATGATGTGTCGATTGGCGTTGCTATCAATCCAAAAGTTTAAATTATGGAAACAATAATAATTCAAGGCCAAGCATTCAATAAAGTTTTTAATTGTTGAACAATGGGCTTATCAAAAAAATGTCTGATCCATTATTCAAAAAGCCAGTCAAGGCAAAAGGGAATCCTTCTGGGTGGTTTTGCCGCATCAATCCTTATCCACGCTGCAATAATAAGCCTGGTAAACAGTCTAGTTCCTGATGAAAGGCAGGAATTTGCAATTACAAGTGTTGAATTAATCAATATAGATGCGGTTGATATGCGTGGAGATTCTGAAGCTTCCATAGCGCTTGATGCCAAGGCTAATGATCAAAGTCCCACACCCAGAGCGGAGAAACCGGAACCTATAATTCCAAGAGACTCAAATCATAACGTAAGTCATGACTCAACAAAGTTAGTTCAGAAAAACAAACAACCATTAACCCCTGTGGCGCCAAATGTCACAGCCCAAACACCCATACAAGAACAAACCGATCAGCCACTCATCTCTCGCAAAGTCAGTGCTTCCAAATCAACTCCCCAGGAATCAACACGATCATCGAGCGTCACTGGCTCGCCACTCAGCTCCACAACTAAATCTGGATCTGGATCCAGCTCTGCTGCAAGAAAAGGAGCAAAATCAAATAGCCAGGTTGCCACCAGATCAGCAGTGCGCCAAGTGGTATGTGTTGTTTGTGCTAAGCCCAACTACCCGAGAAAAGCATTGGCTTCCGGCATCGAAGGACAACCGGTTGTGATGGTATCGATTGGTTCCAGCGGACGGGTTGAGGGGGTTTCAATGCGGCGATCAAGTGGCAATGAGGCGATTGACCAGGCAGCACTCACGGCTGCCAGACGCTCCCGTTTCAAGCCAGTACCTGGTGGAGCCAGAATACCGATTCAATATGAATTAACGATCAAAGGTTCGCAACGTCATAAGGAATCATCTCGTCAAGGCGAACGTAAATCACTGCAATTAAGGTAGGCCAATCAATTGATGCAATGATTCAAAATTTGAACACCACGCCACCTCTTATATAGGTACCTGGTTGTGAATAGCGATTAATATTTGGATCTTCTGCATTAAGATATCGAGTATCACTATAAATAAAATAACGAGTATTTAGCAGATTGTAAATACCAGCATTTAGACTTAGATTTTCGTTGATATTATACAGGCCTTTGAGATCAAGTTGTGTATAGGCATCGGGTAAATAAATCTGTTGGAATTCATTTTTCTCGATCCTGGCAACACCCACATAGGTTCCTATCAACTCAACCTCCCATTTCTTATCTGGGGCTCGATAACGCAAACCCACGACAGTCTTGAAAGGGTCCACGCTCTCTAGTGGTTCCCCCTCACCTAGATCATTTCCATAGGTGAGACCCAGTGAGGCAAGCAGGCTGAAACCCTCACCATTCTCTTGTAAGCGGATCTCAGAGCCAAGCTCAAAGCCATAGATTTCAGCAGTTCTGAGATTCTGTGATTGATAAAGGGAAACCAGACTGTTCGCTGGGCATATATCAACATCTTCAAGACAACCAATTCCCGCAAAGCTGAATGGCAGGATGAAATTATCATAATCATTATAAAAGCCAGTCAGTCCAATCTTCAATTGTGGGAATCGCGCTCGTAGACCAATCTCATAGCTATTGCTGGTTTCGGGTTGTAGATCTGGATTCGATAGTGTTTTGTATTTTATACTACCGACTATATTGGTGAACCCGTTATTTATCTCGCTATAAAGAGGGGCCCTGAAGCCTCTCGCATAAGAGCTATAGGCGGCAAACTCATCTGTAAAATTATAAAGTAGAGAAAGCTTTGGTGACAATGAATTGCTCTGAATATCAGCCGATGCTGAGCCATTTTTTTCATATATTTCATCCGGCAAGGTGGTTAAATTATAGTCATCATAGCGAATACCAGCGATCAATTCCCAGTTTAAGTATGTCACTTCATCCTGAAGGTATAGTCCCAGGCGTCTGGTTCTGCTGTCTGGGAAATCTTTGGTTGGGAACGTGCTTGCCGCAGACCGGTTGGATGACTGACCAAAGATGAGATTTGTAACTAGGCGGTCGCGAGTTCGAGAGTTGAATGTGCTTGATAGATCGATGCCATAGGTTAATTGATGAGTTGCATCACCGGTTCCAAAATCATTTCTCAGTTGCAATTCACCGCCGCTTATTTGATTGATAAATTCATTATGCGTATCCCTAAACATCGGGAAATAATTTGACTTCCTAAATTCTTCGTTATGATCTTTTTGAGATGAGCTGTCATAATATAATCTTGCCAAAGCATACTGTAACCAGCCTGGATCATCGGGGTTATCATATTCAAAAGTCAGCACGGATCTCCATGTCTCAAATGTAATATCCTCCTCAAATGAACTTGTGCTGAAACCATAATCACCTTTGGCGAGATTGTCGGGTGCGAATTTTGTTTCAACTTTTTTCTTCGACCTTTCAACAATCAGGCTGAGTTCACTATAGTCGTTAAAACTATGAACAAGATTGCCATAAACCCCTTGTCCAGAGCGCAGTTGTGGATCAATCATTGAATCATCAGCGAGAACATTTGTCTGTTTGCCGTCCTCCCGTGTTACTGCCATGACGACAGACAATCTCTCGTCAAAACGGCCCGCCATTCTAAATGCTTCAGCAAATCCGTAATTGGCACTGCTGAAAATCAAGGGAATGTCGAACGCCAGACTTTCATCGCCCTCAAGAAGATCATCCGGACGCAGTGATGTGAAATTAATCACACCACCCAAAGCATCACTTCCATATAAACTTGAAGCCGGTCCTCGCAAAACTTCCACTCGACTCACCGTAAGAAAATCCACCCATTCACCCCGGGAAACCCGTAATGGTCCAAACTGGAATCGTTCAGGAAGTCGAACTCCATCCTGTCTATAGAGAATTCGATTACCTTCGATTCCTCGGATATTTACATCCTGCAAGCCATAGCGGACATTATTTCTTACCGAAATACCAGGTTCATATTGAAACAGATCCCTCAGATTCAGAATTGAATTATCCTCAATATCTTGAAGAGTAAAGATTGAAATTGTCGCAGGCACCTCAAAGCGCTTACGAGGTGTTCGGGTACCAGTGACTGTGATTCTGAGGAAATCATCAGGGAAGGAATTAATTGCTTCTGGTTGTGTGTCAGCGTGATCGTCTGAAACCCCTTCTTTCCCCTCTTCTGCTGTCTCTTCTTTAGCGTCTTCTGCAGTCTCTAGATTCTGTGCCTGCAGCTCTTGGACTGCTTGATGATTGTTGCTTAAATCTCCAATGGCTGGCCCCTGTTCTGCAAGCAGATTTTGCTTGGCAGAGCTCTCCAATTCAGTAGCTTGTCCTCTTGATTCATTAAGATCTCCCCTATAGAGTTCTCCCCCATTGGCTGGCAACGCTGAATATTGAGTCAATGCAATTAACGCCATCAAGTGAGTGCCGAAAATTCTCATCGGGACCCACTTTTGAAATAAGTCAACAACAATGCCTTGAAGGCTCCATCTGGAATCAGTCGTCTTTTTAGCTCGTGCACGTCAACTCTGGGACACATTGTTGGCCCTCAATTGATCGCCCTGATGCATTCAATTGATACTATTCACCCCCTTGGAAGACTTTTGAGTCCTCTCAGGGTTCCTGCTCAGGGTTTACAGGCCACTTGCAGGTCATTAGCGACCCTTGCCGTGCAGTTGACTGCCTCAAATATCTCCAGCGGCACGTTGATTGGGTAGTCCACTGGCAGGAAATGATTTGGGAGTGGCTGAAGGTGCTGGCAGCTTTTGAGGAGTGAACAAGGTCAGCCACAGCAGGCTGCCGATCAGTAGCGCACCACTGGCTGTGAGCAAGAGGCTGCAGAGAAGCAGACGCTTTGAAGTGCGGGGAAACATCATCGCCGAACCGACCAGGGCCACTGGCCAAAGCGGGGGCACCAGGCAAGCACCAGTTAGCAGTCCGAGACTTGCCCACTGACGTCGACGCACCTGGCGATCCCGTGCCAGCAGCTTCTGCGCCAGCCTGGTCTGTTGCTTTGCCACCGCCTGTTCAGCGTCCTTCTCCTCATCGGTTTTCCAGCGGCCGGCAGCAACGGCTTGTCTCAGTTCTCTCTCAAGATCAGAATTCGCCATGATTGCGTTGCTGCTGAGAACTTTGCTGCTGAAAGAATTGCTGCTGAAAGAATTTCTGCTTAGCGAGTTGCTGTTGAAAAGCTTGCCGCTGATCAGAGGTATGCAATCTGATTGCCTAGGTTTTACCAGTGGCCTTGCGGTAAGCCGGCCGTTGATGGGTGAGCGTGATCAACTCCTTGATCACTGGGTAGGGCTGCAGGTCAATGTCTGGGAAAAAAACAGGTAGATAGGCAAGATAAGCGCAGACAGCACAGTCCGCAGCACTCCAGTTCAGCCCCACCAACGGTCGTTCCGGATTCAGTTGTTTATTGAGCTGTTCCATCAGCCTCGGGAACTCCTTTTCCCGTGTTGAGGGCACAAACAGGGCCATGGCTAGGGTGGAATTGGCAAACAGCACCCATTGGCTTTGCAAGGAGCGATCCACAGGGGTTTTGATGTCATTGCTGTGCTGCTCCGCCAGATGCAGCAGGATCGCCCCGCTTTCAAACAGTTTCAGAGATTGGCCTGAGGCATCGGTGAATTTGTCATCCACAAGGGCAGGCAATTTGCCAAAGGGGTTGATTTCGAGGAAGGGGCTCTGCCGGTGTTCTCCACTGCTGAGGTCCAGCTGCTCGAAGTTGTAGGCAATTCCTTTTTCCTCCATGTACCAGCGGGGCATGGAGGCACGGGTGCGCAGCCCGCCATAGAGGGTGAGTGTCATCAGCCTGATCGTTCGCCAATCGGTTCATTCTCCCTGAACCCCGAGGATCCTTAGGCTGAGTCATGCCCACCCGATGAGCCGGAAGGTCAATACTTCGCATGCACAACAACTTTTTCAACCGCTCCCTGGACAGGGACAGGATCCGCCAAAGGATCCTGCAACTGGAACAGGGCAAGGTCGGCTTCTACAGCGTTGGCCTTTATCCCGCCTCTCTGGCCTACAACTGCGCCATGCAGGCCAAGGGTGACACCCTGCTGCTTGCAGCGAGACCCGGCCGGGAATTGCTGGGAGCTTTTCCGGACTCCTCCATCGAAGGAATGGATCCCGGGCATGTGGAGACCATGGAGATCATGGGCACCCATCTCGAGGCTGGTCAACGGGTTGCGAACACCCTTGCGGATCTGATCGAGAACTGTGAACTGGTTGTGCTGAGTGCCAACAGCAACCATGTGGAAGAGGACCTTCACGAGGCCTGTCGCCTACGGGAGGAGTTGGACCGCACCGAGGTGGTGCTGGCCTGTCTTGCAGGGTCATTCTGTTGCGACCCCATTGCCAATGAGTCCTATGTGTTGTGTGAGAAAGAACCCAATCTGGGTTTCTTCTCTGGCTTTCATCGCCATGGAGCCCTGCGCAACCCTGTTGACAGTTTCACGGCAAATTTCTGCCATCCAAATGCGCTGACAGCGATGTTGGCAGCGCGCATGCTCGACCTTCTTTCGCCCAATATTCAGGTTTCGGCTGGCGTTCACAACGTTGAAGGCCAATACATGAAAGCCGCCAAGAACATGGCTTCCATCTTTGCCGGATTCGGCTACACCTATCACCAGGACAATCCAGGCGTTCTACCGACCCTGCTGACGCTGCTGCTCGATCAGTGCCTTGATCAGGCCGCCACGGTTTCGATGGCGCGAAGCGACCGTCAGCGTCTCTACAACCGGCAGCCATTCCCGCTGACCGAACTCGGTTACGGCGTCCAGCGCATCGAGGCGGCCCTGGTCAGAGATGGAGACATGGAAAAGGTACGGGATCACACCTTTGCCCAGCTCACCGCCATGGTTGCCGATGTGAGGGGAAGCATGATGTTGCCGGTTTCAGGCCAACCGACGAGGAACTTTCAGGCCGGACAGGTTCTCGCCGCAAGGATGCTTCACGAGCAGCGGTGTCCGGATGACTTCGAGGAATTTCAGGACTGGTGTGAGGCCGCCGGGTTGCGCAAAGGTGCCTTGGAAGGCCTCAAGTCACTGCAGCGCTGGCCGCAGATCGCCCGCAACTATGCGATCCCCCCCCATGACGCCTCGATGGTGAACCTGCTTTATATGGCCATTCTCGGCAAGCCTGCAACCAAGGACATTGCCTTTTCGGTGATGACCGAAAGTCGAGAACTCTCGAATTACTGCCAGGAATCGGTGCGACCCGGCCACAGCCGCCGGTATGCCGAAGCCTTGCAGAACCTTCAGGTACCTGAGGCGATGGATCTCCTGGTCAATGCCGTGATCGCCGACAGTGCCCGTCGCGCCTCTCAGGTTGATCTACCGATCGAGGATGTTGCTGCTTCCAATACCACGCCTGCTTATCTGCAGGTGATGAATGTGATCGAGAACGTTCTCTGAATCGCTCTCGGCGCCTTTTCTGGGAGCTTCTCTTGGTCCTTCCCTGGCATCTTTTCTGGGGTTCTTCTCGGAAACCTTCGATCAGCCCCGCGCTGAAACCTTCTTCTGAACCTTCTTCTGAACCGTCTTCGACTCCTGCCTGGACAGCCGCTCCCTGTCCGGACACCCCAGAAGGAGTTGTGAGTTCAGCCCATTCAAGGGATGCTCAGGTCAGACAACCCTCCACCCCATTGCGCAGGGCGCAGTGCCATCCACGTGTCAGGACTTCGCTTCATCCATACCGCTGACTGGCAGATCGGTAAGCCCTATAAAGCCATCGCTGATGACCAGAAGCGATTCAAGCTGCAGCAGGAGCGCCTGGCGGCGATCAGCCGCATTCGTGATCTGGCATTGAAGACGCAAGCGGACATGCTTCTGGTTGCAGGGGATCTGTTTGATTCGCCGACCCCGCCGGCCACCGATGTTCTTGAAGTTCTTGAGCTGATCGGTGAGATGACCATTCCTGTGCTGGTGATTCCAGGCAATCACGACCATGGTGCCCTTGGAACTGTCTGGCACCGCGATGATTTCCTGCGTCATCAGCAACGGATGGCCGCCAATCTGCAGGTGCTCCTCTCTGCGCAGCCCCTGGAATTGGATCAGGCCGTTGTGCTCCCCTGTCCATTGCTTCGCAACAGGGACAGCCGCGATCCCTGCTTGTGGCTGCAAAGCCTCGATTGGCATGCCATCAGCCGCTCAAAGGTACGGATTGTCTTGGCCCATGGGGGAGTGCATGGTTTCGGAGCAAAGGATTACAGCTTCGATGCTCAAGCCCAGCCAGGAGTCAGCAACCTGATTGATCTTGAGATGTTGCCTGCCGATCAGATCGACTACGTCGCCCTGGGCGATTGGCACAACCTCAAGCAGGTCAATGACAAGGCCTGGTATCCAGGGACTCCAGAACCGGATCGTTTTGATCAGGGCGAGGGCAATCAGCGTGGGCAGGTGTTGCAGGTGGAGGTGAGTCGCCAGGGCATTCCCCAGGTAGAGGTGATGGCAACCGGACGTCTTCGCTGGCACAACATCAGCTTCCACTTCAACGGCGATCCAGATCTCGACCGCTTTGAACGGCAGCTCACATCCCTCACCGAGGGACGTGTCAGCCGTGATCTGCTGCGACTGGTGATCAGCGGCAGCCTCAGCCTGGCGGGGCATCGCCGCTATGACCGCTGCATTGAAGACCTGCGCAGCAGCTTGCTGCGTTTACGCCTCAAAGGGGAATGCCATCAGAGCCCTGAAGCAGAGGAACTCGAACAGCTCACCTGCAGAGACGATGATCCCCTGATCGCCGAGGTCGCGACTCAGCTGCAGCATCGCCTTGACACCCTTGCCGATGCAGATTCAGAAGAAGTGGCCATCACCAGAGCAGCCCTTTGTGAGCTCTTTCAGCTCACCACCAGCGGCTGAGATCCATGCGCCTGCTTGATTGTCATCTGCAGAACGTTCGGATTCACAAGGATCTGCAGATTCAGTTCGCCCCAGGCATCACCGTGATCGGAGGGGAGAACGAGACCGGTAAGAGCACCCTGGTTGAAGCCATTCATCGCGCCCTCTTTCTCAAGGCATCAGCCACTGGCGCACCGATTGAAGCGCTTCAGTCGAGCCTCCATCAGGGGCCGCCCATGGTTCAGCTTGCCTTTGAAGCCAAAGGAGAGCACTGGCTTCTGCGCAAACGCTTCAGTGGCTCATCCGGTCACATCAGCTTGGCATCAAGTGGCGATTCACAACCCCTCTCCGGTCCTGCTGCAGAGGAGCTGCTGGCGCAGCTTGTCGGGGTGAAGGAGAGTCTTGGCAGTCGCCAGGCCGGCTCGATCCTGCCGACACGCTGGGCCCACCTCTGGGTGATGCAGGGGCGATCCGGAACCAACCTGCTTGACGCCGGCAAGGACAGCTACGACTTTGATGCTCTGCTCGAGCAGATGGCGCATTGCGGCGGAGCGGCTGTGCAGCAATCACCCCATGATCAACGGGTGGCGCGGCAGATTGATGGCTTGCTGAATCAGAATTTCACCTCCAGAGGGATTCGTAAGCATTCACCTCTCTGGCAGCGGCAGGCAGAACTCGATCTCGCCGAAACAGACCATGCACAGGCTTTGCAGCGGCTGGAGGACTACCACAAGGCAGGGGAGGAATTCGCCACGCTCAGCACTGCCCTGGCAAGTCTTCAGAACGATGAATTGCCCAGACAGGAAGAGCGCAGACGCGCCCGCTCAGAGCTTGCCCAGAAAAGCTCAAGACTTGAAGCGGCGATCACCCTGAAAAGCAAGGAACTTGAACCGATAAGGCTCTCCCATCGAAATGTTCAGCAAACCATCAACGTCCTCAACGGCCTGACTGAGGAGATTCAGAAGAAGGAAAAGCTTCTCAGCCAACTGTTGCCCACCCTGAAGCAGGGCGACAGTCGGGAACAGGAGTTAACGGCAATGCTCAAGAACAGAATTGAAGCCTGCAGAACCCTCGAGGCCCAGAGAAACAATTTTGAAACGAAGCTTGAATGCCTGCGAGCACTGATGGATCAGGCCCTGACCAGAGAGGCCATCGAACGGCTGAGCAATGATCTTGCTCAACAACAGCGCAACCTTCAGCGGCGTGGGCAGATTGAGCAGAAGCTCGCAGCGTCGCCTGAGATCAATAAAGAGAAGTTGAATGCACTGCGGGATCTTGAACAGCGTCGACGTGATGCGATCACCCGCAAACAGGTCATGGCTGCTGAGCTGAAGCTGCTGCATGCCGATCAGGACGTTTGCCTCAATGGCGACGCCCTCCGGGTCGGAGAAACCAGGCAGATCAGTGAACTGGTGCAACTGGCGGTTGGCCCCGGGGTTGTTGTGGAGATCAGCCCCGGCGGTGGCAAGACCCTCGAAGATCTCAGCGATCTGTGCAAACGGACCGAGCATGACCTTGCGGCGGCGCTCTCCGCCTCAGGAGTGTCTGGCCTTGAAGCTGCGGCAAAGCACTCTGAACAACGCCTGCTTCTGCATCAGGAGCTCAATTCACTCAAAACGGCATCACAACAAAACATCAGCACTCTTGAAGCTGATCTGAACCAACAGAAGCAGCGTGCCGCAACCATTGAGAGTCAACTCCTGGGGATGGTGGAGACCCGCAGCCTGATTGAAAGCAAACGCACGCTTCCCGAGACGGGAGAGGGCTTGAATGCACTTCTGCAAAGGGGTCAGCAAACCTTGAGCGCCACGATCAGGAGTCTTCAGGAGACAGAAGCGGAGCGCAACAGAACAAGGGACGCCCTGGATGGATTCCGTCAGGCCAGGCTTCAGCAGACGAGTCAAAAGGATGTTCTGGAAGCAGAGCTCAAGGATCGCCGCCAGAGGATTGAAGCCTTGGTTGCCGCTCACTCCAGTCGAGAGGCCCTGGTCAGGGAGCTTGAGGGGTGGGCGAAAGATCTTCAGAAAGGGCAGCAGGAGCTCGCAGAACTCCATGCTCAGACAAAGGCCCTGGCCAACCCAGACAGCAGCAACAGCAGCCTGGCGAAGCTGGACACTGAGATCGAAAGGCTCAAGCAACGGATCGAACAACTGATCGATCAACGCGGTGCCACCAAGCAGCGTTGCGAAAGCATCAGTGCAGAGGATCCATTCGCAAGGGTTGAACAGACCGGGGTTCAACTTGAGGCCGCTCGCAAGGATCAAGCCACCATCCAGCGGCGCACCGAAGCACAGAAGCTTCTCCAACGCCTGTTCAGCGAATCCCAGGCGGATCTTTCGAAACGCTATTCGGAGCCGCTGGCCAATGCGGTGAGCAACTATCTGCGTGCCTTGATCCCCAGCGGACCTGTCGCCCAACTCAGTTTTGATCAGGCCACGGGTTTCACGGGATTACAACTGCGCCGGGGTGAACAGTTCTACCGTTTCGATCAACTCAGCGGCGGCATGCGCGAACAGCTGATGACGGCCCTGAGGCTCGCGATGGCCGATGTGCTCAAGGGAGGCCATGACGGCAGCCTGCCACTGGTGTTTGACGATGCCTTCAGCAATTCGGATCCAGGCCGGATTGCAATGCTGAAGCAGATGCTCAACTCCGCGGTTGCAAGAGGGCTACAGGTGGTTCTTCTGACCTGTGATCCAGCTGCTTACCAAGCCTTCGGGGACCAGCGCCTTGAGCTTGGCAAGGATTGAACTCAGAGATGCTCTGGCTGAGGATTGATCACTGCAGGACTGAGCCACCGCATGTTTTTGTGCACACTTAAGGCTCGCAGACCTCTCGGAAACGTCCATCGTTGAATTCCATGACCCACTGGAATCCGGCTTGTCGGGGACATCTTCACGCTTCCACGACTCCCTGGCTCTGATCGCCGGCAGATTTCACCCTCCTGAGCAGATTGCAGGGATTGCTTCCCTCGGTTCAGGAAATGTCAACGAGACGTTCCTTGTCACCCTTGACGGGGATGGGCCAACAAGAAACTTCGTGATGCAAAGACTGAATACAGAAGTTTTCAACCGTCCCGATCTGGTGATGCGTAACCTGCTTGCCCTTGGAACTCACGTTGAGCGGCGACTTGCCGCGCAACCATCCGAGCTTGAAGGCAGACGTTGGGAAATTCCAAGGGTGGTCTCCACCCGTGATACAGATGGTCTTTGGGTTGAACAGGACGGTCAGTTCTGGCGAACGATCACCTACATCGGAGCCGCAACCACCTCTGATCTGATCACTGACTGCTCCCATGCCAAGGAAGTGGGCTATGGGCTGGGGATGTTCCATCACCTGATCAGTGACCTGCCCGTTAACGAACTCGCGGACACCCTTGAGGATTTCCACGTCACCCCCGCCTATCTGCAGCAGTACGACAGGAGCCTGAACGTCTTCAAGAATTCAGCCAAGTCGGATCTGCGTTCAGATCCACGTCTGCTGAAGGCCATGGCTTTTGTTGAGGGTCATCGCGCAGAGGTTGATGTTCTTGAGGTGGCACTCGCCAATGCTGAACTCCTTAAACGGCCAATCCACGGAGACCCGAAGATCAACAACGTGATGATCGATGACGCCACCGGTCAGGCGGTGGGTCTCATCGACCTGGACACGGTCAAACCCGGCCTGGTGCACTACGACATCGGCGACTGTCTTCGCTCCTGCTGCAATCCGGCGGGAGAGGAAGCCACGGATCTTGCTGATGTTGTCTTTGACCTCAGCTTATGCGAGGCGATTCTCGAGGGATATCTCACCGTGGCAGGAGGGTTTCTGCAGGATATGGACTATCGCTATCTACCTGACTGCATCAGGTTGATTCCCTTTGAGCTGGGGCTTCGGTTCCTGACGGATCACTTCAACGGCAACATTTACTTCAGAACCAGCAGAGCCGCTCAGAACCTGGATCGAGCTGAAGTGCAGTTCCGGCTCACAGAGAGTATCGAAGCGCAGTGGGATGAGATCACTGCTCTGATCAAACGTCTGACCCCCACTGTTTGAGATGGCCCGCCAAGCCGTGATGGTTCGACAGGTCTGCACGTTGGTGCCCTTTGACCCTGCATGCAGTCCTGACCTTCTCGTCAGCGCCGAAGTGATCTGGCGTAAGGACGGTGTTCTTGAGTTGAGTTACGGCCTGCGCAGCAAAGCCGACGGCAGCCTCTCCGACGTTCTGCTCCAGCCTTCTGCCCAGACCCCACAGCGGCAAGATCAACTCTGGACACACTGCTGCTTTGAAGCCTTTCTTACATTGCCTGATCAGCAGAACTACTGGGAACTGAATATTTCACCTGCCGGTGACTGGAATCTGTATTCCCTCGAAAACTACCGGCAGGGACAAAAGGCTGAAGCCAGCGTTCAATCACCCAGGGTCAATGTTCAAAGAAGCCCCCTGGCTTGTCAATGTGATGTGCAACTGGACCTGCGCCCCTGGTGGCCTGATGTGTACAAGGCTCCGTTGCTCGGTCTGGCAGTTGTATTAGAGCGATCCGATGCCAGCCTTAGTTACTGGGCCACCCGTCACCATCAAGAAGTTGCTGATTTTCACGACCGACGCAGTTTTCTGCAGCTGTAGCCGTGAATAAAGCCAAAAATAATCATAAGCTGCAGATAAATCAGCAACGGAATAAATGATTCAACGTTTAAACCACCTCAATCATGATTACTTATCGCAGAAGCTAAAGATCTGATGTCATTAGCCTGCTTACTGCGGCCAGGCGGTGAGTTCATCAAACAGAAGCTTGCTGAATATCGAAAAAGGTTGCAGGGTAGACAGGAATAAAACAGTTAGCGGCTGAGGCAAACGGGATCAGCTTAATCAGCCATTTTTCAATGGGTGTTATTTATTGGTGATTAATCTGATAGTCAATCCATACTTTGCGCTTCTGGATTTTCATTGAGAGAATCAAATCAACAACGTTTTCGCTTCCCTGAGGCTGTGAGTCAACCCCTCGCTTCAACCATGATCAGGCTGTTCTCCTTTGCTGCCTTGCCGCTCCTGCTTGGGCTGCCTTGGCAATGCTCTTTGGCGCAGGAGCCTTCCACACCACTGAAACAGCAGAGCCCTCGCCCTGTTGGTGTGACCCTTCCGAGCTCAGAGGAATTGCCGCGAACAGCGGATGGTCGCCATTACCCCTTGGTACCTGAGGATCCGGTTGAGCTGGCGGAACTGCTCACGGCCGTTGAGAGCGCTCTGCGCAACCCCGCAACCCCAGCCGAAGACCTGCCGTCCCTGGCCCATCAGCAACAGGTGATCTACAGGGTTCTCTCCAGAGATCTCCCCCGTTCCCAACTGGTGCTGCCCCTGCTTACGCAACCCTGGCGGCTGGTGGCCGAACGCCATCTGGCAGCGCGACGTGAATTCCTGTCGATGCGTCAGAACCGTCCTGCCTCCAGAACATTGCCTGCCTGGAGAATCATCGCTCCTGAACCAGCTGAGAAACTGCTTTCCTATTACCGAAAAGCCGAAGCTGCCACCGGTATCGAATGGGAGGTGCTGGCAGCTGTGAATCTGGTTGAGTCAGGCATGGGCCGCATCGATGGCGTCTCCAGTGCTGACGCAAGGGGACCGATGCAATTTCTACCCACAACCTGGGCAGAACCAGGAATCGGCAAGGGAAACATCCGTGATCCCCATGATGCGATCCAGGCCGCGGCTCGTTATCTCGTTCGTCGCGGCGGACTTCAGAACATTCGCAAGGGTCTCTGGGGATACAACAACAGCGATTACTACGGCAATGCGGTGCTGCAATATGCAGCGCTGCTCAAGGCGGATCCGAGAGCTTATAAGGGTCTCTATCACTGGGAAATTCACTATCACACCGAGGCCGGTGATCTCTGGCTGCCGATCGGATATGCCCAGAATCAGCCCATAGGGGTTCACGACTATCTGCAGAATGTCCCAGAAAGCGCCCAGCCATCTACGCTGCCGTCGATTGAAGTGAATGCAGAGCGTGGCTAAAGAATCCACTCACCGGGCCGATGAACTCACAGTTCTTGGTTGGTCCAACGATGATGTGACCAGGTATGCCGAACTCTGGGATTACCGGCAGCGCTGGGGAGCCATGAACCTGGAACGGGAGGATCGCCTGTTTCTGCGCAAGGCGGAAGCAGCTCTGCCCAAGATCCTCACGGGCAAAGCAGCTGCCAAGAAGTCGATCCACGAGAAGTCTTATTACCGCAGGGTCAGGTTCTTTCTGGAAGCCATGAATCAGGCTGAAGCCGAGCAGGGCGTGGCTGATGATGCACGGGGAGCCTGGCCGATCCTCCTGGAAGAGGAATTGCGCGCTCTCGACTACTACCAACCCGTTCTCGGACTCCCAGATACCCTCAAGGCCAAGGGGCTGGGGGCTGTGCGTGAGGCGATTGCAGAACGTGCCTGCGGATTGGCTGCCGATGATGGCCAGGTGCTGAAATTTGATTTCCAGGCGCCTCTGGAGGCACTCAAGGCCAAGGAAACCACCAAATGGCGCCCCCTCAGGGAGGGGGATCCCGCCAATGATCAGACCTATCCGGTTCTGGCGGCATCCGTCGCAGAAGCCTTCCGCCTTGAGGTTCGCGCCGAAATCACCACGATCATTCGTGAAACCCTGCCTTCCCTCGCTGAAACCGACAAACCTGAACCTCCCGAGGATTGGTGCGGTGCCCCTGCTCAGAGCAGCTAGAACAGGACTGGATTAGCCGGATCGACCCATTGTCCAACCATCACTTCGAGACACTGCAACTGCACGCTGGGCAGGTGCCTGATTCCCAGACGAATGCCAGGGCCGTTCCCATTTATCAGACAAGTTCATATGTTTTCAACGATGCAGAGCATGGGGCGAACCTGTTTGGGCTGAAGGAATTCGGCAATATTTACACTCGTTTGATGAATCCGACCACGGATGTATTCGAGAAGAGATTGGCCGCTCTCGAAGGTGGAGTTGCAGCCTTGGCTACAGCCTCAGGACAATCAGCACAATTCATTGCGATCACCAATTGCATGAAGGCTGGCGATAATTTTGTTTCCACATCCTATCTATATGGTGGAACCTACAACCAGTTCAAGGTGCAATTTCCACGCCTTGGGATCAATGTTAAATTTGCCAATGGTGATGAAGTAGATAGTTTTGCCGAACAGATCGATGACAATACAAAAGGGATCTATGTGGAGGCAATGGGGAATCCACGCTTTAACATTCCTGATTTCAAAGGGCTTTCTGCACTTGCCAAAGATAGAAATATTCCCTTGATCGTTGATAACACCCTAGGCGCTGCAGGTGCTCTGTTGAGGCCGATTGAGCATGGTGCCGATGTGGTGGTGGAGAGTGCCACAAAATGGATCGGAGGCCACGGCACCAGCCTTGGTGGGGTGATTGTTGATGCGGGCACGTTCAACTGGGGAAATGGGAAATTCCCATTAATGAGCGATCCCAGCGCCGCCTACCACGGCTTGGTTCACTGGGATGCCTTCGGCTTCGGCAGTGATATCTGCAACATGCTCGGGGTACCGGAAGGAAGGAACGTTGCCTTTGCTTTACGGGCTCGACTTGAAGGCCTCCGAGACTGGGGTCCAGCCCTGAGTCCCTTCAACTCATTCCTGCTGCTCCAGGGCCTTGAGACATTGAGCCTGAGGGTTGAACGCCATGCCTCAAATGCCATGGAGTTGGCGACATGGCTGCAGAAGCATCCGCGGGTGGATAGTGTCAGCTACCCAGGCCTGGCGGATGATCCCTATCACCAGCAAGCCAAAATGTACCTGACAGATCGAGGGATGGGATGCATGCTGATGTTCTCATTAAAGGGTGGCTTCGATGATGCAGTGACCTTTATCAATAGCCTCAAGCTGGCTAGCCATCTCGCCAATGTGGGAGACGCCAAAACCCTGGTCATTCACCCTGCCTCAACCACCCATCAACAACTTTCAGCCGAGGAGCAAGAATCAGCTGGCGTCACACCCACCATGGTCAGAGTCTCCGTAGGCCTTGAACATATTGATGACATCAAGGCTGACTTTGAACAGGCACTGGCAGCGAGTAACTAAAGGAACAGGATCTCCATGGCATTGATACTTCCCCGCAGTTATCACAAGATTGAAGCGGTGGAGAGAAATAGAATATCCTGGATTGAGCCCGAACAGGCTGAACGCCAGGATATTCGTCCATTGAGAATTGGAATTCTCAATATCATGCCACTTGGGAAACAATATGAATTCAACCTTCTGCACCCATTAGGTCTCTCAGTTCTTCAGATAGAACCGATCTGGATTCGCCTTCAAACCCACAGCTATAAAACATGGGATCATTCTCATCTTGATGATCTTTATGTGAGCTGGGAGGAAGCGATGTCTCCGTCGCCTCTGGATGGGTTGATCATTACCGGTGCACCTGTGGAGCATCTGGCCTATGAGGAGGTGAGATACTGGCCTGAATTTGTTGACCTGGTCTCAGAAGCTCGTCGCCACTGCGCAAGCACCCTTGGTCTTTGCTGGGCGGGGTTTGCGCTTGCTTTTCTTGCCGGAGTTGACAAGCAGACCTTCCCGCAGAAGCTCTTTGGTGTTTATCCAATGCGCAGTCTTGTGCCAGGGCATGCACTGATGGGTACCCAGGATGATCAATTCGTCTGTCCTCAGAGCCGCTATGCAGGACTGTGTGATGAAGCCATGGAGGCGGCCCAGCGCCAGGGAAGAATCAGGCTGCTGGCCCATGGCGAGAGGGTCGGCTACACAATTTTCGAAACCACGGATCAACGTCAGTTGATGCACCTCGGGCATCCTGAATACAACGCTGGGAGACTCTTATCAGAGATGGATCGCGATAGAGCACGTGGGGATGTTCCCCCACCGGAAAACTTTGATCATGATCAACCACGGACTCTCTGGAGATCACACCGAAACTTGTTTTTCCAGCATTGGCTATTGTTCTGCTATCAGCGGGTCAGTTTAATGGCTTGAGCTATTTGATCAGGATTGATCGTTCAGATCAAGGATTATAAACAACCTTGCAGCGATATCTATCAGTATTGGTTACTTGTAGGAGCAGGCAACTCTGTTCAGTGATCTCACTGCCACGGGGAACTCTTGATTTTGCGAGCTCTAAAGCATGGTTTTGATTCCAGATTGATTCGGCCATCACATGCCCAGCCATTGATGGTATGGAAAGGGAGCCAATGCTGAGCAAAAGCAGGGGGATAGAAAGGGATATTGACTTGAGCTTGACCGCCCCTGCTGCAGGAAGCCCCTGCTGTTGATTCTCCTTGACGGGTTCTTTTGCTGGAGGTGCCGGTCGCTGCGCAGATCTTCGCTGAAGCTCCCGCTCCAAGGAGGCAATCCGCCTTTCTCTAACGCAATGGCGACAACCACCTGTGGTTTGAAGATGCTTTTCAGGAGTGATTGTGATCTGCTGCACAGGATGCAGCCGGCATCGAATCTTTAACGGACTCTTGTAACTTCTGTAATTAATTCCTGTGTAATCAAAGCGATCTCCAAAGCGCTGTTGCGCTCTTTCAAGAAATTCCTGTTTGGTGATACGTGCTCCCATACTGAGAATTTAATTGGAGGAAGAGTTTAAGGACGCGATTGGGTCATCGCTTGTTACACCTTGTCAAGGTTAAAACGTGCTAAAAGTCAATTTCCAGGAAATTTAAGCACTGAAAAAGTTAACCCTTCTCAGAAATTTCCCTCTCACAACAGGAATTTTAGCACCCTTTCATCATTGAAGGTTGATCAGGCCTGTATCTGACGATACCTTTACTCATCGGTTCAGCACCTGCTCGAGTTGCTTGAGGCAGCTGCCTATTGCTGTTGTTTCCGAGACTCTCACAGTCACTTGCTGTTCATCGGCCCCAAGGGGCTCAAGCCAGGTTTTCTGTTGCTGCCGGATCGTCAGATCCGCTTCAGACGGATCATTCCCCCGCCTGGTTCTGGCCATGATCCGTTGCGCGGCAGTGGATTCGCTGCACTCACAGGCCACGATCGCCACGGGCAATCTCTGGCCGCGGGCAAGATTGCAGAACAGATCCCTCTCTCTCCGTCGCAGCAAGGTTGCATCAACAATGGTGGTGAGTCCGCCGGCCAGGCAGCGGCCTGCCAGCCGAGGCAACCATTCGGCGAAAAGCCAATCGCTCACTTCAGCAGCGTATTTATCGCCACTGAATCGGGGCAGAGGATGATCAGGGTTGATGGGGGAGAAGCTTGAGCCGAGCTGCTGCTGCAGGGGAGCGTGGCCGAAAGGTCTTTGACGTTCCAGATCGGAGCGCAGACGGATTGCCGGAAGCCTGCGGCAGAGTCGCTCACTCAAGAATGATTTACCACTGCCACTGAGCCCGTGCATCAAGATCAGCGCCGGTGATGGGTCCTGCTGCAGCTGCTGGGCCCTTCTCAGATAGGTCTCCAGAGCCTTTTCAAGTTGATGATGATCCTCTCGACTTAGGGGGTTTGCATCGTGCTGCGCCCTGATTTGCTGCAGACGTAATCCGGTCACCTTGGCCCGCACAAGCGCTCGGTAGGCGGAGTACCAACGCCAGAGATCCATCCCCCAGTAGTCACCCGTCTGTTCAAGCCAGTGATTGAGAAGCTCCATCGCCAGGTCATCTCGTTGATGCACCTGCAGATCCATGACCAGAAAGGCCAATTCACTGATCGGATCAATCCAACGCAGAGCTTGATTGAAATCGATGGCATCAAATACCTCCAGACGACCAGCTTTTGTCAGATGAATATTTCCAGCATGAAGATCACCATGACATTCACGAATCGCTCGATGTTGCAGACGCTGGCGGAAACGGGGCCTGAGTCGTTGTAGTTCCCCATTGATCCAGGTTTGATGATCAGCAAGAATGCTTTGTTGTTGCGCTGGCAGGTTTAGTTCCCTCAAAACCATCAGGTTTTTCTGTACCGGTGCGATCACGGCTTGAGCAGAACCCAGATCACCATCCGGGTTGGCCTTGGCAACAGTCAGGTGAAAGGCGGCCAACTCCTCTGCCAACCGATGGACGGGTGTGCTGGTGACTTCACCATGCCTGAGTTGTTCGGAAAGAAGACTTGAAGCTGGGAATTGCCGCATCTTCACCGCAACTTCAAGGACTCCATCGTTCAAGACCTGAAGGTTCTGATGCTCAACCGCCAGGATCTTCGGTTGTTCGGGTGGGCCGATGATCTCCACCACGCCCAGATAAAGATCTGGGGCGAGTCTGCGGTTGAGACGCAGCTCCTCAAAGCAGAAGCTCAGACGACGTTGGAGGGTACTGGCCTCAACAAATCCAAGTTGCACGGGTTTCTTGACTTTGTAGGCATAAGGGCCTGTGAGCAGGATCCAGGAGATATGGGTTTCAATCAGCTCCAGCTGGTCAACGGGATGGGGGTAGACCCGCGGATTCAACAGCGCCTCAATCGCGATCGGCTGCAAAGGTGCCTTGATCATCACCAGCGAGGGGCTAGGCCAGACTCCAACTTCGCATCACTGCCAAGCATGGCTGCCTGCCGAGTTTCACCGTGATCGATTCCCCTTCTGGGAAAAAACCATGGACCTTGCGAAAGGGCTGGATGGCAGCGCCTGAGGCCAGCCTTTGGAAAGATTGCCTCAGCAAGCGTGTGAGCTGGCAGCAACCTGTTGTGAAGGTCTATGGCCGTGCGCATCCGGTTCCTCGGCTCTCTGCCTTTCTGGCTGAACAGGGCATTGATTACAGATACAGCGGCCTTAGTCACTCAGGCCAGGGCTGGCCGGGATGGTTTGAGCCGCTTCGTGATCAGCTCTGCCGCTTCAGCGGAGTTGGCTTCAATGGCTGTTTGCTGAATCTGTATCGAAATGGCGAAGACCGCATGGGCTGGCATGCGGATGATGAAGCTGAGATCGATCCCAGCTTCCCAATCGCTTCTCTCTCTTTCGGTGCAACAAGGGATTTACGCTTCAGGCATCGAAACGGAAAGTTCAGAGACGTTTTGGAGCTTGCGGATGGAGACCTGCTGCTCATGCACCCATCCTGTCAACGGGATTGGCAGCACTCCCTGCCACCACGGCGAAGAATCAGCACGATGCGCATCAACCTGACGTTCAGAAAATTCAAACCCAGCCCATCACCACATCTCAGGGAGAGGCGCGACTCACAGAAGCCACGGAAGAACACCTCAATGTGCCAGAATAGAGACCGTCCATGAGGTTTGGCTGTGCTCCGTTCAATCCCTCTCTCCTGCGCATTACCTCTCTCCTGTGCTCTGCCACTTTCCTGCTCAATACTGAAGCTGCGTCATTCACTACACGCCCGGATGGAAAAGCTGAGGGTATTACTGGCAGAACAGATCGAAACCCTGCCTCTCGGCAATGAGACCTGGATGCAGACGGAACGGGAGCTGGTCGCAGCAGAAAAAGCATTGCAACAGCTGGGAACGTTTGTCTGAGCCGTCTGAGCCATTCAGCCCGCAAGAATTGTTAATTTAACGATCAATTAAATCTTAAAGCCATCATCTTGAATCAAGAGCGGGAAATCACTCTTGATCGCAAGGCCAAGGGATAGCAAAAACAATCCTGAGCCATTCAGACCTGGCTGCTGAGGGATCAAATAAATACAATTTCATCTTCACCAAAGACGAATTCTCCAGATCCAGCATCATGGGCAACATTCACAATTGCATCGGCCATCGCATTTTGATCAGTTGACTGAGCATTGTCACCAAAGCAAAGGTTTGACAACTTATTGTTACCGGGATCATGATCTAAATGCTTTATTTTATGCTTACCCTTTAAGGGCACAAACCTAAAAGCATTGAGAACCAATCGATGCACCAAGTATTTTGCAGGCTTACTGTCTGAATACAGGGTAACTTCTCTGTAGCCTTCTCGCGTTATTTTTTGCTTTAAAAGTTTGCCATTTTTTGCACTTTTAAAGCTTTTAACATCGCCAAAATTTGATACTTGATATTGATCAAACCCTTCAATCGGCATAAAGAATTCTTCCAAAGGCCACCTCCACAAAAACCACCCAAACGAATACATACTACCTGTCAAGCAGAAAAGTGCATTGCCCCTGCTTCGCCGAAATGCAGATGCCAGGGAAGAGCTTCCAGCACTCCTCCGGGAATGCTTGCTTCATCACTGAATCAACGGGTTCACAATCCAGGGGCATTTCTGACCCTGAAGGGACGATTTAAACACAGGGACAAACCAGCAACCTTGGCGTAAATATTCAACAATGCAGAGCAATCGGTCTAATTTTGATCACAAAAATTGTTTAAATCTCAGCCTGAAATCATTCTGAGCCTGCCCTTCTTAGTGATTCTCATAAAGATTGGCCATCTTTTTCCAGGTGGGTGAATGGCTGAGATCTGCTGAGTCTGATGTTTCAACCACCTTGCCTTCATCCATGAACAGAACTCGATCGGCAACCTCCCTTGCAAAGCCCATTTCATGGGTCACAACAACCATGGTCATCCCTTCACCTGCCAATTCCCGCATGGCATCCAAAACTTCCTTCACCCGCTCGGGATCAAGGGCACTGGTGGGTTCATCAAAGAGCATCAGCTCAGGATTCAATGCCAGGGCCCGTGCAATCGCAACCCGCTGTTGCTGGCCACCACTCAACTGGTTGGGAAATTTCTGCGCCTGCTCGGCAATCCCCATGCGATTCAACAATTGCATGGCCTGAGTTTCTGCCTCTTCGCGCCTGCGGCCTTGAACCCGTATTGGCGCCAGGGTGATGTTGTCAGTAATGGAGAGATGGGGGAAAAGGTTGAATTGCTGGAATACCATTCCCACGCGCCTGCGGATCTGGCGGATCATGCGCTGATCATGATCTGCATCAAGAGGAATTCCCAGAACTTCGAGCTCACCTTCGTCCAGGCTCTCAAGACCATTGAACGTGCGGATCAAGGTGCTCTTGCCGGAACCCGATGGCCCCATCACGACAAGCACTTCGCCGCGTCTGACCTGAAGCGTGACCTGATCAAGGGCGAGTAGCTCTCCCCCATAGGACTTGATCAGGCCTCTGGCTTCGATGGCAGCGTTCATGAGCTGGTGATAGCAGGTCTTGCGCTGCTCAGTTGCTGTTCGAGATGGCGTGCCAGCAAGGCCATCCCCGTACAGACCAGCCAATAAACCCCTGCCAGCCACACATACACTTCCAGATAGCGGCCAATGAAGTCGGGATTTGCCAGCAGGCTGCGACTGATGCCAAGCAGTTCGACCAAGCCGAGAATGGCCATCAGGCTTGTGTTCTGGAGAAGGCCAACGGCCTGGTTCGTCAGTGCTGGCAGAGCAATACGCAGGGCCTGAGGTAGCACGATCAGCCCCATGATCTGTTGCTGGTTCAGTCCGAGCACTGCAGCAGCCTCGGATTGAGTGCCTGGGATTGCCTGAAGTCCTCCCCGCACATCTTCAGCGATATAAGCCGACGCAAACAGAGCAAATGCGAGCACCGCACGCAGCACTCGGTTCACTTCAAAACCCACCGGAAGGAAAAGGGGGATCAGCAATTGTCCAAAAAAGAGGATTGCAATCAGGGGCACCGCCCGCATCGCTTCGATATAAATCGCGCTCAGGCGCCGGATCAGGGGTAAATGACTCTGGCGACCGAGGGCAAGCAGGATTCCCAGAGGCATGGCCAGTGCTCCACTGCAGACGGTTAACAACAAGGTGAGGGTCAAGCCTCCCCAGGCCCTTGATGGCACTGGCAGGAGACCCAATCCTCCGGCCAGAAGAACAACACCGAAGGGAATCATCGAGAGCCAAAGCAGTGGCAGTGTTTTTCGCAGCCAGCCCCGCTTCGGTCCAACCAGCGTCAGGGCCGTGAGGCTGATCAGCAGTGTGATCCAAAGCAGAGGTCGCCAACGCTGCTCTACAGGAAAACTGCCAAACAGGTAGAGGGGCAGATTTCCACTCACCACTCTCCAGTCAGCGCCAACAAGAAGCCAGTGAAGGGTGGTGCTCAGAGCCATTCCAATCAGCCCGATCAGCAGGAGGCTGATCAGGGCATCAATGGGACGGGTTGAAAGATATTTACCAAGTCGTTTAAACGGGCTGGAAGCTGCAGCCATCAGCTCTCTGGTGTCGGCTCAGATGGTGCTTTCAGCAGATTCAGAGCAGAAACCATGAGGGCGGCACCGAACAGTGTTCCCAGGGCCCAGAGGCTGTCAGAGGGCCATTGCACAACCAGCAGAGTCCCCAGGATTGTGGTGATCACTCCATCAACAATCACCATGCCCCTTGCTGAGCCCGAGGCTGAAGCACCAGCAGCAAGCTCCATCACCCCTTCCACCAAAAGCAGCACACCGGCAAAGAGGGTGAGGCTGATTTCGCTGTCCACCGGATCGATGAGAATCCAGATCGATCCAGCCACATACAACAGGCCGGACAAGCTGCGGAAGATCCTGCTCTGGGTGTGATTATCACTGCCGAGTCGCAGAAACTGGCCGATCCCAGCAGCAAAGGCAACGCCTCCAAGCGCAATGGTGAGCAGGGTGGCAGAAGCGAATGGCAGGACAATGGCGACCAAAGCGCCAGCGATCAACAGACCTGCAGCGATCCGTCGTTGAATCAGAGGAGTCATGAACAACTGATTGTTTCCCTAAGACTAGTTGGGCTGCTGGGATTGAAGAACCAGTCGATTGAGGGCTCCCATGCCACTGCTGATCAGAAGATTCAGCAAAAGAAAGCTGAGCAGAAGCAATAGAAATCCTTCAATGGCTCGCCCCGTCTGAGTGATGGTGGTGTCACTGACGGCATAAAGATCGGCATAGCCCACGGCAATCGCCAGGGTGCTGTTCTTGGCGAGATTGAGATATTGACTTGTAAGACCGGGGATAATCGCTGGCAGAGCCTGAGGAATCACCACACGGCGCAATCCGATTCCCTCCGGAAGGCCGAGGCTGCGATAGGCCTCCCACTGGCCATGGTGAACGGAATTAAGGCCTCCACGAACAACCTCGGCGATATAGGCACCGGTGAACACACTCAGGCCCACCATCAAGGCCGAGAACTCGACGCTGAGGCGCACGCCGAGCAAGGCAATGCCCTGATTCGAGAGCTGAATCAGCCCACCCAGGGGTGCCAGGGGGGTCTCGGAAAGACTCAGGAATCCGACGAAATACCAGAACAGCAATTGCAGCAGCAGTGGCACCTGCCGGATCAGGGCGACGTAGCCGGCTGACAGTGCTCTGAGAAGGGCATTCTGGCCGATGCGGGCGGCTCCGGCTGCCACACCGATCAGGGTTGCCAGCAGAAGGGAACTGAGGATGACCTTCAGACTGTTCAACCAGCCGATGAACAGTGCCCATGCATAGCTGTCGGAGGGGTCATAAGGCAGCGGGTGCTCACCGAGTGCAAAGCCTGCCGAACGTGATAACCAGCTGAAGCTGAGTCCTAAGCCAGTACGGATCAGGTTGACGGTGATGTTGTTGATCAACACCCCAAGCACAGCGATCACGATCAGGGCCACGGCGACCTGAAGCCAGAGTTGCTTGGAGGGTTTGATCAAGTTCCGCTTCGACACCATGATTTCGACGACATCAGTTGAAGGGGGGGGCGATCAGAACGCCTCCCTTGTCATGGAGTTGGTTCATTCCCCTCGGGATCGGCACGCTGCTTTCGGGGCCAAGGTGTCTGGCATAGATCTCGCCGTAATTCCCAGTCGCACGAATCGCCTGCACAACAAAATCATCGGCAAGTCCAAGCTTGCTGCCAAGTCCAGCATCCACCCCGAGAAATCTGCGCAGGGGCTTCAAATGCAGATTGGTGTTGGCGCGTTCAAGCTGCTCGTCAACATTGGCCTGAGTGATGCCGAATTCCTCTGCTGCTATCAGTGAATACACCACCCAGCGCATCGCATCTGCCAGTTGTTGATCCCCGCCGACGGAAGCTGGCGCAAGGGGCTCCTTACTCAGAACGGCATCAAGAATGATGTGTTGTTCAGGATCGGGAAAGCCTGAACGCGCGGCTGCCAGTTGTGAGCGATCGGAGGTCATGGCGGCACAGCGTCCCTGCAGATAACCCGCCACAACCTGATTGAGGTCCTGATATTTCACAGGTGTATAAGACAGCCCTCTCGTTTGGAAGGCATCGTTGAGGTTCTGCTCAGTTGTTGTACCTGAACCAACGCATATGGTGTCTCCATCGAGATCATCAAGACCTTTGATTCCTGCAGCTTGCTTCACCATCAATCCCTGGCCATCGTGAAAAACAACCGGCGCAAAGGTCAATCCATTGCCGCCGCTTGCATCTCTGCTGAGATTGAAGGTGGTGTTCCGGGAAAGCAGGTCAATCTCGCCAGTTCTCAGAGCTGTGAAGCGTTCCGGTGCTGTGAGGGGTCTGTACTGAACCTTGTCGGGGTCTGCAATGAATGCAGCAGCCATCGCTCGACAGATATCAACATCCAGGCCCTGGTATTGGCCATCACTGCGCAGGAAGCTGAACCCTGGGATCTTGCCGCTCACCCCACAGAGAAGTTCACCTCTGCTGCGAATCAGATCCAGACGTGAAGCACCTCCATCGCCAACGGTTGCACAACCGCTGAGCACCATCGCCAGACCAATCAAGCCAGAGAGGCAACGTAGCGACATCCAGTTCTTCTGCAGACTGACCAAGTGTCCCAGATTCCGATCGATCGCTTCTGAACAAAGTTCACTGTTCAGGAAGATTTGTTCGTACCATCAGACAAGTTTATGTGGGAGGACCAGCTGAAGGCATCTCTCCTGAGCTGGATCCTGCTCATCAGTCTGAGCACCTGTTGCATTTCACCGGCAAAGGCCTGGGAAGAGGGAGATCGACAGGCCTACAACAACAAAATGGCGATGTTGAAAGTGATGCTGGAGGGAGCTCGCCAACGGGCCGTGGAGCAAGGAGATGTTGAAACCCTTTGTCTGATCATGAGCATCGGCAACGATGTGACGGTGCGTTATGTCCAGCTGAGGCCCTCGGAAGAAGACATCCATGAGCGTCTGATCGCGATGCGCAACGACCTGACGGCATGCCTGGCCCTGATGTATAGCCGAGTGGAGCTCTGAAACTGCCTGCAGGCGCAAGCATCCAAGCCGGATCCATGAAGCCTGATCGAGATCGACCGGTTCCGGTTGGCGGGCAGATGAACCTTCGCCCTGCTGACCAATTGATGGTGATTGAGCTGAGCAGTTGATCCCTCAGCTGTGGCCATTCTCCTGGGAACCGATCCGTTCAAACAGATCAAGGCTCTCATCATTGAGTCCTTCCACCTGAACCTCCGATCCACCCAGGCGGAACTTGCGGATCACCTGATTAAGAGCTGCTACACCACTCTGGTCCCAGATATGGGCACGGGACATATCGATGGTGATTTTCGCAGGATGATTGTGAAGGTCAAAGCCCTGAAGGAAGTAGACCTTGCTGACAAAAAACAGCTGCCCACTCACCTCATAGAGCTGTTCTTCCGGGGTGATCTCAGAGGCCTCGACACGAATCACCTTGGCCATCTTGCGGCAGAAGAGGATGCCAGCCAGAGCAACACCGGCAAGAACACCCAGGGCAAGGTTGTGGGGGGTTGTGAGCATGGTGACCGCAAAGGTCATCACCATCACTGCAGTGTCACTGCGTGGGATCTGGGCGATATTCCTAAGCCCGGCCATGTCTGCGGTGCTGATCGCGATCGCGATCATCACGGCCACAAGGGCTGCCATCGGAATCCGGCCGAGCAGATCGCGACCCAGCAGAATCATCAGCAGCAGACTCACTCCTGAAAACAGGGTTGAAAGCCTGGTGCGACCTCCGTTTTCAGTATTCATGATCGATTGGCCGACAAGGGCACAACCGGCCATGCCACCAAACAGAGAAGAGACAATATTGGCAAACCCCTGACCACGTGCCTCAACGTTCTTGTTGGTTGTGGAGTCAGTGATGTCGTCGACGATGTCCTGAGTCAGGAAGGTTTCCATCAGGCCGACAAGGGAAATCGCCAGAGCGGTTGGCAGCACAAGGCCAAGGGTTTCAAGGCTTAAGGGAACCCTGCCATCGCTCAGCGCTCCGAAAGGCATGGTGAATGTCGGCAGGCCACTCGGCAGAGTGCCCAGATCACTAACCGTGGGAATGTTGAGGCCGAGGCCCATGCTGATCGCGGTGATCACGATGATGGCCACCAGCTGCGATGGCAAAACCCGCGTCAGTCTTGGCAGGCCATAGATGATCAGCAGACCCAGCACCACCAAGATCCAGACGATCGGAATCTCCATCCCATGGGGAAGGATCTGCGTTCCTTTGCCTGAAACAACCTCTTCGCCAAAATGAAAGTTCCAGCCCAGCTGGGGAAACTGAGCCTGGAAAATCAACAGTGCCAATGCATTGACAAAACCGCTGAGAACGCCCTGGGGCACAAAACGCATCTGATAAGCCAGGCGCAAATAGCCCCAGAGGATCTGAAAAAGGCCTGTCAGCAGACCCGCCACAAGCAGATAGGCCACACCCAGATCCTGGGGATTGGCCAGGCCAAGCTCCTTACCTCTGGCGACACCCATCACCACAAGGCCCGTCATCAGCAGGGCCGTTGAGCCTGTGGCGGAGGTGATCATCGCCATCCGCCCGCCAACGAAGGCAATGGTCACGGACAGACAGAAGGCACCGAAAAGACCGATCTGGGGTGGAACCCCGGCAATGCCTGAGAAAGCAATGGCTTCCGGGATCATCGCGAAGGCGACAACCAAGCCGGAGAGCACATCCTGACGAGGGTTCCCGAACCATTGCTGGCTCAATGTGGGGGAGGACCGGCTGGGCATTGAGACGTTTCTATTTGTCGCTGACCGTATCTCAAAGGGGGGGGAACAGGCCCTTGGGATCAAGTTGACCCTTCAAATCCTGAAGACCCGGCAGCCAGTCCCCGAAGGCGGATCTGAGCTCTTGTTGATGCCAATCGAGATGAGGATGCAACTGGGCCAGGTGAACCCCTGGGCAGAGAGGCTGCATCGCCCTCCATACCCGCTCAAGCCAACGCAGACTTCGCTCCCTGACAGGCAGATCGCCAGCTGGCCATGAGGCTGTGATCCAGGGTTTCCACTGGGCTCCTCGGTGAATGAAGGAGGTGGTTTCGGGATCCGGGAGGGTCGTTCTCCCCCCGAGTTGCTGAGAGGCGATGCAGCAGCTGGGGTGCGGTCGCACCGCCAGCAGTTCTGCGATGGTTTTGATCATCGCTTCTCCAGCCGTGCTCCAGGCGGGGCTCAGCAGGGCAAGCACTTCAGCGTGATAGCGAGCTGCAGGGACCCCGACGGCTTTAGGTGCCGCAAAGGGAGGCAGTTCATGGAGGCCGGCAATGGTCTGGTCCGCGATCACCACGGCATCGGCAAGGCTCTGGCGAAGGTTCTGTAAACAGTGCTCAGCCTCACTGTCAGCGGGATCAATCAGCGCATAGACCAGCACTTGATCGCGCCAGATCCATTGAAGACTGGCGGATCGCGGCCATGCTTCCGCCTGCTGGATCGCTGTTGAAAGCTGCTCGGGAGCCAGGCGCGCCAACCAGACCCTGAGTGCCTTGAGGGGGGAGGTCTGCATGTTCAGGCCGCTCACCACACCAAGGAATGGCGCAGCACCGCAGAGGCCACGCCATTGCAGCCGATGCTCGGAGGATGCGTTGGCATCGGGTTGAGGCAGCCGGAAGGGCTGACCATTGCCCCAGACACCATGGATTTCGATGATCTGATCAATGGCAAGACCCAGGCTTCGACTCAATGGGCTGATGCCTGCTGTCAGCAGATAACCGAGGCCAGGCAACCCTGATAAACCGGTCGGGAAGGTGCGTTGGTATCGGCTGAGCTCTGCGAGCAGCTCGGCCATGGAGTTGCCGGCTCCAATCCCCACCTGCTTGCTGGAGGGTTGGTAAGAAAGTTCTCGGAAATGCGCTCGTAAATCGATTGTCAGATATCCATCAGCAGCGCATCGGCTTGAGGTGCCACCGGAACAAACCAGAAATGACGTGGAAGCCTGCTGTGATGATTGGATCAGAGGGGCCAGGTCTGTCGGACGAATGTCAATGACACCAACAGGCTGGGCGTCTTCAGCAAGAGCATTGGGAATCTGAAATCTGGAGATGCGTTCCAATCAATGGGCTAACAGAAGCGTACCGAGTTCGCCAGAACAAAAACGCTGGTTCTTTTTCATGGGCAGAGGTCTGATGCGGCGATAAGTTCAAACCAGTGGCACCAACCTGTGATCGCTGCGCAACTGGTTTCCTCAGACTCTCGCCTCGGCGTTCTCGTCTGTGGTCATGGCAGCCGAAATCGGCGGGCCGTTGAGGAATTTGCTGAACTCGTCGACGGGCTGAAGTTACGTCTGCCGGGGATTCCCGTTGAATATGGCTATCTGGAGTTTGCTCGTCCGATTCTCCGCGATGGTCTAGAGCGGCTTCGAGCTGAAGGTGTGGAGAGGATTCTTGCCATTCCGGCCATGCTTTTCGCCGCCGGTCATACAAAGAACGATATCCCCGCTGTTCTCAATACCTATGCAGCAGAAACTGGCGTCAACATTGATTACGGCCGTGAGCTGGGCGTTGATCGGCTGATGATCGGTGCGGCCGCTGCCAGGATCCGGGAAGCATTGGATGCTCTGGAGCCTGTTCCGATCGCTGAAACGATGCTTGTGGTGGTGGGACGAGGTTCCTCAGACCCAGACGCCAATTCGAACGTCACCAAAATCACCAGGATGCTGGTTGAAGGCTTCGGGTTCGGCTGGGGGGAGACGGTTTATTCGGGAGTGACCTTCCCGCTGGTGGAGCCAGGTTTGCGGCATGTCGTGAAATTGGGATTCCGCCGCATCATTGTTTTTCCCTACTTTCTGTTTTCCGGTGTGCTGGTCAGTCGCATCCGCCAGTACACCGAGCTTGTCGCCAAGGATCATCCTGAGGTGGACTTCATCTCCGCCGGGTATCTGGGAGATCACCCACTTGTTGTGGACACGTTCCAAGAACGGATTGCTGAGGTGCTGGAGGGGGAAGCATCGATGAACTGCTCCCTCTGCAAGTACAGAGCCCAGTTGATCGGTTTCGAGAAGGACGTTGGCCTGGCCCAGGAAAGTCACCATCACCACGTGGAAGGCCTGACCGAAAGCTGCACCATTTGCGAACAGGATTGCACTGGCGCCTGCCAGGACGATGGCTTGACGGCAGCCCAGGGATCGGGGAGTCATCAGGAAAGCCACAGCCATCCTGAAAGCCACAGCCATCCGGACGGCCACAGCCATCACGCTCACCACCATGGGGTCTACCCCCACGCCGATCACCCCCTCGGCCCACTCAGCCTGCGCCCCAAGGGTGACGCCGAACCCTGAAGAGAATCCAAAGTATCGATGGCCACTGTCTCTTGCCGAGTGTGACGCATGAGACTCGCAAGCATTAGCAGGGCTTATGGGTTCTGCTGCGCCGAGGTTTTCCTGGCGTTTTCCACAGCTGGCTGAACGTTTTCCACCGGATCAATGGCCAGCGCCTTCCCGACCACTGAAAACCTGTGGGTTTTGACGATCGTGATTGATGTCTCTTGACAGCTCCGCGGCTGGGCTTATTTCTGGGCCCCAGAACGTGGCCGCCGAAACCAGCCCTTGCAGCGGAATGAGTCTCAGCCTGTCTCAAGCGCAGGATGTTGAACCGATGCCGTTTTGACGTGAGCCCCATGTCTGTGTCTAGCTAGGTGCAACAAAAGCAAATTCGACGTAAGCGTTTCATGGATCGGAATCAACTTGAACGCTGTCTCGACCTGGATCAGACCACTGCCCTGCCATCCACCTATGTGAGCCTTGAATCAGAGATCCCCGAAGTTCTCTATCGCGGCATGAAGGACTTCATCGATGCCAATCCAAACTGGGATCAATACCGTGTGATGAGTTCAGCTCTGGCTAATTTCCTGTTTCAGAACGGTTGTGGTGACCGGGCAGTGACAGAGCGTTACCTCAACGATCTGTTCCTCCATCATTCCGCCTGAGTGCCTGCAGACAGGCCCGGCGTGTGATCGCCATCATTGTCAGGGTTGGGCTCTGCCAGCCGGATGTTGGCCAGCAGGCACCATCCACCACCAGAACGTTCCGACATCTCCAAAGTTGATTGAATCGATTGACAACACTGATTGATTCGGCATCACCCATTGGTGCGCCACCTACCTCGTGAACGTAGTAGCCAGGAGGGGGAGCCGCTTCCCCGAGGGCAACGGCTCCTTGCAGAAACTTCTCCAGGAAGGGCAATCGGAACAGATCCTTGAAAGGCTGAATGGTTCCGCCTGCGGACGCCACGATCTCAGCGATTGTTCTCTGCATGTGTTTCACCATCGCCAATTCATTGGCACGCCAGCAGCAGCTGATCTGGGGGATCGGAATGCCCCAAGGATCTGTTTGAGCTGAGAGTGTCACCCTGTTGCGGCGATCAGGCAGCACTTCTCCATGGCCGATCAGGAAGCCCGTGACGCTATCCGGATACTTTTTAAAAGCTGCTGGTGGGTCGAAACGATCGATCCCTCCCCAGAGGCCATAGCCGCCACTAAAGCCAGGGGATTGATTGTTGTTGAAATGACGACCGAAGGGGAAGAAGAAACTCCCGGCTCCTGAAAGAGGAGCTGCTTTTTCGCGGGTTTCAGAGGCGGAGAACAGTTGGCGGGGAAAAGCGAAGAAACGACAGATGGAGACATGATCCATCAAATGGCAACCCAGGATTCCGGAGGGATCGACAAAACCATCGCCATGCTGACCTACTTCTGAATTGAGCAGTAGGCGAAGGCTTTGAATCGTAGAGGCACACAGCACGATCAAACTGCCGTGGAGCTGATGGCGAGATCCATTGCGTTGGTCCACAACAATCACAGCCTCAGCCGATCGTCGATCAGCTGACATCACCAGGCGCTCAGCCATGTGCTCACTGAGCACGTCAACCCTGCCGGTGGCAATCGCCCTGGCCAATGTGCTGCCTGGGCTGCTGTAGAGGGGCCAGGCACCATCCTCAGCAGGCCTGTGGGGACCGAAGCCCCGTGAATGAATCAAGCGATGGCCAAGGTTGTCCTGCACGGCTTCGGCGAAGCACTGCTCTGCTGCGGTGAAGGCATAAGGCTCCTGATAGTGACCATCCGGCAGCTGCTGCAGACCGTCGCAATGGCCATGCACTTGCAGACGCTTCTCTAGAGCGGAGTAGTGGGGTGCAAGCTCAGCGTGGGTCAGGGGCCACCCCGAGCCGAGGCCATCAGAGGATGCTGCGCTGAATTCATCATCGGAGAGTCGCAGGGTGATACCTCCCCAGGTGAGGCTGCGTCCACCGACCTGTCGACCCTGGGTCCAGAGAAAGGGCTGGTCCTGTGGATGGCTATAGGGATGTCGGCGTTCATCGGCATACAGCAGTGGATTGGCTTTCCAGTAGCCGGGATGCTGGGCCTGACGGCGATGCTGGCCGCTGCTGAGACCTGCCAATCGCCTGAGTGAATTGACAGGTTCTGAGCCAAGTGCCTGCTCTGCAGAACAGTGGGGACCCGCTTCTACAACAAGCACGCGCACCCCGGCTTCTGCGAGGGTGAGTGCGGCCACACCACCGGTTGCGCCGGAACCGATCACAATCGCCTCATAGGAGTCAACGTTGATGTTGGCCTTGGTATCAACCTTGGTGTCGGTGGTGCCGGGTTCGCTCATGGCCGGATCGTGGTGACTTGCCTGGGATTCTGATGATGGGCCATCAGTTGCATCTGTCTTTCAGACTTCTGGCACGCTTGTAGGTCGCTGCTGGAGAATGAAGCAAATGAAGCAGTTAAGCACTGAAGATTATAGAATAACAAACAGAGAGCTCAAAGATATAATCGCAATAAACAAAGAAAAGCAAACAGCAAAGAGCCCGCTGGGCCTATGGATTCTCTAAACATGATCCAGCATGGAT